>WBZO01004445.1_pt1 | contig 15164 bp, 17 predicted proteins | sample 5204261 | NCBI WGS metagenome assembly WBZO01 (sample SAMN12412400, study PRJNA552823) | activated sludge metagenome | isolation source: activated sludge from anammox sidestream of wastewater treatment plant... | place: USA: North Carolina | collected 2017-09 | reverse complement strand
CACATCGGGGCAGACGGACGAGCCACCGTCACCCTGCACCGACAACGATTATGAACAACCAAGAGCAAGCAGAGTGCTGAAAGAGTTCCAGGCGAATGTGCCAGGCCGTCGGCCATGGGTGGCGGTCGCGTTCCGCGTCCCCGGGATCGGGGCGGATCACAACGATGTCCGGCGACATACGCGAACCAAATACCTGGACGATGTCCGGCAGCACCCTAGTCGCGTGGTAGCTCGCCACTGATCCCTGCACTCTCAAAGAAGCCACCAGTCGACTGATCACCTCCTTGGATCAACGTGCGAATGAAGCCCAAGTCGGCAAGCGGGTGCGTGAAGTCGAGTCTGCCGCGGCGGCAGTTCAGGCGGATTGCCGCGGGTGAGTCATCGTGTGAAAGATGCGCGGCTTCCGCAAGGAAAGGTCTCAGTCCGAGGTTTAGATTGGACACTGTCTGGTAATAACTTCGGCACAAAGCAAACAACTTGGAGGACGTCATGAAGAACACCAAACGCGCCGGATGGATCACTGCGACCGGGTTTGCCGCCCTGTTGTTCACCGGAGTGGCCGTGGCACCCGCGATGGCCGCTGAGACCAGTTCGACTAGTAGCGCAAATTCGAGCTCGACATCAAGCCACGTTTCGGCTCTTGACCCAAACTGGGGTCCGGAAGATGCGGAACTCGGTGTGGCGTTTCGGTACGTGAACAAGTCCAGCGAATCGGTGGCGATTGCGGCTCCTTCTCACGAGCAGTCCCAGGGCGGCTTCACGCTGAAGCCGGGCGAATCAATGTGGGTTTACAACTCAACCTTCGCCGGTGTCGACCTCAAGACCACCGTGACCGTCGGTTCGTCTCAGGCGGTTGTGATCGACGGTAAGCGCCCAAGCTGCGGGACGTCCTGGATCAAAGTGGCCGGCACGCAGGTGAACGCGGGGAACACCAGCAATGTCACCAGCGGTGCGCATAGCTTCAATGTGAAGTGGGACGGCGAGAACATGCAGAAGGTGGATGGCGTGGACCGCTGGACCGTGGCGATCAACTCGTAGCCCCGGCAACCGCCGGTTCCAGCGGGCGTGAGCCGGACGAGCTGTTGGTCGGGCTGCGCAGAAGGCGCTAGGCCGCGTGGGGCTAGTCTCAAGGGGTTCCGAAACCAAGGGGTTCTGCGATGCCGAATGATCTGCAACTCAAGACTATGAACCGGATACACAGGCTCATCCTCAAGGCCAGCTTCGGCAAAGTTGGTTGGGGTGCGATGGGCATGCCGGTCGTTGAACTCACCACGATCGGCCGCAAGAGCGGTCAGCCGCGGATGACGATGCTCACGTCACCGTTGCGCGATGGAGACAACACGGTGATCGTTGCCTCGCGCGGTGGCGATGACAAGCACCCCGCCTGGTTCCTCAATTTGCGGGACAATCCGAGTGTTGAGGCAAGGATTGGTGGCGGCCCTAAGCAGCCGATGACCGCCCGCATCGCACAGGCAGATGAACGGGCCAGACTCTGGGCAGAACTCACCGCCGCTCACAAGAACTACGCCGACTACCAGAAGAGCACCGATCGCGAAATCCCGGTCGTCGTCCTGGAACCGGTAGACGACTGACCGCTGGGTGGAGCGCATCAACGCTCTAGTGGCACTGGGTGATTCCCTCGTCGACGAAGCTGCCGTTGACCTTGTTGCCGTTCTCCATGACCGTCGGTCGCGAGAACTTCCGGCTCCACGAGCCGTCCTTCAGCGTTGAGTCCAACGGTTCATGCCGGTAGGCCGTGGTGCATTTCTTCTGGCTCTTCGCTAGGTCATCCTTCAGCCACTGGAGTTGCTCGGGGTTCTTCTCCTCGTTGGGGTTGATGGCGACGACGTGCCAACCAGTTGTCGGCGAATCACCCTTGTCGCAGGAGTACCAACCCTTGTCCGGGACTCCAGCCCTGCCCGTCGGGTCGGCCCTTCCGGACGAGTCAACGCCATTGAATCACCGCCAGTAGTAGTCACCAGCATCGTGGTTTCCGGGCACCGGAAGGGTTGTGGCGTGGATCGCAGGTTGGCCCCAGGTTGTTCCGTACTCGTCCTTGTATGCGGCGAGTTGATCGCCGGGCCGTGCCGCTACGCCGATAACTGAGTGGCCGACACGTTCGTTGCGCTCGCTGCCGCTTCATGATTCCGAAGGTGATCAGTTCACATTTGGTCAGGAATCAGACGAATCCAGAAGTCGAGATGCATCTGTGCGTAGCCCACGGATGTTTGGTCTTGTGATGCCCACGTCGGCTTCTGATCACCCGAACGGTGACCGCGGCGCCGACGGTAGTCGCCTGCCACAGCACTCCATCGCAGGCGGACCTGCGCGCAAGCCCACGCATTCGCCCTATTTCAAGCAGAATTCGGGCACCAAAATGTGCTAACTCTTGGGTCACGGTCGAGCAGCGGGCTCGGTCGATTCGGCAGAGGTGGCGAACTCGGTGATCACGAAATGACGGGCCTCTCGCGCCGCCGCTTCCTGCAGACGGCAGCGGTAACGGCGGCAGCCCTCGGATTGCCAATGTCCAGGGTGGGTTCAGCTTTCGCCGCGCCCTTGGCGCCAGCTCTCAGCGCTCCGTCAACCTTGCTGCAGACGATTCGTCAGCGCTCAATCGGAAACCTGGAATACCGGACCCTGGTCCCGAACGCGGGTGAACCGTACTTGCCCCGCCTCGACATCCTCAAGAAGAGTCCGTCGCCGGGGCGCGCGAAGACCCGTCGTTCGTTGTTCTATCTGGGACACCTTTCTGACGTTCACATCATCGACGCGCAGACACCAGCACGGGTTGAACCGCTGCTCGCGCAGAGCGTCGCCACATGGAATGGATCGGCCCGACCGCAGGACACCATGACTGTCAACGTGTTGTCCGAGATGGTCACGTCGCTGAATGCCCTGCGCGTGAGTCCCGTGACCGGTGCCCCGGTAGCGGCGTTCCTCAATACCGGCGACAACGCGGACATGTATTCGAACTTGGAACTTCAGTGGTACATCAAGATCCTCGACGGCGGATCTGTTACGCCGAACTCTGGGGCACCGAAGGTCTACGAAGGTATGCAGTCGTGGCTTGACACCGAGATGATCTACCACCCGGAGCAGCCTGGTGGCGACGCCTATGGGAAGTACGGATTCCCACAAATACCCGGACTCCTGGACGCCGTGGTGAGCCAGACCGTCACCTCGCCGGGCTTGGACGCCCCTTGGTACACGGTGTTCGGCAATCACGACCAGCTGTACTTCGGGTTCTTTCCGATCGATTCCGCACTTCGGGCGCTGGCTGTTGGGCAGAAGAAGCCGTATGAGTGGCAGGCGCTGGTTTCCAACTACCTTGCCGGTTGGGCGCAGCAGGCGAATCCTCTTTCCAGATTCACCCACATGCTCACCACGAACTTCGGGATCCAATCTGGATTCCGTGATGTGACGGCGGACGGTGCGCGCTCACTCTTTACGCACCAGGAGTTCATGCAGGCGCACTTCAATACCACGCCGTTTCCGGGGCCGGTCGGTCACGGGTTCACTCAGCACAACCTGGAGACCAACGAAACGTGGTGGAGCACCACGATTGGCAACAACCTGCGCATCTTCGGCCTCGATACCTGCAACTCCGTCCTCGGTGCCGACGGTGCTGTGCCGCAGAACCAGTTCGACTGGCTGAAGGCTGGTCTGGCAGATGCTGCGCAGAAGAAGCAGTTGGCGATCGTCATGAGTCACCACAACAGCCTGACGTTAGAGAACGGCGCGCAACCCGCATTCGGTCCGAGCCAACCTCTGGTGCACACCGATGAGTTCATCGCAATGCTTCAGGAATTCCCGAACATGGTTGCCTGGATCAACGGTCACACCCACAACAACACGATCCAGGCGCACCCCCGCCAGGGCGGCGGCGGATTCTGGGAGATCACCACAGCGTCCTGCATCGACTTCCCGCAGCAACAACAGATGGTCGAGATTGTCGACAACCGTGATGGCACGATGTCGATCTTCACGACGGTGATCGACCACGCCGCTCCTCCGGTGTGGCGGGACGGGGACTTCAGTCAGACCGGATTGGCGTCGCTGAGCCGACAGTTGGCGAGCAACGACTTTACCGAGAAGCCGCTGATACGCAGAGGCTCGCCCGACGATCGCAACACTGAACTACTCATGCCCGCGCCGTTCGATCTCTCCGCGATCACCGATGCTGAGGTTGAACGCTTGCAGGGTGAGAGTCGCGCGAGGTTCCTACGTCGTGAAGTGGGGGCCAACAAATGACGGGCCGACGGTTCGCGCACCGCTGGCTGATCGTGGCTGGCGGCGCCGCTGCGGCCACGGCGCTCGCCGGATGCTCGCAGACTGCGCAACTGCAACCGGTGGCCGGAGATGCGGTGACCGCAGTGAACAACGCAGTTTCAGATGTTGTATTCCAGGCTGGGGTGGAGGTCATGACATGGCCGACCTGCACATTCGAAAACAGCATCTACACCTGTGTCGGTTCGACCACCAACGGCCAGAAGATCAGTGGGGTTACGGGAAGTACCGAGCCACTGAGCCTCACAGTGACCGTTGGTGAACGAAAGATCTACGAAGGTTCTGTGCAAGCCGTGATCGAGCAGGCGGGGAGGTCACGATGAGTGCTGAAGTTGTAGAACTCCCTCCGGACAGGGAAGTCGGAACGAAGCCCGTGAGTTACTACTCATTCTCCGTGCTACTCAGTGGTCTTGCCCGAATGTGGCGTGCCTGGCGCGTGAGCCTTGTGGTCGTGATTGTCAATGCGCTTCTTCAAGGGGCGTTCATCATTCCGTCCACGCAGGCAATCTTCCTTCCGAGCTTCTTTGCCAGCGTCGTGATGTCCGCGCTGGTCCTACTCGCATCCGCTGCCTGCATCACGGCCGCGAGCCTCGACAGCGTGACGGGGACGGCGACGTGGGCTTCCGTGATGCAGCGAATCCGCCCAAGGGTTGGCCGTTTTGCGCTGTGGACGACCGGCTTGGCTGTGCTCGTTGTCATTGGACAGGCATTCGGGGGATGGCCGGGACTGGTCATCGCGGCGCTTCTGCCGTTCTTGCTGCTGGGCGCACTAGCGGGGGAGCGCAATCCACTTACTGCGAACTTCCGCGTTATCTTCGCGCGACCGTTGCGGTGGGCCATCACACTGTTGATCATCGGCGTGTTCGCGTTCTTCGCGTGGATCTTCATGGCGGGTTGGTGGTTCTTCGTGCCAGGAGTCCTGGGTGCGGCGGTGTCGTGTTTCATTGGCGGAATGCTCACCTGGTGGTGGTCGACGTCGCTTGCCTGCATCTACCGGTCGGTCCGCGATGGTGAGACTGGCGCCGCGTCCGACTAGCAGTGGTCCCCGAGTGGTCGGCTTGCGCCGATCCACCCCGGGGACCTGTGTCGCTACTTGGTGAGTACGTCGACTGGCGTGACCGTTCCATTGGTCGGGTTCACAACAAACTGGCGGTTGTTCGAACTGGTGAAGTACCAGTACCCGATCGCGTTCGGGGACGGCCCATTGGGTCGCGCGAACGTGGCATCGTGCAGAACCACTCCAGTGTTGCCATGCGCCCTAAGGAATTGTTGAACCTGGTTGTATGCATCCCCAAAGCTCATCGTTGGCGCTGTCTCGGGAAGATTCCCTGCATACATGGAAGGGATGTAGTCGATGAAGGACAGGTGGCCGTCGTTGTAGTTGTATGCAACGGAGTGCATGATCGGCCGACCGTCCGGCCCGGTGTATCTCACCGAGTACACGATTTGCCAGGTGGTGAAGCTGTCCGGCCCAGAGGTCGACCCTGTTGCACGAGACGCGGCCTGCAGCAGATGGATCCCGTCGAGCTTTGCGCCGTTTGGAAGATACGCGTGGTACTGCTGCACCCAGTCGGTCGCCGCGTTGCGGGCGTCGGCATCGGCGAGCATCGCGGTCACATCTGGAGCCTGCGCGGATTGGTTGACCACGGACTGCTGAGTTGAGTGGGCTTCGTTGGAGGCGGCAAGGTCACCGGCCGATACTGGGACTGCGGCAGCGAAGAGAAGTGCTGCGGCGGGGATGAGCATCAGGGCGGAATTTCGAGCGAACGACTGTCCGTTCATTGGTAGAGCGATCCTCCAAGGGGTTTCGGTTTCTAAGTTGGTCTGAATAGATGTACCCCCTCACTGCGTGGTCAAACATCTGGTCACTCACTCGCGCGCAGCGCGAAGCCTTCGGAGTGGGTGCTGAGACTAGAATCGACGTGCAGGGTCGATCAGGTCGGTCGCGGCCAACGGCTGTGCACCCGATTCGGGTCGGCCTCGACATCGAATCTTGAGGCGTGGAGGTTGAGGATGATGCGCAATAGATTGGCAATCTCAATTGTGGTGGTGACGGCGGGTTTGGCGCTGGCCGCGTGTGGCGGCTCAACGACCAGCACTCCAAGTTCAACTGCACCGAGCGCATCCGCGTCAGGTGGTGGAAACAGCGCCTGCCAGACAGCAACAGTGACGGGTAAGACGACCAACGTCGAACTTCAGAAGATTGCAACGAGCGCCTACGAGTCGCTCGACTGCTCCAAGTCCGAGTCAATGCAGGCCCAGGCCCAGGCAATTGCCAAGAGCCCAGAGTTCACGGCACAGGTTAAGGCGATCGGTGGAACAGTGACGACGAACAACGTCGGCGGCGCCACCGATATTCAACTGGTGGTGGTGAAGGATCGTTCCGCCTGCCAGGTCCTCGCTATGGACAGTCCGATGAAGGGGAAGTCACTCAACTGCGGCAACGCGTAAGTCGGCACGGGCAGGTGGCATCTGAACCCGGGCGGGTTCAGATGCTGATCGCTAGCTCGAAATGAAGGAAAGGAAATCGTTTACGTCGGACTCGGTCGTGTCGAAGGACGTCATGATTCGGATCGCCGAGAGTGCCTCATCGACAACGAGGCATCCGAAGCGATCCGTGACTTCCTGAATGCGACCCGATTCGACGGTGGCGAAGATTGCGTTGGCATCGGTCGGCAGGAGAATCTCGATTCCTTGCGCGTCCTGCAAGCCCTGCTCAAGGCGCTTTGCCATCGCATTCGCATGACTTGCGTTCTCGAGCCACAGTGAGTCAGATAGCAGTGCGAGAAACTGCGCTGAGATGAACCTCATCTTCGACGCGAGTTGCATGTCGGTCTTGCGGAGGTAGCGAAGGCTGTCCGAATCGTCGGGGCGCAGGGCTACGACCAGCTCGCCAAACATGAGCCCATTCTTTGTGCCGCCGAAGGACAGTACGTCGACTCCCACGTCAGTTGTGACCTCCCGCAGGGTCACGCCGAGAGCCGCTGCGGCGTTGGCGATTCGGGCGCCGTCCATGTGGACCTTCATCCCGTGCATGTGGGCACTCTGGCAGAGGTCTCGCAGTTCGGGTATCGAATACACCCGACCCAGTTCACTGGTCTGCGCGAATGACACAACCTCAGGTTGGGCATGGTGTTCGTCCCCGAAACCCCGGGCCAGGGAGTCGATGGCGTCGGGCGTTAGCTTGCCGGTGAAGTCGGGCGGAGCAGCAAGAAGTTTGAGCCCGCCCACCTTCTCGGGAGCACCGCCTTCGTCTGTGTTGATGTGGGCCCAGTTCGCGCAGATGACTCCGGCCCACCGCGATGACATCGCTTGCAGGGCAATGACATTGGCACCGGTGCCGTTGAACACCGGGTTGGCACGCGCGTCCGTCCCAAAGTGATCCGCAACAACGTTCTGCAGTTGCGCCGTGTACTGGTCTGCGCCATAGCTGGAGGCGTGGTTTGTGTTGGCCTCGATGAGCGCGGCCATGACCTGCGGATGCACGGTTGCGCAGTTGTCGCTGGCGAATCCGCGACCTGCTTGCCCAGGGGAGTTCACTCTCGTTGTCTATCACGGTGTCGGGCTTCGCCGGGCCGACGTTTGCCGCTGGCACTCTGAGAGTGGAGATTTGCGTGGCCCGAAGACGGGGTCGAAGGTCCGTTGCTGCCCGGTCAGTTGGCCCTGGCACCACACATGCCCAACCGCATATTGTCGGAAGTGGGTATGGGTGCGACAACCTGCCGACGGGGAGTGAGCGACATGAAATCACAACAGGCGCAGGCGGCTGGGGCAATCCAGGACACCGGCTGCTGCCCGAGATTTGACCCGACGCCTTGGCAAGATCATTTGATTACCTGGGACCAGAAGCCCTTCGTCCGGGATCGCGTTCACAGCGTCCTGCATGTTCCGCTCGATTTCGGCAAAGTCATGGCTCGGAATCTTGAAGCGATTGGTGACGCGGTTGCGCCTGACCGACTGGTGCTGTGCAACGAGAATTCGGCGTGGAGTAGTGACGTGCTTTTGGCTGTTACGCACCCGGTACCCGGCAGAAAGATGACCGCAATTTCGGGGACGTTCCTTTCGACGGTCTATGAAGGGTCGTACCGCCAAGTCGGCGAGTTCACAGACGCTGCGGTGACTGCCGCCAAGCGGCGCGGAATTCCGGCTGACAGAGTCTATTTCTGGTACCCGACCTGCCCCAAATGCGCGAAGGCTTACGGCGAGAACTACATGGTGATCTTCGTTGGTTGAGTCGACGTCGCGGCGGTGGGCAACGCAGTGAGGCCGGCGAGTACCACCTCTGCCAGTCCGACAATGAACATGACTGGCTGGAAGAAGGAGACGAGCCCGATCAATGCAACTTGAACGACGATCCACGCGACAAGTCCAGCCCCGGAAGCGGCACACAGTGCGCGACCGTATGACCTACGTCCGATCAATGCCGCGAGGCTGACGAATTGCGAGCCCCCGACAAGACCGACCAGCAACAGCGCAGACGGAGTCCAAGTCTCGAAGGGCGTTCGACTCAGCGTCTCGGAACTCAGCCCGGACGAGCCAGTTGCCAGCGCAATTGAGCCGACGATCGCTCCCACGCAGGTGAAAGCTGTCAGCCCAATCAGCACTCCGCGGGCAACTCTTCCCCAGAGCGAGGTGTCGTATCGGCCCATACGGCCAGCTTGCCGGGGCACAGTCGCGATGGTTAGGGCAGAAGGTCCTTCACGAATCAACATGGTCAGACCAGAGGATCCCTGGTGTGACCAGAAGGTTTGAAACGGGCCAAGGTGCGGCCGGAGCGTTTGCCTCACCACCCGCCAACCGCTAGCGTCGCGAGGGTGATTGATGGGCTCGCCAGCCTGCCAACCTGGCTGATCGTTCTCATCTGCGCAGCGGGGTTTTCCGCCGTGACTTTCGGCACCCGCCTAATCGTCCTCCGGAGATGTCGACCGGAACGTCAAGACGAGTTGGTTGTGCTAGCTACGGCCATGAACGGCCCGACCGGAACCACGTTGGCCTTCCTGATCGGTTTCGCAGTGACGATCACGTGGGGCACGATGACTGGGGCCCAGAGCTCGGTGGAGAAGGTGGCATCTTCAGCGCAACAGATTTCCTGGCTCACCGAGAACATTGAGGATGCGCGGGATGCGCGGGTGATTAACGAGGACCTGAGCGGCTACCTCAAGACCATTGTCAACCAAGACCGCGCCAAATTGGCGTCTGGCGACATCGTTCAGTTGCCTTCCTTTGACTATCTGGACAAGCTGGAAAAGGACGTTCATCGGATCGGCAAAGCGGGATCAAAAGCAATTCCTGAATCGGGGTCGCTGCTTTCCTCCGCAGCGACTCTGACGGGCGGTCAAGCCGAACTCAATGCCCTGGCACGTCGACAGCTTCCGAGCGTGGTGCTGTGGTTGCTCTTCTTCACCGCCGCGCTCTCCGCAGCAGTCATGGGGATCGTGGCAACCAAGGTCAAGCGTCCATACTTGATCTTGGGCTGGGCTCTTGTCGCGGCAATTGGTATAAGCGTTGTGCTGAGTCTTTACAACCCCTTCGACGGCACGGTGAGTGTGGACTTCCAGCCGCTGATCGACGCGGCCGAGCGGATTACCCCGATGGCTCAGTGACACCGTTAACACCCGTTTTCACTATTGCGACCTTTGTCATCAGGTCGCTTTGCAGTGCTAGGTTTCGGCCATGGCTGCGCCCCATGTCTTGACCCACCCGATCCGGCTGCGAGTCGTCCTGGCGCTTGCCGGGGACCGAGAGCTTACGACCGCACAGATCGCGGCCGAGATGCCGGACGTTCCCGCCGCCACTCTTTACAGGCATATCGCAGCCTTATCCGATGCCGGTGTGCTGGATGTGGTTTCTGAACGCCGGGTTCGCGGCGCCGTTGAACGAACATTCGTGCTTCACCCCGGGGGAGGGCTCGTCGGCCAGGTGGGAGCGGCCGAGATGACGCCCGAGCAGAAGAGTGCCGCCTTCGGCGTCTATGCAGCGGGTCTCATCGCGGCCTACGACGGTTACCTGGCAAACCCTGGTGCTGGAGGTCAACTCGCTGACGCGGATTGGGAGAGAGTCGACTGGCCTGATTCGCGCAGCGACGCCGGAGAGGCGGCCAAGGAGGTCGCGGGCTACCGCACGATGGCCCTCTACCTCGATGTGAACGATCTGAACAGAATGGCTGACGCCGTCAAGGCCGCGGTCGAGCCCTACCTCACCCCGGTCGAAGGAAAGCAGCGAGTGCTCTTCAGCACGGCCTTCATTCCTACCTGATCCCAAGAACGAAGTCGGAGATCAGTGAGCTGACATCTTCGGCCATCTCCAGTTGCGGGAAGTGGCCCTGACCAGCCAAGGTTTCGATGCGCGGGTTGGGCACATGATCGCGTAGCAGTTCCAGCCACGTTGATGTCTCACCTGCGGGCAGTGGCACGCGCACGCGATCGGAGTCCAGCGTTGTGGTTTGAATCGCCATGAGTGGAACGTGGACTGAATCCAGGGCGCCCCGCAGCTGGGCAGCGTCCCAGCCAGCCAAGCGCGGCAGCAGGGCCATGCCGATATCTGCAGGCAGCCGTAGCGCGCGATCGATGATGGCTGCCTTGAGGCTCGGGTCCGTGGTGGAGGTGAACATTGCCTCGAAGAAGCTGCGAATGAACTCCTCGTACCCACGTTTGTTGAGTTGTTCGGACATGCCCCGCTGTGCGGTGCTTCGCTCGCCCGCAGCGATGGAACTACCGTCGATTAGCACGATCCCGGCAACACGGTCAGGTGCGGTCCGGCAGCTCTCTAGTACGACTCGACACCCCATGCTGTGGCCGACCAGAATCGCCGGCGCCAGGTTGAGGCTCGCGATGAGCGATGCGACGTCTGCCCCGTACGTCTCGATGGAGCAATCCTCGGGCAGTCCGGGTGTGGAACCGTGTCCACGCAAGTCGCAGGCAACGACAGTGGTGTTCTCTTGGAGTCGGTCGAATTGCGCCTGCCAGTCCGACAAGTCGCAGGCGAAGCCGTGAACAAAGATGACTGGCGGATTGCCTCGACCAGCTGTTTCGATGTGCATACTGCGCGCCCTTCGTTGTGTGGTGCTCGTCTTGAGTGCTGCTCAGCGATGGTCGTTAGTGGCGGGTCTATCCGTGAATATTATTCCCAATGGCGAGAACAATAAACGCGCGGCGTCTCCTTGTCGCCGCTTCGAGATGCTGGCGTGCCCCTCACCGCGGCCATCGCCTTGATGTCTGATTTCCGCTAGTCAGAGTCAGTGGCATGGAGCAGGCTGCACCCATGAGCAACGCGCAACAGTTAGACGATGAGGCGTGCTATCGGGCTGTTCGCGGGAAGGACGCCCGCTTCGACGGCGTCTTCTATTCAGGAGTTTCATCAACTGGAATCTACTGTCGACCCAGTTGTCCGGCTATCACTCCGAAGAAGTCGAACCTGTCGTACTACCGCACTGCGGCTGCCGCCCAGGAGGCCGGTTATCGAGCGTGTAAGCGGTGTCGTCCGGACGTTGCACCGGGTTCGCCGGAATGGAATGTTCGCAGTGACCTCGTTGGCCGAACGATGCGGCTGATCGCCGATGGTGCCATCGACAGGTCGGGCGTCGGGGGTCTTGCGGCCGCAGTTGGATACAGCGAACGCCAGCTGAACCGCCAGCTTGTGTCCGAAGTCGGGGTAGGCCCGCTGGCGCTCGCTCGCGCGCAGCGGGCGCGCACCGCCAGGATCCTGTTGGAGACGTCGCCGATCTCGATCAGCGACGTGGCGTTCGCCGCTGGCTTCTCGAGCATCCGCCAGTTCAACGACACGATTCGCGAGATCTTCGCTGCGACGCCGTCGCAACTGCGTCGCGCTGCAAAGAGGAGCAGCCGGGCGGAGCCGACTGATGACCCATCGGGTTCCATCACAGTCCGGCTGGCCTACCGCAAGCCGATGAATGTGCGCGCGGCACTGGACTTCCTCGGGCGGCGATCGGTCGAAGGCATTGAGGAGTATCGCGACGGTATCTACCTGAGATCGCTGACCTTGCCGCGCGGCTCGGGCGTCGTGGCGCTGTCGATTCCGCGTGAGGCGATTCCGCGTCATGCGGTCAACCGAGGTGCTTTGAAGGCGATGGACAGCACGGGGTGGGTCGTGTGTGAGCTCTGGCTCGATGATCTGCGGGACCTGACTGCAGCAGTGCAGCGCTGTCGTCGAATGCTGGACTTGGACTCCGACCCAGTGGCGATCGATGAGCACCTGGCCCAGGATCCGGTACTGCGGCCATTGGTTGCTGCGAGCCCTGGGCATCGCATGCCGGGCAGTACTGACCCGAACGAGGTCGCCTTCCGGGTGGTGATCGGTCAGCAGGTCAGCACTGCCGGTGCGAAGACCGTGGCGAGCAGGCTCGTCGCTGCGTATGGGCCGCAGCTCAAGACACCGGTAGGGACCGTCACCCGAACGTTCCCGACGCCGACAGCGCTGGTGGATGCCGACCCCGCCACGCTCGCGATGCCTGCCTCCCGGGAGCGGGCCATCAGGTCGCTCGCCATGGCGCTTGCGGCGGAATCAGTCGTTCTCAGTGCGGGAAGTGATTGGGACGACGTACAACAGTCACTGCTCGCGATCCACGGGATCGGGCCGTGGTCCGTCGCCGCGATTCGCATGCGTGGACTCGGCGACCCCGATGTCTTCTTGCCGTCCGACCTTGGCATTCATAAGGCGATGTCGAGGCTTGGCGAACCCGCCGATCCCAAATCCTTAGATGCTCGTTCACAGGCGTGGCGACCCTGGCGCTCGTACACAACTCACCATTTGTGGGCATCGCTCGATGTATCGGACGGGCACGCTTTGCAGACAAGTCAGACTCGACACGAGGGGGATCGGAAATGGTGAAGTCAATCGAACAGGGCTGTTTCATTAGACCTAATGCGGACGCGGTCGTTCGTTACACCACTGTGGCAAGTCCCGTCGGTCAGCTCACGTTGGTCGGAGACGGCGAGGTGCTCACGCACCTGTCGATGGAATCGCACGAGGCAACGAAGCCGGACATCCATCCGGATTGGGTCCGCGACGATGAGGCGTTCAACGATGCCCGCGGCCAGTTGGCTGAGTACTTCGACGGCAAGCGCAGCGAGTTCACAGTCCCGTTGGCGCCGTCGGGAACTCCATTTCGAATGGACGTGTGGGCGGCCCTCGTGCGGATTCCCTACGGCAGGACCGCAACGTACGGGGAAGTCGCGGCTGAGATCGGCAACCCAGCAGCAAGTCGCGCCGTCGGCATGGCAAACCACTTCAACCCCATCGCGATCATGATTCCGTGTCATCGGGTCATCGGGGCGAACGGATCCCTCACGGGATACGGCGGTGGACTTGACCGAAAGGCGCTGCTACTCGAACTGGAGAGCAATTAACGCTGACTCGTCTGGGACTCTTCTCGGAGACCCACTGCGTCATGGGGAGGCGGCGCGGTAAACGACGGCCTCGTCTGTGTCTGGCTGTGATGGCTAATCCTCTGCTAGCTGATGTCCAGAATCACGTTTCCGACCTTCTCGCCGGTCATCACGTATTCGTACGCGCCTCGAACGTCGTCAAGTGGATAGCGCCGGTCGATCATCGGCCGGAAAGTGCCCTCGCGCAGCATGCGTGTCATCTGTTGAACTGACCCCTTGATATCCGTGGGGACGGGAAAGACCACGCGCCTGCCGCGCCGCAATCTGGTTACCAGCGGCAGGTAGAGATTCTCGCCGCGGGGGCCCAGTTCGCTGGAAAGGTAAATGCCGCGCGGCGTCAAAGTCGGGGCCAGCGTCTCGAAGCGACTCTTCCCGACCGCGTCGAAAACGAAGTCGAACGGGCCGGGGTAGTCCGCGACGATTGCGGTTGTGTAGTCGATGACATCGTCGGCACCCAGTGCCCTGACCGCATCGAAATGTTCGGGGCGGCATGTCGCGGCCACGTAGCTTTCTTGCGCTTTCAGGATCTGCACGGCGGCCGAACCAATCGCGCCGGTTGCGCCGTAGACGAGCACGCGCTGGCCGGGAACGTAATGACCCCGCTTGAGGAAGTTCAACGCGTAGTGCGCACCCTCGGCGCTACCAGCAGCCTGCTCGTACGACACACCATCCGGGATTTGCGCGATCGCCTTGTCCGAATCGATCGCGACAAACTGCGCCTGCGATGACAGGCCGTTGTCGTTGAACCCCCACACCCGCTGTCCGGTAATGAAAGTCGTGACCGCCGAGCCGACAGCAACGACGTCGCCCGCGAAATCCGTTCCCAGTACCGGGGAGCGAGGCCTGCTCAAACCCGTGAAGAACCTCATGGGGAATGGCTTACCGGTCAGCACTGCGATGTCGGTGCGGTTGACCGTTGTTGCCCGAACCCGGACTAGGATTTGGTCGGCGTTTACGTCCGGTTTGGCGATTTCGCGCACCTTCAGTGAGCGTGGTGGGCCGTATCGCTGACGGGTGGCTGCACGCATGTTGGCCAGTATCGCAGGCAACCAACGTCAGCCGAATTACCATGCGAGCGGATCAAGGTCGCGAGGCCCGGCGTCGATCAATGCGCAGACTTCCGCTTCCGACGTTGGTCGACCGCCCCACGCATCGACGCCGACGTTGATTTGGCGTCCGTGTTGGCGCCACTTGTCGTGCACGTGGCCGTGGAGGAGCCACTGCCCCCGGTCGGTTGCGCGGGAATCAGTAAAGCGATCCTCGTCGTGAGAATCGCCGACGTAGGGAAAGTGGCACAAGACCACGGTGACATTGTTGGCCAACCTGATTGTCGTGTTGCGATGGATGATCGTCTCAAAACCAGCCCCTTGATAGAGGCCTTTCCAACGTGGGTTTGGGCCGTGCTTGGCCTGAGGGTCTGCAAAGACCCGGTCGTGATTGCCAACAACTAACGTCTTCACGCCGCGGCACTCG
>WBZO01004444.1_pt1 | contig 15164 bp, 16 predicted proteins | sample 5204261 | NCBI WGS metagenome assembly WBZO01 (sample SAMN12412400, study PRJNA552823) | activated sludge metagenome | isolation source: activated sludge from anammox sidestream of wastewater treatment plant... | place: USA: North Carolina | collected 2017-09 | reverse complement strand
CTAGGCATCAAACTTATTAAAATTGGACCGTTGAAGCCAATACTGCGATTTTCCGCCTCACAACCGCAATCTGATCTGTCCGGCGGGGTACATATCTGGTATACGGGTATAAGTTTCGGTTGCGAACGTAGGCGGCAACGTAGGCGGCAGAACAGCTGAAATTTCGACCAGAAATCAAACAACAATTACGAGCAGTGGAGATGAATCTCCACTGCTCGTAATTCATTTTCCACTGTTCACAAAGTTCTTTGGTTGCTGTCGCAGGTCAGATAATTCATTCAGAAATGATCATCTGTTGGACGGCGTAACCTTGATATTTGCTGGCGTCTTCTTATTAAAACGCCGGATCAAGTTCGAAATTCCGAGTGTGATCGAACCCAAGAAAAGTAAAACAATTGCAGGCCTGAGCAAGCCGGCAAAAAAACTAACGCTAGACGATTGCGCTCCTGCACCTTCGAGCCGTCCCTCTTGGGACTGATCCGAAGTAGTAGTTCGCATGTCGTTTGCCCAATTCGTTTGAGCCAAAGGCACCATGACAAGACCAACTAGTATGGTTATCGTCAAGATAATTAGTATACGGTTCAGGGTTTGCATTGGAATATCTCCTAGTTCGCAGTTTGTTTACGCAAAACATAGCGCTTGAAAGCATTGGTGATCCAGTTCCAGTGCATCGCCAGGTGAACGGCCAGCAACAAAAGGGACAGGTCGGCCGAGGTTTCATGGAGTGAGGTCCAAAATGGATCGATCACAACATGGATCCCCAATGCTGGCAGTACCGTTTCCGAGATCAATATGCCACTAACCATTGCCAGTACCATCATGAAATAGGAAACAAAATTCAGAAGATAGTTAAAACGTGTTTCTCCAGGTAGTTTCTTCAACAACCGCTTGCTGATATCCACGATCCACCGCCAATGGATGGTGAGATGTACGATGAAGGTAGCGAAGAATACCAAAGTGAGCCACTCGTGAATAGGAATGCCAGTCGACTGTGGGGCAACCACTAAAAAGAACAGCGTAAACACTATTAGATCGATTATCCAGTTTGCGCGGTTGGTACTAATTTTGTTGGTTGGTTGTGTTTGCATTATTTTCTCCAGTTATAAACTTGTCCATTTTTACCAACCAGTTATCAATTTTTTGTAAAGTTCTGATGGAAGCTTGTAAAGCAAACGCTGGCAACTATTGGGTAATCCTCTTTTATGTCAGCGCCATTAATATCTGAAAATCTTTAAACTTATCGTCTAATTCTTTACACATTCTGTATATTTTGTTGTTACGATCTTGCCTAAAAGATTTGGCGAGATCTTGCATGAATTACCTCAGACGTTTTTCTCTACTTGTTTTTCTCCTCTGTATATCAGTCCTCTATTTCCCACTCAATCACTTCTTGTCCAGTGGTTATAATTTGAAGACTCCTCTGGATGCTTACATTCCCTTGGTGCCAATTTTCGCTGTACCTTATCTGCTCTTCATCCCATATTGGATCGGAGCTTTTCTGTTTTTCGCATGGAGGATGGAAGATCATATTTTTCGCGCTTTAATGATCGGGTCCATAAGTGCCGTAGCCATTGCCAATTTGGTGTATCTCCTATTCCCCACATATACAGATCGTCCCCTGATAAGCATACGAGGATGGGACTCCGAACTGCTCAGTTTGATTTATAGTCACGACAATGTTTTTAATGCCTTCCCGAGTGGGCATGTTCTCTATACGACTATAATCGCCCTATTTGGCAGCGTCTGGCGCCCAACGTTCAAATTTCCACTCTACGGAAGTGTAGTGCTCGTCATCTTGGGAACTTTATTGACAGGTCAACACCACCTTGTTGATCCCATCGGGGGAGTTGCCCTCGGCTTACTCGCGTATTGGTTTGGCATGTGGATGGAATACGGCATAGAAGGGATGAGAAGAACGATTGTTGTACATACCTAAATTGGATTAGGCATGTAACGTTCTCCTCAGGTTCTACCTACCTTATCAGGCAGCTATTCTGTAATCAATGGGGGGGATTGTCCGGAGAACGGATGTATCTATCAGAAGTCTTTTGCTTTTCAAAAGCCCGTGATTACCCGACAATCTTCGCAGACGGAAGGAAAATCACCATTTTCAAGCCGCCACCCGGCCGGTTTTCAGCTCGAATTCTCCCTCCCTGGGATTCGATCAACTGTCGCGCGATCGTCAGTCCAAGCCCGGAGCCGCCTGAACTACGCGCCCGTGACTTGTCTTTGCGCCAGAAGCGATCAAAAATGAAAGGCAGATCTTCATCTGGGATGCCGGGACCATTATCCTCTATCACGAGACTTGCCTGATCCCCCTCCTGTGCCAGGGATAGGCGGATTTCTCCACCTTGAGGGATATAACGCAAAGCATTCCCAACCAGGTTACCTACAACCTGCTCCGTGCGCTGATGATCTGCCAGGACCAGAAAGTTTCTGGTGGACGGCTCGAGGCGCAAAGATATGGACTTCTCCGCGGCTTCAGCAGCAAACATTTCACGAACCTGTTCAGCCAGAGAAGCCAGGTTTGTTTCCCGAATATCAAAGGATAATTGACCCGATTCTGCGAGGGTAAGCAGGCGCAAATCGTCGACAAGTCCCCCCAGCAGATAACTGGCTTTCAGAGCCAGGCTGATATGCTTCTCGTCAGCAGGATATACACCATCCAACATGCCTTCCAGCCAGCCCCTAATGGCGGTAATCGGTGTGCGCAATTCATGCGCAATATCTGTCAGTGTATTTTGTCTTGTGATCTCGTTGCGTTCCAGGTTGTCGGCCATCTGGTTGAAACTGTCGGTCATTACCTGTAAATCCTGGGGACCACGCACGGACACGCGCGTGCCGAGTTTGCCGGCTGCCACTTCACGCGATGCAGCAATCACATCCGCCAGCGGCGTGATCACATTTCTGGAAAGAAAACCGATTAACACTGTCGCAAGCAAGGCGAGAAAGATGGAGAGCAAGCTCAGGAGGATTAGGATTCTGTTGAGCCCGCCGTCGCGAGATCGCATGGCAGTGCGGTCAATAGCGATGGTACCTACCGTATTGCCTTGGGCAGTTAAGTCGATCAGGATATCTTCCTTGGTCGATTGATAAACTGTCCCAACTGTTGGAGCATCCGGATTACCGTGATCAATGACAACCTGATGATCGGCATCCAAAAGGGTTATTGCTGGAGCGAGTGGGTCATTAGCAAAGACAGTTTCCACCCCATCCCAACTGCCATGCCCTGCGTAATATCCCTTTGCCTGTAAAACCGCAGGGATCTCATCAAAAGGAGAGTAACTGGAACCCGTTGACAGGAGAATGGCGGTCGTCACCACGATCACAAGCAAAATCACCAGAAGGACAGCCATAAACGCGCGCAGGATGATCCAAATGATACGTTGGCGGATTTGACGGGCGGCATCCATATTAACCTTCAAATTTATAACCCACGCCGTGGATCGTAACAATGTACTCAGCCGGCTCCAATTTTCGGCGCAAATTATTGATATGCGAGTTAATGGCACGTTCGTAGCTTTCAAAGGTTGTGCCATGAACTGCTTCCGTGAGCTGACCACGCGAGAATATGCGCCCTGGCTGACTCATCAATGTGGCAAGGATCTCAAATTCAGTAGCAGTAAGACTGACCGTTTTATCAGGCAACGTAGCGGTATAGTGAGCCCGATCCAAAGTGACACTCCCTGCCCGCAAAACGTCGTTGGTTGGGTCGGCGCTAATACGACGCAAGACCACGCGCACACGAGCCACCAGTTCGCGTGGACTGAATGGCTTGGTGATGTAATCATCCGCTCCGATCTCCAGTCCGATCAGACGGTCCATTTCCTCCACACGGGCAGTGAGCATGATGATGGGAACTTCGCTTTCCTTTCGAATGGTGCGGCAAACATCCAGCCCATCCATTCCCGGAAGCATCAAGTCCAATACTACCAAGTCAGGTTTTTCACGCCGAGCTGCCGCCAATCCATCAGGACCGGTCATGGCAGTCAGTACCTCGTAACCCGCGTTTTTCAGGTAGCCGTGACAAATTTCGATAATATCGGGATCATCCTCGATCAGCAGAATTTTCTTTGACATAGGAATATTATAGACTACAGACGATGGACCGTGGACCATAAACCACCAAGCGCGTCCATTGTCTACTCATACCGCAAGGCCACCATCGGATGCAGGTTGGCCGCACGGAAGGCCGGGTAGATTCCAAAAAACATACCAATCGCCAGCGAGAAGGTAAATGCAAGCAGGATGGAATCCGCCGTCACAACGGCAGTGATCAACCCTGTCAACGTAAACCCGAAGGCAATTCCCATACCGAATAGAATACCAATGATCCCACCCAGAACGCTGAGGGTTACGGTCTCGATCAGGAATTGTGTGAGAATTTGATTCCGTGTTGCACCAACCGCCTTGCGCAGTCCAATCTCCTTCGTCCGCTCCGTTACGGAAACGAGCATGATGTTCATGATCCCGATGCCTCCCACAAGGAGCGAAATCCCTGCAATGGCGCCCAGGAAAATTGTCAGCGTTTGGGTGACTGTGTTCAGTGTCTGCAGCAGATCCGTCTGGTTCATGACATTAAAATCCGATTCGTCGGATGCTGCCAGTTTATGAGAGCGGCGTATCAGATACTCGATCTGTGCCGAAACAGTATCCATTTTCTCTGCTGTGGATACCGAGACCATGACACTATTGATCGTCTTTTTCCCGTCATAGATTGCGGTCGATCCAAACACCTTGTCATAACCAGTGTCCAATGGAATAAAGACCGCATCGTCGGAAGAGTCAAAGCCAGATGAGCCCTTCGATTCGAGCACACCCACCACCTCAAACTTGACCCCATTGATCGAAATCGTTTTTCCAACCGGCGACAAATTTCCGAACAAATCCTCGGCTGTCTGTGAGCCCAGTACAGCCACCTTGGACTGCGCTTTGTTGTCACCGTCCTTAATGAAGCGACCACTGGCTACATCGTAAGAGCGTATGGTTTGGTAATTCTCAGTTACCCCGGTCACACTGACATTGAAGCTTTCTTCGCCATACTTTATGGCGTAGGAAGCTTGGTAGGTTGGCGCCATTGTTGTAATATTCTCGGTCAGACTCCGTTGGAGAAGTTCGTAATCAGCATAATAAAGGTGGCTTTGCTGTTGGGACGCGCCGGGTCGATTGGAGCCAAACTGTATTCTTCCCGGTACGACAGTCAGCAAATTGGAGCCGGTGCCTTGAATCTCGCTGGTGATACTGGCGGTTGCGCCGCTACCCAGAGAAATAAGAGCAACGACCGTCGCCACACCGATCACGATCCCTAACATGGTGAGAGCGGACCTCATCTTATTCGCAAGCAAAGCCCGCAAGGCAATTCTGAAATTTTCCGAAAGCAACATCGTTCGTTCTCCTGTTAAACAAATTCTTCCACACGCAGTGCGCCGGCTGTGATCGGATGAAGGTTGGCCTCATCAGAAACAATAAGTCCATCCGACAATTTAATAATACGTTCGGTATGCCGCGCTACATGCAAGTCATGCGTCACGACGATTACCGTTTGTCCATGTTCCCTGTGGAGACTCTGGAATAACTCCATAACCTCCTCGCCAGTCCTGCTATCCAGGGCCCCGGTGGGTTCATCTGCAAGCAGGATGGCGGGTTCATTGACCATTGCCCGCGCAATCGCCACACGCTGTTGTTGGCCGCCTGAAAGTTCGTTTGGAACATGACGTGTCCGGTCTCCCAAACCAACCCGCTCCAACGCCTTCAGCGCTCGTTCGTGTCGGTCCTTTCCGGAGGTCCCCGCGTAGGTGAGTGGCAGCATCACATTTTCCAGTGCGCTGGTGCGCGCCAACAGATTGAACTGCTGAAAGACAAACCCTATTTTGCGCCCACGGATCTCCGCAAGCTGAGTGTCTCCGAGGTGTTCGACCGCTTCGCCATCCAGAATGTAACTGCCGCTGGTAGGCACATCGAGACAACCAATGATCGACATCAGCGTGCTTTTGCCCGAGCCAGATGGACCCATGATGGCAACCATTTCACCTTTTTCGATGGTGAAGCTGGCACCGTTCAAGGCGCGCACTTCGTCGTCACCCATTTGATATACCTTGGTCAGGTTTTCTGTCTGGATCATGGCTCAACCTCCACCGAAGGGACCGGGAAGTGTCTGACTCGCGCTCTCTGTCGAAACAAGGTCGCCTTCCTTTAAGTTACCCGCTACAACGACGAGATCTCGGACAATATCGCCGCTGACGATATCCACGCGTTTTGTTGAGCCGTCGGCTTGGATCACCAATACATACTCGCCCTCGCTGTCATTCTGGATGGCAGTGATCGGCACAGCCAGGGTCGATTGTGCATCACTAATATGAATGGTCACATCCGCGGTCGTCCCCAGTGGGATGAATGCCTGGTCGGTGATCGGATCGAGGTCAATGCGAACCGTATATTTGACCAATCCGGAAACCATCTCCCCGACCGGGTTGATTGCCGCCACTTTACCCGTCAGTGCGACACGGCTCAACGCATCCAAAGTAACATCGACCTGCTGGCCCATTTTGACGTTCGCCACATCCGATTCATCCACCTGTGCTTCCACATAGAGGTGATGCATATCTGCGATACTTACTGATACTGCGTTTGCACCTACGAGGTCGCCGTGTACATCTTCCACTGAGAGGACCTGCCCGTCAAAGGGAGCAATAATATACAAGGAATTGACGTTTACCTGAGCTGCTTCTACATTGGCGCGTGCCGCAACCATATCAGCAGAATCCTCGCCTGCCAACAAGCGATCGTACTCACGCTGCGCATCTTCCAATTGCCCCTTCTTCAAAGCAAGATCTCTGGTAGCGTTTTCTATCCAATCCTGTGGGGCAGGACCTTTAAAGTTCTTGAGATCATATTCGTAGTGCCACCCATTCCGATTGTTGCTTACAAGCTTGGCTTCATACAAGGTTTGCGGAACACTGTCTGAATTTTGCAAATACTTGAGGTAGTTATTTGCCTTGTCGAATGCTTTCTGGGCATCCTGCAAATCAATGGCGGCCTGGGCGAGAGCAGTACCAGAACTGAGCAAATCATCAAGGTTTTTCTGTGCGTTTGCCAGGTCGGCCTGCGCAGATACAATATTTGACGATGTGGTTGAAGGCTCCAACCCCATCAAGATATCCCCTGCCTTTACCAAATCACCGGGTTCCACATTAACTGTCTCTACCACGCCGCTGGTCTTCCATGCAAGGCTTGCAAATGGCTGGACATCCAACGAACCCGAAGCTTCAATGGTTTGCGCCACCTCCAGTGCCACTACCTTTCCCTGGGTAATAGGCGTGGAAGCAGTAGCGTTGGCGGGTGACAACATCTGAAAGGCAACCACCGCAATCGCGATTATCGCAATCACAGCAAGCAGCCAGTTACGGACTTTTTTATTATTGAACATCGATACATCTCCTGATTGTTTTCCCACATCATACTGATTGAATGTAAAGAATTTGTACAGAACGGGTAGATGAGTGTAAACGTACCGTGGATGCAAAACAATGATGTCTATGTTTGGCGAACTGTTACAGAAAAAACAAACGCAGTGGAAAATACTTTCCACTGCGTTTGAATTACCTCCGTTACGTATTAGGGGAATCAGATAAAACCGCTCCAATGATCAAGCAACCATCAACTGCAAGCTCCCACGTGACCTATTCTATTTGTTCATGTAGTTGGACAAGGTGAGTATCAAGCTCTTATCTTTCTCCAGCTTTGACCTGTTGGCGTTGTTCAAGATAGTGTAAAGCAGCCTGGCACCACTCAAGATAGTTCTGTTCATAACCGATAACATATCGGTATAAAACATCACTTAGCTCGCCAACATCGGCATTCTCGGGCCCGGCATGACTCGCAACCAGTTGTGACTGCAACGCCCGTTCATAATGTTCAAGCTGGTCTCGATGGAGTCGGGCTTGTTCGCGAAACTGCTCTATCGCGCGTTCCGGATCGGCAAGCCACAGGCTATAGGCTTTCAAGAAAAATTCATCGTTGAGCATGACCAGAGGCGTGGGAGATTCGACCCATTGTTGCAGCGCGACCCGGCCCTCCTCTGTCAGCTCATATACTTTTTTGTTTGGTCGCCCGGATTCTTGCTCAACAACCTGATGACGAACAACCCCTTGCTTCTCAAGGCTGGCCAGTGCTGGATAAATTTGGGTATGACTGATCGACCCAAAGGGGGTAAAAGGTTGTTTCAGGATTTTGGCAAGATCATATCCCGACATTGGTTGGCGTGCCAGCAAGCCCAGCAACTTATATTCCAAGGTGGTCATGAAGTTCCTCTTTTTTTCATTTTCGATAATATGTAAGGTATTGACATATGTTAATTAGTATAGTATAAGCCGATATGTGATACTATTACATATGTAACAATGCTATATATTCTAGCATGAAACCCCTCCTCTGGCAAGCAGAGTGAGAAGAAGAAGGAAAATCTATCATGACACTACAGAATGAAAACACCAGCAATCTCAAGGAGGTTCAGGCGAGTGGGGTACATCTTGGCGAACCTACCAATTCAGGATCCCATTGGACATCCACCAAGTTTAGCAAGAACATCTTGATGGATGCCTTGGTGAAACATGTCCTTGGCCTGACACTCTATGGCATGTCGGATATCGGAGAAGTTCTCGAAGCCGTCAGTCAACTTAAGGAGAGTGACGAAGAGAACTGGATCAGCGCCTGGAGCACGATAGCCTACAGACTACAAGCTCGGGCTGAGAAGGCAGACCAGGCTGGCAAACAGGTGACAGCCTCCACAGCTTACCTTCGGGCATCGACGTATTGGCGTGTCTCTTTAATGGCATTTAGCCAGCCCGATGATCCACGCATCAGAGAGTATTCACATGCTCACTCAAAGTGCTATGAGCGCTACCTTGAATTGTCTGGTTATCCAGGACAATATATCGAAATCCCCTATGAAAACAGTTTCCTTCCGGGGCACTTCTACCGATCACCGTTCGCGGAAGACAAAGCGCCGCTGCTCATCATTACACCTGGGCGAGACACTTTTGCCGAAGATACACGTTGGGTCTACGATGGCGCCATCCGCCGAGGGATTCACTGTCTGGTATATGACGGTCCTGGACAAGGATATGCATTAAGACTCAACAATCTTCGATTTAGACCCGACTGGGAGAACGTCATAACGCCCGTAGTTGACTTTGCCCTGCAAATTCCGGGGATAGATCCGTCAAGGATCGGCCTTATGGGTTTGAGTTTCGGCGGTTTTCTGGTGCCACGGGCGGCAGCCTTCGAGAAACGGATCAAAGTCTGCATCGCCGACACCGGAAACCTAAGCTGGGGAAGTGGCATCATCAGCCGATTACAGACCATGAGTAAATTGCCAGGCTTTTTGCGTCCGCCATTTATGAACTCCCTGGTTCAAGACTATGCATGGAAACATGGGGTGCCAAACACGGTACAGGATGTGATCCAGACGCTTCAAGCCTATGACAACACTTCCATTGTAGACAAAATCACATGCCAGATGCTCGTCATGGATGGAACCGCAGAAATGATGCCGGGTCAGGCGCAAAAGTTCTTTGATGCTCTGCAGTGCCCCAAGGACTACATGTTGTTTGATGAAACCACGACTGCGCAGTTGCATTGCCAAATGGGAAGCTACGCCACGGCAACAGAGTATTTGTTCGACTGGCTCGTCGAACAACTTTAATTGTATTCATCGAAAATAATCGTCAATCAAATCAAATGAAGGAAATCTCCAAGGAACATCCTATGACAAAAACCACCCCCACCCGTTACAGCCCACTGATGGTCACTCTTCACTGGCTGACCTTATTGCTCATCCTCGCGGAATTCATCCTCGGCGAGACAACGTCTCGTATCCCGAACGACACAGTCGCTAAACTGACCCCGCTCGCGATTCATATGCTACTGGGTATTACCATCCTGCTCGTGATCATCACCCGTTTTGTTGTGCGGATGAGGACGCCGCAACCCGCCTACGCCTCAACGGGTTCCGCCTTTCTCGACGGGCTTGGCAGGTTTGTACATTACGCTCTCTATCTTTTCGTTTTCCTCATGGCAGTCAGTGGACTCACCCTCTCCGGCCAGGCGGGGCTTCCACAGATCGTTTTTGGCGGCGTTGGCTCGCTTCCCTCGGACTTCTACATCTTCCCTCCACGTCTCGTGCATGAATTTATCGCGCCCGTACTGCTCCTGCTCTTCCTCCTCCATGTTGGTGCGGCATTCTATCATCAGTGGTTCCTCAAGGATAAATTGTTCTCGCGCATGTGGTTTGGAAAATAGAACTGTGCCGTGGTTGATCAGGAAAGGAAATCTCTTATGAAAATTGCAGTAGTAGGAGCTACCAGTCAAACTGGTAGCGAATTGGTAAGTCAGGCTCTTGCGGCGGGGCATGAGGTTGTAGCCTATGTGAGGCGTCCTGAGGCAGTGAGCCCCGCTCCCGGCTTGAGTATTGTCGGAGGGCAGCTTGATGAAGTGGAAAAATTGAGTAAGGCCTTCGCTGGTTGTGATGCTATAGCGCTGATCCTCGGATGGAAAATCGGTCAACCCTTTACCCCTCTATATAGCATCGCTGTGCCGGCTATTATAGCGGCCGCAAATAAAGTTGTTGTGAAACGTGTAATCGTATTGTCTGCGCTCGGTGTGGGTGACACATTTAGCAATACCCGTTATCCATACCGGTTTGGATGCAGTACTTTTTTACGGAAACACTTCGAAGACCACCAAGCCGGAGAATCACAATTGACAGGTTCAGGCTTGAACTGGACGACCATACATCCTGGCCCGCTTTTTAATGGTCAGAGGACTGCGTCTCCGACCATTATGTATGCTGCTCCCGGTCTGAAAATGCCCGGAGCTCCTCGTACTCAAAGGGCAGATGTCGCGGCTGCCATGCTGAAAATGATTGATGATCCCGCCTCGTTCGGCAAGCAGATGTTGATCAGTTCAACTCAGTCTGGAGAATAATTCATTGGGATATGAAATCCAATCAGACTTGTCTTGATCCTAGACAAATAGAACAGGAGCAAAATCGTGTCAAAAAGAAGTGAGATTAAACAGAAAGTGAAAGAAGAATTCCTTTTTCCCGCCGGAGGCCCACAATGAAACTCGTTCTCGAAATCATCGGCATCATACTCGGCGTAGTTGTGCTCGGGCTGGCCGTAATATTCTTCATTGGCAGGCGTGGTGTCGCGCCCGTGGTTGATGGCCAGACACTTCCGGACGGAGCAGTACAAATCAAGGATGGATTTACGAGCGCGTTCCTTCTGGATGCGGGACCGGGTAAAGCAGTCCTGATCGACGCGGGGCAGGACTCGGATGCGAAAGCGATCAAAGCGGCACTGGCGGCACGCAACCTACAGCCCGAGAATGTGATTGCCATCTTAGTGACCCACGGACACAATGATCACTTCGGCGGTATCGCCGCGTTTCCCAACGCGGAGGTTATGGCGATGGCGGCGGACGTACCGTTGGTGGAGGGCAGCGAGCCCCGCCGTTCGCGCCTTGGCTCGCTGTTTGGAGCAAGTCCAACTGGCATACATGTTGAACATGTGCTGACAGACGGCGAATCGCTGGATCTGGGCAACCTGCAAGTGAGTGTTTTTGCCACGCCTGGGCACACAGCAGGCAGCGCTGCGTTTCTCATTAACGGAGTACTCTACTTGGGTGATAGCGCCGACTCAAACACCGACGGCACGATGCGACCTGCCTTTTGGTTCGTCTCGGAGGATACCGCGCTCAACGAGGCTTCGCTCAAGGCTCTGGCGGCGCAGTTGAGTCAGGACGAGGTCAAGTACCTGACATTCTCGCACTCGGGTGCCTTGGAAGGCTTCGAACCGCTGGCAAATTTTGCAGCCACTCACTGACTGTGACCACCAGTCAGGCCGCGCTCGTCTGGCTGGTGTGGTGGATCGGATGACATTGCATCATTTCAGTTTGTTTATTATGTCAGACAATGCAAATCAACTTTTTTAGAATTCACAAAGGAATTGGTTGAGTAACAATCATAATTAAAACTTGTTTACTCGTAGGAATATTAAATATGAATAAAGAAAACAGTACTTTATATCAACAACCGGGCAAAGAGCAAACCCAACGGCAGCGCGTTGTCGTCATGACCGGAGCAACGAGCGGTTTTGGTGTCCATACCGTGCAGCACTTTGCCGCGCTGCCCAACACACGGGTCATCATTGGTGCCCGTGGAAGCGGACGAAGTGTGCCGCCCGGTGTAGAAGTTGTTCCCCTCGATCTTGCATCACTCGTCAGCGTTCGTGAGTTCGCAGATGCTGTAGTCAAGCGACTTGGAAACACGCGCATCGATTTGCTCGTCCTCAACGCCGGTATGCGTGGGTCAGATGCAGACCAACTCAGTGCTGAGGGATACGGGTTGTCGTTTGCAGTAAATCACCTTGCTCACTATCTACTTGTCCGGCTCCTGCTCCCAAGGATGGCTGAGCATAGCCGCCTCGTAATCACATCGAGTAACATGCACAACCCACCCTTCGAGGCGCTCCGCCCCAAGTCATTCGATCTTGAGGAGTGGGCGCATCCGACCAAGGGTGGTTCCGGCGATGGTATGCGTGCCTATTCGGTATCGAAGCTGTGCAATCTGATGACCGCACAGTCTGTTGCTCGGCTGGACGAGGTTAAAGCACGTAATATCAATGTGATCGCCTTCAATCCGGGGCTTACCGGTGGTGTCGGCGGTGGCGATGCATCAGCCTTGCAGAAGGCGCTCTTCAGCGTGATTACGCACACCATATATCCGTTGATCGGTCTGTTCCGTCCTGAATTCGTGATGAACACGCCCGAACATTCGGGGAAGATGCTCACCGATGTCGCGCTGGGGACAATTGCTCCCCCACACGGCCGTATCTATATTTCACTGGTTAAGGGCAATGTAACTTTCCCCGATCCATCGGAACTAGCGCAAGACCGGGCATCACAGGAGCAACTGTGGCGCGAGAGTGCGGTGATGGTTGGAATCGAGTGAGGGAATAGTACGCAACATGAACCAAATGCAGGATAGAGTTTGTGTGATCACCGGCGGCACTGCCGGCATCGGACGCGCGACGGCCTTCGCGCTGGCAAAGCTTGGCGCTACTGTCGTCATTCTCGGTCGGTCTCGTGAACGTGGCGAACAAGCGCGAGCCAAGATCGCCAAGGAGAGCGGCAACAACAAGATCGAATTCGTAGTTGCAAATCTCGCGGTTCAAGCAGATGTGCGCCGTGCCGCAGCCGAGCTTTTGAAAAACCATGAGAAGATCCATGTCCTTATCAATAACGCCGCTGCGTTTCTGCCTAAACGCGAAGTAACCGTGGATGGTATTGAAAAGATGTTCGCCACCAACTACCTCTCGCACTTCCTCTTGACTAATCTTCTGCTTGATCGACTCAAGCAGTCGGCGCCTGCACGGATCGTCAATGTCGCAACGCTGATCCGTGGAGCTAGGATCGACCTCAATAATCTAATGCTTGAAAAAGGTAAGTACTCCAGTTTCGCTGCGAACGGGCCCACTAAGCTTGCTTTGATCCTCTTCACCCGCGAACTAGCAAAGATGCTCACTGGCACAGGTGTAACAGTTAACGCATTGGAGCCTAGGTTGGCCAAGACCACCATTATGGACAGCCAACCTTGGCTGATAAGGATGCTCATTCATCTGATATCCACCACACCTGAAAAGGGTGCCCAGACATCAGTGTTTCTCGCAAGCGATCAGGGAATTACCGGCGTCACTGGCAAGTATTTTGCTAAGTGCCGAGAAGTACCGATCCACGGGATACAAGTGGACGATGAAAGGTTGTCGAAGCAGCTATGGGAAAAGAGCATACAACTTTCCAGGTTGACCTGATGCGCAAGGCACAAGGGAGATACATCATGCAACTCATAACAGAGACAGCCAATGGACGCCCTCGAAAGAGAAACAAATAATGTCAACTAAAGGAAAACTCGTACGCTTGCTTGCCAATGCAGTGCTTAAGCGCGCCATCGTTGTCGATGTTCAAAAGATCGGCGGCTTTCAGCGATTACTCTTGCAGTGCGATGATGTGCAGAGTTTCTCCGCTGGTACAAAAGTACAGCTTCTACTGCCCTCCGATGATATGCGGACATATACGCCTATCCCATCGGCGGATGGCATGGTGCTGCTCGCATGGAAACATATTGACGGTCCTGGTGCGTTTTGGATGTCGAACGCCAAGATGGGCGAGGAGTTGTGGTTTATAGGCCCTCAGCACTCGTTGGCAGTAAATGCTGGACCCGTAATAATCATTGGGGATGAGACCAGTATCGCAGTTGCTGCCGCCTTCGAGGCTGAGAGGCCAGGGCAGATCCAAGCCGTCATTCAGGCAGATGCAATCTCCGACGTTAGGGACGCAGCCAGATCTGTTGGACTCCACCAGATGGACATCATACCGCGCGGAGACATCACATCCACTGTCTATACGGTTGGTGCCAAACTGTCAACATCCCCCAACGCACTCGTTGCGCTGACAGGTGGCTCAGAGCTCGTCGTTAGCGTACGAGATGCTCTCCGCCGCGCTGGTGTGCAGAACATTAAGACAAAGGCCTACTGGGTTCCCGGCAAGACAGGGTTAGACTGAGCACGAAATCCACTGCACCAGACAATCATCGGTATGGTCATCTGCGGCATTAGCCTTTCGACTATTGACTGCAATGCATTAGTGATGGGCATTTACCTTAAAGACCAGCAAGGTCGATAGTGAGCGGTTAAACGTATCCCGTCAACAAGGAAGCAGTCACCACCCTGTCTAGAATGTCTCCTTCCTTGACGACAGGGTAGCGACACCAAGGTATCAAGCCAATTAAAATTGGACCGTTGAAGTGAAGGCTGTCAATTTTCCACCTCATAACCGCAATCGGATCTGTCCGGCGGGGTACAAATCTGGTATACGGGTATAAGTTCCGAATTCGCCAAGATGTACCGCGTCAGGATTAGAACCTTCTTCAAGAATTTTGAGAAGGTTTATACTAAGCGTTACTGTCAACTCGCGATCTCGGTTTGTCAACCTCCCAAAGTTAGTACCAGTCATAAGTAGACAAAACTAGGCATGTTGTTGTGCGAACTGGCGGGGTGGCAAACCCTGTAATGCCTCGTGCGGACGGATAGTGTTGTAGTCTTCCAACC
>WBZO01004442.1_pt1 | contig 15169 bp, 11 predicted proteins | sample 5204261 | NCBI WGS metagenome assembly WBZO01 (sample SAMN12412400, study PRJNA552823) | activated sludge metagenome | isolation source: activated sludge from anammox sidestream of wastewater treatment plant... | place: USA: North Carolina | collected 2017-09 | reverse complement strand
GGTTGGCCGCCGACCGCGCTGAAGCACGACGACGAGCGCGGCCTCACGCTGTAAGAGTCGAAGGAAAAGAAGTCCATGCGTCACAACCTTTCCGGGCGGCAGCTGTCGCGCAATAGTCCGCATCGCCAGGCGATGCTGCGCAACATGAGCGTATCGCTGCTGCGGCACGAAACCATTCGCACCACGCTGCCGAAGGCGAAGGAGCTGCGCCGCGTCGTCGAGCCGCTGATCACGCTCGCGAAGAGCGACTCGCATGCCAACCGTCGCCTCGCGTTCTCGCGCCTGCGGGATACGGCGGTGGTCGACAAGCTGTTCGTGGACCTTGGCCCGCGCTTCAAGGCGCGCCCGGGCGGCTACACGCGCATCCTGCACATGATGCCGCGGCCGGGCGATTCGGCGCCGATGGCGCTGATGCAGCTGGTCGACGGGCCGGTCGAGGCCGCGCCGGCCGCCACGGCAGACGAGGCGCCGCCGAAGAAGGCGAGGGCCGCGAAGAAGAAGGCGCCTGCGAAGAAGGCGGCGAAGGCGGATGCCGAGGCGGCGCCAAAGAAGGCGAAGGTCGCGAAGAAGAAGGCGAAGAAGGCCTGAGGCCCGCAGCCTGCCCCTCGACCGAATGAAAAGGCCCGGCACCTGCCGGGCTTTTTCGTAGAGGGCTTGTTCCGCCCTGTGCGCATCGCCGCAAGGGACACCGGGCCTGCCGCTACCTTGTGGCCGGGACTCAGCGGTGCATCGCTGCAGTCGCGGGCGATGCAGCAGCGCCTTCCGGGCTCGTCGTGGCCGTCGGGTGCAGTGGCTTCGGGCGCAGCGACGGCAGGATCATCGGCACGCTGCGGCGGTACGCTTCGTACGTGGCGCCGTGTTCCGCAACGAGATCGCGCTCCTCGAACTGGATCGCGAGGACGATGTAGGCCGTCGTCGCAATGGCAAAGACGAGGTGCGCCAGGGTCATGTGCGGCGTCGCCCAGAACGCGAGCAGGAAGCCGAAATAGAGCGGGTGGCGCACGTGCCGATAGGGGCGTGGCGTGCGAAAGGCGACCGGCGTATAGGGCCGCCCGGTGAGCGGCAGCCAGACCTGACGCAGTCCGAACAGGTCGAAATGATTGATGAGGAAAGTGACGACGAGCACGGTGGCCCAGCCGGCGCCGAACAGCGCCCAGAGTGCGACACGACCGCCGCTGTTGTCGACCGACCAGATGTCGATGCCGATGGGCCGCCACTGCCGGAAGAGGAGCAGCAGTGCGAGGCTCGCGCACAGGACGTACGTGGAACGCTCGATGGACCACGGAATGATCTGTGTCCAGCGCTCCTTGAACCAGCGCCTCGCCATCACGCTGTGCTGGATCGCAAACAGGGCGAGCAGCAGGCAGTCGATCGCGATCGAGGCCGGCAGCGAGCCCGACGTGGGGCCGTCGAGACGCCGGGGCACGAGAAAGCCGCCGACGAAGGCGATCGCGTAGAGGAACGTCACGAGAAAAACGAGATAGCAGGCCACCCCGTACAGGAAAAACAGCTGGCGCTTCAACATCGCACACCCTCCGTGGCAGACCTGCCGTGGGTGCGTAGCGTGCGACGGCGGCGCCGGCCGCACCATGGGTCCTATGTCCCGATTCGGCTAAGATGGGGCCGCCCGCGCAAGACAAATGTCCCGGTGAGGGCCATGACGACCGCCAGGCAAGTCCGCCAGCACGTCCGTTACGTGACGACCTCCGACGGGACACGTCTTGCCTGGGCCGAGGCGGGCGCCGGCCCGGTCGTCGTCAAGGCGGCAAACTGGCTGACGCATCTCGAGTACGAGTGGGAAAGCCCGCTCTGGCGGCACTGGCTGCAGTTTTTCTCCGCGAATTTCCGCTTCATTCGCTACGACGAGCGCGGTTGCGGCATGAGCGACTGGCAGCCGGGCCGCTTGTCTGTCGATCAGTGGACCGATGATCTCGAAGTCGTGATCGATGCCGCGCGGCCGACGGAGCCCGTAACGCTGCTCGGCATTTCACAGGGCGGTGTCGCGTGCATCCGCTATGCAATCCGCCATCCCGAGCGGGTGGGGTGCCTGATTCTGTACGGCTCCTATGCACGCGGCGTGTTTCGCCGCGGAACGCCGGACAGCCAGGCGACGTTTCGCGCCGTCATCGATCTCGCCCGTGTCGCGTGGGGCAGCGAAAACCCGACGTTTCGCCAGGTCTTCACGTCGCGCTTCGTCCCCGGCGCCCGGCCCGATCAGCTGCAGTGGTTCAACGAGCTGTGCCGCAAGAGCACGACGGGCGAGATCGCGGCGCTGCTGTTCGGAGCACGCGCTGCCGTCGACATCGAAAGCACGCTGGGCGAGGTGCACGTGCCCACGCTCGTCCTGCACGCTCGGGACGATGCGATCGCCCCGGTCGAGGAAGGACGTCGCCTGGCCACCGGCATCGCCGGCGCCGAGTTCGTCGAGCTCGATTCCGCCAATCACGTGCTGTTGCAGGACGAGCCGGCCTGGCGCCGCTTCCAGGAGGCCGTGCTCGCCTTCGTGCGGCCTGAAGGTGCCGCAGCTGCCAAGGTGTTCTCGGCTCTGTCGGCGCGCGAGCGCGAAGTGCTGGCCCTGATGGGCGAGGGCCTCGGCAATGCCGACATCGCGCGACGCCTGTCGATCAGCGAGAAGACGGTGCGCAATCACGCCACCAACATCTTCGACAAGCTCGGCGTGTGGTCGCGTGCCCAGGCGATCGTGTTCGCTCGCGAGCGGGGGTTCACCGGCTGAGTGGCATGCAGGGTGCCGGGTTTTCGGTCATTCGGTTATTGCCGGTCCGCAATAACCGAATAACCGAAAACCCGGCACCAACGCCATGCCGACGGTATTCTTGGCCCCGGCACAACAACAAAGGAGTGCGCCATGAGCCTCGCGTCGGAGTTCAAGGAGTTCGCGATGAAGGGCAGCGTCATCGACCTCGCGGTCGGTGTCGTGGTCGGTGCCGCATTCGGCAAGATCGTCTCGTCGCTCGTCGCGGATGTCATCATGCCGCCGATCGGCATGGCGGTGGGCGGCGTCAATTTCAGCGACCTCGCCGTCGCGCTCGGTACCGCGCCCGATGGCTCGGCCGTCGTGCTGAAGTACGGCGTATTCCTGCAGACGATATTCGACTTCCTGATCATCGCGATCGCGCTCTTCATGGCCATCAAGCTGATCAACAAGCTGAAGCGGCCCGACCCCGCGGCACCGCCGCCGCCGCCGCCGAGGAATGAAGTCCTGCTCGAGGAGATCCGCGACCTGCTCAGGAAAGGGTCCTGAACGCCTCGCGTGTCAGGTTCTCGCAACCCGAGGCGGTGACGGCGAGGTTGTCCTCGATCCGGATGCCGCCGAACGGCGCGAACTGCGCCACGCGCGCCCAGTCGATGTGGCGCGCGTGGCTGCCCGCCTTCGCGCCGGCGAGCAGCGAGTCGATGAAGTACAGGCCGGGCTCCATCGTCACGACGTAACCCTCCTCGAGGACCCGCGTGAGGCGCAGATTCGGGTGCCCCGGCGGGCGCGCAATTTCGCCACCCTCGGGCGAGGCGAGCGTGCCGCCCACGTCGTGCACCTGCAGACCGAGGAGGTGCCCGAGACCGTGTGGCAGGAAGACACTGGAGAGACCCGTGTCGACCGCCGCCTCGGCGTCGAGCGTGATGAGACCGCTGTCGTGCAGCAGTTCGGCGATGAGCCGGTGCGCGGTGAGGTGCAGGTCGCGCCAGTCCACCCCGGCACGCACCCCGGCGCAAAGCGCGAGTTGCACTTCGTCCATCCGGCCGACGAGTGCCGCGAAGTCGGGATCGCTGCGGGAATACGTGCGCGTGATGTCGGACCCATAGCACGCGAACGTTGCGCCGGCGTCGATCAGCATCGATCGGTGTTCCGCAGGCGGCCTGCGCTCGAGCACCTGGTAGTGCAGCACGGCGCCGCCACTGTTGAGCGCGATGATCGGGTTGTACGGCAATTCCTGCTCGCGCACGGTGATCGAGGCCATGTAAGCGAGCGCGATGCCGTACTCGCTTTCCCCGGACTCGAAGGCGTGCGCTGCGGCCGTGTGCGCACGGGCGCCGAGCCGGTTCGCCGCGCGCAGGCACGCGATTTCGTACGCCGTCTTGCGCGCCCGCGCGTAATCGAGGCGAGTCAGAAGCGGCGCGGGATTCACGGCCGCAAAGCCCCAGTCGCCGAACCCGGTGGCGTCACCGATGAAGGCCGCGCGGCCGGGGTCCGGGATCGCCGCTCGCGCCGCCGCCCGGTCCTTGACCGGTTCGATATCGAAAGCGCCGGTCCACCAGCTGTCGGGCAATGGCGACGGCTTGTGCCAGTAGTCATCCGGGCGGTTGAAGAGGAGGCGTGGGCGGCGGCCGGGCTGCACGAGGACGAAGCAGTCGGGGTTGTCCGCAAGCGGCGCCCAGAGCTTGAATGCGGCGTGTGCCTTGAACGGGTAGGGGTAATCGTCGAAATCGACCGCCCGCAAGCCGCCGGAGTGCAGGACGAGGGCGTCGTAGCCGCAGGCCGCGAGCGCCCCGGCCGTGGCCGCCCCGATCGCCTCGAGGTGGGAGGGGAACAACTCGTCGAGTGCATCCGGCTGCATGGGATCTGTCCCGTAGGCGGATTCTGACGGCGGCGATGGGCCAACCGGCAGTTCCGCGCTGTTTCAAATGATTTCGGGACTCTATAGAATTTGCCGCCGCGATGAAAATCGCGCGATCTGTCCTACATTCAACCACTCTCGCTTCTCTTCTGGGGTATCGATCAATGAAGACGAAACTTGCCTTTGGCGCCCTCCTGGCGGCGCTCGTTCTGACCGCGTGCAGCAAGCCGGCCGACACGGCCGCTCCGGCTGCCGACGCAGCCGCTGACGCCGCTGCTGCCGCGACCGATGCGGCGAACGCTGCCGGCGACGCCGCCGGCGCAGCCGTCGATGCGGCGGGCCAGGCGGCCACGGACGCGGCGAATGCCGCGGCGGGCGCCGCGACGGATGCCGCCAATGCGGCGGCGGGCGCTGCGACGGATGCTGCCAATGCGGCGGCCGGTGCTGCGACGGACGCTGCCAATGCGGCGGCCGAAGAGGTGAAGAAGTAATTCGCAAGAATTACCCTTCTCCCGAGCCCTAGGCTCACCCGAGGCCCGGCTGGCGATACGCATCGCCTGTCCGGGCCTCGTCACATGGAGACTGCAGTTTGTCGGTGACGGTACGGGATGCGCGCGCCGCGGCGCTGGATCGACGCTGGATCGAAAGCGTTTATCGCGAGTATCTCGACGATCTCGCGCCACTCAATACGGGCATCTTTCCCGCACTCGGCGAAGTGGGTCATCGCGAGCCCGACCAGCTCACGCGCTGGTTCGCCGATTCGAGCGCGCGGATCCTGACGATCTGCAAGTCCTCGGCACCGGTCGGGTTTGCAATGGTCCTGCCGGGCCGTGCGACGCCGGGGCGCCCGGCCGTCGATTTCCGCATGGCGGAATTCTTCATCGCGCGCGCGCACCGCCGGCTCGGCATCGGGCACAGCGCAGTCGCACTGATCCTCGACCGCTTCGCCGGACGCTGGGAAGTGCTGGAATACCTGCGCAACCCCGGCGCAGTGAAATTCTGGCGCCGCGTGGTGTCGGACTACACTCGCGGGGATTACGAAGAGCGCGTCTCGAACGGCGAGGTGCGCCAGTCGTTCCGCTCAGGGCCCTCGCGCGCGCGCGGCGGCTGACACACGCCGTGGCCGCCTGCGGTGGCGCTCGATCGCACGCCGCACCGCACGCTCGGTGCCCGCGAGCGCGCCGTCGACCGCGGCATCGAGCGAGGCGTCCCGGCATTCGTACACCACCGTCGGCATGGCACGCAGCGTGACCTTGATGCGGCACAACCGGTCGACGCCGCCGCGCGGCCCGTTCAGGTCGTCCGTGCGCACGCTGATGCGCACGATGTCATCCTGGAACTTGCCGAGCCGCGTGCCGAGCTTGCGCCGTATGTAGGCGCGATCGTCGCGCGCGAGGTCGCCCTGCTCCGCGCGGATGAATGCTGGCAGGGGCGCGCGTCGCGCGCTGTCGGGTTTGCGGGGGCGCGCACGTGCCTTCAGTACGCGAGTACGCTCGCTGCGCCGTGGTCGTGAAGCCGCGCTCTTTCCGGCCTGTCGGTCCATGGTATGTGTGCCCTCGCCAACTGACGGTTGCCCCGATTGTCGGCACCGACGCGAGGCACGACAATACGAGCATGCCCGTAGGGTCGCACGGGCCGGCAGCGCTTCAGCGTCGCGGTGCGCAGTGCTGACGCAGATACTGCCCGGTGTACGAACCCGTGACGCGCCCCACATCCTCGGGCGTGCCGGCTGCGACCACGGTGCCGCCGCCGGCGCCGCCCTCGGGGCCGAGGTCGATCACCCAGTCCGCGCACTTCACGACGTCGAGGTTGTGCTCGATCACGACGATCGTATTGCCCTCGTCGCGCAATCGCAGCAGCACCGCGAGCAGCTGCGCGACATCGTGGAAATGCAGGCCGGTCGTCGGCTCGTCGAGGATGTAGAGCGTGCGGCCCGTCGCGCGCTTGGCGAGTTCCCGCGAGAGCTTCACGCGCTGCGCTTCGCCTCCTGAGAGCGTCGTCGCGCTCTGGCCGAGCTTCAGGTAGGCGAGGCCCACCTCCGCGAGCGTCGCGAGGCGCGTCGCGACCGGCGGGATCGCGCCGAAGAAGCGCAGTGCCTCTTCGACCGTCATCTCGAGCGCCTCGTGGATGTTGCGCCCGCGGAAGCGGATCTCGAGCGTTTCGCGATTGTAGCGCTGCCCCTTGCACACATCGCAGGGCACGTAGATGTCGGGCAGGAAATGCATCTCGACCTTCAGCACCCCGTCGCCCTGGCACGCCTCGCAGCGACCGCCCTTGACGTTGAAGCTGAAGCGGCCTGCCTCGTAGCCGCGCGCGCGCGCTTCCGGTACCTCTGCGTAGAGCTCGCGCAATGGCGTGAAGAGCCCTGTGTAGGTCGCCGGGTTCGAGCGCGGCGTGCGACCGATCGGGCTCTGGTCGATGTCGATCACGCGATCGAAGTGCTCGAGCCCTTCGATGCGCTCACAGGGCGCACCGTCGGCGATCGTGCCGTTCAATTGCGCGGCGACCTGCGCGTACAGCGTGTCGTTGATCAGCGTCGACTTGCCGGACCCTGATACACCCGTGACGACCGTCATGAGGCCGACCGGGATTTCCACCGTGATGTTGCGCAGGTTGTTGCCCGTGGCGCCGACGATGCGCAGGCGCCGCCCGTCCGCGCGCGTGCGCCGCGCGGGCATCGGCACCGATTCACGGCCGGAGAGGTAGCGGCCGGTGAGGGACGCTGCCGTGGCCTTGATGTCATCCGGCGTGCCGGCCGCAACGACTTCGCCGCCATGTGTCCCGGCGCCCGGCCCCAGATCGACGACATGATCCGCCGCGAGGATCGCGTCTTCGTCGTGTTCGACGACGATCACCGTGTTGCCGAGATCGCGCAGCCGTCGCAGCGTATCGAGCAGGCGCCGGTTGTCGCGCTGGTGCAGGCCGATCGACGGTTCGTCGAGGACGTACATGACGCCCGTGAGCCCCGAGCCGATCTGGCTCGCGAGGCGGATGCGCTGTGCTTCGCCGCCCGAGAGCGTATCGGCGCTGCGGTCGATCGTCAGGTAATCGAGGCCGACGTCGACGAGAAACCGCAGCCGCTCGTCGACCTCCCGCACGATGCGGGCCGCCACCTCGCCGCGCCAGCCGGCCACCGACAGGCCGCGGAAGAAGTCGTGTGCGGCGCCGACCGGCAGGCGCGTCACCTGCGGCAGGCTGCGATCCGCGACGAACACGTTGCGAGCGGTGCGGTTCAGGCGCGAACCACCGCAGTCCGTGCAGGGGCGCTTGCCGAGGTACTTCGCGAGTTCCTCGCGCACGCGTGGCGAGTCGGTCTCGCGGTAGCGGCGCTCGAGGTTCGGCACGATGCCCTCGAACGGATGGCGCGAGCGCTTCGCCTTGCCGCCCGCCTCGCCGTAACGGAACTCGACGACATCGTCGCTGCTGCCATCGAGCAGCGCGCGCTGCACCTTTCCTGGCAGATCCTTCCAGGGCGTCTCGATGTCGAAGCGGTAGTGCCGCGCCAGCGACTGAATGGTCTGGAAGTAATAGTGGTTGTGACGATCCCAGCCGCGCACCGCGCCGCCCGCGAGGGACAGGTGCGGGTGCGCGACGACGCGCTGCGGGTCGAAGAATTCCTGTGTGCCGAGGCCGTCGCAGGTCGGGCAGGCACCGGCCGGATTGTTGAACGAGAACATCCGCGGTTCGAGCGGCGGCACGCTGTAGCCGCAGACGGGGCAGGCCTGACGGTTCGAGAAAAGGATGTCCTCCGCACCGCCGTCCGCGAGTGCGAGGCGTGCGGTGCCTCCCGAGAGACGCAGTGCCGTTTCGAAGGATTCCGCGAGCCGCTGGCCGGCATCTGCGCGAATCCGGAAGCGGTCCACGACCGCCTCGATGGTGTGCTTCTTCTTCGGGTCGAGCGCAGGCAGTGAGTCGAACTCGTGCACGCGCCCATCTATTCGTGCGCGCACGAAACCCTGGCCCTGCAGATCCTCGAACGCGTCACGATGTTCGCCCTTGCGGCCCTCGACCACCGGCGCGAGCAGCAGCGCCGCGGCGCCGTCAGGCAGCGCAAGCACCTGATCGACCATCTGGCTCACGGTCTGTGCAGTGAGGTCGACACCGTGATCCGGGCAGCGCGGCGTGCCGGCGCGCGCGTACAGCAGGCGCAGGTAGTCGTGGATCTCGGTCACCGTGCCGACGGTCGAGCGGGGGTTGTGCGAGGCGGCTTTCTGCTCGATCGCGATCGCGGGCGAGAGTCCCTCGATCGAGTCGACATCCGGCTTGTCCATCATCGACAGGAACTGGCGCGCATAGGCCGACAGCGATTCGACATAGCGCCGCTGCCCCTCGGCATACAGCGTGTCGAAGGCGAGCGAGGACTTGCCGGACCCCGACAGGCCCGTGATCACGATCAACCGGTCGCGCGGCAGGTCGACGTCGACGTTCTTCAGGTTGTGGGTCCGCGCGCCGCGGATGCGGATGACTGCCATGAACCGCGCATTTTAGCGCGTGGCGGGCGTCCGCCCGGACTCAAGAACCCCTCCCGGCCGCCGATACCTCCCCGCAGGAGGACATGCGATGCGGCCCTGGATCCTGGTGACGTGTGTGCTCGCCGGTTGCGGCGGGGGCGGCGGCGAGCCTGCCGCGCCGGGCCCCGGCGTGCCTGCGCAGGTCGCAAGGCCGGTCACGCAGACGGACGCGGAAATCGCGGCGCTCCTGTACAGCGACCGCCAGCGCACGCCCGTCGGCTTTCCGCTCGATCCGGCGCCGACAGGCTTTGAACAGGTGACGACGCTGCATCTCGCCGGTTGTACGGACGACTGGAACGAGGCGCTCGAGTGGTCCGAGACCGCCGCGCAGGATGCGCCGGCATACGCGGATCTCGTCGAGACCCGTACCGACCCGCGCTACTTCGAGTTCGACCGGGTGCCGCGATCGCCCGAGAACAACCTGCTGCGCGCGCGCGTCTATCGGTGCGAGTTCTTCGATCCGGTGGCGAATACGCTGAACGCGCGGCCGATCGATGCGGCCACCGTGGCGGCCTTCGCCGCCTACCAGTGGCAGTTCACGATCTACAACAACTTCGGCAATGTCGTGCTCGACCGCGCGACACGCGCGACGGCGACGGCGATCGAGCATACGCTCGATCTCGCGACCCTGGCGCGCGCCACGAATGCCGCGGAATGTGACCGTGTCGAGGTGATCGCGTGGACGTGGCGGGTTGCCCTCGCGAGCGGCGTGGTGGAGATCGGGACGGAATCGCTGTTCGCCTTCCGGGCACGCTTTCGCGATGGCGCGACCGAACTGTGTGACCCGTGATTCACGGGCGCCGGCGCCACGGCAGGTCCTTGAACGTGTCCTGGTCGGCCTTCAGTCGCAGCTTCAGGAACGGACCTTTCGCCGTGTAGCGGCTCGCGCCGTAGTCGTCGTCCTCGAAGCCCTGCACGTTGTAACCGATCGAGATCCAGAGGCCCCTGGCGACAGTCACGCCGAGATCGATGCCGAGCGCGAAGTCGTGCACGCCCGATTCCCAGGAGTTGAGCGCCGTGCCGTGCACGCCGACATCGAAGCGTGCATTGAGGTCGCGCCGCAGGTCGAGGCCGTAGAGGTCCGACAGTCCGTCATAGCGCTCGCCGTCGAAACTGCTGCGCACGTAGCGCAGGCCCCACTGCACGCCGAGCTGGGTGCGCGGATCGAGCTGCCAGTTGGCGTTCACATTGTGGATGATGCGCGCGGCTTCGACCTTGCCGGTCGGCTCGTCCTGGCTCTCGAAGCGCAGGTCGAGGCGATCGAGGACGATCCAGCGGCTCTCGACGGGGCGGAAAGCCCACGCGAACTGCGCGTCGGCGGCAGCCGTATCGACGCCGCTCGTGAAGTCGCTGTGCATCGCGCGCAGCGTGAATGCGAGCGCATGGCCGCGTATCGGCTCGCGGTAGAGCCCACCGGACAGTATCGCGCGGTCCTCGGTGTCGGAGGCGCGCCATTCGATGCGTGAGGTGGCGGTCCACAGCTCGGTGCGGTAGAGGGCGCCGGCGAAGCTCGCGAGATAGTCGTCCGACAGCGTGCCGGAGGCGAGCGGTCGCCCCGGCACGAGCGGCGCCAGTGTGGTGCCGCGCACGGTGTTGCTGCTGTCGAGACCGACATCGAGGCCGAGGCGCTCGTTCACCTGCCAGCCCTGCGTCAGGCCGAAGTTCGCGAAAGTGCGCGGGCCGTATTCGGTCGCCTGCTGCGTCAGGCCGGAGGTGAGTTGTGCGCGGTTCCAAGGTGTCGCGCGCACGCCGACACGGGCCATGTCGGCATCGAAGGCCGCGCCATCGGCGTGTTCGTATTCGGCGAAGAGCTTGATGTCGTCGCGCAGTGCGTAATCGGCGCCGAGCAGGAAGCGGTCCGGATAGTCGGCACTCGCCGCAGCGCCGCCGCCGAGGTTGGCATCCGCCCCGCCGCGCAGCGTCACCCGCCGGTCGAAGAAGTCGCGGCTCGCGGTCACGAAGGCCTGCTCCGACTCGCGCGCGCCGCCGGTCGTGCCGCTGTCCTCGACGCGGCGCAGGCCGACGCCGATGCGGCCGAGGTCCGCCTCGCGACGCAGCTCGAGGCTCGCGTGCCGGCGATCGGCACCCGTCTCGAGCGCCTTCTCGGTGAAGAACTCGCCGAGTCCCTGCCAGTGCTCGCCCCACTTGAGGCGCGCGTCGAGGCCGGCCTTGCGGATGCCCACCTCGCTCGAGAGCTGCTGGCCCGTGCCGAAGCCCGGTTCCGTTTCGCCCGCGTAGAGGCGGGCGTCGAGGCGTTCGCTCACGTGTTTCAGCTCGGTGAGCCAGGCATCGGCGCGTGCGGCGCGCGTCGGGTCGTCCGATTCGCTGTGCGCGAGTTCGGCGCGCCACTCGGTCGCCTCGCCGAGGCGCCAGCGCAGGTCGCTGCCGTAGAGCTGCGAGTCGCCCTGCGGCGCGCCTTCGTCGACGAAGGTTGCGCCGACTTCCACGCGATCGTCCGCGAACCGCACGTGGCCGCGGCCACCCGCGGTGACGTGTTCCTCGCCGTCGCCGTTCACTTCGTACTCGACGATGATGTAGACGGGGTTGAACTGCGCATCGCGCGCCGGCACCGGCTCCTTGAAGAACAGCGTGCCGGCGTAGTAGTCGATGCTGTAGTCGACGAAGCGGTTGAGCGGGCGTGTCTCGATGACCTGCTCGCTCCGGAAGCGGTCGCGGATCTCGATGCGCAGCTTGTCGCTGCCGACCACGAGGCCGCTGCGCGTCAGGCGGTAGAGCCCCGAGGTGCCGTCGCCGCGCAGCTCGTCCTTGACGAAGCCGAGGGCCGAGTCGGCCGCGAACGCCGTGTACCCGACATGCCTGCCGACAAAGTCGCTGCGCAACCCGGTGAAGGAGCGGCTGTAGCGGGTCAGTTCAGTCACGGTCAGCCCGGTCTCGAAGTCCCCGAAGAGCGCCATGAACTGGCGGCGCTCGAGTTTCACGTAGAGCTTCTTCGCGCTCGCGGCTTCCTCGCGCGGGTCGGCCGCGTCGCCGTAGAGCGTGTAGTAGCGGTTCGGCTCGATGACACCGAGCAGGCGGCGTTTGGCCAGCTCCGGGTCACGCGCGGAATCGTAGGCGAGGGTCAGCAGGAACTCGCCCTTGATGCGCCCCTTGGCGAAGAAGGCGACGCGGCCGTTCTCGCTGTAATCCTCGTCGAGGTCCGCGGCGGCTGCGGCTTCTGCATTGCCCGAGATCGTGCGCCAGGCGCCCGAGCCTTCCGCGAGACCCACGAGTATCCAGTCGCGCGCCTCGGGCGCCAGCCACGCGCGCAGCTCGAGGCTCTGGCGATCGTTCAGGCGCAGCCGCAGGAGGGCGTTGCCGGTCTGTGCCGTCGGCTCGAGTTCGAGCAATGCGATGCCGTCATCGCCCACCTCGAACGTCGGCTCACGCTCCCCGACCGCCACCAGCGGATTGTCGCGCTGTGAGGCGACTTCCCACCAGGTGCGATACGGCGCATCGACGCGCCAGCGCCCGCGCGTGCCGCGGCGGGCGGGCTTGCCGTAAGCATCGAACAGGCGCAGCGCCACGACGGGATGGGTGCGGCCGTCAGCGATGAGCGTGGAGCGTTCGCTCACCACTTCCGCACGCACGGCGCCACCGGCGTAATGCACGACACGCGTCAGCTCCTGCAGCAGCGCGCCTTCAGGCCCGCGTACGGTCGCGGTGAGCGTGTTGTCGCCGTCCCTGAGATCGATGCCGCGCCAATGGCTCACGGCGACGGTCTTCGCATTGTTGGTCGTCGTGCCGTCGAAATTGAGCGCGCTGACGGCCACGCCGTTCAGGCGCAGCTCGACGCGATCCTTCGGCCCGTGTGCAATGGTGACTTTCAGGCTCGGGATCGGCGCGCTGAAATCCGGCCCCGGCCACAGCCAGGCGATGCCGGGCGCGAGCCGCTCGAGCGTGAAGTCCGGCATGCCCTCGAGCGTGGCGCGGTCCCTGGGCTGCGGTGCGGGCGTGCGGGCGCCTTGTTCGGCCAGCGCGTCCCGGGTCGTGCGCGCGTCCTTCGGCAAGGCGACAGCCAGTGTCCCGGGCGCGGGCCGGCCTGCCAGCGGGGTGGCGCCTGCTTCTGCCGCCAGCACGAAATCGGCGCGCCAGAGCGCGCCCCCCCGGACGTCGACGAACTGCGAGGCGCCGCGACCGGCGTGCCGCACGCGATTGCCGCAGGTGGCCGGCCGGTAGCCGGCCGGCAGCGTGACCGTGTCGAGCTGCACGACGTGTGTGCCGGGCCGCACGTCCTCGAAGTGATACTTGCCGTCCTCGTCGGTGATGGCATAGCGGCCGTCTTCGAGATAGACGCGCACGCCGGCCGCGCCGGTCAGTTCGTGCGCCCCGTGCTCGCAGTCGCCCGCGACGACACGTCCCATCACGATGGCGCGCTCGCGGAAGAGTTCCTCGCGCAGCTGGATGACTGCCTGCGCGGCATTCGATGTGATGCCCGTGTCGGAGCTCGCCTCGGCGCTGTTCGTCAGTGTGGGGCCGCGCGCGCCGACCGTGATCTCGACCACATAACGCAGGCTCACGGTGGCGCCGGGATCGAGCGTGCCGATCGTGAAAGTGAGCGTGCCGCCGTCGGCACTGACGGCCGGATCGGGCAGGCGCGCGGTGCCGCTGCGCGTCGAGCCGGGGCGGTAGCGCACGCCGGCGGGCAGGCGGTCGGTGATCGTCACCCCGGAGAAGCGGCCGCTCGTGCCGACGTTCTGCACGGTGAGCGTGTACTGCACGAAGTCGCCCGCAGCCGCCACTGTCGTGATCGTGCCCTTCTGCAGGAACAGCGCGCTGCCCGACGGATCGAGCGGCACGTCGATATTCGTCGGTGCCGGATCGGACAGCGTGAATGAGTTGCCGAACGAGGCCGGGCCGATCGCGAACGGCGCACCGGGCAGCGCCTGCAACTCGGCCTCGGTGGCCCGCGAGGGGAAAGCATGGCCAATCGGCGGCACGACCTCGAGCCGGTAGTCGCCGGTGGCGATGAGCGGAAAGCGGAATACGCCGGGCGCGAAGTTGTACACTGTACCGCCCGCGTCGGTGACCGGCTGGCCTGTGACCATTTCCGCGGGATACGCGCTCACTCCGTCGTCACCGAGGACCTGGGCCGGCGCGCCGCTCGCGGTGACGAGCCGGATACGCGCCCCGTTCACCGGGGCCCCGGTGCGCGAGTCGAACACGAGACCGAAGGGATCGACGAGTGCCTGCGCGCTCGCCGTGTCGGACGCATCGCTGCGATCCGCGTACGCCGAGGCGAGCGTTGCATCCCGCTCGACCTGCAGCACACAGTCACCGGCGGTGACAGCGGCGGCGCGGGTCTGGATGTAGCCGACGAACTCGCCGGTGTTGGCGCCGGATTCGCGCAGCACGAGACGCTCTCGATCGCCGCCCGCTGCCGTGACTTCGAGCTCGACGGTGTCGATCACCGTGGCGTCGAGGTTCTGGTCCGTATCGCGCAGGCGCAGGAACAGCGCCTCGCCGCCGTGCACGATCGGCGCCGCCGAGAGCGGCAAGGGTTGTGACGGATCGACGGTCGTGCCGTCGGCGAGCACGGGAGGCGGCAGCGTGACCGTGCCGCCCGAGCCGACACATTGCGTCGGCGCCGTGCTGCCCGAAGTTCCCTGTGGTGTCGAGCGCAGCAGCGTCAGCGTGGCCCGCGACGGCGCGGGCACCACGGTGAGGTCGGCCGCGTTCGTGAGCACGCGCCCCGGTACCCCGCTGCCGTCGACGAACTGCACCGCCGCGACATTGCGGATCACGGTGCCGGGAGGCGTTTGCGCGAGCGCGCGGCCCGTGCCGAGCGCCCAGAACGTGAACGCGAGCACGGCCGCGGCGGCCGCCGCACGATACCGCCAAAACGCCGCCGGGGCGGGCCGGCTGTGTGCCGACCCGCCCCGGTGCGTTGCAGGAGTATCGTCGTTCGCGTTGAACAAGGTCACCTCATCGTCGGACGTCGCGTCCTCAGTTGATCGTGACCTGGAAGCGCACGGTGACCGCGTTGCCTGCGCCGATCGCCACGGTGGTCAGCGCCGGCGCACCGACGACGAGGTCGGTTGCCGTCCGTGAGCAGCCGTCGGTATTCGCGTCGCTGCCGGCCTCTGCGAC
>WBZO01002261.1_pt3 | contig 15171 bp, 14 predicted proteins | sample 5204261 | NCBI WGS metagenome assembly WBZO01 (sample SAMN12412400, study PRJNA552823) | activated sludge metagenome | isolation source: activated sludge from anammox sidestream of wastewater treatment plant... | place: USA: North Carolina | collected 2017-09 | reverse complement strand
CATCCGCCAGATAGCACCGCCGATCGCTCATCGTCAGACGCCGGACAGCTTCCACTTCACAGCACACCCGGGCCTTTATGGCAGACCGCCCCGCGCCAGGGCAGCTACACAAACTACAACAAACATCCTGAGCCAGACGAATTACCAGACGATGAAGCAACCCTCAGCAGCGATGAGGGTGGTGATGACGACGGCGAGCTGCATTATGAGCCGCTTGATGACATGCCCTGATCGTTATCACGAGACAGGCTTATTTCCGCCTCTGAGGTTCTGGCGGAGCCGATAGTCCTGGTTAGCATGGCAAATCCAGCTACGACCAGGCTTATCATCACGATCAGCGCCACAAACTTAAACACCTGGCTGGTGGTAACCAGCGCCAGCATGCCGAAGAACGCGCAAAACACATAATAACCCAGGACAATAGCGCGAGGGCTGAGGCCAGCATCTATGAGCCGGAAATGCAAATGCCCTCTGTCACCCTCTGCGGGGTTCCGCCCCTGCCGGACACGGTTCACAATCTGCCAGGTCACATCCAGGAGCGGGAGGCCCATCACCAGCAGAATTGTGGCGGCTTTCGCCCCACCGATGATGCTCAGACTCCCGATTGTATATCCCAGGAAGAACGCTCCATTGGATCCCATGAAGACGCGCGCCGGCGGGAAGTTAAAAAGCAGAAACCCGGCAGTAGCTCCCATCAAAGCCAGCGGAAGCAAGCTGACGCTGATCTGGGGCGGGTCCAGACGGAATGCGGCGTTCACGAATAGCACGAGCGCTGCAATGAAGGTTACGCCGGCGGCCAATCCGTCTATGCCGTCCAGCCAGTTAACTGTATTCATCATCAGGCCCAGCCAGAACAGACTGAGCGTGATCGTCACCAGAAACGGCCAGGGATCTGTCTGCGTACCTGTAAACGGATTGTTTAACGTCTCAATGAAGATGCGGAAGGCAACAGCAATGGCAGCCGCAGTTAACTGGGCCAGAAACTGCGGTACCGGCCCGAATTCAAGGATATCGTCCAGCAACCCAAATATAAAAATGAACAGTCCGCCCAGCAGCAATCCCGCAAGCCGGATTATCTCCCACGGATCGAAACGCGGGATGGGCGCCGCCTGCGCCAGCAGAATAGTGACAGTAAATGCTACATAAAGCGACAGGCCGCCTAACTTAGGCGTCGGGGCCTGGTGTTGATGGCGCCCACGAGGGTTATCAAGGATATTCCAGCGGAACGCCAGATGCCTGGAAACGGGCGTCAATACCAGCGCGAGGACAAAAGCGGCAAAAAAGACAGCTATAAAGACGCCCACAAATTCCAGGCTACCCGACATAAGACATCCTTTGAAGCGATAGAGCAGCCAGTACGAAGCGTTGCTTACGCCGTGCCAAATTGACGGTCACCGGCATCTCCGAGACCCGGAATAATAAACCCGACATCATTCAGGTGATCATCAATAGCCGCGACATGAATCGGGACGTCCGGATGCGCCGACGACAGGACGGAAATTCCTTCCGGCGCAGCTATCAGTCCGACAAACTTAATACGAGTTACTCCCCATTGCTTCAAGACATCCACCGCCGCCGTCGCGGAACCTCCTGTAGCCAGCATTGGATCGAGGATCAGGCATAACTGGACTGTAGGCTCAACCGGCAATTTATTGTAGTAAGCAACCGGGCGGAGGGTTTTTTCGTCACGATACAATCCCAGATGCCACACCTGCGCACCGGGGATCATCTCCCACACCCCATCCACCATCCCCAGACCGGCGCGCATGATCGGCACAAGCCCAATCTGTTCCTGCACACAATACCCCGGGGCAGAGGCCATAGGCGTCTCAACCGTCATCGATGTCAGCCCGAGATCGTGCGTCGCCTCATAGCAGAGCATAACAGATATCTCGCGGATCAGTTGGCGGAATTTACGATGGTCGGTCCGTTTATCTCTCAACAGTGTCAGCTTGTGCCTGATCAGAGGGTGATCGGAAACAAAGACCTGTGAGCTGGGCACAAAAAGCCTCCTTCCGGGTTCGCAGCACGAGCCGATTCTACGAAGCCCCTGTAACGATGTCAACGTATTGCAGCAGCCCACAAGCTGGCTATACTTACTCAATGCCTATCCATAGATATGAGACCTATGACTAGCCAGGATCGACTGACTGACGGCGCCCGACATCCAGAAGACCAGCGCAACCACGCTATGCGGCCGCGCTATCTTCGGGATATCACCGGCCAGACCCAGGTGAAAGAAAACCTGGAAATCCTGATTCAGGCAGCCAGGCAACGTGGAGAAGCCCTCGATCACACTCTGTTCTACGGTCCACCAGGGCTGGGGAAAACTACGCTGGCCCATGTTATAGCCAATGAGCTTGGCGTCAATATTCGCACCACGGCTGGCCCCGCCATCGAGCGTGCCGGCGACTTGGCCGCGATTCTCACTCACATGAAACAGCGCGATGTTCTATTCATTGACGAGATTCACCGGCTTGGTCGGGCCGTTGAGGAAGTTCTGTACCCGGCGATGGAAGATTTTGTCCTGGATATCGTAATCGGCAAGGGGCCAGCGGCCAAGAATGTACGCCTGCATCTGCCTAAGTTCACAGTAATCGGCGCCACCACCCGCCTGGCGCTGCTCACTGCCCCACTGCGAGCGCGTTTTGGGGCGGTCTACCGTCTTGATTTCTACGAGACAGAGGCGATTGTCGAGATCGTAAAACGCGCTGCTTCCCTGCTGGATACAACGCTTGATGAAGAGGGCGCGCTGGAGATCGCCCGGCGCGCGCGGGGCACACCACGGGTGGGTCTGCGCCTGCTGCGCCGCGTCCGCGATTACGCCCAGGTTCGTTCGGATGGCGACATCACATCTGAAGTAGCCGATGCTGCTCTGGACCTGCTCAGCGTTGATCACCTGGGACTGGATGATATCGACCGGCGTGTGCTGAGCACTATTATCGAAAAGTTCAACGGTGGCCCGGTTGGTCTGGAGACTATTGCCGCCGCGATCAGCGAAGAAGCCGACACTATCATGGATGTTTGTGAGCCTTACCTGCTGCAGCTTGGCTTTTTAGAACGCACGCCGCGTGGGCGCGTCGCGACGCCAGGAGCCTACACACATCTGGGCCTCCCCTATACGCCCGGGCGCTCTGAGCAGCCTTCGCTGTTCTAGCACAAAATCTCGTCAGACGTATAAGAGAGAACGGCAGAAATACTGGCTGGCGTCATGGATAATCTGGGGCGAATTCTGATCGTTGTAGGCATCGGCATCCTGCTGACAGGAGGCATCCTCCTCCTTCTGAGCCGCCTGCCCTTCCTGAACACTCAGAACGGGCTGCCCGGTGATATCCGCATCGAAGGGCAGAATTTCACCTGCATAATTCCTTTAGCGAGCATGCTGCTGGTCAGTGTTGTCCTCACCATTGTTCTGAATATCATCATTCGCCTGATCAACCGCTGAATAACCGGGTAACAATCCTCCACGATGCAGATTTCCGACTTTGATTACGAGCTTCCTGCCGATCTGATCGCCCAGACGCCAATAGAACCCCGCGATGCTTCGCGTATGCTGGTGGTGCCGCGCGACGAAAGCGCCATGGAGCACCGCCTCTTCAGCGACCTGCCAGCGTACCTGCGCAGTGATGATCTGCTGGTATTCAACCAGACGCGGGTTATCCCGGCCCGCCTGAAAGCCCATAAGATACCAACGGGCGGTGCCGTGGAGGTCCTGCTGCTCAGACAGCTTGATGAAACCACCTGGGTGGGGCTGGTGGGCGGGAAGCGGATGAATGCCGGTTCCCGGCTGGAAGTGACCCGGCCCGATTCGGAGACTGTGCAGGCAGAAATCACCGAGAGTCTGGAAGGTGCACAACGAGTTATACGATTTGATACGCCAATTAACGGTCAACTGGCTCAGATAGGTGAAATTCCGCTGCCCCCTTACATCCATGAGCCGCTCAGCGATCCGGAACGGTATCAGACCGTTTTTGCCCGGACCGAAGGCTCGGTTGCCGCTCCGACTGCCGGGCTGCACTTCACGCCGGACCTGCTCTTTCATCTGAAGGAAATGGGGGTCGAATTTGCGTATTGCACGCTGAACATCGGGTTGGGGACCTTTGAGCCGGTCCGGACGGATAACATTGATGCGCATCCGATGCACAGCGAATGGGCCTCACTTGCGCCGCATGATGCCCAGCGCATTAACGAAGCCAGGCTCGCCAACCGGCGCATCATAGCGGTCGGCACTACTGTAGTGCGCACCCTGGAGAGCGCCGCAATTCTCAGCGCTGGCGGCGATCCCATGACCGGATACAGACCTCAGGGGGTCTGCCCCTGGCGGCCTGTCACGGCCTTCGAAGGAGAAACCCGGTTATTTATCCGGCCGGGCTTTCAATTCCAGATCGTTGACGGCCTGATCACCAACTTCCATTTGCCGCGTTCGACGCTGCTTATGCTTGTCAGCGCGTATATCGGGCATCAACGGACGATGGAAGCCTACGAAACTGCAAAAAGATTGCGCTATCGGTTCTATAGCTTCGGTGACGCAATGCTCATTATATAAGAATGCAGCGGGTGACACCCTGCAGCGCGCCAGTCAACAGCCGTCCAGTGTCATCCCACCTTTAAGTGACAGATTGCCACGGCTCCTGGCGGGACGATTATTCCTCCCTGACAGTTCGGGTCACCTCGTCTATACTCAGGATATAGATGTTGATTGGCAGCAGACGCAGAGCGTGCAGCTCGGGAAGCCACATATGACCTCTCGTTCTTCCTATACTGTGCAGGATTACGACGCTACCCGGCAAAACATCTGGGGCCAGACAGATTATCGCCCCGATATCGCTATGATTCTGGGATCCGGACTGGGCGGGCTGGCGGAGTCAGTCGAAAGGCCAACAGTCATCCCCTATACCGAAATACCCAATTGGCCGCTCTCAACCGTTGTCGGGCACGGGGGGCGGCTGGTAATAGGTATGCTGGAAGGACATACCGTCCTGGTTATGCAGGGGCGAGCACACTTTTATGAAGGGTACAGCATGGCCCAGGTGACCTATCCAATTCGGGTCATGCAGCGTATGGGCATCAAAACTCTGATTGTGACCAACGCCGCCGGCGGCGTTGATCCAGCATATAAGCCAGGTGATTTGATGCTCATCAAAGACCACATCAACATCCCCGGCATGACGGGCAGCAGCCCGCTCATGGGGCCTAACGACGATACGCTAGGCCCACGCTTCCCCAGCATGACCAAGGCCTACGATCGCTCTCTGCGCACTCTCGCGCGTTCTGTCGCCCGGGAAGCGGGAATCGATCTGCATGAAGGCGTCTACGGTTATCTGACAGGGCCAACATTTGAAAGCCCCGCCGAAATCCGGATGCTCAGAATATGGGGGGCGCATGCGGTCGGAATGTCCACCGTCCCCGAGGTAACTGTCGCTATTCATGGCGGGATGCGCGTCCTCGGCATATCGGGCATCAGCAATAGCTGTATTGATGATCCCGATCGGGATGAAGACCCCAACCATGAGGAGGTTCTGGAAACCGGCAAGGTGATCGTGCCTAAACTGACTACGCTGCTTCGCGGTATATTGCATAGGCTGAGCCAGGCAGACTAAGAATTTATGGTGCAATTCGTATTGTTTGTGGAGCAGATCGCTGTCGGGCTGTACATCTTTTGTGCGGCCGGCGTCATCTGGTGGTCGCGCTCCTATCTGCTCGCCCGAAGGCAACTGCACGGTGCCCAGTTCGAGCTGGAGAAAGAGCTGGCCCGTTTCCGCCTGGTGAACGCCACCACGGCTATTGTCATCTTTGTCGAGATCGCCCTGGCTGTACTGGCTATATCACAGGTTGTGGCTCCCACGCTTCGCGCGCAGCCTCCGCGTGCAATCGCGGCCCATGCGGAGGCTCCACAGGCGCCCTTCCTGACCGCAGCACCCAATGCACTCCTGGCCAGCACGCCGCCCCCCAACTTCGCTGAAGGGGTAGACATCCCGGGGCTGGGAGACGAGCTCAATCTTCAGCCATTCGCCACACCGACCCTCACCCCTACACCGGTCGGGACGATCATTCCCGACGTTCCTCCGCCTATCGGTTGCGACACGCCTGGTGCAAGACTGGATATCCCCGCTAACGGGATGGTCGTCTTCGCGGCAACAACCATTGTTGGCAGCGCCACAACCGATAACTTCGCCTTTTATCGTTTTGAGCTGAACGGGCCGGAAACGCGAAATGTATGGGGCAGCCTGAGCGAATACACCGTCCCCGTAATCAATGGCGAACTGGGGCAGATCATCCCGTCGCAACTTACGCCGGGAGAGTATAAGTTCCGCCTCTCTGTGTTTGACATCAGCAGCAGGCCGCAGGCCACATGCACCATTACTATTTTCGTCAGCGAGCCAATCCCAACACCAACGCCGTTGCGCGAATCCTAGAACGCGCTTCTCGCCGGATTGTGCCACCCGAAAGTGTACTACGAAAGGCCAGCACGACGCAGGGCCGCCTGATAGTCTTCAGGAGTATCAATATCCTGCAGGATGCTATCAGTAGTTACTTCAACGTAAACGATCTCGTCAGGCAGTCGGTTCACCAGATCGCGCGGGGAGCTGCCTGCTGGCAGATCCAGGAGCGCAGGCCAGAATCGACGGCTGAACAGGACAGGGTGCCCGCGCCGCATCATATAGCTGGGAATTACGATACCCTTCTGCCCTTCAGCATAAGCATCGAGAACGCGGCTGATCACATAACTCTGCATCTGTGGTTGATCGCCGAGGACAACCAGCGCTCCGTCGTATCGGCTGTTATTGAGCACACGAAGCGCAGCCTGAAGCGAGGACAGCATCTCTCCCTGTTCGTAATCAGGGTTGTGGACAACCTCAGCACCATACCGGTTCGCAACCGCCCGAACAGCCTCCGCTCCCCGGCCAGTCACCACAATGATGTGATCAACACGGGCGACCTGCAACCGGTGAATGATCGCTTCCAACACCGTCTCGCGCCCCCAGGGGAGCAAGATCTTAGGCTGTCCCATACGGCTCGACAGGCCAGCAGCCAGCACAACAGCGCAGATTGGGCGCCTCACTTCATGCACTGGATTTTCCTGCCTTTGCACTTCACCCAGCACAATCGACTGAATTCGGGGTGAACCGAGCAACAGGCTGGCCGTCAGACGTGCTCGACGCAGCGAAAGGCCCTGCGCTGGCGTTTTGTTAAGAAGAACCGTGACCGGCAGCCCTGCTGGTACATTGAGCAATCCCAGATGCTCATCGCGCAGCACTGAAGCGACCCAGGGCCACAATACAGGCATCCCTGAGGGATACCCATAGCGGCGGATTATCGCATCAGCGTTGTAGACATGCTCCTTATCCAGAGGACGGCCCAGAATATCCATTCCGGCGCACAGAACTGCCTGCGTTGTCTCCGCCGGAATGACGGGTTCGTGAACATATGGAGCCTTAAACGACAGCCGGCGCGCCCCATCCGCTTCAACCAGTACAACGTCGCTGTCTACGCGATCCAGGAGATGCTGGATAACCGCGGCGTCTAACCCCAGCGCTTTATCATTCTGAATACGATCGTAGAGAAAGACGAAACCGTGCCGGTCAAGGCCCTCCTTAACCGCAATCGGATCGCCACCTCCCTGGATTGCCAGCGGCGCCAGCGCAAGCTCATGCGCAGCGATGCGCGTAGTCGTTGTCGCCAGTACGCGCCAGCCCAGCCCGGACAGCTCCCGGCCCAGACAAAACAGAGCGGATGTCTTGCCACCGGCCCCGATAAAAGCAACTACATCGCCGCGCTGAATTCGCAGCGCCTGCTCAAAGCGCACGTTTTCCCGCCCTATCGTCAGCCAGTCGCTGCCGAACTACGCGCGATGACAGTATCGCTTCAAGGACACCGCCCCCCACTGCCAGCGATTTATCCGAGATAGAGAAACAGTGTTCTACCACAGCTCGCGGATCAATATCGCCAATCTTGAGACCTTCTGTGACCCATATAGAAGGGTGTATCAGCCCTCTCAGGACACCCCCCAATTGGGCCACAACCGGTATCCCTGACACCAGAGCCACCGTCTCCCCCGCGCTTACACGATCGCCAATGGCATGTTGGGGCAGCACATGGCCGCTGGCAGGCGTTCGCAGCACCCTCAGCGCAGCCGCGCCGTTCACCATGCCCGGCACACCTGTATCAGGCTCCGCCTGCCCTTTCCAGTACACCCGGCCAAGGAAGTGCCCGCGATTCGTCTCCACTACGGCGTGACAGTGGATACCCGCCTCAAAACCTGGCCCCAGCGCCACTACCAGCGGCGCATCGCCAATCGCTGTATCCAAAGGTCGCTTAGCCATCCTTGCGTCAACGACGACTACCGGGGACAGTGCCTGGAACGCAGCACGATCGGGGGCCACCAGGACGGGAACCACTCCGGTCTGAACGAGCGCCGCTGCCTCGTCAGGACCTGTGACACGGCGCGCAACAATCCCATCGACTTCCACGCTGTCTTCGTAAACTGCCATGCCATAACAGACAGGCCGGCGGACGAACAGCGGTTGCGCCAGCTCGGCAATGATTACGGGGAATCCAGCCCGGTGCAGCCTGTAGACTACTCCCGATCCAAGATCGCCTCCGCCCCGAACGACAACAGAGATTGCGCTAAACACTGAGATAGGGTCCATGCTTACGCAGGTGTGCTGCAACAGCCGCGGGCGTTAAGGGAATCTGATCAAACCAGACGCCGGTCGCATCCTTGAGCGCAGCGGTGATCGCTGGCACCAGAGGCAGAAAAGGCATCTCACCCATACCGCGCGCGCCCCAGGGGCCTAACGGATCCGGATACTCCAGAATGACCGATTCAATATGATCCGGCACATCGAGCACCGTCGGAATCAGGTACGTAGAGAAGGTGGGGTTGAGAATTCGGGCATCCCTGACTACCAGCTCTTCCAGAATTGCATAACCTGCTGCCTGAACGACTGCCCCTTCAATCTGCCCCTGCACCAGAACCGGATTTACCGCCTTCCCCACATCATCAACGCAGACAACGTTGAGGATGCGAATATGTCCCGTCTCTACATCGACTTCCAGCTCAACTGCTTCACACACGTATCCATAGGCAAAATTTGGCTCACTGCGCCCTGTGAGTGGATCATACGGAGTCGTCTTTGGAGGCCGGTACTGATAAACACCTGTTGCCGGGCGTTCCTCATTCTGCCAGCGGGCGAGCGCCGCGTCAGCCGCGCCGCGAATAGCGTTGCCGCTCATGAAAGTCATGCGCGAGGCTGACACACTCCCGGAATCGCGCGTCGAAGCGGTGTCAGAGGCCACCAGCCGTACCTTCTCCAGCGCCACACCAACCGCTTCCGCCGCCATCTGCTGCATGGCTGTATGTACGCCCTGCCCGACCTCAGCCGCGGCGTGATACAGAATCACCTCCTCGATCGCTTCCTGGCCGCGCAATTCGATCACGGCCCAGCACTCCTCCGGAGCGCCGAAACTGAATCCGACATTCTTGAATCCACAGGCCAGGCCAATCCCGCGCCGTTTAGCGGGATCAGCAGCCGGCGCAACGGCGCGCGCGGTCCAGCCTTGCTCCCCACGCTCCCAGAAACTACGTTCGGCGCAGGTTGCTATAACTTTATCAATAGAGATTCCTTTAGGGAGCGGCGTGCCAACAGACAGCAAGCTGCCTTCCTGCAGCAGGTTGCGCTCACGAATAGTGATCGGATCGATTTCCAATGCTTCAGCGAGCTTGTTCATCTGCTGTTCGGCGACAAAAGCTCCCTGAGGCCCACCGAAACCACGAAATGCGCCGGTGGGGATATTGTTCGTGTACACGGCATAGGTATCGACATGGATATTGGGAATCTCATAAGGGCCGGTCACCAGAAGGTTTGTGTTACCCAGAACTTTGGTAGAGGTATAGGCGTAGCCACCGGCGTCACCGATAACCTCAGCCTGGGCAGCTACCACTTTGCCGTCACGCGTCGCCCCCCACTTGGCTTTGATCGTAATCGGATGGCGCTTGTGATGCCCCAGAATTGACTCTTCGCGCGACCATATTATCTTGACCGGACGGCCCAGCCGGTACGCCGCCAGCGCCAGCACAATCTGGACAGACATATCTTCACGTCCGCCAAAAGCGCCGCCAATAGCCGGATAGATGACGCGAATTCGCTCTGCGGGCAGGTTCAGAGCATGCGCAATCTGCGCCTGATCCTCATGAGTCCATTGCCCGGCTACCACGACGGTGATCCGATCGGTTTCATCAATATATGCCAGCCCGGCCTCAGGCTGCAGATAGGCATGTTCCTGCCAGCTTGTCCGGTAAGTCCCCTCCACAATAACGTTGGCCTGCACCCAGCCCTGAGCCATATCGCCCTTCCGTATGCGGTAATGACTGAGGATGTTGCCGGGTGTATTGCTGTGAATCCGGGGCGCGCCTTCAGCCATAGCGATGACAGGGTCGGTGAGGACCGGCAGATCTTCGTAAGTCACCCGGATCAGATCGCGTGCGGCGGCGGCAGCGGCTTCGGTTTCTGCGATGACCAGGGCGATGTTGTCAGCGAAGCAACGCACAATCTCTGCCCCCTCTTTGGCGCTGCCCGGCCCACACAGCACAGGCTGGTCCGGTATACCCAGGCCGTACTCATTATTCGGGACATCCCCGGCCGTCAACACTGCCACAACACCCGGATATCGCTCAGCAGCGGAAGTGTCCACCTGGATAATACGAGCGTGCGCCCGATCGGAGAAGCGAATCTTCATCCAGAGCTGCCCGGGCATATCGATATCACCGGGGTAGAACGCCTCTCCAGTCACTTTGGCTACAGCATCTGTGCGGATCACACTCCGCCCAACGATCGTTGTTTCGTTTGCCACGCTCACCAACTCCCTTTCTGAATACAGGGGGCTTCCACAGTTATTCGCAGACATGCTCTGGAGCAAGCACCGGCTGATCAGCTCAGACGTCGAATTTCCTGCGAGAAGATACGCCGCAGGATCGCTACCGCCGCGGCATAGGTCGGATCAACGCCGGCATAGCTCAGGCTCCCCGCCCCCAGGTTATGCCCTTTCGACATTGGTGTATCGGAAGCATAGTGTAGAAGGCCGATATCGAAGGGAGTGCTATACAGATTGACGATTTCGTTATAAGGATGGCGCTGCGGGCGGACCGCCTCGTAAATTGCAGAAAGATAAGGTCCGGCCTCCATCTCGATATCGGTATATCCCTCCCGGTAAAAAACATCCATGTAGCGCGGATTCTGGAGGAATGTCCCGCGTGCCGTAATCGCTTTCTGGTTATCGAGCACCGTGCCAAAGGTCAGAAAAGGCGCCACATGTCCGGCGGAAAAACAGTTGCCGAACAGATATGTATTTTGCGAATGTTCGTCGTGAACCACATTCGGGATCATGACATCGCCCACCCGCGCGTTGAGCGTGGCAGCCTTCCCCATGCCGTATACGCCGAGCAGGCTGCCAACCTGATAGGCGACCTCGTTGAGCAAATCATAAGCCGCCATCCCCAGTGGATAGTCGATGTTGATCAGAACCGCATCGCTGTTCCGCAGTATTTCGATATCGGGTATTGTGGCAAGCCGCTCATCCAGCCACTCAGGACGCACACGCCGCAGTTCAAAAAACTGCGCTTCCACATCAAAACCCTGTTCGGAGGGCACGCGACACAACCCGATCAGTTGCTCATCTACTTCCACCTGACGGCGGACTTCTTCTCCACAGTCCTGCAAATATTTCTTGAGTACGTAATACAGCAGGTTGTTGTGATTCTGCCGGGCCTGCTCAGAATGAACAGCCTCGTACTCGACCAGCAACAGCTCATGAGCCGACTCGCGCAGATAGGAGAGCAGGTCAGCCTCATGCCGCCAGGCAAAACCGGTCAGCAGGTTGGGAAGCGAATGTACATTGCTGGAAACGAAATAGACCGGCCGCTGTGTGAGGTCAACGCCTTGAGACAGAGCCTGCTGATAGAGGAGCGACCACCACCGGCTGGTCGCTTTGCGATAGTGAGCGAGCGAGCCAGAAAGTAGTTGTAGACTCATGCTCTTAGGGGCGCTGGCAATGCGAGTTAGCACGGGGAAGAAGTCCTCCCCCCATACCGTCTGGAGGCGCTGGACGTCATCCACCGGCAGATACAGCCCGTCAGCCAGGAACTGCATCTCCTCCTCAGGCAGAGCTTCACGGCACTCCGCATATGCCCTGACAAAATTCTGCATCGTCTCTGTTTGAAGAAGCAGATGCATCTTATTCCATTCAATCTGGAAAGCTGTCAGTGTCGGAATCAGATCGTCAATATCCGACTGGCTGGCGATATAAACGGCCAGAATACCATTACCGTCAAACTGCATCCGACGCCGGCGCCCTCTGGAAACCGCCCGCGGCCAGGACGCTACTTCGTCATAGCCAGCATTGATGAAGACCTCCTCAGCCTGCCCCAGCACCAGCAGATCAGTCTGGACAATGCAGGACGGCAGGCGCAGGCTGGTATAAATAAGCGCCGAAATATCAGGCACCGAGTCGCGCGCTCTGATATGCAGCAGCGACTCCATCCCCATGTGACTTTCTTCCAGAGTGAGAATCTGGATTGGATGTGTAGACCGGAGCAGCGAATAATAAGTACGAATGTACAGCTCGATTTCTTCGCTGCCGGTCTTTGGAACGGTCCGGTCCATATTATCCCCCGGGACAAGAGTCAGGAGAATCCAGGACGATACTTTCTACTTCTTCTCCCGATTCGCCTCCCGCCGCCGCTGGCGGCGCAGCTCACGCTCTTCCTTCATCACTTCCCGGCGCCTGGCTGATTCCTTCTGATGCTCAATCCGGAGATTTTCGTCATAGCTACGGCCGACAAGGATGGATACCAGGAACATGGCTATGCCGAACATCAGAAACCACATCAACCCGCCAATGAGCAGGTACTGAGTCGTGACATCGGCCGGGAGCGCCACCCCCTTGCTACGCATGAAACCGGCAACCGGCGGCACCAGCAGGTAAGCGAACAGGCCAAAACTCAGTGCCAGGATAATCCCCAGAACAGGAAGAAGTGGATTCTTCTTCCGCTTCTTCTCCGCAACCTTGACCATCGCACCACCTCCTTTGGCTTACTTGCCAACCATTTCGGCTGCTTTCTGAAAGGCCTCGATTATCTTGTAATATCCCGTACAACGGCAGAGATTGCCGGTGATGCTCTGTCTGATCTGGTCCAGCGACGGGTTCGGATACTCCTCCAGCAGTTTGACCCCCGACATCACAAATCCGGGTGTGCAGTAGCCGCATTGAACCGCCCCCGTCTCCACAAATGCCTGCTGGACAGGGTGAAGAGCCTCCCCTCTGGCGAGGCCCTCAATCGTCACGATCTCCGCCCCGTGCGCGCGCGGGGCAGGGACCATACAGGACATCACCGCCACGCCATCCAGAAAAACAGTGCACGCCCCACATTCGCCTTCCGCGCAGCCTTCTTTCGTGCCCGTAAGGCCGATATCTTCCCGCAAAAGTCTCAGGAGTGTCTTGTCGCTGCCACCAGCAACAGAATATTGCCGTCCGTTCACCGTAGTCTCAATAGGCTGCGCCTCATCCGAGGCAGCATGGAGCACCGTGTCTGCCGGCCCCTGCGGCGAGTGGCCGGCGCTCTGGCCCCACAATAACGGCGGCTCCGCTGGCACCGGATTTATAAGGCTTTCCGGTCGCAAAGCGCGGAGCGCCCGCCCCACCAACACAGAGACCATCTCCGAACGATACTCAGACGAAGCGCGCACATCGCTGATGGGTCTGGCCGCCTCTGTGGAGAGACGTGCCGCTTCGGCAATCACCTCCTGCGTGAGTTCCTTGCCTTGCAGAAATTCCTGTGCCGCCGTAGCCTCTACAACCGTCGGCGCCACAGCCCCCAGCGTAATTCGAGCCTGCATCACGCGCGCCCCATCGAACTTCAGGACAGCGGCCACGTTCACAACGGCGATAGCCTGAGCGCGACGCAGTCCCAGCTTCAAAAAGATACCGCGCTCGTTATTGCTCAGCAGCGGCACACGAATGCCAACGAGCATTTCATCAGGGCGCATAATCGTCTGGCGGACACCCGTATAAAACTGAGCCAGCGGAATCACCCGCTCTCCGGCGAACGAAGCCAGGCGCACAGAAGCGCCCATCGCCCGCAGCGGCGTAATAGTATCGTTGGCCGGGCTGGCCGTAATCAGGTTGCCGGCCACGGTTCCCCGGTTACGAATCTGGGGCGAGCCGACTTCCCAGCAGGCTGTCGCCAGAGGAAGCGCCCGCTCGACCAGGACAGGTGTGCTGAGAATACGGTTATGCGTCACCAGAGGGCCAATCTCAACCCAATCGTCTGTCATCTGTATCTGATCCAGACCGGGCACACGAGAAATATCGATCAACGCCTCCACCGTCGGGCGCTGACCGCGCTCCAGCTCGAGGATAATATCCGTCCCTCCGGCGATAAGCCGGCTCCGCTCTTTGTAACGCGCCAGCAGTTGAAGGGCATCATCGACGGAGTTCACAGTGTAGTATTCTTGCCACATATTGCTCTCACTCAACGATTGCAGACAAATCAACGCGAAAACATGTCTTCAACGGGACAGCGGAGCGATTGTCAGCGCCTTGAGAGGGTTAATATTGATTACCTGAGTATCCCTGTACTGCGTCTGAGTCGTCTCCCGTCGGTCCAACACATCGACATGTCCATGGATAAGATAGCGAGGGCGGTACCAGCGCATCAGAAGCAGCAAAGCGCGGAAGCCCTGATGCGGGCGATCCGAACGATCATGAATACCTAACGGAGGCGCGTGTGTAACCATCACATCGACTCCATAACCCTGCCGCGCTCGGCGCATCAACATCCCCGGCGCCATCCCCAGAACATTCCAGTACATCTCAAATTCCGAATACTGGATCAAACCCTGATTGTATCGCTTGCATCCTTCCAGGCCGGCAAAGCTCACACCCTGATAAACGATTGTCCGCCGGTGCAGGCTGTCACCGCCGGGCGGCTGATAATCGTAAGCCTCATCATGGTTGCCGCGTACATAGAATAACGGCACATTGAGCACTGACGTGACAAACTCAATATATGATACCGGGAGATCACCACAGCTAACCACGATATCAACGTCCGCATAGCTGCGCCGTAAATAAGGCACATTTTGCATCTGCGGCAGTTCAATATCGCTCAAG
>WBZO01002254.1_pt1 | contig 15173 bp, 17 predicted proteins | sample 5204261 | NCBI WGS metagenome assembly WBZO01 (sample SAMN12412400, study PRJNA552823) | activated sludge metagenome | isolation source: activated sludge from anammox sidestream of wastewater treatment plant... | place: USA: North Carolina | collected 2017-09 | reverse complement strand
ACTGCATCAAGAACAACACCAAGTACGACCCGGCGACGGCCTGCACTCAGGGCGAGTGCAACCCGAACGATCCGAAGGCGAAGTGCCAGTAGGACGCCGCGAGGCGTGATCCGGTGGACCGCTTCGCGAAGGGTCGCGGCGCGGAGGACATCGCAGCTCGGTACCTCGAACGCGAGGGCTTCCGCATCCTCTGGCGGAACGTCCGCATCGGCGCGCTCGAGGTCGATCTCGTCGCGAAGCAGGAGGACCTCGTCGTCATCGTCGAGGTGCGTTCCCGGGGGCCAGGGTCGTTCGAGGGGCCGCTCGCCAGCGTCTCGCGGGAGAAGCGGCGTCTCCTCGTCCGCGCGTCGCGGGGGCTCTGGCGCGGTCGCCTGAAGAAGATGCCCGACGTGATGCGCGTCCGGATCGACGTCATTGCCATCACCGACGACGCCGAGGGCAACGCCGCGATCGAGTGGATCAAGGGCGCGATCACGGAGCAGGACGGCTGATACGCTGGAGATCGATGGTCCGTGCCTCGTTCGCGATCGCGAGCGTCGTCGTGGCCGCCGCTGCCTGCGGCGAGTCACTGATCGCGGATCCCGACGCACCGATCGACGGAGGCGGATCGGACGCCGCCCCTCTCGCGGACGCCGCCGTCGACGGCGATGCGACGGACCTTGCCGATGCCGCGCTCCCCTGCCCCGACGCCGCGTGCGGTACCGAGATCGCGACGGGCCAGCTCGGCGCCGCGGAGGTGGTGGTCGACGAGCTCCGCGTGTACTGGACGCTCGACGTGTCCGCCGGTGCGGTCATGGCGCGCGCGCTCGACGCCGACGCCGGCGCGCCCTACGCGGTCGCCGAGGGCGTGCGCCCGCGCTCGCTCACGCGCGAGGGCGCGTATCTCTACTTCGGCGACGGCGAGAACCTGAAGCTCGTCGACCGGGACGCCGCGAACGGGACGAGCATCATCGCCGCCGCCTCGACCGGAGGCGGTCCGCTGACCTCCGGCCTGCGCGCGGTCGACAAGATCTTCTACGCGTCCGGCTCGATCGTCGAGCACTGCACGCGGATCACCGAGAGCTGCAACTTCGCGACCGTCAAGTCGCACCCCGTCGGCCCAGGCGTCCGCGCCCTGTCGGTGGACACGACGGGCACGCGCGTCTGGCTCGCCACCGACGCGGCCGTCTGGAGCACGGACATCGCGACGATCGACTGGCAGGAGCGATGGAAGGCGACGGGCGTGCGCGCGATCACCGCCGACGAGACGTCGGTCTACCTCGCGCGCGACGGGATGAACGGGCTCGCGCGCTACGGGCGGAGCGACGCGATGGGCGCCGCGCCGGTGATCCTCGCGCAGGGCGCGCCGCCCGCGTGGGCGCTGGCGATGGATGGAACGCATCTCTTCTACGCCGCCTTCGAGCAAGGGCTGGTGGTGAAGGTCGACAAGACGAGCGGCGCCGCCACCGTCATCGCGTCCGGCCTCCCCAGGCCGAAGGCGATCGCCGAGCGGCTCGATCGCGTCTACGTCGTCCTCTCCGACGGGCGCATCGTCTCGTTGCCGAAGACCCCGTAGGCCTCAGACGTCGCGGGGCACGCCGCGCTCGAGCCACACGAGCCGATCGCCGAGGCCTGCCGCCGCGAACGCGGCGTCGACGTGCTCGCGCGACTGCTTGAAGTGCGTCCACCCCTCGTAGTGCACCGGGACGATCTTCGCGTCCGGGAACGCATGCGCCAGCTCGACGGCGTCCTTCGCGTGCATCGTGAAGCGAAGCGGGCCGTACGCCGCGGCGCCGAGGTGCGCGATCACCACGTTCACGCGCGGGAAGCGCGAGGCGACCTCGCGGACGCCCCCGTAGAAGACGGTGTCCCCCGTCACGTAGGCCGAGCCGCCGGCGTGCTCGATGACGAACCCGGCGACGTCGCCGACGAACGAGCGGCTGAGCGGCGGCCCATGACGCGCGGGCGTCGCGGTCACGCGCACCGAGGCGCCCGCCGCGCCGTCGACGGGCATCGACGCGAACGGCGCGAGGCCGATGACCCGCCCGGCGATCCGCCGCGCGGCGGCGGCCGTGGTGATCACCTTCGGCGCCCCCTCGAAGAGGCCCTTGCCCTCCTCGTCGAGGTTGTCGCCGTGCTGATCGTGGCTGAGCAGGATCGCGTCGAACGCGCCGATCGAGAGCGGATCGGTCGCCGCCGACGTCTTCGTCGACGTCATTCCCCAGCCGAAGCGGTGGGGCGTACCGGCCGGCCCCAGCACCGGGTCGGTGAGGAGCGTCACCCCGTCGACCTCGATGCGGGTGAACGCGGTGTCGAAGTACGTGAGCCTCATGGAGAGTCGAAGGAGTCGACTCTCTACTTCTCCAGCGCCGCCGCCATCTCGTCGCGGACGTGCGCGATCTTCGTGATCGCCTCGTCGCTCGCGCCCGTCTTCTTCGCCTCTTCCATCGCCTCGGTCAGCTCCTTGACCTCCTCGGCCTGACGCGCCTTGAGCTTGTCGACCATCGCCTGGAAGACCTCGAAGAAGTCCTGGAGCTCGTCGCCCTTACGGAGCTTGCCGTAGAAGTTCAGCTTCCCGTCGCCGACCTGACGCAGGAGCATCTTCATCTTGTAGATGGGGCCGACGACCTTGTGCGTGATGTAGATGCCCACGAGGCCGATCAGGACGACGAGGAACGTGAGGCCGCCGACGAGCGACATGAGCATCGTCTGCTGCTGCTGGCGCGTCCGCGCCGCCTGCGCCTCGAGCTGGCGGTGCCGCTCCTCGAGCTGCTTGTCGAGGTCGTCCGCGCTCTTGTTGAAGGTCGCCGCGAGCTCCGGTGCGTCGGCGTATTGATCCTTGATCGTCATCTTCACGAGGTCGCTGTTCTTCCGACTCTCGTCGAGGAGCTTGGTCCCCTGCGCGATCACCTGGCTCGACTGCTCGGTGACCTCGTTGCTCGTGCGGTAGAGGAACGCGCCGAGCAAGCCGCTCACGACGACGGCGACCGCGAGCAGGTAGCCCGTCCATTTCAGCTGGAACCGCGGGTCCAGCATGTAGTTCTTGATGCTGCGCTTGTACTTCGGGGGCGCGCCGGCAGCGGCAGGGGTCGCAGAGGTCGTCATTGGTTTCCCTTCATAGGAAGGCGCTCGCGTTCTGCGCGAACTGCTCGCTCGCAAGGCCCGCGGCCATCTCCATCAATCGATCCTCGGACGCGTGGTCGCCGCTGGAGACGCCCTGCGCCGTGAGGGTCTTGTCCACGTTTCCGAGCAGCGACTTGCCCGGGTAGGTGAACACACCGATCTTCACCTTCACCCGGAGGTTGCCGTCGGAGTAGTCGAAGCGGTCGACGGCGATCGCGAGATAGAAGCCCTTCAGCTTGCGCTTCGACATCACCGAGCGCGCGGCGTCCGCCGTCTCCTTCGAGGGCGCGATCTGCACGTTGCCCGCGCCGTCGAGCTTCTCCTTGATCGCCTTCGCGACGATGCGCTCGACCTCGGGCTGCGCCCGGCCCGTCGAGTTCGCGATGGTGGAGAGCGCGATGTAGTACTTCGCGTTCGGGTTCTCCTTGATCTTGTCGTCGCCGCCGCCGGTCGAGTCGCCCCCCGCAGACACGGCCTCGATCGCGCGGGTGATGGCGACCTTCACCGCCTCGTTCGACTCGACCCCTTCGCGCGCCTTCAAGCAGCCGACCGCGCTCGAGCGACCGAGGCGCTTGAGCGCGACGGCCGATGCCTGGCGGACGACCTCGCTCGTGTCCGAGAGCGAACCGCAGAGCGGATCGACCGCCACGTCCTCGTTCGTCGCGCCGAGCGCGAGCGCCGCGTTCGTGCGAACACGGAAGTCGTCGGCCCTCAGCTTCTCCGTGAGGAACTTCACACGCGCCTCGTCGGCGCGTGCGTCGCTCGGAGTGCCGAGAGCGATCACGGTGGTGAGCAGCGCTGCTGCCAAGACGCGTCCGCGGCGCATCGACGATCCCAGGCTATCACGCATTGACGGTGCCTCCGGCACTCTCTTTTTTCGCTACGCTCGTGACGGTAGCGGATGACGAGTTCGACGGTGCGCTTCCCCCAAATCTTCACTCTTCTTCATCGTCCGAACGGGTGATGCAGCGGCTTCGCGTCATCGCCCATCGCGTCGCCCTCGCCGTCCTGGCGCTGGTCGCGTTCGCCGGGGCGCCGAGGTACGCACAGGCGCAGGGGCTGCGCATCAAGGTGCGCGGCGCGGCCACGATCACGGCCAGGGCGTCCCGCGATCAAGGAGAGGTCGTCCTCTCCGGAACGCTGACCGACGACGCCGGCGACGCGCTCCCCGGTCAGAACGTGACGGTGCGCGTCACCCGCGAGGCCGACCCGCACGATCCCAAGGTAGCCGAGGGGCTACGGGCGGCGCGCGGGTGCGACAGAGCCGCCGATCGGCCCCGCCCCCAGATGGCCTGGTCGGTCAGTGTGCGCGGCTCGCAGGAGGCGCCGGAGGTCGCGCTCCTCACGGACGAGGACGGTCGCTTCTGCTTCCGCGCGAGGCTCGATCCCGATCGCTTCACCGCGAGCCTGCACTGGCGCGACGCGCGCGGCGGCACGCTGCTCGAGCCGGCCGATCAGGAGCTCGCGTTCGATCTCTCGCGCCGGTCGCTCGCGCTCTCGTTCGATCCGCGTCCGAAGATCATCGCGCTCGATGCGCAGCAGCTCGGCTTCGAGGCGCTCGCGATCGTCGATGACGATGCGATGCCGCGTGTCGCGAGCGGCCTGTCGCTCGTGCTGGCGACCGAGTCGGGCAAGGAGATCGCGCGCACGACCACCGATGCGAGCGGACGCGCCCGCTTCGTCCTCGCGTCCTCGAGCGTCGGCCCGCCGGGCCCCGGCGAGCTGCGCGTGTCTTTCGCCGGCGACGCGGAGACGGCGAAGGCGGAGCACGTCGAGCTCGTCGAGCGCCACGTCAAGGTCTCCGTCCGCGTCCCGGCGGCCGATCGCGGCGAGCTCGTCGCACAGGTGCCCGAGGAAGGGATCCCGATCCAGGCCGAGGTCACGTCGATCGCCGGCCCCGTCGGCGAGGGCGCGATCGAGGCGCACGTGGGCGACGTCGTCGTGGGCGCGGCGCCGGTCGAGCGAGGAATCGCGCGGCTCACGCTCACGTTCGCGGCGCAGGGGTCGGAGACGCTCGTCGCGCTGCGCTACGTGCCGTCGTCGCCGTGGTACGAGCCGCTGCCCGAGCCCACGGTGCGCATCCCGATCCGCGGCCCGGGCATCCTCTCGAAGGCACCCATCCTCCTCGCGGGTCTCGCGGTGCTCGTCTTCTTCCTCGTCGGCCGCGTCTCGTCGAAGAGCGCGAAGGCGACCGCCGCGCCCGCACGGAAGGCCGACGGCGAGGCGCGCGACGGCAAGCCGAAGCTCGAGATCGTCCGGTCGGCTGCGCGCGGCGAGCGTGGCTGGACCGGACGCGTCATCGACGCGCACGAGGGCGATCCGGTCACGAATGCGCGCGTGTGGATCGAGCGCGGGAGCTTCGACGGTCGCACCGTGCTCGCGAGCGTCGCGACCGACGCACGCGGCAAGTTCACGATCCCTCCCCTCGATGTCGTGGGCGGCGAGCAGATCGCCGCGGAGGCGCCGCTCCACGCGCGCCTCGTCCAGCCCCTGCCCGGCTCCGGCGAGATCGCGATCGCGCTCGCGCAGCGCCGGCGGGCGCTCCTCGCGCGGCTCGTGACGTGGGCGAAGCATCGTGGCGCCCCGTTCGACGTCCGGCCGGAGCCGACGCCGGGCCACGTGCGCCGGGCAGCCGGTGACGACGCCGAGACCGCACGCTGGGCGGATGCGGTGGAGCAGGCCGTCTTCGGGGGCGGGGACGTCGACGCCGCGGTCGAGCGCGAGATCGAGCAGCTTGCTCCAGGAAAAAGCGGCGCCTCGACCGAAGATGCACCGGACGACCGCGGTTGAGATATAAGCCCCTGGGTCCCGCCGCCCGGCGGGGCTATGCAGAGGCCCATGCAGGACAACCTCCCCATCGTCCTCGTCGTCATCGCCGTCGTGGCGGTGCTCGCCTATTTCCTCTTCTTCCGGAAGAAGAAGGAGCTGCCCGCGGAGGCCGAGAAACCGGCCGCGCTGCCGAAGGAGCGCGCCGAGGAGGCGAAGCCCGCGAAGCCGGCGAAGCCGGCGAAGGAGGAGGCCGTCCTCCCCAAGAAGCCAGCCGAAGAGGGCGCGCCCGTCGAGGAGGCCGTCCCGACGGAGGAGGAGGCCGCGCCCTCCGTCGCGCCCGCCGCCGCAGCCCCGCCCGTCGTCTCGAAGAAGGACGTCGCCGGCCTGCGCAAGGGCCTCGCCGCCACGCGCGGCGGCTTCATGGCGCGTCTCAAGGCCATCTTCACCGGCAAGAAGGAGATCGATCCGGCCATCCTCGAGCAAGTGGAGGAGGTCATGCTCACGAGCGACGTCGGCGTGAAGACGACGCAGACGATCCTCGAGCGCCTGCGCGATCAGATGAGCAAGAACGAGCTCGCCGATGCGGATGCCGTCTGGGCCGCTCTCCGGGCGGAGGCGACGCGCATCCTCACGATCCCGGGGGCGCCCGCGCCGAAGCAGAAGCCGCTCGTCGTCCTCATGGTCGGCGTGAACGGCGTCGGCAAGACGACGACGATCGGCAAGCTTGCCACGAAGTGGAACGCGGACGGCAAGAAGGTGGTCCTCGCCGCGGGCGACACCTTCCGAGCGGCCGCGGTCCAGCAGCTCGAGGTCTGGGGCAAGCGCGTCGGGGCCGAGGTCGTTAAGGGCAAGGAGGGCGCCGATCCGGGCGCCGTCGCGTTCGAGGCCACGAAGAAGGCGGTCGATCAGACCGCGGACGTCCTCCTCGTCGACACCGCGGGTCGCCTCCACACGAAGGTGAACCTGATGGACGAGATCAAGAAGGTGAAGCGCACCATCAACAAGGCGTTCGAGGGCGCCCCCCACGAGACCTATCTCGTGCTCGACGCCACGACCGGGCAGAACGCGCTCACCCAGGCGGCCATGTTCAAGGAGGCCCTAGAGCTGACGGGCATCGTCCTCACGAAGCTCGATGGGACGGCCAAGGGCGGCGTGGTCCTCGGAATCTGTGACGAGCTGAAGGTCCCGGTGAAGTACATCGGCCTCGGCGAGCGCGCGGAGGACCTCCGCGAGTTCGTCGCCGGCGACTTCGTCGAGGCGCTCTTCGGGAAGGACGACGACGAGGCGGCGGCCGCATGAGCGGTTCGCCGGGGAATTTGTACTCTGCACTTAGTCAAGTGCAATTTGCATAACAGCGGCGCGATCTTGTCTGCGACCGCGAGACCTTATTTGAGATTGCTCGGCTTTTAAAAATCGTGTTATCGTGCCGCGCAATCTAGCAGTACCCCTGAATCCCCAATCTATTTCACGCGTTACAGCACCTCACGGTTGCAGCGGCCCTCGCAGGCAAAGGGGTTCTCGATGAAGCAGGCTCGATGCTGGCTCCTCTTGGTAGCGGCGCTATTGCTGCTGCCACAGGCTGCGTTCGCGCAGCAGAAGAAGCCGGGGACCAAACCGCCTGCGCCTGCCGCGGCTCCGGCCGGCGGCGGCGACATCGATATCGACGATCCGAACGCCACCAAGAAGCCGGCTCCCGGCGGTGCGGGCGGTGATGTCGATCTCGATCAGGGCGCGGGCACGACCCCTGCGCCCACGGGCGACCAGGGCGCGGGTGCCGGCGCGCCGAGCGGGGGCATCTGCGAGATCGACCCGTCCGCCTGTCCGAAGCAGGGCGACATCAAGACGCTCGCCGCACGACCGGTGAAGGCGGAGGTCTACGCGGTCCAGCAGATCTACGCGCTGCGCCGTGGTCGCTTCGAGCTGAACCCGTACTGGGGCTTCTCGCTGAACGACCAGTTCGTCTCGCACCCCGGTCCCGGCATCGCGGTCAACTACTACCTGACCAACGTCCTCGCGATCGGCATCAACGGCACGTACTACCAGCCGTTCAACGGCGACTCGGACTTCAACTTCCAGAACCGCCGCGCGACCCGCCTCGCGGTTCCCCTGAACGAGTACTTCGGCGGCGCCGCGTTCAACTTCACGTACGTCCCGATGTACGGAAAGTTCAGCGGCTTCAGCCAGTTCATCTTCCACTACGACGGGTACCTGGTCGGCGGCGTCGGCGCGCTCGCCACGCGCCCGATCGCGGTCATCGACCCCGACAACCGCAAGTTCGACTACGAAGCGCGCGTCGCCTTCAACGTCGGCTTCGGTCTGCGCATCTTCCTCAACCGGTGGTTCGCCGCGACCGCGGAGATCCGCGACTACATCTACATCGAGCAGCTCGAGAACACGACGGTCGCTCCGACCCAGCAGCAGCAGCAGGATCGCAGCACCTGGTTCGGCGAGAAGCCGCTCACCAACAACGTCCAAGCCCAGCTCGGCATCAGCGTCTTCCTGCCGTTCAGCTGGGAGTACAGGCTGCCGAAGTGATGCCCGCCCGTTCTTCGAGGAAGGTCATGAAGAAGATCTGTTCCCTCGCAGCCGCCGCGTTCGCCTTCGGAGCGATCACGTTTTCGGCGCCGACTCCCGCCGCTGCGCAGGAGATCCAGCTCACGGGCCCGCTCGCCGGTGCGCCCGCGGTGCGCAAGCTCCGTCTCTATCGTCAGGGCCGCGCCGAGGTCGCCATCGGACCGGGCTTCACGCTCCTCGACGAGTACCAGCGCACGATCTTCGTCGCCGGTCGCCTCCAGTACAACCTGTTCGACTGGCTCGGCATCGGCGTGTTCGGCGGCTTCGGCGCAGCGAGCCTGAGCACCGACCTCACGGACAAGATCCAGAGCACGGCGCCGCGCAACTCGCGTACGGCGACGAACCTCCCGGCGGCCGGTGGTCAGGAGTACGAGAAGCAGACCGGCAAGATGAAGTGGATGGCTGCGCCGCAGATCACGTTCAGCCCGTTCCGCGGCAAGCTGGCCATCTTCCAGAAGATCTTCGTCGACACCGACCTCTACCTCCACGGCGGCGCGGCGTTCGTCGGCGTCGAGGAGCGCGGCGACTGCGGCACGGCGGGCAAGCCCTGCACGGCGCCGGCAGCGTTCCAGACCGCCTCGCGAATGGCCATCGCGCCGACGTTCGGCCTCGGCCTCACGCTCTACGCCTCGGGCTTCGTCAGCATCAACGCCGAGTACCGCGCCTTCCCGTTCTCGTGGAACCGCGGCGGCTTCGACTCGCGCGGCGCCCCGCCGGACGCGTCGTTCCCGGACAACAAGATCGACTCCGAGGACCGCACGTTCAAGTTCAACCAGATGATCTTCATCGCGGCGGGCTTCCACTTCCCGACGACGCCGAAGGTCAGCGAGTAGCACGACGCTCGGCGTCCGAGACATCTTCGGCCTGAGACCCCTGGGGCCCGTGCTGCGCGATGCGGCACGGGCTCTCGTCGGTTCGGAGCACGAAGCGAAGAACCTCCTCGGGCTGTCGTCGCTCCGGATCTTCCGGCCCGCGATCGGCCTGCCGACGTGGCTCGGCATCCGGCGCGCGGATCGGCGCGTGCCGATCTACAACTTCTTCAATCGCGTGCCCGCACCGCGCTCGGCGGGCTACTCGGTCCGCGTCACCTACGCGCGCGACTTCCGCGGCGAGCAGAAGACCTACGACGGACACCTGGGCACCGACTTCGCGGTCCCGGTGGGCACGCCGATCGTCGCGGCTGCTCCGGGCATCGTGCTGCGCGTCGCGAACGACTGGGCGCGCGGCGGGCTGAAGGTCGGCATCGATCACGGCGAGGGGCTCTTCGCGACGTACAACCATCTCTCGCGCGCGGCCGTGCGTGTCGGCGAGACCGTCGCTCGTGGTCGCGAGATCGGGCTGTCGGGCGCGTCGGGCATGGAGTTCGTCTCCTGCTTTCCGTGGGTGGCGCCGCACCTGCACTTCAACACGTGGCTCGGAGGCGTCCCCGCCGATCCGTTCGCGCGCGACGGCGAGACCGCGCTCTGGCGCAGCGGCAACGATCCGGTGCCGTTCGCGGGTGACGGCGCAGAAGAGGAGCCGCGCCCGAGCGACTTCGACGCGGCGGGCGTCGACGCGGCGATCGCCGCGTGCCGCGATCCGGAGCTCCGCACGCGCATGCGGGCGATCGGCCCGCTCGAGCAGCGGGCAGCGGAGGTGATCTTCCGGCAGAACTACCACTCGTCCGCGTTCGACGGTTTCCCGCCGGTCTACGCGCGGCCCGCCGTGCGAAGGCCGGTGCTCGATCTGCCCTTCCCCGCGTCGTTCGCGAGCGGCGTCGTGTTCTGAGACGAAGCGCGCTCCTGGCACCTCAGCGCTTCGAGCGTCGTGCCGAGCGTACGCGTTTCGCCCAGGTTCCCGCCCGGGGCAGCGGCCGCCGCTGCCGTGCGTGGAAGAGGCGGACGAGCCAGACGTCGCCGTCGCGACTCGCCGTGTCGTAGACGTACCAGGCGACGTAGGGGCCTCGTGGAAGGATCAGCTTGCGCATCTCGACCGTCCCCCTCTGCTCGATCAACGAGCCGGCGCCCGGAACCTCCGCGAGCATCGCCGAGGCTCGCTTCACGCCATCGAGCAGGATGGCGATCCATGACGCTTCACCCCGCTCGACGATCGACTCGAGGAGGCAGAGGAAGTCTTCCTCGAAATCCGCGTGCCGACGGACCTTCCGTGTCATCGACGGGGCGGCTTCTTCCGACCGCGCACGCGCGTGATGGCGTTCTCGGCGTGAGCGGCGAAGCGCTCCAGCGGGACGTCTTCGTCGGCCCCCGCGGCGATCTTCTCCCACGATGCCCATGCTCGAGCACGCTGCCACTCCTCCGCCTCGCTGAGCGCCTCCGCGTCCTCGAGCGCCGAGAGCCTCTCGTCGATCAGGACGCGAGCAACGGTCGCCAGCTTCAGCTTGCGGCGCTTCGCCTGCGCCTCGAGGCGCGCACGCAGCTCTGCCGGCAGCGGCACGCTGAGAGGCCCCGGACGCGCGGTAGTGCTTTTCACTATCTACGCGTAGCGCCGGCCGGCCAACCGGTCAAACCGCCAACGCGAGTCGCTCAGCCGCGCTTCGTGATGCGGCCCGAGCCGTCGATCCCGAACTCGTACGGAAGGACCTTCCGCACCGCGTCGCGCTTCTCTTCCGGGATCTCCCAGCCGAGCTGCGCGATGCCGTCGGCGATCTTCGTCTTGATGCGGACGCTCTCCTCGTCGAGCAGCACCGCGAGGAGCGGCTCGAGCCCTTCCGGCTCTTCCTGCTTCAGCACGGCGACGGCGGCATTGAAGCGCGCGCGGTCGTCCACGTCCTCGAGGAACGGCGTCACCGCGGGGCGGATCTTCGGGTTCTTGTAGTCGCCGAGCGTGTCGAGGATCTGGAGCTTCGGATCGATGAACTTCGCGTACTCCGTGTCCCACCGCTCGAGCCAGACGAGCAGCTCGTCGACGAAGCCCTCCTCGTCGAGCAGCTCCTTCAGGATCCGCATCGGCCACGCGAGGCTCTCCGCCTTCGCCGCGAAGGCGCGCACCGGCTCGATCGCGTCCTTGCCCGCCGCCACGACGCCCTCGAAGGCGAGCTCCTTCTCTTCCTGATCGGTGATCGAGGGATCGACCGCGAAGGTGAAGCGCCGGAGGAGCGCCTCTGCGGCGTCCGCCGTCTTCATCTTCACGAGCTCGTGCAGCGCCTCCTGGCGATCGTAGGCCTGCGCTCGCTTGTTGCCGGCGGCCTCCGCGTACTTGGCCGCCGGGCTCGACTTCTTCGTCTCGCCGTCTTTGCCTTTGGGTTTGCCTTTGAAGAGATCGAAGAGGCCCAAGATGGCTCCGGGTGGGATTGCGCGCCTAACCTACGTCGCGATCGTGGCCGCGCAACCGCGAAAGCTCGTCAGCCGAGCGGAACCGCGAGGAGCACGACCTCGCGACCGTTCGTCTGGACGTGGTAGCGAACCGGACGGCCGTGCTTGGCGGCTGCGTCCTGCTCCATTCCCTGGATGCGGCTCCTGAACGCTGCATCCGTGATGTGGTCGACCTGCTCGCCGAGCGTGCGCTTGGCCGCGATGTACTCGCCGTAGAGGCGGGCGTAGTACTGCTCGGCCGGCTCCGCCGCGAGCCGCGCAGCGTCGACGTTCGCGGCCGGTGCCGCGCCGGCGCCGCCGCCGCCCGTACGATCGACGGAGAGCGCGTCGCCGAAGTTCGCCGCCGTCGGGGCCTTCGAGACGCGGCCCTCGTCGTCGGTGTTGTCCTCCTCGACGCCCATCAGCTGGTTGAGCAGCTGATCGATGCGGAACGCGAGGCCTCCCAGCTCGGCGTGATCGAGCTCGAAGCGCTTGTCGGTCTGCCCGTTGAGGATCGCGAGGAGGCCTTCCTCCAGCATCGCGATCGGACGCGAGATGTAGTTGCCGAGGAACCAGCCGCCGGCGACGACGAGCACGAGGCCGAGCGCCATCGCACCGAGGATCGAGAGCGGGATGCCGCCGGCCCCCTCCACGAGCGACGTCGGCGCGGCCGCGACGATCGCGGTCGTCTTGCCGTTGCCGAAGCCGTCGAGAGGCGCGGCCGCGAAGAGCAGGTCGCCGCTGCCGCCGGGGGTGACGTTGCCGGTCGAGAGCGCCGTCTTCACGTCGCCCACGCCGGTCTTCACCGCGTTCTTCACCTCGTCGGTCGCGTTCTGCGTGTTCGCGACGATGTCGCCGTTCGCGTTGACGAGGAGGATGCCGCGACCAGTGGCGGCCTCGCCGACGCGCGCGAGCGCGTCGTTGATGCCGACGCCGAGGATGATCATGTGCACGCGGTTCGCGTCGTCGCGGACCGGCACGTACGAGGTGACGTACTGATCGGCGCGCGCCTTGTCGGTCCACACGTCCGAGCCCGCGGAGGTCTTGGCGATCGCCTCCTTGAAGGCCGGGTACGCCGCGGCGACGTCGTCACCGCGGTTGAGGTCGGAGTTGTCGCGCGCGACGATCTTGCCGGACGAGTCGACGATCGCGACGATCGAGGGCTTCGTCCCGAGCGCCGAGCGCGCGTTGTTCGCGATCTGGTCGGCGAGCTGGCGCCCCGCCGTCGCCCGCGCGTCCGGCGTCGCCTTCGACAGCGCTGCCTTGGTCGCCGGATCCGCGGCCTGCGCCGCGAGCCAGCGCTCGGTCCGGAGCGCATCGAGCTGGAGCTTCGCGGCCGCGCCGACGGCGTCGCGTTGAGCGCTCTTCTTGAGTTGCTCGGGACTGCTCGTCGTGAGCGCAAGCTGGGTGCGCACGATCGCGAAGGCGAGCAAGCCGACGATGACCACGATCACGGCGTTGACTGCGATGATTTTGTTTCGCATTCCGCCCTCGGAACGTTGCTATGGAACTGCAACCGCACGCTATCATCGGCAGCTCGACCGCGGCAACCAATGACTGATGCGCTGCTCCTCTCCGATCCCCGATTCTTCGGGCACCGCTCCCCAGGAGTGTCCGGAGGCTATCATCCGGAGCGTCCGGAGAGGCTCGAAGCGGCCCGTGCGGCGGTCGAGCGGGCCCGGTCAGCGGACGGCCTGTCCTTCCGCCCGGTCGCCCCTCGGCCGGTGACGGACGAGGAGCTCGCCCGGGTCCACGCCCCGGAGTTCGTGAAGTGGTTCCGTAGCCTGCGGGGCGAGGAGGGCTACGTCGACGCAGACACGTACGTGGGCCCGCAGAGCGTCGAGGTCGCGGAGCTCGCCGCGGGCGGCACCGTGGCGATGGTCGACGCGATCGTCGACGGGCCGGCGAAGCGCGGCGTCGCGCTCGTGAGGCCGCCCGGCCACCATGCGACGCCCGGTCGGGCGATGGGCTTCTGTCTCCTCAACAACGTCGCGATCGCCGCCGCGCACGCCCGCGCGCGAGGCCTTCCGCGCGTCGCGGTCGTCGACTGGGACGTCCACCACGGCAACGGGACGCAGGACGCGTTCTATCGCGATCCCCACGTGCTCTATGTCTCGACCCATCAGTACCCCTTCTATCCAGGCACCGGCGCGGTGCTCGAGACGGGCGAGGGCGAGGGCAAGGGATACACGGTCAACGTGCCGCTCGGAGCCGGCGGGGGCGACGGCGTCTATCGCGGCGCGTTCGAGCGCGTGATCCTGCCGGCGCTCGAGGAGTACCGGCCCGACCTCATCCTCGTGAGCGCCGGCTTCGACGCGTCCGCGCGCGATCCGCTCGCGGAGATGACGCTCTCGGCCGACGCGTTCGGCTGGATGGGCCGCGAGCTCCGGCGCATCGCCGACAAGACCGCGAAGGGCCGGATCGCCATGGTGCTCGAGGGCGGCTACGACCTCGTCGCGCTCGAATCGGGCCTCCTCGCGGCGACGCGCGGGATCGTCGAGGGTACCGCCGTCGAGATCGCGCGCGACGTCGATCACGGCGACGTCGCCCGCGCGAGCATGGTCGCGCGCGAGACGTTCCACCACGTGACCTGACCGACCCGAGCGCGACGGCACGGGCCATGCTCGTGCTAGCCGCTCGTGCGGATAGTTCCATACATTGTCGCCAGCTTGGCGCTGGCTTCGGTGGTCCCCGGGTGCAGCGATGATCCAGGGTCTTTGACCGGGGGACGAAACCCGTACGCCCACGACTACGCCGGCGATCCCGACGGGACCGGCGACGAACCGCCTCCGAGCAGCGGGCCCCCTGCCCCCGCGCCGCCACGCGACGCCTCGTTCGGAGAGCGGACGCTCGCCCGCGCACGGCTGTGGATCGACGCCGAGATGCCGTACTGCGGCGGCCCGAACGGCGGAAAGGACGTGATCTGCGGCGGCACTTGCGAGCGCACGGGACCGGCCGAGCGCCCCGAATGGGACGACTATCGCAGCGACTGCTCGGGGTTCGTCTCGTGGTCGTGGGGGCTGCCTGCGCCCGGACGCACGACGCGCACGCTCGCGCCGACGGACACCACGGTGAGCGTCGTGATCTCGGTCGACGATCTCGCCGAGGGGGACGCGCTCAACGGTGCCGGTCACGTGATGCTGTTCGGCGGATGGGTCGACGAGAAGGCGGGCAAGGCGCTCGTCCTCCAGGAGTCGCGCTGCGGGACGGTGGCGAGCGAGAAGGTCGCCACGTTCGAGAGGATCGACGCGACGACGCTGAAGATCTCGGACGGCCGCAGCTTCCGGGCGATCCGCTACAAGCAGCGCGACGACCAGACCGCGTCGAAGTGAACCAGGGGCTTCAGGCGAGCAGCGCGTCGAGGCGATCGGCGGGAAGCTCGATCCCGAAGCGCGCGAGCGGCTTCGCGACCTCTTCCTCGATCGCCCTGCGCGCGCG
>WBZO01004441.1_pt1 | contig 15180 bp, 5 predicted proteins | sample 5204261 | NCBI WGS metagenome assembly WBZO01 (sample SAMN12412400, study PRJNA552823) | activated sludge metagenome | isolation source: activated sludge from anammox sidestream of wastewater treatment plant... | place: USA: North Carolina | collected 2017-09 | reverse complement strand
TAAATAGATACTCAGCCCAACCCTCATGTAAGCCATAGGTATTTATATCATTATTATTTGCTTGACTTTGATTTCCCCAAACGCGAATATCTTGCAATACAATTCCGAGCTTTAACTTTTCATGGCTATAGCCAAAATTAAGACGAGTACGTTGTTGTATAAATTGTGCAGAAGATTGATCTGAGTCTATAGGTGTAGAGAACCCATGTCTATACTCAAAGCGAGGACGAATCTCTCCGCTTAATACTATTTGTGCATTTATATTATAGAACAAACACATCATTGTAATACACATGGCAACTATTTCTATATTACTTTTCATGTCTCAATGAATTTTAATACAAAATTATCGGACAAAAACATCCGAATAATTGACAATAATTAGTTTAATCAAAATTAATTTGTGATTGTTGTTAGTTTTAACAGGAGAATATAGTAATGAGGATATGTTATTTTATTCTCACCCCAATAATGGTAACATCGTCAATTTGCTCGAGAGTACCCACCCAATTATTAAAAGTTGTTTCCAATAATTGATGTTGTTCTTTCATAGGAAGATGGGCATTTTTAGCGAGTAATTCTCTCAAATTTTTACTCATAAATTTCTTTGCCTTAGGCCCTCCGAATTGGTCTGGGAAACCATCGGTTAAGGTATAAATCACATCGTCTTTTTGAATTTCAAACTCATGTATAGTAAATGATTCCTCTTGCCTATCATGCTTGCCTACAGGCATCTTGTCTGGCTTAACTTCTATAACCTCACCTGCTCTTACAATCCACACAGGGTTATTGGCAGCTGCAATTTGTAATTTATTATGCTCTAAATCATATACACATAAGCTACAATCCATTCCGTCTTTTCCCCCTTCTTCGCTTCCATCTCTTTTAAGTCGTTCAATAATTGTTTTACGAGTTGCATTAAGTATGTCGTGCGGTTTATTAAGTTTCTCAATCGCTTTCTCTAAACTAGTAATATTTAATAAACTCATAATAGCACCAGGCACACCATGCCCTGTACTATCCGCAGTAGCTAAAATAAAATGACCATTTGATAATGTAGCACTCCAATAAAAATCGCCACTCACCACATCCTTTGGTTTAAAAAACACAAAATAATTTTCTGGCTTATGGGCTGTTGATTCCGAATTAAGATGATTCGTATTTAGATTAATATCTAAGTGTTGCTTGGTAGCTAAGAAACTGCGTTGGATTCTTTCTGCGTAGTTTATACTATCTGTTATTTCTTTATGTTTTTCTTCTATTAAATGTTTCTGTGCTACTACCTCAGCAGTTCGTTCTTTTACAATCATCTCCAACTGATTTTTAGCCTTTACTAAACGGCGAACACTAATTTTAATTATTAAATAAATAATTCCAATTACAAGGAACACGTATAGAGCATAAGCCCAATAGGTACGATACCACGGTGGCAGAATAATAAATGAAAAAGAGGATTCTATACTCTCAACATGATAATTATTTTTTGCTTTCACTTTAAAGGTATAAGTTCCTTCTCTTAAATCAGTATATTCTTTATTATTCTTAGTTGTCCAAGCAGACCATTCTGTATCATACCCTTCTAATATGAAACTATATTGCAATTTATCCTCTGCACCATAACTTGTTGCAGAAAAATCAAAAATCATTGAATTATATTGGTAAGCAATTTCAATCTTCTTTAATGAATCAGCATGATATCCTCTGTAAATAGTAGAATCTTTATCTATCGTTACTTGACGAATTAAAGCATAATAAGGAATTGCAAAATCCTTCTTTACTCTGTCATCATAACGTACAACGCCATCGGGGCCTCCCAGCCATGTAATTCCATCTTCTTGAGGATAAATAGCATGAATTTCTCTTTCTACAATTCTCAAAAAAGGCTGTGTGTGTAAAGTATATTTTCCATTAGTGTGTGTAGTTGCCTCTAATACAAGTTTTTCTCTTTTTCCAGAAACTGTAAACATCATAGTCGTTAAACTATCCTTAGAAACGAAACGATAAATTTGTTTATCCCGAAATGCATGACCATATAGTGGTGATGGATAAAACTGTGATGTGTTTTTATTAAATTGATAAAGACCTTGAGTTGTTGCAAAAACAAGTTGATGATTATATAAACGAGGAATATTATACTGCATATCAGGTAAGCCCTGCGAAGTATCGTAATGATGGATAGAGTATGGTTGTCCCCAAGAAGTTAGAGTGTTATTTTTAGATTTTTCTCTATCAGAAAAATTAAGTTGAAATATGCCATTTAATGGCGTACCAAGCCAAATATTATGAGAGTTATCTTCGGTAATACTTCTAATCTCATCGTCAATTCCTTCCAGATAATCTTCATCAACCCATTGTTTGTTTTCATAATGTATAGAAGATACGCCATCCGAATTTGCAATAAACAAACGATTTATATTTTGGGCAGACTGCATAAGATCATAACTAAAACAAGATTTAATAAACTCTGCTGAAAACTGATTGATTTGAGCTATACCAGCCTCTGTAGCTACCAACAACAACGTGTCAGTTTGAGTATAGAATTTTTTTAATGCCCAAGATTGCACATTGATGCCACGTATAGGCACAAAATAATCATTTACTGAACCATACACACCCAATGAAGTTGCTACATATAATATGCCTTTAAATTTTATTATATCATATACATAGCCGACTAATCCTTGTGCATCATTTAAAGTTGTTAATGGTGAAGAGACTTCAATGTGAGCTAACCCATTGGCTAATGCTACCCAAATATTATCTTGGTTATCGGTAGCAACAAATTTCACCGCATCATCTCTTAACCCACACTTTTTATTAATTATACGGTTAAGCTTACCTTGTTGGTCAGTTATAATTACGCCTCCTTGCAAAGTAGCAAACGCAAATAATCCATTTTTTAATTTACAAGCACCGTAAACTTGTTGAGCAATAAGTTCATTATTAGCTTCGACATTCCACTCTCTGAATAATTGATCTTGATTGGCTTTCTTATCTAGGAACCATAACCCATTTTCTCTTGTTGCGATTAAATATTGGTTTTCTGAATAGTTAATGATAGAATAAATACGAATATCTTTAAAAACCTCCGCACCAGGCAATAAAAGCAGTGAGTCATGAATAAGTTGTTTTAATCCTTGGCCGCGTTCATTAATAAACAACTGTCCATCCACTTCAAAACTTAGATGAAAGGAGGTTGTTGGCTTCCACACCTTAACAGTTTGATTTTGTACTCTAATTAATTTAGTAAAGGTTTGAAAATAAACAGCATCTTCTATAATATATGTTTTCCATACATCAGCAAAATTTCTTTCATTAATTGGTAATAAATCTACTAAAGAAGTATAAGATAATATACCATCCTTATTAGGAGCTAAGTAGCCAAATTCGCCAACAGCACCTACATAAATTACACCATCTTTGTTAATTGCAATAGAACGAACGATAGAAGCATTGCTTACAGGGAAAAGACTCCATGTGCTTCCATCATATTCAAGTACTCCAGTTGAGTTACCAAAGTACATAACACCGCGTTTATCTTGTGCCACTGCCCAATTATCCGGAGATTGTCCATATTCTGTTGGGCTATAATTTCTAATAAAAGGAATACCTTTTAGTTGTTGTGAAAAACCATTCTGACTAATCAGCAACAGCATGCAAAAAATTAAAGATATTTTGAACTTAAATCCCAAAGCCTATACTTATTTACAACAAAAATAAGATATTCTCCGACACCAACCCATAAAAAAACGAGCCTATGAATAGGGTTCATAGGCTCGTTACAAGAAAAATCAAATCAATTATTTCATGATGATCAATTTCTTAACTAACATCTGTTTTCCAACTTGTATATGAATAAAATAAATACCAGGACTATAATAATCTGTTGATATTTGCTCAACAAAGTTTCCACTAAATCCTCTACTCTCGATTCTCTTAATATGCTTTGCTTGAGCGTCCTTAATATCAATAGTAATATCTTCCTCAACAGGTAAGAAACCTTTTAAAGAAAACTGATCGCGTGCAGGGTTAGGATAAATTTCAAATCCGCCAAGAGCTTTAATAATAGTAGTGGCTTTAGTAGGTATGCCTGTACTATCATTACCATTAAACCATCTGGCGTTTCCTCCTGCACCAACAACTATCCCTTTTCCACCACCGCCTTTCACTCTTAAAGTGCTTTGATCGCCTTTATTTCCTACAGAGTATCTAATCCAGTTATTACCATTATCAACCGATTTATATACTATACCACCTGTACCAGTTGCCCAGATAGTATCCGAACTTGCTACCTCAACACTATTAAAATCAACATCCACACCCGTTAGTGATGGAACCCAATTTAAACCTCCATCAGAAGTTTGTAAGATATTACCATTAGAACCAACTGCAAATCCATTTACTAAATTAGAGAAACGCACATCTTTAATATTAAAATTAATTGGTGAAGATTGTGCTGACCAATTCGAACCGTCATACGCTAAAATTGTTTGATTATCTCCCACCGCAAATGCGTTGCCATTTGATAATTCAAATATTCCATTGAGGTGTTCGGTAGAACCAGAACTTTCAGGGGTAAATACAGTACCATTATATTTTTGAATAGTCCCATTTTTACCTACTATATGACCCAAAGATACGCTTGAGAAATGTGAAGCGTTGATATCTTCGGTAGTTCCAGTTGCAACAGGAGACCAATTGGCACCATCATCAATGGATGTTAAAACAGTACCATTTTTACCTGTTACAAACCATTTACCTGGTAAAGCACAAGCTCCAGTTAATGGTACAGAGTTACCTGTAGGTAATGGCGTAAACACTTTACCACTGTCAATACTTAATCCGCAATTACCATCTGCTAAGGCAATAATTCCTTTTGTAGGATCTTGGAACGAAACACCTGTGATATCAATAGTAGTACTAGTTACACTAGCATAACTCGGAAATAATTGTTCTACCTCTATATAATCATTCTTAACTATAGTTTTAGAACATCCAGCATTATCAGTAACAGTTAATGAAACTGTTTCATAAGCTATGGTATTATACGTGTGGCTAGGAGCCGCTAAAGTAGAAGTTCCACCATCGCCAAAATCCCAAGCATACGTATAAGGAGGGAATCCCGTTGTGTTTGTAGTAAATGTGGTTACTGCATTTGGAATAAACACTAATGTTGGAGTTCCGGTAAAATCAGCTAATGGATCATCTACTTCTACTGTGAAATCTGTAGAACTTGTACCACAATTATATATATTGTAGTTGGTTACACTATAAGAACCAGCAACCAAAACAGCAACAGTTTGTGTAGTAGCACCATTACTCCATAAATATGCATCGGCTACATCGGTAGATAGAATAACTGAATCTCCAATACAAATACTACTTGGTCCTAAAGCTGTAATAGTAGGTGTTGATGGATTAGGATTTACCACAACCTCGATACTTGCTGTTGTTGCAGCCGCACAACCATATAAATCATCTACTGATACGGAATATATTCCAGCCGCAGAAACATTAATGGTTTGTGTAGTAGCACCTGTACTCCAAGCATAATTTGTACCTGTGTTTGCCGATAACACAACACTACCGCCTGCACAGAATGTAGCAGAACTAGCAGGTGTTATACTTGCTACACTTGGTGAATAAACCGTTACTGCAATTACAGACGAAGTAGCTGTACAACTACCGTTACTTACAGTTACATAATAATTATCACTAGTAGTTGCTGTAATACTTGACGTTGTAGCACCTGTATTCCATGTATAAGAACTTGCTGATGAGGAAGCAACTAAATCTACACTGCCACCCACACAGAAGGTTGTGTTTCCAATAGCACTAATACTAACTGTAGGTGTAGGATTTACAAAAATGGTTATCTCATCACTAGCAGAGCAACCTCCTGATCCTGCATTTACAGTATAAGTTGTAGTAATGGTAGGATTAGCTACAACTGAATAACCTGTGTTAGCACTTAAGCCAGAAGATGGCGTCCAGGTATAAGTTGAGCCTCCAGTCGCAATCATTGTAGTCGATTGCCCATCACAAATAGTTTGATCAACTCCTGCATCTATTACTAAGCTATTTGTTACAATAACAGATACAACATCTGTAGCTGTACATCCATTATCGCCCACAATAACAGTATATGATGTTGTAACACTTGGATTCGCTACAGGTGAAGCACTATTAGGATTATCTAATCCACTAGATGGTGTCCAAGTATAAGTTGAACCTCCAGTTGCTGTTAAAGTAGCCGACGTACCGGTACATATTGTAACATCATTGCCTGCATTAGCTAAAGGAAGCGGAGTAACCGAAACTGTAACCACATCACTTGCAGTACAAGTACCATCGCTAACGGTTAGTGTTAAAGTTGAAGTACCTCCTAATGTAGCTGTAGGCGCATAACTATTAGGGAAATCAAATACTCCCGAAGGACTCCATGTATATGTTGTACCTGTAGTTGAAGGATTCATTACAACTGAATTTCCTTGACAGATAGTTTGATTACTTCCAGCATCTACCATAGGCAATGGTTTTGCATTCACAACTACCACATCTGTAGAAACACATCCACCAGATGTAGTTACCGTAACTGTATAAGATGTTGTGATAGTTGTCGTTACTACAGGATTTGGAATACCTGTATTACTTAATCCTTGTGGTGGACTCCAAACATAGGTAGCACCACCGCTAGCATTTAAAGTGGCAGAAGATCCATAACATAAATTAATGTCTGATCCTGCATTAGCAAATGGTGTATTATCAACTGTAACTGTAACCACATCGCTTGACACACAGCCACCACTATTACTAGCTGTTAATGTGTAAACAGTTGTAACTGATGGGTTGGCTGTAGGGTTTGGAATATTCACATTATTTAATCCTGCAGACGGTGTCCAGGTGTATGATATGCCTCCACTTCCATTAAGCATTGTAGAAGCACCAAAACAAATGCTAACATCGGTTCCTGCATCTACATTAGGTAAAGGAGTAACTGAAACAGTAACTACATCACTTGCTGTACAGGTACCATTACTTGCTGTTAAAGTAAATACAGATGTAGAACTAGGTGAAGCATTTGGATTTAAACTATAAGGAAAATCAAATGCACCAGTTGGATTCCATGTAAAAGTAGTACCCGAGGTTGTCGGATTCATCATCACAGAAGCTCCATTACAAATTGTTTGGTCTAATCCAGCATCTACAGTTGGTTTAGCTATTGCAAAAACAGTCATTACATCAGTAGATGAACAACCTCCTGCATTAGTAACTGTTACTGTATAATTTGTCGTATTAGTTGTTGTTACGATTGGTGTTGCAATTCCAGGATTACTTAAACCAGTAGATGGCGACCACACATAACTTACCCCGCCTGTGGCATTAAGTGTAGATGACGAACCGTTACAAAGATTAATGTCTGGTCCGGCATAAGCAGTAGGCGCTGTTTGAACTGTAACTAAAACATTATCGTTTCTTACACACACACCATTACTTACACTTACCGTATAATCTGTAGTTGAGGTAGGATTAACAATAGGATTTGATACATTTGGATTATCTATATTGAACACAGGAGTCCAGGTATATGAAATGCCTCCTGATGCATTTAAACCTACCGAGTTCCCTAAACAAATTGTTACATCACTTCCCGCATTAGGTGTAGGAGGTGATACAACGGTTACATTAACCACATCCGTTGCTGTACAACTTCCATTACTTGCTGTTAAAGTATATATCGTTGTTCCATTAACATAAGGAAAAACTTTTGGTGTCATGCTATTTGGATAATCAATAATTGGATGATAAGTCCAACCATCAAAATAAGTAGTTGGCGACCAAGTATAAGTTACACCTCCCGACCCATTTAATGTTACTGAATCACCAGAGCAAATTGTTTTATCCAAACCTGCGCTAACACTTGGTAAAGATAATACAGTTACGTTTACTTCATCGGTTGAAGAGCATGCTCCATTAGATACAGTTACAGTATAGGTAGCATTGGTAGTTGTACTAACTACTGGATTAGCCACTGTATTTGAACTTAATCCAGTTGCTGGTGTCCAAAGATAAGAAGTACCACCGCTCGCGTTAAATGTAGTAGTTGAACCAAGACATACTGATTTATCTGCTCCTGCATTAGCTGTTGGAGCAGCTAAAACATTCACACGCACAACATCATCCTTAGCACAACCATTATTAGTTACAGTTACTGTATAATCTGTTGTGATAGTAGGATTAGCAACCGGACTAGCAATATTAGTAGCGCTTAATCCTGTAGCTGGTGTCCAACTATAGGAAGTCCCCCCAGTAGCTGTTAATGTTGTTGATGCGCCTATACACACAGTTGCATCTGTTCCAGCATTAGCTAAAGGTAAAGGTGTAACTGAAACTGTAACAATATCCTTTGCTGTACAAGTACCATCACTTACAGTTAAAGTATAATTGGTTGTTGTAATAGGTGTTGCTGTAGGATTTGCACTATTAGGGAAATTTAATGAGCCTGATGGAGTCCAAGTATATGAACTGCCTCCAGAAGCATTTAGTACTGTAGAATTCCCATTACAGATTGTTACATCAGTTCCAGCATTAGCTGTTGGTAATGATTTTACAGTAATAGTTACCACATCCACATCAGAACAAGCTCCATTACTTACAGTTAAAGTATAGGTGGTAGTATTAGTTGTGCTTACAATAGGATTAGCTGATGTAGTAGAGCTTAAACCTTGTGCAGGCGACCAATTATAAGTACCGCCTCCCGAAGCGTTTATTGTTGTGTTTGAACCAACACATAAATTCAAATCAGGCCCAGCATTAGCCACAGGCGCGGCTGTTACGTTTACGGTTACAACATCTGTTTTACTACAACCGTTTTGTGTACCTGTTACTGTATAAATAGTAGTAATAGTAGGGTTTGCCACAGGGTTTGAAACGGTTGTGCTACTTAAGCCAGTTGGCGGATTCCAACTATAACTTGTAGCTCCACTAGCATTTAAAACTGTAGCATTACCGCTACACACCGTTGCGTTATTCCCAGCATCTACTGTTGGTAAGGCATTTACGGTAATTGAATTAGTCATTACTTCAGTATCTGAACCAAATGCATTCGTAACTGTTAAAGTTACACTATACACGCCTGGTGTGTTATACACTACGTTAGGATTTTGGGTTGTACTTACTGAAGGTGTCCCTCCAGCAAAAGTCCAGTTCCAACTAATAGGTGTATTTGTAGATTGATCAGTGTAACTAATAGCATTTCCAACACAAACAGTTTGCGTACTCACACTAAACTGTGCTACAGGTGGATTTACAGAACACTGTGTAAAAGTTGTAATTGCTGAACCATCGTCTGTTCCACCCATATAAGCATAAAACTGTGGAGGTGTACTACATACAGTTGTAGTGTATGTTAGAGCAGTTGCTCCATCATCTGTTCCTCCAAAATAAGCATAAAATGCTGCAGGAGTACTACATGTAGTTGTTGTATATGTAAGTAGAGCCGAACCCTCATCGTTACCACCCATGTAGGCATAAAAACTAGCAGGGGTTCCACAAGCACTATAAGTTTTTGTATCAATCGTTTTTAAATTTCCTGAGCCACCAAAGAAAGGAGAAAATTGTGGAGGCATTGCACAAGAAATTAAAGTATAAGTACTAGAAGTTGCAACATTTCCATTGCCTCCTACGTATTGAGCAAAACTAAGTGCAGGCAGAAGCAGGGCTAAACTTACCAAAAGGTGATATTTAGTTGCTTTTATCATTTTTTAATTTGTTAAATTTTTTAATTGTGTTAACTTAGTTTTATCTCACTCCCCGTCCTCCGTAAGTATAAGCTCTTGTAGATTGATTATAGTTTGGATAGGAACGATTCGCCATTACAGCATACCCACTAGTATTTACCCAGCATCCACCCCTAAGTGTAATTCCATTAGTCCCAGAATAAACAGGCCAAGTAGCAGTATCATAATTACCATTTGCATCTAGGGCTCCATCGCCTTTAGTACCATTAAAACCTACACCATTAGAGTTTCCGGTTGTAATAGTAGTTTCCCAAACATTTCCACTCATTTCCATAGCACCATAATATGAAGCTCCTGCAGATGAACGTCCAGAAGAATTAGTAGCAAAAACACCTACTCTACATGGGCCATAAGAACCTGAACCAGAATTTACACCATATAAGCAAGAACCATTAGAAACGGTTGAAGTAAATTTCTCGGTAGGCATTAAAGCGTTAGTTAAATATCCATTTGCATTGTAATAATATGTTATATCTGTTGAACCCCAAGCATATTCGTTTGCCACTATCGACATTGGTCCACGGCATACTTTTTCGTACTCCAGTTCTGTCATTGGTCTTAATGCAGCCCAATCTAAATATGACCACACATCAGCAGATGATAATTTATTACAAGCAATACTTTCTCCATCATCACCATTACTATAACCTGTTACAGTACTTGCACCACACGCAAATACAGCTGGCAAAGCCGAGTTGTTACCGGGTGTTTGAATTACAATGGTATTTCTATTGTTTCCACTACCATTGCTAGTTAATGCATAAGTATTAGCAGGTGCATTAGGCGCCACATCTACTCGATTAGCTTGCTGGGTGTATGTTAAGGAATTTAAGAAATCAACATATTGTTGTTGTGTGATTTCATATTTCATACAATAAAAACTGTTATATCCCATTGGAAATGTATTTGGAATACCTACTGAAGAACCTCCAATAGTTGCCGCTGTTAAACCAGATGATTGTGCAGCAGCATCAATAAGTGTAGCATTATATTGTCCACCCTCAGAGCCTGCACCACCAGCAGTAAAAGTTCCTGTTGGTACATTTACCATTTCTATACCATACACTTTATAATTATAAGTTCCTGCAGGCACATTTAATTTTAAAGTAATATTTGTAGCTGAAATATTACCGCCACCCACGGCACTACGACGAATAAAAACTCCTTTTCCATCAGTAACAGTTTCTATCATAAGAGGCGCAGCGGCCGTATGATCACCAACAACAGTACTTAAATTTGCGTGACTCCATAATTGGGTAGCGCAATCTTGTATTTTTACAAATACCCACACAGCATCCCAGTTATTAGGAGCATAATTTGTGTTCCAACTATTTTCCCATGATATTTTAAAAGAAAGGTTTTGTCCTGCAACAGATGGATTTGTAAGTGTTACATTATTTGCTTGAGTATTAAATACACAAGCTAACATACCAGCTAAGATTAATGTAATTTTTTTCATTGTTTTATTTAATTTTAAATTTGATACTTTTAAATTCATTGTCTTTTTATCTTACGCCTCTTCCTCCAATATTAAAATTTCTTGTGTTTGGGTTGTTCCATTGAGATTGTGAGCGATCTGCCAATCTTAAATATGAACTACCATTATAAAAATCTCCTCCTCTCAAGCCAAACCCTGTAGTTGTAGGCCAAGAAGATTGGTTTGCATTACCGTTAACCGATAAAGTACCGTCGCCATTTGTGTTCGTATAAGCAGCACCTGCTGCATCACGGGTATTTACAATTTGCTCCCATACATTTCCGCTCATCTCCATTATCCCATAATATGTTGCTCCAGAAGATTCTCTTCCTGTAGTTGATTCAGCAAAAATCCCAACACGTAAAGGGCCGTAAGCCACTGCGCTACTTCCCACACCATAAACACAACGCCCATTAGAAACTGGTGAGAATTGTTCGGTTGTGGTATTATCGTTAATTAATCCACCTAAAGTATTATATACTTGATAAATACTTGTTGAACCCCAAGCGTATTCATTAGCCACTGCAGACACAGGACCTCTGCATATTTTCTCATATTCCATATCCGACATTGGGCGAAGTGCTGCCCAATCTAGATATGCCTGTACATCCATAGGACTTAAAAAATTACATGCAATGTTTTGTCCATCATCAGCATTATTCTCAATGGTTGAAGTTAAATCATTAGCATATACCGCTGGTATAGCCGCATTTGAACCTGGAGTTAATATAATTATACCATTACGGTTATTGTAACTTGAACCAGATTGCACATTAAAAGCATGTGTATAAGCCGCGGAGATAGGATCATATTCGGTACGAGTGGCTTGCTGAGGATAGGTTAAAGTATTTAAAAAATCAACATATTGCAATTGTGTTATTTCATACTTCATACAATACAAAGCATTGTATCCCATAGGATAGGTATTAGGAATAGCAACCGAAGAACCACCTAAAGTTGCCGCCGATAAGCCTGAGGACTGAGCCGTTGCATCTATAACAAAACTGTTGTAACGAGTAGTTTCACTTGCTACGCCTCCAAGATTAAAAGTACCTTGAGGAACGCTCACCATTTCTAAACCAATTACTTTATAGTTATAAGTACCTGCCGGAATGGTCATTTTTAATGTAATAGACGCATTACTAATATTACCCGAACCAACAGCTGAACGACGGAGAAAAACTCCTTTACCATCACTTACAGTTTCAACCATTAAAGGAGAGGCTACCGAATGATCGCCAACAGTTGTGCTTAACGAGGCATGATTCCATAATTTAGTATTACAATCTTGGTATTTTACAAATACCCAAGCAGCATCCCAGTTGTTTGGTGCTAAGTTGGTGTTCCAACTATTTTCCCAACTAATCTGAAAAGTAATGTTAGTGCCAGCTACCGAGGTGTTTGTAATTGTGAGGTTATTGGCTCTAATGCTCACAAAACCACCTAGTATCAGACTAATGAAGAGTACAAATGATGTTTTCATAGTTTGTAAGGTTTTCAATTGATTTTTAATTTAATAAGTAACCAAATCTATGAAAAAAACCATTTTTACCAAACTTTTGAGGTAAAAATACCCACCAGTACGGATAAAAATACGTCAAAAGTAGTAAAAAAAAGCGGCTGTACCCATCCCCGTTTAAGATACATCCGCTTTCTTATTTAAACTAAACAAAACCTATGAAAAGAACGATAGTGTAAAGTTAAATTCTATTTATTTCATTTTAATAGCCCATCTAATAAGTGGTAGAACCTATTTGATAAGTGGTTGAGTTTACCCTAAAATTGTACTATAATATATAGCTCAGACACTATCACTAAAACGTAATAATCTTAATGCCTATTGTGAATGGATATAATTCAGGGCCTTTATTTGTTTTAAATAATGGCGTTAAGGCATAATCAGCATAAAGCGTGAAGTTGTGATAACCCAAGCTTGCATGAGCATTTACACGAAATGGATTTATATTATAATCATCTTTTCTAATGAATCTTAAAACATTGCCGTTTAATTCAGCTACTTGACGTGTACGCGAACCTAAGCGATAAGCCCCTATCACACCAAAAGCGACATGAAATGCTTTCTTTGGATTTTTACTGGTATTTATTTCTAACAATAGAGGCACATCTACAAAAGTTGTTTTAAATCGGTTTTTCTTATAACTATATGTGTTTGTAGTATCTATTACACCATAGGTATAACTACTATCTGCATTAAGTTTGGTTTTATTTGCAAATTCATATTGACTCCATTCAAAACCAATACCAGTTACTAAATTCAAATAGTTCTTATAAATATGAAAATCTTTTTCAAATGGATTTAATTGAAAGTTAAGTGATTTTCCATAATTCAACTCCATATACTTTTGTCCTGGAGGTAGATTTACACTACCAAACCCAGTCCATCCATTAATTCCCATTCCAAAACCTGCCCAATGATGAAAGTTATCTTCTTTAGTGGTTGATTTACCACCTTTTTCTTTATCCTTACTTATTATAACATACTGTTTATTTTTAAAATTGATTGTAGTTGAATCTTTTTTCTCTTGTTTAGCTGCCGCTTCTTCATCGGCAATTTTTGCAATTAATGATGACGAAGAAGCCTCGGCACTCACGTCTTTAGGATCACCCTTAAATTTTATAGTACTTGAGCCCGTGGCATTTGCACTTATTTTCTCGCTGGCAAATACTCTAGCATAAGATGCGCCTGATGCCACTATTACAGCAATTGGTGTGTTTAATTTATAGGTTTTAAGTGATGAAGCACCGCTTATGGTACTTTGTAATTGTTGCGTGTTCCCATCTAACACAGCACTAGAAGCTCCACTCAACAACACATCAACAAATTGTGTTTTTATATCGGCTTTAACACTACTGGCACCTGATGCATTAATGAAAATAGAATCAATTTGTAAAGTGTTTTTTGTGGTAAATTTTGAAGCACCGGTTAATACTATCTCATGTAATGTATTTCCCATAACCGTTATTTTATAATCGCTTTTAAATGTACCTTTTGCTTTAATAATTAAACTCTCCGATTCAAAATTGGTAACTATGTTGTTTAATTCATCTTCATTAGCCGTAACAACAATTTTAAGTGTATCACTTTGAATATAGTTAACATGTGTTGCACCTGAAATCTCTATTTTTTTAAAAGGTTTAACCTCTCTTATTACTGTAGTTTGGGAATTTACTTGATTAAAGAATAGAATTAATAAAGTGAAAATAAATAGTTGTTTCATAAATTGAGGTTTTAATGAATAATTATACTTTAAAATTTGACGTAAGACGCTTTTAAAAAGAAAAAAGTTACACTAATAATCAAAAAATTATTTTTGAGCCTTAATCCATTCTGCCAGATCGGTAACTAATTTAGGAGAAACATTACCTTGTAACTGATATTCTTGTGGCCATGATTTTTCTTTGCCAGGTATTAATAAATGATTTAAATCTGGATATGAAATAAATTTGTTTTTACTGTTGTCGCCTAAGGCTTGTTTCCATAACTCAAAATCTTTCATAGTTACTTGGTAATCTCTCTCACCTTGTATAACTAAAATAGGTTGCTTTAATTTTTTAGCTGTTTCTACTTGATGATATTTACTGATTGATTGCCAATAATACGATGGTAAGCCGAGTGGTAACTCTTCTTTTTTAGACTTCTTTAAAATTTTAAGTTGTTTAACGCGTGCTACTTGCTGTTGCAAAGTATCTATCTCTTTCATGTCATCACTACTTAAACTATCCTGTGAAGCTAAATATTTAACTTGTTCTAATATTAAATCTTCTAGTGGACGTGCATTACCAGCCAACAACACAATACCTTTAACTTCCTTAGATTTTGAAGCAACGAGAGGCGCACACATGGCCCCAAGACTATGACCTGCAATAAATATATTTGAGGTT
>WBZO01003882.1_pt2 | contig 15198 bp, 8 predicted proteins | sample 5204261 | NCBI WGS metagenome assembly WBZO01 (sample SAMN12412400, study PRJNA552823) | activated sludge metagenome | isolation source: activated sludge from anammox sidestream of wastewater treatment plant... | place: USA: North Carolina | collected 2017-09 | reverse complement strand
GCGCCCGCTCTTGTTGGCCATTCTGGCCACGCAGATGTTTCCCCATGTGCTGATCCTGCTCTCGCTCTACGTTATGTACCGCCAGCTCCACCTCATCAACACCTACTTGGGCCTGATTCTCTCGTTCACCACTTTTGCGGTGCCCTTCTCGGTGTGGATGATGAAAGGCTTCTTCGACGCCGTGCCATCTGAGATCGAGGAGGCCGCCCTCATCGACGGCTGCACGCGGGTGAGCGCCTTGCGCCGGGTGACGTCGAATTCGGGAACCCGAAACCTCGACTGGTCGCGACAGGCGTCCTGCCAGACAAAGAAGACCTCGTAGACGGCGCCGAGCGCGTTGATTTCGAGCTCGTAGTAACAGTCTCCGCCGTCGATGAAGATCTCGACGTCGTTCTCCAGAAAGATCAATGAGTCGCGCTCGCTCTGGCGCGCCTGAACGAACGGCTCCTCGATCTCAAAGGCCACGTACAGGTTGCGGTCGTCCCACAGCATCGCGGCGCGCGTGTCCCACCATCCCGGCGCGCCGGTGACCATGTCGCAGAACCGGCCGGTTCGTGCCGCGCGGGCCCATGCCGCCGGGTCCAGGCGGCCGTCAATCCCGGGCGCTACGGCGGCGCGGCGGCACGTATAATCCGCGGTGCGGGTATTCGCTTCCATGAGTGGATTGTATGCGGGTATGGCTGGGAGAAGCAGGCACGAAACGAACCTGGGGCCGCTACAGCACTCTACCGCACGCCCCGCTGCGGGCGCGCGGGGATGCGGATCAGCGTCCATGCCAGCAGCAGGGCCGCGCCGAGCGAAGTGTAGCCGCTCCAGGAGTTAAAGCCGGGGATCGAATCCGCTCCCGTCAGCAGCCTCGCAAGCGAAGGCGCTCCGGCGAGAAACTGCACGGCCAGCAGAATGCCCATGATCGCTTCTCCCGCGATCAGGCCCGACGCCAGCAGCGTACCGCGCTCTTCGATCGCGCGGCGCTCCGCCTCCTGCCGCCGGGCATGGATGCGCGAAGCCGCCCACTGCACGGCGCCGCCGCAGAAAATCGCCGCGCTGGTCTCGAATGGCAAGTACATGCCGACCGCGATCAGCATCATCGCGCGCGCGCCGCACAACAGCAGCGCGAGGGCGAATCCGGCCCCGATGATCAACAGGCCCCACGCCATCTCTCCCCCGATGATCCCCTTGGTGAGTTGCGCCATGAGCCCCGCCTGGGGCGCCGGCAGATCGCGGCCACCGATCCCGCCGGTCCGCAGATTCGCCTCATGCAGCGCGACGATCGGGCCAACGAGGAAGAAGGCAAGCAGCACCACCGCGAGAATCTCGGCGGCCTGCATCTTCCAGGGAGTGCCTCCCAGAATGTGGCCGGCCTTCAGGTCCTGGATCAGCGACCCACTCACCGACACGGCGACTGCAACCACGGCCGCCACGCCAAGCACCGCCGCCATTCCCGCCGCGCCGCCAACGCCCAAGGCCTGCATCAACAGCGCGGCCAGCAGCAAGGCCGACAGCGTCAGGCCAGAAAGCGGCTGGTTGGAACTCCCCACCAGCCCCACCAGGTAGCCGCCGACTGCGGAAAGCAGGAATCCCACGGCGCCCATCACCACGGCTGTTGCGACAGCGATCGCCAGGCTGCCCGTGAAGCCGTAGTAGATTGCCGCGACCGGCGCGAACAGAATCGCGATCGCCGTGAGCGTCCACCGGATCGGGATATCTCTTTCCGTGGCCGCGCTCTGGTCCGAGACGCCGGTCCGCGACCCCGCCAGCGCGCCCCGAAACGACGCCACGATGGAAGCGCGCATCGAGAACATCGTATTCGCAGCGCCTACCAGCATCATGCCCACCGCAATCGGCCGCACCACGTTGTACCACAGCGTATAAGCCGCGACGCCGGTGGACGCATTGCCGATGCGGGAGGCGAAGCCGGGGTCGAAAAACAGCAGCAACGGGATCAGCACCCACCAGGCCAGCACGCCGCCCGAGACCGTTATCGAGGCGTATTTCGGACCGATGATGAAACCGATGCCGGCCAGCGCCGGCGACAGCGCCGGGGTCGACCACGGAATGCCGCCCGCGTGCCGGACCGCGCCGATCGGCGTCTTCGAGAGATCGAAGTGCTGCACGACGCTGGCCGGAAACGCCAGAAAGCCTTCCGCGTAGTCGCGCAGCACCGGGAAGCCCGTCTCACTCTTGAGAATCTGGACTGCGGCTCCCAGACCCATGCCGCCGAATACCAGCCTCGGCGCGCCGCTGGACTCCTGGCCCGCCCGGACCACCTGCGCGCTCGCCACGCTCTCCGGCCACGGCAAGTGAGCTTCAACACACAGCGCGCGCCGCAATAGAATGATGAAGAAGACGCCGGCGAGCCCGCCGGCCAGCAGGATCGCCGATGCCTCCCAGTAGTGGGCGCGCAAGTCCTGCCAGAGCCTCGCGCCATCCACCTCCACCAGCATGAATGCGGGCAGCGTAAAGATCGCTCCCGCCACCAGCGCCTCCCCGACACTGCCCGCAGTTCTCGCAATGTTCTGTTCCAGAACGCCCCCCCGGAACATGGGGAGCTTGAACAGCGCCATGGCGATGACCGCTGCGGGAATTGTCGCGGCGACGGTCTGACCGGCGACCAGACCCAGGTAGGCGTTCGCGCTGCCGAAAATGAACGCCAGCACGACCCCGAGGCCTACCGACCGGATCGTAAGCTCACGCTCGGCAGGAAGCGAAGGCTTGGCGGAGGGAGGCCGTTGCTTCAATCCGGTCACCCGCGCACGAGTTCAGGCTGGGGCTGAGCCTCAATGGCGAACGGGATGCTCGCCGTAAATACCGAACCCACTCCCGGCGTGCTCTCGACCGAGATCCGCCCGCCCATCAACATCACAAGCTGCCGTGTAATGGCCAACCCCAGGCCCGTCCCTCCGTGACGCCGTGAATTCGACGAGTCCACCTGGTAGAACTTGTCGAACAGGTGCGGCAGTGCCGCTTGCTCGATCCCGATTCCAGTGTCGCGGACAACAAACCGGATCACCGTGAACGTCTGGCTGAGTTCCACCGTATCCACCTTCAGCGACACCATCCCCTGGTCCGTGAACTTGACCGCATTGCCAAGCAGGTTCAGCAGGATCTGGCGAAGCCGCTGCTCGTCGCCCACCACCCGCGCCGGCAGCGGCTCGTCGAAGGAAACTCGGCATTCCAGGCCCTTGGCCGCTGCCTGCGGCTTCATGATCTGGCACGCGCCTTCCACCGCCGCGCGAAGTCCGAAGGGCGCGTTCCGCAGGTTCAGCTTGCCCGACTCCATCTTCGAGAAATCAAGCAGGTCATCGATGAGCCGGAGCAAGGAACCACCGGATTCCCGGATGATCTCGGTCTGCTCGCGCTGCTCCGAATTGAGCGGCGCGGTGAGCAACAGGTCCGCCATGCCGAGGATGCCGTTCAGCGGGGTGCGGATCTCATGGCTGACCGTCGCCAGGAATTGATCCTTCACTCGCGAGGCCACGCCCGCCCTATGGTTGGCCGCTCGCAAACGCCGGTTCTGCACCACGAGCAGCGCGCTCAGAGAAGCGACGAAAGCCAGTCCGGCGAGAACGGCCATGTTCAGCGTGCGGCTGACATTGAGCTGCTCGATGACCTCCATCTCACCCCCGGTGAATGACGACCATCTGTCGATGATCCGCTGGAAACTGCCATCCCTGATCATGTCATCGACCGCGGATCGCAGCTCGGATACCACCGCGGCATGCTGCCGTGAGCCGATGATCGAGAGCCGGCGCTCCGCGCCCGACGCATTCAGCAGATTCAGTCCAACGCCGACACAGGCTTGCGGGCGGTTCAACAGCGCCTGCTCCACATACCGCTGCTCCAGAATCGACGCCTGAACTTCACCCGTGCAGAGCGACTCCAACCCCTGTAGCCGGTTGCGGTGCTCGACCACCGAAACCGCCATGACGCCCTTGCCGCCGTCCAACTCCTCGACGATGCGCGAGCGCAGCACCGACACGCGCTTCCCACTCAATTCCTTGATGTCGCGGATCGGGCGCTCCGCGCGGCTCACCACGCACAAGCGATTCACCAGGTAGGGCTCGCTCACCGCCAGCCAGCGCCGGCGGTCCTGCGTGTCCGTGGCCGCGGGCCACAGATCCACGAGTCCCTGCCGGAATGCGTCGTCCACCAGGCTCGTTGTCGGGATCATCAGCAAGGTGATGCCCGCGCGCTCGGCTGCTGCGTGCAACACCTCGACCGCGAGCCCCCTCGGCTCTTGCCCCGCCCCCAGGATGTTGTAAGGCGGAGCGTGATCCACGCCCACACGGTAGGAGACGACCGCCCGCTGCCAGTCCTGCCGCCAGTGCCAGAAGGCCAGCAATGCCGCCAGCGCGGCCACCGGAATCAGCGAGAGCAGCGCCACCCTGGCACCGAGATTCCGAGTGTCGCGATCATGAGTCGGTTCGGGCTTCTCGCCCGGCCGGCCGGAGGCCATATCCGCATTATCGCCTTTGCTGCCCCTTCAGTCACCCGGGAGCCGCACGCCGCGGCGGCCACCCGCCGGAGCGCTAGAATTGTGGTTTGCCGAGACGATTGCTGAAATCGCGGCAGGCTGCCCGGCCGCCCGAGTCAGAACTGACAGCCCCCGAGTTGTATGTCAACCGCGAACTCAGCCTGCTCGCTTTCCAGCGGCGGGTGCTGGAGGAGGCCCAGGATCCGGCTAATCCGCTGCTCGAGCGCGTCAGGTTTCTTTCGATCCTCGGGTCCAACCTCGACGAGTTCTTCATGGTGCGGGTGGCCGGACTGCTCAATCAGGTCGAGGCCGGGACGCTCGATGCCGGACCCGACGGCCTCAGACCGGCCCAGCAACTCGACGCCATCCGCAGCGAGGTTCTGTCGATCGCCGAAGCCGCTCATGTCTGCCGCCGCAGCCTGTTCAGTGAACTCCGCACCCAGGGCATTCTGATCCTCGACTATGAAGAACTGAGCGACGTCCAGCGCGCCTTCGCCAGACGCTGCTTCGAGGATGCCGTCTACCCGATCCTGACGCCCCTCGCCGTCGATCCCGGCCGCCCCTTCCCGCACATCTCGAACCTGAGCCTCAACCTGTGCGTGGAAATCCGCGATCCGAAAGGCGGGCAGCACTTCGCCCGCCTGAAGATCCCTGATACCATCCCGCAACTCGTCCCCCTGCAACGGCCGCAGAAGAAACCGTCGGCCCGCACGCAGGCCTTCGTCTGGCTCGAACAGGTCGTGCAGGCCCACATTGGAGCGCTCTTCCCCGGCATGACCATCCTGGAGTCGCAACCGTTCCACGTCACTCGCGACGCCGAAATGGCGATTCAAGAGCTGGAGGCCGCCGACCTGCTGGAGTCAGTGGAGGAGGGAGTCCGGCAACGGCGCTTTGGCGCCGTCGTCCGGCTCAAGACGCCCTCGGGCATGCCGGACCGCTTCCTCGATTTCTTGCAGGAAAACCTTGAGGTCGACGACGCCGGCGTTTACGCTGTCAACGGGCCTCTGTCGCTCAGCCGCCTGCGCCACATCGCCGCCCTCGACCGGCCGGACCTGAAATGGCTGCCGTTCAACCCGGCGCCCCTCAGGCAGGGCGCCGACGAGGAGGACATCTTCGGCCAGATTCGCCGCGGTGACATCCTGCTCCATCACCCCTTCGACAGCTTTCAACCGGTCGTCGATTTCCTGCGCGCCGCCGCGCGCGACCCGGATGTTCTCGCCATCAAGATGACCCTCTACCGCGTGGGCCGCAAAGCGCCTGTGGTGGACGCCCTGCTGGAGGCGAACGAAAACGGGAAGCAGGTTGCCGTCCTCGTCGAGTTGAAGGCCCGATTCGACGAGGAGCCCAACATCGAGTGGGCGCGTGCGCTCGAAAAAGAGGGCGTCCATGTCGTCTATGGTCTCATCGGAATGAAGGTCCACTGCAAAGTGGCGATGGTCGTCCGCCGCGAGGGCGGCTCGATCCGCCGCTACGTTCACCTCTCCACCGGCAACTACAATGCGGTAACTGCGCAACTCTACACGGATCTGGGGCTCTTCACCAGCGATGAGCGCCTGGGCGCCGATGGCAGCGACCTCTTCAACTACCTCACCGGCTACTCCGCCAAGTCCGATTACCTCCGCCTGCTCGTCGCCCCCATCAACCTGCGCCACGGTCTGGAAAACCTCATCCGGCGGGAGATCGAACATGCCAGGGCCGGGCGTCCCGCCCGGCTCGTCTTCAAACTCAATTCCCTCGCCGATGAACGCATCATCCGGCTCTTCTACGAGGCGTCCCAGGCAGGCGTGGAGTGCGACCTGCTCGTCAGGGGCGTTTGCTGCCTCCGTCCCGGCATCGCCGGCGTGAGCGACCGCATCCGAGTAACCAGCGTGGTCGGTCGGTTCCTCGAGCACAGCAGAATCTTCTACGTCCATAACAACGGCGACGAAGAGATCTACCTGGGCAGCGCAGATCTGATGCCTCGCAACATCAACCGGCGCGTCGAAACGTTGTTCCCCATCCTCAAGCCGCACCTCGTCAGATTCATCCGGGACACGATTCTCGCCGTCTATCTGAGCGACAACGTCAAAGCTCGGAGCATGCAGCCGGACGGTTCCTATATCCGGCGGCCGCGGCCAAAGAACTGCAAGCCAGTAGACGCTCAGCTCGCTCTGCTGGCAAGGATTCCGGCCGGATGAGGCGCGCCGCCGCCGTCCTTGCCGCCGCAATCCTCTGCTCCGCCTCCGCCGGCGCCGGGAAGAGGATCACGCGAAGCGACTTCATCACGCCTGTGCCATTGCCACCCGGCAGTCTCCTGGTCGTCGGCTTCCTCGGCGCGTGGGAAGACTGGGATAACCCCAAGCGCAGCGTCAGGAAGGTGGCGCTCTCGCTCCGTGCCAGGCGTCTGCCGGGAGTCTTCGTCGAAACCGCCGGCAACCACAGCCGGAAACTCGTCCGGGAGTTCATCCTTGACGCTCTCGACGCCAATCGGGATCGGATTCTGAGCCCGGAAGAGGCGCGGGCCTCGGAGTTGATCCTGTACGGCCAGAGCTTCGGCGCGGCTGCCACCGTCAACCTCGCCCGCGAGCTGCTGAAGTCCGGCGCGCGAGTTCGCCTCATTGTGATGGTCGACAGCATTGGCCGCCACGATCGGTTGATCCCGCCCAATGTCGCGAACGCGCTCAACCTCTACCAGCGGGACCCGGGACCTGTTCGCGGCGAACCCGAGATTCGCGCCGCCGACTCCGCGGCGACCACCATCCTCGGCAACGTGCCCTTCACCTACCTGTTCCGTGACATCGACATGTCGGACTACCCCGCAATCACACGCAGAGCCGCCATCTCCCACTGGAAGATGGACAACGATCCCGTAGTGTGGACCATCGTGGAATCGACGATTCTGGCCGCGATCACCCGCGCGCGGTTCCCGCCGCTGCCCTGATCCCTCAGGCCATCTTCCAGCCTTTGCGGAACTTCGGCTTCAGGTACTGGTTGGCTTCGCTGTTGTTCGTGAAACGCATCCTGGCCGCGTCCCATTCGAGCTTGCCTTCAAACTTCATGGCGATCACGCCCAGCAGCATCCACTGCACGAATGGCGCCGCGACGCTGAAGTTCGAACACGCCGGATCGCCGCCCTTGCAGGCGCGGATCCAGTCCCTGTAGTGGCCCGGCGACCGTGTCAGCACGGGGTTCGGCAGCTTGTAGTCCTTCATCTTCTCCGCCGGGACCAACCGCGTCCGCTCTCCGTAGCAGCCCGTCGTGACCATGCCCTTCCCGCCGATGAAGAGACTGCCGTTGATGTCCTTGTCTCCCAGTTGCTCTCCTGCCGGAACGCCCTCGATCCGCGGCTGCTCATTCAGCCCGTCGTGCCAGAAGAGCTTCAGCGCCGGGAATGACCCCCGCGCCGGAAAATCAAACCGGATCGAGGCCCGCTGCGGGAATGTGTATCTCCCTTTGCCTTCCTGCTGCAGACACTCCACACTCACCGGCGCCTCGAGTTTCAGCGCCATGTTCGGCGTGCCGAGGATGTGACACGCCATGTCGCCGATGGCGCCACAGCCGAATTCCGGGAAACCTCGCCAATGATGCGGAACGTACGCGGGACTGTAGGGGCGCGGCTCGGCGCCGCCAAGCCACGCCTCCCAATCCAGGTGCGCCGGAACCGGCGCTTCCATTGGAACGACATCCGGACCCTGCGGCCAGTACTTTCTCGGCCGGTCCGTCCACGCCTGCACCTCCGTCACGTCGCCGATATCGCCCGACCATACGATCTCGCAGCATTCGCGTGCGCCCACATTCGAGTAACCCTGGTTGCCCATCTGCGTGGCGACGTTGTACCTTTCCGCGGTCGACTGCAGTTGTTGCGCCTCCCAGACCGTCCGCGTCAGCGGCTTCTGACAGTAGACATGCTTCCCTCTCGCCATCGACCACATCGCCGCGCTCGCGTGCATGTGGTCGGGACAGGACACCAGCACGGCGTCGATCTCCCGCTCGTGCTTGTCGAACATCCGCCGGTAGTCCTTGTATTTCGGGAGGCTTGAAAAGGCCTTGAATGTGCGCTCGGCCCGCTTGTCGTCCGGATCGGCGAGCGCGATGATGTTCTCGCCGGCGCACCCCATGATGTCGCTATAACCTTTGCCGCCAGCGCCGATCGCGGCGATGTTGAGCTTTTCGTTGGGGGACTTATAGCCGAGCAGCTTGAGTGAAGCCGCCGTGGCGAAGCCGCCAGCGGGGACGCTGCCCGACAGCAGCGTCCCATAGAAGAAATGTCGTCGTGAAACTGGCATGGCTGCCGCCTTCAGTGCGACATCCATTTCATCACGATCGTCGTCACCAGCGCAGCACGAGACCCAGCTTCAGGAACCGCGGCAGGTTGTTCTGCGACGGGTTGATCCGGCCGAACTGCGCGTTGGTGACGTCCACGCTGGCGATCGAGGTGAACCACGGGTGGTTGAGCGCATTCACCGCCTCGAACTTGAACTGCAGGTTCATGCGCTCGTAGATCGGGAATGCCTTCGACATCGAGACGTCCCAATTCTCGTAGCCGGGCAGCCGGACGTCGCTGAAGCGCAACGGGAAAGTCTTGAGCGTGTACGGCTCCTGCGCCGCCACACGCTTGCCGGTTGAGTCGTTCCACAACGACGTGTTGAACCACTGGGCGATCGTCGGATTGTCCGCCTTCGCGCTGCCGGGAGCCGTCTGCGCGGCGTTCGGATACGCGATCGCCCAGCCCTTCATGTATGTGACGTTCAGGTCGAGGCCCCATCCGCCGATCAGCAGGTCCAGTCCCCTGGAGACCTGGCCGCCGTAGCGGCGCCCCCTGCCGAATGGCAGTTCGATGACCGCCGTGATGTTGAACTTCTGCGGTATGTCGATCTGATCGGCGGGCTGTTTGATGAGCTGTGTCGAAGCCACGTCGGCCAGGTTGAAGAACTGGTTGTTCTGCACCGAAACCTGTTCCAGCGTCTTGGCGACCGTGTAACTGCCGAGGAACGTGAATCCTTGCGCGAATCGCTTGCTGAACTTCAATTGAAAGCTGTCGTAGCGTTGCCTGCCGATCGGCACGTTCGTCACGTTCACGGCGGAAAACTGCGGAAACGCATACATCAGGTTGACGCGGCTGGTCGTCGCGCCGTTCAGCGACGCGTTGTTCGGAATCAGCCCTCTCATCGGGTTCGTCACCTGCCCCGTGTAGTAGGCCGTATCGATCGCTCCCGCCGGCGTCCGCTTGCCCAATTCAGCGATGGGCACGAAATTCGCCGCCATAGCCAGTGGCAGTTTGCGCGTCAGGTTGCCGACATAGCCTGCCTCCACGAGGATGCCGGCCGGCAACTCGCGTTGGATGTCGAACGAATACTGGTGCGAATACGGCAACGGCCGGTCCTGATAGTTGACCGTGATGGCCTCCCCCAGGAAACTGGCCGCTCCCATTGAAGTGCCTATGGCCGCCAGCAATTGCCCATTGGGCTGAAGCGCGAACGCGTTGGCCGTAGTCACCGCCGGCGTCTGGTTGTTGTCCAGCGAAACCACCGCGTTCGTGCGCTGGCTGAAACCGGAGTAGGGTCCCGCGGCGCTCTGGCCCAGATAATAGAGGCCGTACCCGCCGCGGATCACCCACTTGTCGCGGATGCGATATGCGGCGCCTACGCGCGGCGCCCAGTTGTTCTTGTCCGGCAGCACCACTCCCCGCGGCTGTCCATTGAAACCGGCGAATTGGACCGTGCCCTTCAGCGCCAGTCCCTGCACCTGCGATGCAATTGGACTCCCGGCGTTGTAATCCAGAGTCCTCATGACCCGGTTGTACCGCTCCACATCCGGCGATTCGTAGTCCCATCGCAGGCCCAGGTTCACCGTCAGGCGCGGCGTCATCTTCCAGTCGTCCTGGAAGAAGGCCGCGTAGAAGTAGTGCCTGCCCGCCGGGTCGATGTTGCGGTCAACAAAGGCCGACGTCGGATACCCGAGCAGGAATGTGGCCAACTCGTTGCCGGACACCGCGTCGGCGCGGTTGGAGATGGCCTGCGTCCAGTTCTTGCCGAATGTGTATGAACCCGCGGCCAGCCCGGGATTCAGGCTGTTGTCGTTGTACCTCCGTACTTCGCCGCCCATCTTCAGGACGTGGCGTCCAACGACCATGTTGATGTTCGGCTGCGCGGTATAACTGTCGTTCGCGCCGTAGTTCAGCAGCCTGTCCGTTCCCATACGTTGATATGTGCCCAGGTTTATGTTGGGGAAGCCCTGCCGCGTAAACTGCGCCAGCAACGACGACGCCACCCCCATCTGCGTCTGGTTGTAGCCCGTGCCATAGCTGCTTCCGGTCGTCTCTTCCCACCGGTTCAGACCAGCTCGCAGGTCGAAGGTCATTCGCGGGGTTAGCGTGGAAGTCCAGTCGAACGTCCAGTTGCGTCCGTTCCGGATCAACGGTGCGTTTCCGGTGGGTTCAGCCGGATTCTGATCGGACGGATTCAGGATGAATGTCAATCCTCGATACTCGCTGTACGGATTCTGCCCATAGCGGAAGAACACGTTGTTGCGCGAGTTGATGTTCAGGTCGATCCGGCCGATCCACTGGTCCATGTCGCCCACCCAGCGCGAGGGGAAGGGATAGTTCTGAATCTTTGCCAGCCCCACCCCTGCCGAAGTCGGTGCGGGATAGTACTTCAATGCCTCCGTCGCCATTCTGGCCAGTCGCGCGGATGGAAGCACGTTGCCCGCAAAGGGGGTCCGCGTGCCGTCGCTCTTGGTCGTCAACGGGTCGTAGATCGCTACTTGGGTGCCCGCCGCGTTGTACAGCGTCGAGAAATCGCCCGTGCGCCAGGCCATCTCCGGCACTGTGGCGATCGCAGGATCGGCCGAGCGCTGCTTCATCGCTTCATAGGCCAGCATCCAGAACAGCTTGTTTCGCCCGTTGTACAGCTTTGGCAGATAGACCGGGCCCGACACCTGAAAGCCGTACGCGTTGATGTTGTTCGGCGGCCGTTTCGTGCGCGCCGAATTCAACTCGAATTGATTGGCGTTCAGCTTGTCGTTCTGGAAATACTCGAATGCGGTTCCGTGCAGTTCGTTCGTGCCGCCCTTGGTCACCATCGTCACGATGCCGCCGCCGGTCCTGCCATACTGCGCATCGTAAGTGTTCAGGAGAATCTTGAACTCCTGAATCGAATCCATCGTCGGCACATGGATCACTGTTCGGCTCGACCTCACGTTGCTGATGCCGTCCAGCAGGACCTCGTTCTCCGATGCCCGCCCGCCGTTGGCCGAAAACCCGGTCGTCCCGGCGATGTCGAAACTCCGCAGATACCGCCACCCGCCGCTCTTGAAGACGCCTGGAGCCGCCCACGCGATCTGGAACGGGTTCCGGCCCTGCGTGGGCAGGTTCGCCAACATTTCGTTCGACAGCGTCGCTCCTCGGCTCGCCGTCTCCGTCTCCAATGTCGAGATGGCGTCGCTCACTGTCACGCTCTGAGTCATCTCGCCCAATTCCAGTTGCGCGTCGATGCGGGCGCGGTCCTGCAACTGCAAGACGATGTTCTGCCGCAGAAACCGCTTGAATCCGCCCGCCTCCACCGTCAGTTCATATGCGCCGGGGGCGAGAAACGGCGTCACGTAGTTGCCCGTTGCGTTGGTCACCGTTGTAACAGCCACCCGGCTCGCCACATTTACAACCCGCACCGAGGCGTTCGCTACCGCCGCTCCGCTCGAATCCGTCACCAGTCCGGTGATGCTGGCCCGCACCTCTTGCGCCGCTGCCGGAGCCAGGCACACTGCTGTGAGCACTACCACCGCCAGAATTACCTTCAGCAGACTCATTGCTAACTCCCTTCCTTTCCGAAGCAGGCGAATCCGCCGGCTCCTGAGACCCCCTGGGTAGTCCACGTCCGCATGCCCGCGGTCCTGAACCACGCCTTCCTCCGGGATCGGGCACGCGACATTGCCGCCGCTGGAGACCTCCACGGTCCCCGCTATGCCGGACACGTCCAGCCTCTTCCCGTTCACTGCAGGCAACCCCGCGGACTCCACTCCACTGCGGGACCTGCTATTCCCAGCCGAAGCAGCATTCCTCGACTTGCCCCCAGGCCTGCCGGCGGAGCTCTTGACGCCGCCCGCATCCCGAACGCCGAGGTTGCGCCTCGTTCCCGGTACCATCCTATCTATACCAGTTCAAACCCCAATCTCATTCCGCACTGTCGGCGATTCCGTTGCCGTTCCGATCCGGAAACCTGACCAGGAAGATTTGCCGGAAATCTCTTCCCGCCGCATCCTTGACCAGTGCTCCCGTCGAATCGTAGGTCGGAACCCGCCGGTTGAACGCCAGCAGCTTCCCGTCGCGCGACCAAACCAGGCCCTCCACCGCCGCCACCGTCGCTCCGTGCTGCGTCAGCCACACCGTCTTGCCGAACTGTGGACCCGGCTGCACGCACACTGCCGCGATGCCGTTGTCGCTTTGCACGGCGATCGAATTGCCCGTGGGATGCCAACGCAAGCCGCCGCTCGCTCCCTGCTCCAGTCTCGTTGCCTGCACCGGCCTCATCGCCGGGTCCGGGTGCTGATCCGACCCCATCGAGTTGATGAGGAAAACCTGCCGCACGCCGTCCACCATGGCGTAGTAGCCGATCCTCGTCCCGTCCGGCGATCCCCGCACAATCCCCGCCGCCGGCGTCGTCGTCAGGCGCCGGATCGCCGTCCCCTGCGGCGGCGACGGGTACTTCGTCTTCGTCCCCGAATCGGCCGTCGTGATGTCAACGCTCTCGGGAATGTCCACTACGAACAGCGAACTCATCACCGTCCCGTTCGCCTCCTTCACGTTCCCGATGAACGCCCGCATCAGGCCCTTCGTCCCTACCCACGAGTCGTCCGCAGCGCGCTCGATGTCGCCCGGTTTGGATTGTCCCGAAGGCACGATAGGCGCCAGCAGCGCCGCGTAGAACCCAACCCCGCAGGGGGCCTTCTCGTGCGCAACCATGTAGCCGATGTTCCGCGAGTACTGCGTCAGCAGAAAATCGTCATACGTGAACCCGATCCGCTTGCCATCCGCGCTGAATTCATGTCTGTGCGAACCTCCGCGGTGCGCCCCGGGCAAGGTCGGCTCGTTCGTCACATCGCGACAGTCCAGGAACCCGGCGTCACCGCTGCCGTCCGCCCACGCTACACCGCCTTGGCGGTTGGTCGCCCCATAGAATCCTCTCATCGGCGTTTCGTGCAGAAACGGCCCGTGGATGAAGACGGCCAAATCCTCCACCGGACTGTACGACGCCGCGCCCAATCCCGGTGCCGCCTGAACTCCCGTCAGCACCGGCGCAGGAGCGTAGATCACGTTCTCCAGCCCGGTCGAGACCGAGACCTTCATGATCGTTGTCCCGTTTCCGATCCCCGTTCCCAACGTGTCCCGTGTGTCGAACACCAGAAACCGGCTGTCCTTCGAGAAATTGTCGTTGTTGTCCAGAAGCTTGCTGATCGGGGAATAGGTCAGTTGCCATTCGCCTCCTGCCTCTTCCGCCGCGCGGGAGACGCCGGTCGAAAGCAGACCGGCCACCGCTCCCAGCATGCTCCAACCAAGAATCGCACGTTGTACACGCATCCTCAGCATCCTTTCGATCGCGGCTCCGGCCACGATCAGGTATTCGTGTCTGAGTATCTTATTACAATTGACCGAAAAAACCATGGGTCTCCCGCGCCTGCCGGCGCGCGACCGGCATGCGGTACGGGGAGCAGGACCCGGAGTCCATGCCGACCCGATAGCAGAACTCCACCGAACTCGGCTCGCCGCCGCGCGCGGGATCCCGATCATCGTGCCGATCAGCGGAATCATCACCTCCGGAATCACCCTCTTGCCCTTTCTGGCGACTGGAACGACCGCCTCGAAGATCGCCCGCACCTGCATCTCGGTGATCTCCGGATAGGTGATCCCCAGACGGCAGCCGCGGTGACTCAGCATCGGTTTGAACTCGTGCAACTGCTCGGCGCGGTGCAGCAGTTCCGGCAGCTTCGTCTTCAGCGACTTCACGTCAGGGACGAAGTTCTTGTACCGCGCCAGCATCTCGCGCTTCTCGGCCGGCTTGGCCGCGGGCAGTTTGACGATGTCCACCATAAGCTCTTCCCGCTTCGGCACGAACTCGTGCAGCGGCGGATCGAGCGCCCGAATGGCGACGGGGAGTCTTTCCATGGCCATGAACACGAAAGTCTTCAGCGATTTGGGTCGACGCTCCCCCTCCGGCTTTCCAGCTCTTAGAACTTTCCGAGAAGCGATGCAACCATTAGCCATTAATCATCGGTAATAAGCGTGCGATAGAGACATGCAGAATAGAATTGTCACGGACTTAAGTTGCGAATTTAAGTTGATCATATAGATAGCGGTGTTTCAGAATCCCGTTGACAAGCATGGTAGGCGGCTGTACTATGTGCGCAGGAAATGAGAAATTGGAGAACACCAGTTGTCGGCCATCGGATTGGCGGTGGGCGTGACTGCATGCGCCTTGGCGCTCTTCAGTCAGCGGCCCCCCCCCGCTGATCGTTAGCTTGACGACAGACTCCGGCGCACCTGTGAAAGCGTTCTTCGATGGGCTGCCGCCGGCTGCAAGATCACGCGGCAGGTCAGAAGTGAGACCGCCCGCCATATGCGGCGACAGGACGACTGGGATGAAAGGATGGCTCGCCCGATTTGCTGGTCTGGCTCGACCAACGGTTGTTCGCGCTGCGTCATCCACATGCATCGAGATTTTCTGCACAGGCTACTATATTGAATTGGTGGA
>WBZO01004433.1_pt1 | contig 15200 bp, 11 predicted proteins | sample 5204261 | NCBI WGS metagenome assembly WBZO01 (sample SAMN12412400, study PRJNA552823) | activated sludge metagenome | isolation source: activated sludge from anammox sidestream of wastewater treatment plant... | place: USA: North Carolina | collected 2017-09 | reverse complement strand
TTTTCTGGGAAAATACTTCATAAGTAGTTGATAGAAATATCATTGCCATTTTGTGTGCATAAAATAACCTTCTAAAATATAGCTGTATTGCAATTGTATGTGCTGAAAGTAAAGTTTTTATCTTCAACGTTGCATAACAAAACATGGCTTCACTCAAGCAGCTCTCTTCGCAATATTGAATCGTATCAAAGTAACTGATAACACCTCAGCAACACCCCAAGCCAATCCCGTTTAATCGTAGCAATCAGGACAGGCGCATTTTTGCGTCTGCCGCTTTTGCTCGCCCTGAAAAAGGAGAAGAAATGTGTAATCCCAAATCGACAAGGGAGCGGCGTTCAATTGCGCTGTTTCCATTAGGTCAAATCGTTGCCACTCCAGGCGCACTGGAGGTACTCGATCAGTATGCCATCAATGCAATGGATCTTATCAAGCGTCATCAATCCGGTGACTGGGGCAATGTGCCGCCTGGTGACGCAGAAGAAAACCTGCGCTCAATTGAGAACGGCTGGCGCATCTTATCGAGTTACACCATCAGCGATGATCAGAATCTGTGGATCATTACCGAAGCGGATCGCAGCGTCACCACTTTGTTATTACCCGAGGAATATTGAAACAGTTTTCTATGCTCTAGCTTTCGGATTGATTTACAACAAGCTCTTTTCGGGTGTTATGGGAGCAAAATAAATGAAAACACCCAAATACTGGCCTGCCTGCAAACCCAATGCTGGCGGGCTTTTTTATTAGTGTTCAACTTACGATAACTGATCATTATGACGACCATGATGATTCTGTTATCAATTGCTTAGGAGTTATTTTATGAAATTAATCGAGAAACCGGATTCGCCACTGACCGATGCCGTAGTCGAATTGACCGGCAAAGATGGCAACGCTTTCTTTATTCTGGGGCAAGTTCGTCGCGGCATCCTAAATAGCAATCGCCCGGAATTGGCTGAAGAATTCATGCGTGAAGCCACAGCCAGCGATTATGAGCATTTATTGAGCGTATGTATGCGCTACGTCGATGTTCGGTAGGGGTGTACAGTGAATAACAAACTAACGCTCTCAAGCAATCACACCCGCAAGAAAGTCCGAGAATACATGGCCGCCACCCAAGCCAAGAATACGCAACTGGCTTATCAATACGATATTGCCCACTTTCTGAAAAGCGGCGGCAGGATTCCGGCAACACCGCGATGCGTGGCATCCTATCTGGCCGTTCATGCCAATACATTGTCACTGGCTACGTTAAACCGGCGTGTAGTGGCCATCAACCATGCGCATAAAGACAGAGGACTGAAATCACCGACCCGCTCGGCATTGGTGACTGATACTTTGCGCGGAATCCGGCGTATCAATGGCAGTAAGCAGCGCCAAGTCATGCCCTTACTTAAAACTGATCTAGTGAAGATCACGAAAAGACTAGCTGGATTGATCGGTGTCCGTGACAAAGCATTACTACTGATCGGCTTTGCCGGTGCATTTCGCCGTTCTGAATTGGTGGCGTTACAAGTGGAAGATGTCCGATTTGTGATGGAAGGCGTATTGATCCATGTCCGGCGCAGCAAAACGGATCAAAATGGGGTTGGACGAAAAGTGGCGATCCCTTTTATCAAAGGGCGTCATTGCCCAGTGCGTGCATTAAAAACGTGGTTAGAAAAATCAGGTATCAATACCGGTGCATTGTTTCGCCGCATGAACCGCTTCGATCAAGTCACTGACTATGGATTATGCGCGGCATCGGTGGCTTTGATCATAAAACAACGTGTGCGTAATGCCGGTTTGAATCCGGAACAGTATTCAGGGCATAGTTTACGGGCAGGATTGGTAACCAGTGCAGCACAAGCCGGAGTCAGTTCCTGGAAAATCCGTCAGCAAACTGCACATAAGTCTGATCTGATGTTGCAGCGCTATATCCGCGATAGTCAGTTGTTTGTCAACAATGCGGTCAGCCAAATCTGGTAGCCGGTATGGATGATGAGGAACATATCATGCCTATCCGGCAAGGCAGCATTGATGGATTATGTGGCGTGTATTCAGTAATGAATGCAACCGAGATCGTCATTGGTAAATTTCACTATGACCCCAAACTAAAACACAAAGCCAGCCAGCGAAGAGTTTTATATAAAAACCTGATTGGCTATTTAGCTAAGCATGATCTGCTGGAAGATGCGCTGATTTGGGGCTTTAGTGATATTGATGCCAAGGGCGGCTTCATTGATATCGCCATCAAATCGGTAAAGAAGTACCAAAATCGCAAACTACGCAAACAAATCGCGTTTGATACTGATGATGTGACGCTCGATCAATACTGGGAAAAACTGACCGAGCACTTAAACCAACCGGACTCGGCGGTCATTATCAGTCTGAGTGGCCGCATCAAGCACTGGACTTGCGTGAGACAAATTACACCCAATGCGCTTATTCTATCGGATTCATCCGGTATCCGAAGAATTGCCCGGGATCGCTGTACCATAGAAACGGAAAGCAGGGATATGTATACCTTGTGGCCGACATTGACTTATTTATTGTCGGTTGTATAGAAAAATAGCTGAAACAGAGACGACCTTGAGGAATCTTTCTTTGGAAAATGATCGAATTATTCATTGCTGAGATCGGCCAGTATAGTTTCTGCAATTCGACTAGCGCCATCTCCATTAGCCATAAGTTGATACCGAAATTTTCCTATATTCTCCTTATAGCTAATCTATGATTTACGCTTTTTTGTGTTCAAAATTTAACCAACATGATTATATTATCTTAGGGGTAATTAAGAAAAAGTACCTTAGCTTAATGTTGGGGTATCTCGGCGTAATGCGTGATACAGTCACGAATGGCGTGACCAGGGCGTAGTGGTGCAGAACACTGGAGCGCGGCGAGTGAGAGAAAACTAGAATTAACAGCCCCTGTAGGAAATAACTAATAACCATGTCTGATGCGTTTTTTAAGAAACCAATCCTGAATTCGCCCTACGAATACCCAGCAGCTCACTGGGAAATGGTGGAAGGTCTTCCGACCCAAAATATTGTAAATTCTCGCCGCCGCGCAGAGTTCATCACTCCCATTCCCAAGCCTAAGAAACACAAAGAAACCAAGTCCCAAGAACTATTTGATGAAAGCATGGGGCTGGGGGGAGAAGGACGCCAAAAATACGATCCGATTTCCATTATCAATGAACTGAGAAGCCATATTGATGCTTGGCGTTTGCTACCTAGCGAACGTGACTGGATGGTGACGCCCGATACCGCGCGACTATTGAAGCATTGGCGACATCATGAATTCAATGGTATTCGCCCCTTCTTTTGTCAGGTCGAAGCAGTTGAGGTTGCAATTTGGTTGACGGAAGTAGCGCCAAAGCTTGGTGCCAGAGGAAAAAAATTTCTTGATTACCTCGACAATGTCAATGCGGACGCCAATCCCGGTCTGATGCGCTTAGCACTCAAACTTGCGACGGGAGCAGGAAAAACCACCGTTATGTCCATGCTCATTGCATGGCAAACGATCAATGCGGTTCGCCAGCCCAGCAGCAAGAGATTTACCAGAGGTTTTTTGATTGTTGCTCCAGGTCTGACAATCAAAGACCGCCTACGGGTGTTGCAGCCCAATGACCCGGACAGCTACTACAAAAACCGTGAGATCGTTCCAAACGATATGCTTGCCGATTTGGAGCGGGCAAAGATTGTCATCACCAATTACCACGCATTCAAGCTACGCGAGCGCGTTGAAATTTCTGCCGGGGGCAGAGCTTTACTGAAGGGTAAGCACGGTGAAGATTTGAACACTCTTGAAACAGAAGGTCAGATGCTTCAACGCGTCATGCCTGAGTTGATGGGCATGAAGAACATCATGGTGCTCAATGACGAGGCGCACCATTGTTATCGTGAAAAGTCAGGTGATGATGAAGAAGGTGATTTAACTTCCGACGAGAAGAAGGAAGCGGAAAGCAATCTGGAAGCAGCCCGCCTTTGGATTAACGGACTGGAAATCGTTGCCAAAAATCTCGGCATCAATCGCATCACTGATTTGTCTGCGACGCCATTTTTCCTGCGCTGTTCAGGTTATGCCGAAGGAACACTGTTTCCTTGGACAATGAGCGACTTCTCCCTGATGGATGCTATTGAATGCGGCATTGTGAAATTGCCCCGTGTTCCTGTGGCTGACAATATCCCCGGCGCTGAAATGCCCAAATTCAGGGAGCTGTGGAAACATATCGGCCCAAAAATGCCAAAGAAAGGCCGGGGCAAAGGCGCACAACTTGATCCATTAAGCATTCCGGTCGAATTGCAAACGGCGCTCGAAGCTTTATATGGACATTACGAAAAAACGTTCACGCTCTGGGATAAGGAAGGTATCAAAGTTCCGCCGTGCTTCATTGTTGTTTGCAACAACACGGCAACGTCCAAGCTGGTCTATGACTATATTTCAGGATTCCGCCCAATAAACGAAGATGGTTCAACGGGATTTGAAAACGGACGTCTGAAATTATTCCGAAATTTTGATGAGCACGGCGAACCTTTAGCTCGACCAAACACGCTCTTGATAGACAGCGAACAACTCGAATCCGGCGAAGCACTGGATACCAGTTTCCGCGAAATGGCGTCTGATGAAATCGACCGTTTTCGCCGTGAAATCATCGAGCGGACAGGCGATCAACGTGCTGCTGATAATCTGACCGACCAGGATTTGCTCCGCGAGGTCATGAACACCGTCGGTAAATATGGGGCACTGGGAGGCAATATCCGTTGTGTGGTATCCGTGTCCATGCTCACCGAAGGCTGGGACGCGAACACAGTAACCCACGTTCTCGGCGTTCGGGCATTTGGAACGCAGTTGCTTTGTGAGCAGGTGATTGGTCGCGCCCTGCGTCGGCAATCCTATGAGCTCAATGAAGAAAACCGGTTCAACGTCGAATATGCCGATGTGCTGGGTATTCCATTCGACTTTACGGCCAAACCAGTCGTTGCGCCGCCCCTACCACCGCGAAAAACCATTCACGTTAAGGCCGTGCGTCCACAGCGCGATCACTTGGAAATCCGTTTCCCTCGCGTAACGGGCTACCGGGTAGAGCTGCCAGACGAAAGGCTTACAGCAGAATTCAATAATGATTCCGTTCTTGTGCTGACACCGGATTTGGTCGGCCCGTCTGTTACGCAAAATTCAGGGATTATCGGCGAAGCGATTGACCTGAATCTTGTTCATACAGGCGATTTGCGCCATTCCACGCTTCTTTTTCATTTGACACAACGCTTGCTCTATACCAAGTGGCGCGATCCAGGCGAAGAGCCAAAAATGCATTTATTCGGCCAGCTCAAACGTATTACGAAGCAGTGGCTCGATACTTGTCTTGTTTGCAAAGGCGGCACATATCCTGCGCAGCTCATGTACCAAGAACTGGCTGACATGGCGTGCAACAGAATTACCGCAGCGATCACGCAATCCGAGCAGAACAAGAACCGCCCGATAAAAGCTTTGCTCGATCCCTATAATCCTACGGGTTCAACGACGCACGTTAACTTCAATACATCCAAGACGGATCGCTGGGAAACCAGTCCGCTGAAATCGCATGTGAACTGGGTGATATTGGATAGCGACTGGGAGGCGGAATTTTGCCGCGTGGCGGAATCGCACCCACAAGTCATTTCATACGTCAAGAACCACAGCCTTGGGCTGGAGGTTCCTTATCGCTACGGTTCTGAAACCCGCAAATACAGGCCGGATTTCATTGTTCAGATTAACGATGGTAAAGACGATCCCTTGAATATGATCGTCGAAATTAAAGGTTATCGCCGCGAAGATGCCAAGGAAAAGAAACTCACGATGGATACCTATTGGGTCCCAGGCGTGAATAACCTGAAAAGCTTTGGACGCTGGGCATTTGTCGAATTCGCAGACGTATTTGAAATGGAGCACGACTTCAAGAAAAAAGTTGAGGAGCATTTTGTAAGAATGATTGAAGAGGCAATGGGGAAAGGACAATAACAATGGCAAAAGCAGAAAAACCACAGGCCAAGAAAAAGGTTGAAACCCTGACTCATGATGGAGCCTCACGCAAGAATATCCCCACGGCGGAATATGAAGCGGTACTCCATGAGAAAGACAAAAGCTCTATTCGTGTTGCTTATGAGCGCCGCAACCGCGACCTTGACCCGCAATTAGTTTGGCGCGGCAAAGATGAGCAGGATTGGTCTGACCTCGTTGTTCACGCGCCGCCGCTCTATATTCAGGAAAAAGTCCACCCCAAGGTTCTGATAGATGATTTACGCCGACAGACAGAACGCGCCAATGCAGAAGCTGCCTCGCAGGACGATGGCTTCATGGGTGATTTGTTTGCGGACTTTAACGGCCTGCCGAACGAGAACGCCAAGACTGAGTTTTACCAACACGATGCACATTGGTCTAACCGAATGATTTTGGGTGACAACCTTCAGGTTATGGCATCGCTCGCGGAGCGTGAAGGGTTGCGCGGCAAAGTGCAGTGCATATACTTCGATCCGCCATATGGCATTAAATTTAATTCAAACTTTCAGTGGTCAACCACCAACCGCGACGTGAAGGATGGCAAGGCAGATCACATCACCCGCGAACCCGAGCAGGTGAAAGCGTTTCGCGATACTTGGCGCGATGGTATCCACAGCTACCTTACCTACCTGCGCGACCGCTTAACCGTCGCCCGCGATCTTCTCAACGATTCCGGATCCATCTTCGTTCAGATCGGGGATGAAAATGTCCATCGGGTCCGGGCAGTGATGGATGAAGTGTTCGGGGATGAGAACTGCGTAAGCCTAATCCACTTTCAAACAACTACAGGGCAAGCGGCGGATATCCTCCCTCGCTCTGGTGACTACGTTCTTTGGTATGCAAAACAGCGGTCGCTGGTGAAATATCGTCAACTGTTTCGGGAGAAGCAACTTGGTGAACTGGCGAGCTACTCAAGCGCGATGTCGGTCGTTGATGGAAATGTTCGGAAACTTTCAAGCGAGGAAAACAGAGGGTTGGTGACGGTCGAAGCAGGTTGGAAAGTCTATTCCGCACAAAATTTGAGGTCACAGGATTCCGGCTCGATTGAGAGTCGAAAGTTCGTCTATCACAATCAAGAGTTCGACTGCGGGCCCAGCCATCATTGGAAGACCAGTCCTATTCCGGGAATGCTGCGACTCGCCAATGCCGGACGAATCCAGATAAATGGAAACACTCCAAATTACATTAGGTTCGTCGATGACTACCCAGTAACGGAGTTCACGAACAAGTGGGATGACACCGCCATCGCAGGTTTCAGCGGAGACAAGAAGCGCTACGTTGTTGAGACGCCGACCAAAGTCATTCAGCGATGTCTCTTGCTTGCCACCGACCCCGGCGACCTCGTGCTCGACCCCACATGCGGTTCCGGCACCACCGCCACCATCGCGGAGCAGTGGGGGCGCCGCTGGATTACGATAGACACCTCGCGCGTGGCGCTGGCACTGGCCCGCGCACGCATCATGGGTGCGCGTTATCCCTTTTACTTGCTGGCCGATTCACGAGAAGGCTAGCTCAAGGAAGCCGAAATCACCCGCACCGCACCGAGTTCGCAGCCGGTGCAGGGGAGCATCCGCCACGGCTTCGTCTATGAGCGCGTGCCGCACATCACGCTCAAGTCCATCGCCAACAACGCGGAGATCGACGTCATCTGGGACAAGTGGCAGGCGAAGCTGGAGCCGTTGCGCGAGCAACTGAACGCCGCACTCAAGAAGGGCTGGCAGGAGTGGGAGATTCCGCGCGAGGCCGACAAGACATGGCCGGACGTGGCGAAGAAGCTGCATGCTGACTGGTGGCAGGCGCGCATCGCGCGGCAGCAGGAGATCGACAAGTCCATTGCCGCCAAGGCCGAGTTTGAATATCTCTACGACAAGCCCTACGAGGACAAAAAGAAGGTGCGCGTGGCCGGCCCTTTCACCGTCGAAAGCCTATCGCCCCATCGCGCCCTAACCGTTGGTGCCGATGATGAGCTGATTGATCCGGCTAACCAAAAAGCTGAATTCGAGGATGAGCAGGATTTTGTTCAGATCATTCTTGAAAATCTGAAAACCGCAGGTGTCCAGCAAGCACACAAAGAAGACAAGATCAATTTCATATCCCTCACGCCATGGCCGGGGGATTTGGTTTGCGCTGAGGCGAAATATATTGATGAAAAGGAAACTGAAAAACGTGCGGCTATTTTCATCGGTCCGGAATTCGGCACTGTCTCAAGACCCGATTTGGTGAGCGCAGCCAGAGAAGCCGCCGATGCTGGCTTCGATGTGCTGATCACCTGTGCTTTTAATTACGATGCTCATTCCACCGAATTCGACAAACTGGGTCGCATTCCTGTCCTAAAGGCCAGAATGAATGCCGATCTACACATGGCCGACGATCTTAAGAATACTGGTAAAGGCAACCTTTTCGTTATCTTTGGCGAACCCGATATTGAGGTGATTGATGCTGAAGATGGAAAAATACAGATCAAGATCAATGGCGTGGATGTATTTCACCCCAATACGGGCGAAGTCCGTAGCGATGGTGCGGAAGGTATTGCTTGCTGGTTTATCGACACCGACTATAACGAAGAAAGTTTCTTTGTTCGTCATGCCTATTTCCTTGGCGCAAATGATCCATACAAATCGCTGAAAACAACACTCAAGGCTGAAATCAATCAGGAAGCATGGGATACGCTGAACAGCGATATATCCCGGCCTTTTGACAAGCCTAAAAATGGACGCATTGCCGTGAAGGTTATCAATCACTTGGGCGATGAAGTGATGAAAGTTTATAGGGTGTAACAAATGGAATTCCGTATATCCGATTCTTTCACAAGCAGCCTCGCCAAATTGACTGGCGATGAACAAAAAGCTGTTAAAACCACGGCCTTTGACTTGCAAATGAATCCAGATGCGCCAGGAAACAGCTTTCATAAGCTGGATCGCGCTCAGGATAAGAATTTCTGGTCGGTGCGGGTAAATCTGGATATTCGTATTATCGTTCATCGCTCCAAATCCAGCTTGCTGCTTTGCTACGTTGCCCACCATGACGATGCGTATAAATGGGCAGAGAAACGCAAACTGGAAACTCATCCGGCAACAGGAGCAGCGCAGCTTGTTGAAATTCGGGAGCGTGTCGAAGAAATCAGAGTTCCTTACTATGTCAACGTCGAGGTGACAGCGCCACTTAAGCCGTTGCTTTTTGCCAAATTTCAGGATGAGGAATTGCTGAGATATGGCGTACCGCCAGAATGGCTGGCAGATGTAAAGAATTCAAATGAAGATTCAATTTTGGAATTGGCAAACCACCTGCCGGCAGAAGCAGCGGAGGCGGTTCTTGAAATTGCAGTGGGCGGTACGCCTAGACTGCCAGTAGCTATCCCTCAGCCAGTCAATCCGTTTGACCATCCGGATGCTCAGCGCCGTTTCCGCATGATGAGCGATGTGGAAGCACTTGAGCGGGCGCTGGATTCTCCGTGGGAGAAGTGGACAGTATTCCTTCATCCAGACCAGCAAGAGCTGGTTGAAAAGGATTTCAATGGCCCCGCCCGTGTATCTGGCTCTGCTGGCACGGGCAAAACCATCGTTGCATTACACCGTGCTGCACATCTTGCGAGGCAAAATCCTGAATCCCGCGTGTTGCTAACGACATTTACCGATGCTTTGGCGAATGCTCTCAAGGAAAAATTGAAACACTTAATCGGCAATACGCCCAGACTGGCGGAACGCCTTGAGATTTATTCTATGGATGCCGTTGCATTGCGGCTTCATCGCTTCAATGTGGAAAAGAAAACGCTGCTGAAAAAGGGTGATCTATTCAAACTTGTCTCAAAATTCGCGGAACAAGCGGATGGATTGAAGTATTCAAAAGCATTCGTCTTTGAAGAATGGTCGCAAGTGGTCGATGCGTGGCAGATCACCTCATGGGAGGAATACCGCGACGTTCGCCGACTCGGGCGGAAAACAAAGCTCACGGAATCTCAGCGCCAGACACTCTGGGCGATATTTGGGGAAGCGAACGCTGAGTTGAAGCGAATAAATGCCGTGTCGATGGCTGGCGTTTATCTGGATTTAACGAATTCTCTCAGCACTAAAAATAACAGTCCCTACGATTTTGTTGTTGTCGATGAGGCTCAGGACATAAGCATTCCGCAGCTTAGATTCTTGGCCGCGCTCGGAGGCGATAAGCCCAATGCGCTGTTCTTCGCTGGGGACTTGGGGCAGCGGATTTTCCAACAGGCATTTTCATGGAAATCCCTTGGCGTTGAAGTGCGAGGTCGATCCAAAACTTTGCGTGTGAATTACCGCACGTCTCACCAAATTCGTATGCAGGCAGATCGTTTGCTTGGCCCGAGTGTTGCGGACGTTGATGGATACGAAGACGACCGCACCAGCACAATTTCTGTTTTCAATGGCCCGCTGCCCCTCATAAAGAACTTCGATACGCAGGAAAAAGAAATTTCGTTCGTGTCTGAATGGATCGGCAACCTGCTTAACGAAGGATATGAGCCGCACGAAATCGGTGTCATTGTTCGCTCGGAAAATGAGCTGGATCGCGCCATGACTGCTGTTGAGAATGCAGCTATGCCATACAAGATTTTGGACAGCTACATCCAGCTTGCTCACGGAAGCGCCGCAATCTGCACCATGCATCTTGCCAAGGGGTTGGAGTTCAGAGCCGTTGTTGTGATGGCTTGCGATGATGAAATTATTCCATCACAAGAGCGCATAGAGTCAGTGGCTGACAATGCCGACTTGGAAGAAGTCTATGACACGGAAAGGCATTTGCTTTATGTCGCGTGCACCAGGGCGCGGGATCGGTTGTTAATTACCAGCGGAGAGCTCCCCTCAGAGTTTCTTGCGGATATGTCATCACATTGATTTTAACCTGAAAGATAATAAGATAATCGCTATTTTTCAAATTGTTGCCGACATCAAATAGAAGTTGAAGTCGCTAAATTACGGACATGTTTTTGCTAACATGCCCAAAGTTTTCAGCTCCAGCTCGCTAATCCACAACCGATATTTCTCTTTGATACGCTGCCAGCGTTTACCATACTCGCACCAGTAATCCTTACGAGGCGGCAACCATTCATGCGGTGCCTGATCGCCTTTGGATTGATTGACTGAATCATCAACGACCAGCAGATTCTCGAAATCATTGGCAAACACACGCCGCTGATCGCGCGTCCATTTGTCAGCACCGTGCCGATGCGCATGAGCTAAGGGTACGATGTGATCAATATCGACATCCGAAGCTTTGGTGAACGTCTTGCCCGTGTACACACCGAACCATTCACCGGAAACTACCGTACACTGCCTGGCATCTTTGAATTTAACCGGCACCCGGCTGGTAGCGATCAACATTTCCTGCCGTGTGTTCTGACAATCTCCGTCGGCATCTATCCAATGCGGCCAATCTTTGCGATTGTAGGGGCTGATTTGTGCAGGGGCGGCAGTTGATTCCTGTTGAACCGGCGCAACCCGCTTTTCTACCGCACAGCCGGAAATTGCCACCAGGACTGAAACTAACAGGATTAGAGCGATATTTTTCAATGGATATACTTCATATTAAATTCTATGTGAAGATAATCCGGAGATGAGCAGTTCCCCGTCATACCCGGAAGTTAATCATTAAATTAGCAACGTGTGCTACAGTGAAATTAGTATGCACTAACATCATTCGTTTGCTGACTAACATTAGGCTGATGTTCACGCTGGCTAAGCAGGATAACAGCCCCACACACGCACCCGCCATTTGCCCCATATCGAGAATACTCGCCGAAGCAAGTCCCCGTTTAAAACCCAGGTGCTGCAAATCAACTGGTTAAATCTCATGTTTGGCCAGTCTACGCAAATATTTCTCTTGAGTATTGCGATATAGCGGGTACAGCGCAGAATCCAGCCCACGTTTCTTAACTTGTCGAAGAAACTGCCGATCAAAATAATTATCAAGTAGCAGCTCATGACGAGGATGGTATAGATGGCCAATATTGTGGGTCTGTCTATATAACCAACTCTGGCTAACGATATTGTAAAAATTGGTTTTCTAGCAATTTAATCCTAATTATTATGAAATTAACCGCCGAACAACGACAGATCAAAAATCACAGCAAAGGTATAGCATTAATACAAGCAGGTCCCGGGTGCGGTAAAACACAAACACTCATTATGTTTATAAATAACATCCTCAAGTCAGGCGTCAAACCCAGGCAGGTGTTGGTTTTAACCTATAACAAAAGTACTGTATTAGACTTCAAATCCAGGCTAGAGGAAGAAAAAATACGCGGCGCTGATCATATTGATGTCATGACATTCCATGCCTTCGGAAATTCAGTAATAAAAGAAAACTGGTCATTACTGGGTTTTGCTTCAGATCCCAAGGTTAAGACTGAGAACAGCAGTCCAAATAAACTCATTAGCCTTGTCGCCACAAAGCACGAAGTTAAACATAACGACCTAACGAAGGCTTTTGGCACCCATTGCTATGGCAATAGCACAGTAAAACCTACTGAATTAAAGAAAGCTTTATCAGAATTAGTAAAACTGCACCAGAAAGACAAACAGAAAAGAGGAATCATTGATTTCGATGATATGCAACGCCTGCCATTACAGCTATTTAAAGACCCAGATATTTTAGGTGAAGTGGCAGGAAGATACAGTTGCCTACTGGTTGATGAGCTACAGGATATCAATGGATTGCAGGCCAAGTTACTTGAATTATTAGCGCCGAATATCGAAACAACGATTATGGTGGGTGACACGAAACAGATGATATATGGTTTCCGTCATGCTGCTACTAAACACTGTAATAGACTAATCAAGAAGCTTAATCCTCAAGTTTTTCATTTGACAGAGACTTTCCGCTGCCCGCAAAAGGCTATTCCAATGATCAATGCTGTTGCTGCTAATATTTGTGATGATAAACCGCTAGTGAGCAACCAGAATGGCTTTATACCAGCGCTTTATACCTTTGCTGACGTTGATGAACAGGCCGATTTCGTGGCTAAGAAGATTTGTCAGTTAACTGGGAAAGGTGTCAATCTTAGCGACATTGCCTGCCTTTCGCGAATAAACACGAGATTAGAAAACCTTAAATTAGCGTTGGAGGCGCGTGGTATTCCATGCATTGAAAGTAAAGCTAATCCCGAAGACGTAAAAGCAGCTTTCAGAATTATTCGGGATTTACTGAGAATAACCAGATGGGAAGCCAACAAGAAGAAATATACAGCGCCTGAGAAGGCTATTCGACACATTATAAAAACATTGCTTATTGATGGCGATGGGAAACAGTTAGTTCACCAGATACTCAAAAATGGCTGGACTGCACTGAAAGTACCCAGCAAGCCTGACAACCTATACCGCCTAGTTTTGAATATAAGAAAAGCAGTGATTGATGCAGCCCAATGTACAGATTTGGAACAAGCAGTTCAGATAATAATTGACAGTATTACCCCCATTATCAACAAAAGGTTCCAACATTATAAAAGACAGGTATTACGTGAGTTAAGTGGTATCAAAGTAGCCGTGCGTGATACTACATGGGCCAATTTAAAGCTAAATGATCTTCGGCCCTCCATAGACAGCAATGAAGGGGTATATCTATCAACTGGCCATGGTTCAAAGGGTAGAGAATGGAAATATGTATTCCTGATTCATATAGTTGAAGGTGAAATGCCTTACCACATGTCTAGAAATAAGGAATCAAAATTACAAGAAGAAAGGATGTTGTTTTATGTTGTTATCACCCGGCATAGTAGGAGGCTCTATATTCTTCAATGTCCTACAACTAAAGCCCATTTTGGAAATAGGGGTGGCCCTAATCAATATAAACGTACACTATTTAATGGTGAAAGCTCACTAGTTACCCCTATCAAAAAGTATCTCAAAGTTATTCCTTGACTTAGTAACTGTTGATCTTCCACGGTAATTACCTCACTGAGTTAACACTCCAACTAATTTCAGTAAAAGTATACATTTTTAAACGAGCCTATATTCCTCAACTCTATGGGTAGGCTTATCTATGACCCTTAGAGAACCCTATAACTTGGTCTTCTGAGTATTCCTAACATATTAATTGTGCATGTATTAATCATAAGAATTGGCTGCAATACATGTCGCCCAAGCTATATTAAACAGGATTCAGGATAATGGTAAATAAAAATTTCATCGCAACAATTATGCGAAATGCAATGGCCCAGTATGGTATCCAGATAGTCTGCTATTTTGACCGATTACATTTCTATACTGACACTAGAACACACAAGGATCAATTAGACACTTTAATAACTTCCAACGAAAAGAATACCAGTGGATTCAGAGTACTTTCTCATTATGAACACTTAGACAAGAAAATAGAATTATTTCAGCCTAGTTACGAAACCCTCTTTTCGCTAAAGGAAATCGTTGCGGGTGATTATGCAATCAATTATATTGAATTTGCAATTGACTTCTTGGTGCCAGATAAGAAGACATTACACCAATTGCAGTATTTCTTTGATAGGCATTTACTCTTTAATCGGAAACCAAAATCATCTGCCGAAAGCGAGTTCCATTTCAAGCTAGCCGGTAAAGATGAAAGTGTATGCAAATGTAAGAATACCTGCATTTGCCGGACGCGTTATTTTACGCCTGCGGATGATAAAGAACGACTGGTAATGTATAGTGATAAGCCCTCAAAAGCCAATAATACGGCTGCCTGCGTCCATATTGAGAAAAGATTCGCTGGCATTAACGAAATCAAAGAACTAGGTCTCTACACATTTAGCAATATCATTGACATTAACCTCGAACAATTCTGGTCGCACCATCTTGATCTTAGAACGCCAAATTTAACGGCATTAGGAAAATCCAACCCTTTTAAAAGAGATACTGGGCGCATTGCGAATAATAAACGAGGGAAAAAGGAATGGTCTTCTATTATGAGTTTACAAGAGTACCTAAGAAATAATAGCCATGGTGCTTCAGCATTTAAACGAATTTGCACGGAGCCATCTTTGAACAAGGCCCTAGCAGCAATCTTTGATGCATAATGCTAATCCTCATAGGAAGTTAGTTTGAAGGAATATACACCCTAAATTTAGCAGATCTGCTAAATTTCAATACTACCCCACATGTAAAATATACGTTTTCTGTTTGCAAGTTTGGATATCTAAATCCATCCTTGGGTATTCATGCAAACATAAAGGAAAACATTCGCTCCCTTAGTAC
>WBZO01004432.1_pt1 | contig 15200 bp, 1 predicted proteins | sample 5204261 | NCBI WGS metagenome assembly WBZO01 (sample SAMN12412400, study PRJNA552823) | activated sludge metagenome | isolation source: activated sludge from anammox sidestream of wastewater treatment plant... | place: USA: North Carolina | collected 2017-09 | reverse complement strand
CTACTTCTCTGAGTTGGTGATTACGCAGCTCATGGCGGTGACGGGAAGCAGCGGGAGCGGCTCCAACCGTGTGGCTGTCACGATTCCCGATGTGGATAATGACCGCACCAACGACATGGCGACGCTATATGATCGCACGGTGGGATGGCTGCAGGTGTTCGACGACGACATTAATGGACCGGTCATGAGTGTCGCTCGGGTGAGCGAGTCCGAGGGCGGCGGCGTCCTCCTGTCTTCAAGTTTTGAGACGAATCAGGGCTGGCTCACAAGCTACGGAAGCGGTACCGCGTGGACGAATAGCGACGGTATTTATGGCAACTGGGTGGGTGTCGGCGTGAATCAAACATCGCTTGATCCGAAGAACACGGGCACGCGCCGAATCGGGTTGCTGACCAATGGTGTTCCCGAGCCGCAACCCTACATTCAGTTGCCGCCGGTGAACAATCCGGGACGATTCAGCTTGTATGCCGCGCGTGTGGGAAGTGGGTCTGGAGATCCCATGCTGCGCTTGGAATGGCGCAATGGAAACTCGTGGGAAAGCCTGGGCGACCAGGTTGTTCCAGGGACCACCTATCAGCCGCTCACGTGGGATTTCGAACTCGAGAGCGCGGGTGTCACGCTGCGTGTGACCCGGGTGAACAATGGCGAGCAGCGCACACAGGTCTATCTGGATGACTTTGCGGTTAACTCGATTCAGACCTGGATTGGCACAAACGACATGACCAATGGCGAGGTGCACGTCAGTTGGGAGCATGGCGTGGATGACTATTCCAATCTGAAGGAATACCGTGTGATTGCTCCGACATTCGGATCCGTTCTTCCTGCCAGCAAGACCGAAGGTTCGTATGTCAATCCGTCGGTTACGTCTCAGACCTTCAGCATCGAAGGCCAAGGCGTGATCACCGGTTACGTGTTCGCTGTGGATGACGACGATGATCGCACAAATGACGACACCATGGGCAATGTGCTGCCGCTTTTGGTGAAGGTGGACACGAACCCGCCCCCGCGCGCGATCGGCCTTCGCGCGACAGATGCGGCGAATGATTATCTGTTTGATCCCAACATTGATGAATCGTCTGAAATCAAGGTCGAGTGGACACCGGGCGGCACGAATGTGGCGCAGGCGGCCGGCTGGCGTCAGGTGGATAACGCGCCGCTATCGGGCTGGGATACCTTCATTATCAGGTACTACGAAGTGGCCGACGAGAGTGGGACGCCACTTGTCAACGCCATCACGACCACGCTGGATCGCACTGTGGCGGCCTGGTCGAATGTGCTGAACAACTGGGCCTTCACGAATCTCGTGTTGTCGAACTTGCAATTCGACGCGCACTACAAGATCGAGATTCAGGCGAGCGATCGAGCGGGCAACATCGGCCTGACGACGAGCGTGGTGGGCAATACGGATCGCTTCCTGGTCACGCAGGGTGTCACGCGCGTGAACATGGGCTTGGACGTGCGCTGGACGGGACCGACGAATGAGTTGATCACGCGCGACTACGATGTGATCTATGTGGATAGCGCCAACGGCTTCCGCGCGTCGCTCTCGAATAGCTGGGGTTGGCTAACCTACACGAATCACCCGCGCCTTGTGGATTACGGCGGAACGAACCGCCTCACGCCTGGACTGTTGACGGGCACGACCTACCGCCTCTATCGCGTGGCGAAACAGGATCGTTGGCGCACGAATCAGGCTCAGCGCTCGGCGAGCGTCGAAATCTATGCGGCGAAGGGGTTGCGCCTGCATCCGGGCGAGAACTGGTATTCGCTGTTCTCGCTGCCGGATCCTGCGACGACGAACGAGGTGGAGAGCACGGTGGCCTACACGTTTGGAACGAATGCGCTGCCGGCGGGAAGCAGCTATGCGACCTCCGCGCGCATCGCGTGGTTCGGTCCGACGATTGGGGCGACGAACTTCGGCACGGTGGCCACGTCGGTGGTGTGGCTCTCGCAGTCGGCGGGCTGGCAGTATTCGGTAGGCGGCAGTGGAGCGGCGAATAGCAAGCGGGTTCCGTTGGGGCAAGGGTTCATGATCGAGCTGCCGCTGACGGCTTCGCCGACGAACTTGGTGCTGATCGGGCGCGTGGCGACGCAGGCGCTGGTGCGGACGATTCCTGCGCCGGTGTCAACGAATGCGCCGGAGTATCACCTGTTGAGCCAGCAGATGACGGAGCGGATCACGGTAGCGGATTTCATGAAGCAATTTGGGAGCTTTGGAGCTGGGTATATCCCGGGGGCCGCGGATGAGTTGCGCGTGTTGAGCAATGTTGAGACCAATGGGGTGTCGTTTGGCTCGCTGCGGCAGCCGCGGCTGCGCATCTACAAGAGTCTGTTGCCGGCCCACGCCGCTGCGCCGTGGCGCTATGTGGACGGACGGGCCTCGGCCATGAACGCGATTATAGAGCCGGACGATGCAATCTTCATCCTGCGGCGGTCGCCGGGGGCCGACATCGTCTTTACGAACGCACCGACGTATCCACCGCCTACCCGGACGATGTCGCCATGAGAACGATTAGACAGAGACAGAACATGCGAAATCTACGTGCAATAGCCTTGTTGCTTGCGGCGAGCGCCGTTTCGGCGCAGGCGCAGATCAATGCGCCGCTTACGTTTGAGACGGTGGGAGCGGTGACGAACGAATTTGGAGCGATTCTGTTGGGTTCGAGCGGGTCGGGGCCGCGGGTGGAGTTTCTCACGGCGCCCGGCGGGGTGATAAATCCACCAGCAGTGGATGGGACACCGGATCCGCTCAACGAGCTGATTCTTGTGACGCACTTGGGGGCAGGTGTGCTGGAGTATGGAGAGGGGTTGGCGCGAAGGGTGTCGGGCTCGTTGCTGATAAACCGGTCGCAGCCGACGAAGTTCTTTGCGCGGGTGTTTTCGGAGCAGGGATCGTTCTATGGGGATAGTTTGATATACACGAATCCGACGACAGAGTATGCGGTGATGAAGATTGAGTTGGGTTCGACGGTGCATCCGCTGGATGTGGGGGACGATGATGGGGACGGGTTGAACAACTCGTGGGAGACGAGTTATGGGGCGGATCGAAACGATCCGGATACGGATGGGGATGGGATGTCGGATGGGGACGAGCATCGAGCGGGGACAGGCTTGCTGGATGAGAGTTCGTATTTGGCGATGGTGAGGATTCAGCCGGATGGGAGTGGGTTGCGAGTGGAGTGGGATACGGTACCGGGGAAGAAGTATCAGTTGGAGTTGTCGTCGCCGGATCCGGATTACGACGAGGTGTATGAGGCGGTGGGCGAGGTTCAGACGGCGATTGCCGACACGCTATTCACGACGGTGACGAATATAGCGCCGGGGCCGCTCCAGTTCTTCCGCGTGAAGCTGGTTGAGGAATAGGCCGAGCAGCCCGCTTGATCGCAGCCGCCGCGCGATTCTTTTCGCGCGAAGCGGCGGGTGTTGTCTGCTCGCCTTGGGCGTGACAACCGGTGAGTAAAACGGGGCGGACGCATCCCGCGTCGCGCCCCATGATGCGCAGATAGAAACCCGCGCTGCGCCCAGTTGCGGATATTTGCCGCTGGCGACTTGCTTTTAAGCTCGAATTGATCCCTAAACAAATTGCTCCGACTGGACTACTATTATGTTGTCGCAGGAGAAGACGGCGACTATAGTGCCAGCAGTTGTGGGTGCGGCAAGGTTGCCAGGAGGTGTGTGTCGCGTTGGGGTTGCGAAAAAATGTTGAGTGCTACCGCTCCAATTCGCAAATCGGAGGGCGAGATTATGGGGTGTTTCTTTGGGGTTTTCGCGAGGTGGCACGCTGACACAAAAGGGCTTTGACGTGACGATGGGAGATCGGCGCCTCCTGGAGTCGCAATGAGGTGGATAAGGGGAAAGCGCGCTGGGCGCGCATAGCACGGGAGAGAGAGGCTATGCATTGGGTAAAGGCCGGGGCGAAGTGGCGATGGGTTGCGGGTTTACGACTCTGCACGGGACTTCGAGCACCACCGGAATGGAAAAGCGCTTCACCTTTGCGAGCTTGGTGGCTCCGCACGATTTTTGCTGTCTCGCTAGTTGCTGGCGTCGGCGACGCACGGGGCGATCTATTGGTTGGTTTTGATGTCGCTGGCGCGCCAGGGAACCAGTTGGCGACAACTGGATCCGTGAGCGCGGCCAACACACTGACCAGCGCACCCTATATTCGGCTCACTCGCGGTTCTGGCTTGAGTGCGTCTTCAGCATCGAGTTCATTCACCTCAATAGGGTGGACGGTTGGCGGGACGAATAGCAACGCAATAAGCAATAATGACTACGTGACGTTCCAAATTGCGCCCGACTCGGGCTATTTGCTGACGGTCACGAGTTTTGCGATTCGCGTTCAACGCAGCGGAACCGGACCCACCAACTGGTTCGTTCGCGCCAGTCACGATAACTTCACCAGCAATCTTGCCCAGTGGGCGACCACGGGGACATCCGCATCCGATCAGACGCATCCGATCGCGGGGTTGAATAGTCTCACAGGGGTCGAGTTCCGCGTGTATGGGTATCGAGCGGGCGCGGCTGGCGGCTCGGGCCGCACCCCGATGAATGGCGCCAATTTTGGGTCGAGCGGTATTGATTTAGCCGTATTTGGAACGGTGGACATTGCATGCACGCCGGTATCCCATGTGCGCTTCGTTCAGCAGACGAACTATTACACGAAATTCACGGACGGGGGTGACATCTTCAACGAGGGCGCGACCAATATCGGGATGTGGGCCAACACGGGCAATAAACAGGTGGTCGCCTGGCGAAACTTTCGTACAGATGGCAGCGGGGGTGGCGATTTGCGCGAGCTGCAACCCGGCGATCGGTTCCGCGTCACGGTTCGCGGCTATTCGCCGTACGGCATTCTCGGCGTGTCCATTAACGACGGCGCATCCACAGGCTCGTGGGCGAATCGGCACAGCAACACGCGTGGATATATTGAAGCGGGCAACGCGTATGGCGATTTGTATGTGACGGACGCGAATGGAAGCCCGAGTTGGTCCGGTGTGCGCCCATGGAATACGTCACTGACCCTGGTATTCGATATTCTCTCGAGCAAAGAGTTCTCGGCCAATGTGGAAGGGCAAACGCCGAAGCACGATTTGACGATGCGGAACTCTCCCGGCGACAACGATCGCGTGGATGGCTTCAGTCTCTACTACAACGACGATTGGAACGGCAGCGCCAACGTGAATGCCTATTGGGCGCAGGACACGATGGTGACCAATTTGGGATATGTCCTCTTGGGCGCTGACGATGGGACGCGAAACATCGTGGGCAAGATCACGGATAGTACGGATCCAGCGTGCACGAATACCGCGAGTGCGAATCTTCTCATCAAAATGGGAACCGGAACCGTTACGCTTCAGCACACAACGAACACATACACGAGTGGATCGCGAATTGAGGGAGGGACTCTTGCGGTGTTTAGCGATGGGAGTTTGGGCGCTGTGCCGGGCAGTGCGACTCCGAAGCATATTGAACTCTATAGTTCGGGCACCCTGCGCGCCACCAACTCCTTCACAATCAGTGCGAACCGAGGCATTGGGTTTGGCACTGTGGATGGGCCGAGTGTTGAGGTGGACTCTGGAAAGACGCTGACCTATGGCGGTGTATTGGGCGGCAATGCGGGCTGGAATAAGAAGGGATCCGGCAGTCTCGCCCTGACCGGAACCGCGAGTACCAACACCGGCAAGGTCTCTATACAAGCTGGCACGCTGCAGATTTCGGATGATCGCGCGCTGGGCGCGGTGCCGGGTTCGTCTGCGGAAAAGATCAATATCTGGGATGCAGGCACACTCGAAGCGACCGAGACCTTCACGCTCAGCGCATATCGGTTGATCGAAGTGGGGACAGTGAATGGACCGAAGGTGTCTGTCGCGAGCGACAAGACGCTCACGTATGCGGGCAAGATCAGTGGCTCGGCAAACTGGAGCAAAGAGGGGGCTGGCACGCTCGTTCTTTCGAGCAACAGCACCGCGAGCGGCACGTTGACAATCAATGCCGGCACTGCCATTTACAATGGCACGAACACCTCGCAGACCGTGAGTGTGGGCGCGTCGAGTTTCCTGTACGGCAGCGGTTCGGTGGGCGCGCTGACGATCAACGGGCAGGCGAGCGCCGGAACAGCGTCGAATGCCGTTGGAAATCTGCGCGCGACAAGCCTGACGCTTCCGAACAATGGGCGGATGCAGGTGAACTTTTCTGCGATGACGGGGACTGCGGGTACCGATTGGGATGTTATTTCGGTGAACGGTGGGTCGGGCACCTATACGGTCAGCGCCTCCGCTGGAAATGAGTTTGTCATTGCGCTGAAAGGGAATCCGACATTCAACAACACCCAGGGCTATACGAACATCATTGTGGATGCGGGGACGGCCTCGGGGTTTGCCTCGAATAAGTTCACCGTCAGCACGGATGAATTTGCCCCGGGTCTTGGGGGTGGCAGTTTCGTTGTGGACGCGAGTGGGGGCGATTTGCGTTTGATCTTCAAGCCTGCCCTTGTTGCCGCTCCGATTGCGATTGTGCTGGGGACGAACGGAGCGGCGATTGCGAATGGCGACAACACGCCCGCTGCGGCAGACGGAACGGATTTCGGGTCGGTACTCTGGTCTGGCACATTTGCGGTCACGAATACGTTCTCGATCACCAATGCGGGGAATGCGGCCTTGACGATTTCTGCCGTCACGACCAATAGCGGCATGGGGGCCGCGGGCGACTTCCTTGTTCTTTCCTTCCCTGCGACGGTGGATGCTGGAGCCATCTCAAACTTGGTGATCGCCTTCAATCCGACGGCGGTCGGGGTGCGCACGGCCGCCGTCGTGATTGCGAACAACGATTCGACGAATAATCCGTATTCGTTTGCCGTGGCGGGTGTCGGTTCCGTGACGAATCCGACCGTATCCACCAGCATCGCATCGGCGACGAACCTCACCTCGGCGACATCGGGAGGCAATGTCACAGATGATGGTGGCGCGTCGGTTACCCTGCGCGGCGTGGTTTGGGGCACGGCGTCGAATCCGACTGTGGGCGGGGCAGGGCAATCCACCAACGGGACGGGGACGGGGGCTTTTACCTCGACACTGACGAACCTCGTGCCGGGCCAAACCTACTACTATCGCGCGTATGCGCAAAATAGCGTCGGCACGAGCTACGGCTCGGAATACACGCTTATCACGCCGTGCTTTTCGACGATTGTGACGAATCTACACGCGAGTGTGACGAATGATGTCAATTTTACCGCCGCGTGGGATGCCTTGGATCTTGCGACGGGGTATCGTTTGGATGTCGCAACGAACGCCACCTTCTCGACCGCGGGCAGCGGCGATGTGTTCGAGGAAAGCATGGGCACGGGCGGATCCAACGGGGAATCAATTTCTACCCATGAGTCCAATGATCGCTTTGACAATACCGATCTGACCATGAGTGGAACGGGCGACATGCGGAACACATCCACCTCATCCGGCTACACCGGCGCCTCGGGATCCTTCAATGTGATGCTCAACACTTCGGGAGAATATTTCATCATTGCTGGCATCAACACGGTTGGCTCCTCGAATATGAAGCTGTATTACGGCATTCGGAAAAACTCGACCTCGGAGGATGGGAGCGGAATGACCGTGGAGGCGAGCACCAACGGCTCCTCCTGGGTCTCTTGTGGCGCCGTAACCCTGCCGACCGGTGCGGGAACTGCGACGTGGCACTACCGCACCAATGCCGTTCCCGCCTCCATGGAAGGCGCGACCAACATGCATATCCGCTTCATTTCGGGCAACACTGTGGAGTGGCGTTTGGACGATGTGAAGTTGACGGCCGATGTGAGCGTTCCCGATTTTGTTCCCGGCTATTCGAATCGAGCGGTTTCCGGGACAAGCGAGTCTGTGACGGGGTTGACGGAAGGTGTCACGTACTACTTCCGCGTGCGCGGGACCTCTTCATTCTGCACCACGGATAACTCCGCGACCGCTTCGGTGACGACGGTGGTCTTGCCGAGCACGATTGATATCCTGGGCAACAGCGTTGTGATTGCGGACGGCAGCGTCACTCCGCAGATAAGCGATCATACAGATTTCGGCGCAGTGGGGTTGATGGGGACCAATTTCTCCCGGACCTACACGATCACGAATGCCGGACCGGGCGTGCTCCGGATTTTTGATGTGTCGCTCAGCGGTGCGCATGCGGCGGATTTCAGCATCAGTTCTGCGCCCGCGACAACGATTCTGGCGAACGCGCAGACCACCTTTGAGGTGCGGTTCAATCCCTCGGCCGTGGGTACGCGCACGGCGACGGTCACGGTGTCAAACAACGTGTCGGGCAAGACGCTCTACGATTTTGTGGTTCAGGGCACGGGTGTGCCCGCCTCGCTCGTTCGGGGGCCGTCAAGTCTGTCCGTGACCTCGGCGGTGGGTTCCGCGCCGTCGGGTTCGTTTGGCGTGACGAACGAGGGCTTGGGCTTCCTGTTCTATGGAACAACGACCAATGTGTCGTGGCTCTCGGTGAGTCCCGTGGGAGGCACGAACGATGCTGGCGAGTCGCGTCAGCACACCTTGACGTTTAATCCGGTGGCGATGACGGCAGGGGTCCACAACGCGACGGTCACGATCACCGATACAAATGCGGTTGGCAATCCGCAGACCGTGACCGTGGAGTGGACGTTGACGGCGATTCCCTCAGTTCTATCGGCGGGTGTGACCAATGATGGAAAAGAACTGGTGCGCATCGGTTGGACGAAGGATGCCGGCTATGATGTCATGATCGTCCACAATCGGACCAACGCGCCAGCCGTTCCGGTGAACGGAACCGCCTACAGCGTGGGGAGTGCGTATGGCGGCGATGGGTCGCGCGTAATTTACAAGGGGAGTGGCTCGAGCCTTGAGCATGTGGTTCCACCGGGCAGCGATAACTACTACGCGTTCTACTCGGTGAACAGCAATTATTACTCGGCACCAGTCTCGGCAAATGTGGCAATGGAAACCTATTCGCCATCGGAGATTGTCGAGCCGTTTGCCTATACCAGTTTGGTGACCATGGTGTCGCGTCGGGGTGGCGCGGGATTTGGCACGAATTTCTGGATAGGCGCGACCAATGACTTCAGCATTAGTCAGGGCAGCTTTGCGGGGCAAACCAACTATCCAGCGCCGCGGGCGAACAAGCTGGTGGTGACGCCTCCGAGCGATACCAATCTCACCCTGCGACGACAATTTGCGAATTGGTTCGACCACGGAACCATCTATGTCAGCTACATCGTCAACTTCCAGTATAACGGAGCGGACAAGTATGTGGGCTTGCAGTTGATGTCAAACACGACCGAACGCCTCTTTGCGGGCGAGGTCTCCACGGCTGATCTGCGTCTCGGCATTGACGGCAGCTCGTCCAATCGGGTGATGAACAACGGGACCGGGAACGATTATATCGTGATTTTGCGATATGACTGGTCAACGGGTCTTGCGGTCGCCAATGCCTATGAGATCGGGGTGGACGCAGTGCCCGACAGCGAGCCGGCTGTGTGGGATATGATGCTGGCCAGAGCGAGCAATACCGTGGGCCGGATCAACGGCATTCGACTCGCATCGGGCACGACGGGGTCGGGCACGCCGGGCGACACCTATTTCGATGAAATCCGAGTCGCGACGAATTGGAACGATTTGATTCAGATTCAACCCAGCCGTGTGATTTACGATGGGTTTGGGGCTTCAAGCGGATCGCTCTCGGGTGGATCGGGCGGAACGGGGTGGTCCGACACATGGGCGCTTGGCGGCAATGGGCCCTACGCCGACTATTCATCCGGGTCATTTGCGGTGGGCAAATCGAGCTACTTTACACCCACGGGACACAAAGTCGTTCTCTACGGCGATGTGGATGACCGCACCGTGACGGCTGAGCGCACCTTCCTTGAAGCGCAGACAAACGGGACCGTCTATGTTTCGTGGATCATGAACTACGAGTTCAATGGGAGCGACAAATGGGCGGGCCTGTCTCTCTTGCAGAGCGGAACAGAAAAGGCGTTCATCGGCAAGGTGTCGGGAGGCAATAAACTGCTGGGAATTGACAGCAGCAGCGTCAATTCCAACGCCACTGATGAGCTGGAAAATGGCACGGGCAATGACTATGTCATCGTCGTGAAATATGATTTCGCCACGCGTGAATTGAGTGCGACTTCGTTTGAGCTAACGACAGAATCCATCGCGGAAGAGCCCTCCGGATACTGGCAGGTTACCACGACGCAGACGTTGGGGCACATCACGAGTTTGACCGGTGTTCGTCTGAGTGCGGGCGGCACGGCGGGAACGCAGATCGGGGATGTCTATTATGACGAAGTGCGCGTGGGGACAAATTGGTATGAAGTGGCGCGCAAGGATGGAGAGCTGCAGTCATCCGCAATGGCGAATGGGCCGATTCCTCGCCTGCTGTACGTGGGAACCAATTACAATCCATCCCTGAATCCGCAGGGCGATCGCTCGGATATCACGGTGTACGATGCCGATCTCGTGAATCTCTCCGATCCGCTGGATATCGCGGTGCTCTGGAGCAATCAGTATGGGGTCTTCCTGACCAATGCGAACGGCACCCTGAATATCGGCTCGCGCAATGGCCGGGTTGTCCCGAATTATGATCCGGTTGTGCTCTCCACGCAGGAGCTGATTCGGTTTGGGTTCGACGCTGCGTTCACAAACTATTCGGGGATGAACGGATCGCTGGTGGTCACAACCTATCAGCACCGCGCGTTCAGCATCACCAATACGACGTACGACGACACCTATTTCATTACGTTGAGCGCAGAAAACAACAATATGGGGGGTGGATCCTTCTCGGCGGCCAATGCCGCCGATGATGTTCCCTATTGGCGCGCGCTGACGATCAATACTGCCCTCGAGTTCTTTGTGCAGGACGATGACATCAATTATCCAGAGATTTATGAGTTCACCATTGATGGCGTGGGTGGTTCAGGCGTCTCCAATTTGATTGGCGGCGCGGTGGCGATCATCGGCGTCAACGGCACATATACCGGCACGGCGGATCGCTTTTCGTTTGTGGTGTTGAGCCCGTTCCCATCGGGGACGCGGTTCTATTTCACCGATTGCGGCTGGGATCCCACATCGAATTGGTGGTATCGCCCTACCGAGTTTCACACGAATGAGTGGGTGGCCGTTGGCAACGCAGACGTCGGCCAAGTGTTCGAGTTGTCGCTCGAAAATATCAACAATGCTGGCGATCAGGTGGTAATCTATCAGTACGACGGGGTCGGCTCGCCGTCGAACGATCCGGACAATGTGCGCTTTATCTATGCGGTCAATATGGGGCCTCGCTGGTACGCCCCGCCGGGCGATCCTATTCCCAACAACAACGAGAGCTCGGCCCTCTATCGCGACTTGACCAACGGGGTGACGGCGGTGAGCGTGCCGATCGGGAGTCGCGCCAATGTGCTCTACTCGGGACCGACGACGGGAACTGCATCGTATCTCCTCTCGCAGATATCGGATTCGAGCAATTGGATCAGTTCCACCAACGACACCATGGCGGTGACCAATTTCCACTTCAAGGTTACCGGCGCGGGTAACTTCGATTGGGTTATCCCGCAGTTGACGGATGCACAGGTGCGCGAGGGAGCCTATTGGGTGACAAACGTCCTGCAGGATCTGGATAGCGGCGTGTTGGCGACGAACTCCAGCTTCTCACATGCGCCCTATTTCATGCTGTTCAATACGAATGGCGATGTCGTGGTCTCGAATCTCTTCAGCGTGAGTTTCAACAACAGCACTCGCACGCTCATCACGAATGCGAATGACGGGTTCATCGGAATCTACGACATGATTACCCTGGGTGCTGGAGAGGCCGTAGTGGCCTATTCGGATACCGACAATGATCGCGCGAATGACTGGCTCTCGATCACCAGTAGTGTGCCGATATTTGTCGTTGATGACGATTCGGCTCCACCTGCGGTAGGCAGTGGAGCGGTGGAGGTGATGCTGGGCAATGCGAGTCTGCCGAAGACGGGCCGCGTTGATGCAATCGCCGTTTGGAACTTCAATAATGTCAGTGCGATGGAGACGGTGAGCCACGGCGCAGGAACGATGGTCAATTCGATTGCCACGACGAACGACAGCGCGGGCACTTCCGTGAATGCCTTTACGGGCGATCCGGCGGGTCGGGATTTGACGATTTCGAGTGGAGCCAATATAGGCCGTTATATCAACTTCACGGTTGATATGTCGGGTCGCAAAGATCTTGTGGTGTCGTTTGCAGCGCAGCGCTCTGCCACTGGGTATGACAGCAACAACATCGAAGTTGCCATTGGCAATGGCCCGTTCACGACGGTTGAGGCGGGTTGGCTTCCGGGTGCATCGTTCGCCACCAAGACGGTGGATTTGAGCGCGAATACCAACCTCAATAACGCCGCTTCCGTGACGTTCCGCATCGTCTTTGGTGTGGATACGGCGTCCGGTGGTGGGAATAACCGGTTCGACAACTTCCAATTCAACGCGGACTACATCACCTACTACGAGGTTACGGACGGCCAGTTGGCCTCGGTTGGCGCGACCAACCCGCTCCACTTCAGCTTTAATGCCTATGACTCGTATAGCGGGTTGGCGCGCGGAACGGCGAATGACGGCACGAACATGGCGGTCACCATTGACGGGTTTGCGACGAACAATACAGCCGACTTCCAAGCGGCCATGAGCAGCGCGGCCAGCACGAACGAGGCCACGACCAGCTTGTGGAGCTTTGCGAGTATGAGTTACGCGCAGGTTGGCGATCTCTATGGCGAAGGCACCAATATGCGCCCGATCCGCGCGACCATGCACGATGCGGACAATGATCGCATTCGCGATTCGCTGTGGGTGAGCAATTCGCTGTTCGGAATGTTGCGCGTGATTGACGACGACTCCAACACCCCTGTTGTGGTCAATCTGAGCTACTCGAACGCTGCGGCCACGCCTTTCCTGGTTCTAACGAATGGCGGCACCTTCGCATCCTCCGAAACGGTGCGCGGGCTAGAGCGTCGCAAAGGAACTTCGACAAATATGACATGGACGGTTACCGACGGCGACTTGGCCGCATCCGGTGCGATCGGACTTCAGTTTGCCTTTGGCGCACGGGATGTTCACACCGGGGTGGGCCGTGGAAATTCCGGGACAACGAATGCCGTAATTAGTTTCAGTCTGGGCGATGTGATCAGCGGAAACTTTTCGAACTACAGCGCGGCGCTCTCCAGCGCGCAGGTTGCGACCAATCAAGTGTTGACGAATATTTGGGATTTCGGAGTTGGCGCGTTCGAATACAACTATATTGGCACGCTCATGGCGACGAATATCGGAGTGAACCCGCTGGCGAGCACGACGCGGGTCGTGCGCGTGACGATCCCGGACCTTGACGATGACCGGCCGAACGATTCGGCGACACTGTACTCCACGCAGGTGGGCTTTGTGCGCATCACCGATGACGATGCGCGCGGGCCGATTATCGCCTCGGCCATCGCCGAGGGAGCCAGTTTGAGCGGGACAAACTTCCTTGAGACGTTTGAATCTTCGCAAGGCTGGACAAATGTACTCTCCTTTAGTGGGGCATGGACGTATCCGGCAGACAATGGAACGTATATTGCCGAGGGCAATGTGTTGTGGGGTTCGCTGAATCCGAAGGTTTCGGGCACGAAGCGAATCGGGTTGTTGACGACGAACACGCAGACGAGCCTGCAGTTGCCGCCGATCGAGGATGCGGGAAATCTGACCGTGTTTGCGGGTCGCTTTGGCGGCGAGGATGCCACGAACGATGTTCTTGTGAGCCTCGACTGGCGCGATGGAGGCAGTTGGGTGAGCTTTGGGACGCAGACGGTATCGGCGTTGAATCCGGAGTTCGAGATGTTGTCGTGGGCCGTGAATCGGGATGGCATTACAACGCTGCGCATCTCGCGCGTCTCCTCGACGGGGCCGCAGGTCTATATGGATGACATCAACGTCACCCCGATTTCCGAGTGGATCAGCACCAATCAGTTGGTGATGCGCTGGACGGAGGGTGTGGACGACCATTCGAGTGTGGATGAATATCGTCTCGTGGTTCCGATGATTACTAATCGGATTCCGACTGTAACCAATGCAGGCATCCGGATCAACGTGGGGACCACAAACCACACGGCGAGCATCCTCGGGCAGCAGGGCGTAATCACGGGCTTCGTTTTTGCCGTGGATGACGACGATGATCGCCCGAGCGATCGCGCGATGGGCAGCCTCAAGCCGATCATCGTTCGAGTGGATACCAATCCGCCGCCGCTGATCTCGGCGTTCCGCGCAACGGACGCGGCGAATGATCTTCTATTTGACCCTGGCATTGATGAGTCGTCAGAAATCAAGGTTGAGTGGACGCCGGGTGGCGCGTCGGCTGCGCAGGCGGCTGGCTGGCGTCAGGCGGATAGCGCAGCGCTATCGCCGTGGGATACATACATCATCCGCTACTATGAGGTGCACGATACCAATGGCGTGCCTGTTGATAACGCCATCACGACCACGCTGGATCGCACTGTGGCGGCCTGGTCGAATGTGCTGAACAACTGGGCCTTCACAAATCTTGTTCTCTCGAATCTGCAGTTTGACGCCTACTACAAGATTGAGCTAAGCGCTCGCGATGAGGCGGGCAATATCGGCTCGGTGACGAGCGTCATTGGCAACACGGACCGCTTTCTGGTCACGCAGGGTGTCACGCGCGTGAACATGGGCTTGGACGTGTTCTGGACGGGGCCGACGAATGAGTTGATCACGCGCGACTACGATGTGATCTATGTGGATAGCGCCAGCGGCTTCCGCGCATCGCTCTCGAATAGCTGGGATTGGCTCGCCTACACAAACCATCCGCGTTTCCAGGATTACGGTGGGACCAACCGCCTTGCGCCGGGGCTGTTGACGGGCACAACCTATCGCCTCTATCGCGTGGCGAAGGAAAATCGGTGGAGGACCAACGTGTCGCCTCGGGTTGCGAGCGTCGAGATCTATGCGGCGAAGGGGTTGCGCCTGCATCCGGGCGAGAACTGGTATTCGCTGTTCTCGCTGCCGGATCCTGCGACGACGAACGAGGTGGAGAGCACGGTGGCCTACACGTTTGGAACGAATGCGCTGCCGGCGGGCAGCTCGTATGCGACCTCCGCGCGCATCGCGTGGTTCGGTCCGACGATTGGGGCGACGAACTTCGGCACGGTGGCCACGTCGGTGGTGTGGCTCTCGCAG
>WBZO01003824.1_pt1 | contig 15203 bp, 8 predicted proteins | sample 5204261 | NCBI WGS metagenome assembly WBZO01 (sample SAMN12412400, study PRJNA552823) | activated sludge metagenome | isolation source: activated sludge from anammox sidestream of wastewater treatment plant... | place: USA: North Carolina | collected 2017-09 | reverse complement strand
GTTATTGCATGTGGGTTGCTTGCTTTGCATTGTTGCAATGCGCTCATGCTCAGGGTTTATCGATACCTGCATTTTATGATGTAAGCGGTATAAAACTCAGTAATACTAATGGTAATTGGGTTACCGTAAATCCACAACAACCCAATAATATTGATTTGATAGAAACACAATTATTCAAGATGCCCGGAAGAGGCATGGGTGTTGTAGGTGTGGAGTTTAAATTGTTTGGAGCCGATGGAGGAACCGCCCGTTTTAAGAGTGGTGCCATCAATAATTTTGCAGAGGGTGGAAAAGGGGCACAGTTGTATTATCAAGTGGATTTGTCGAATTTGAATATATGGAACCGCCCGTTTTTAGTAACCTTTGGCAAAAAGGGAGAGAGTCGCACTTACGATAAGTATTTGTATTGCAGTGCCGGTGGCGGAGGCTCTACAGGTATGGCATGGCTATCTCCTAATACCAATAGTGCTTCGCTACATAAAACATGGCGTTCGCTATTTTGGGGCGGCAATAAAATAGCTGCAGCAGCAGGTGGTGGCGGTGGGTTTGCCACCAATGCCAATGTGTCTAATGGCAAAGCAGCTATGGGCTTAGAAAGGTCTAACACTACTTTAGTTGATTATAGCTATGATTTTGATTTTAAAAAGTTGACTGACGGGGCGGGACTAGAGCTAATGAAAGTAGGTGCCGGAGGTAGCAGAATGAGAACAGACGCAGCTGTCTTAAACGATCCTGTTTGCTGTGATAACTTTGATAAGATGCGGAAGGCAGGCTCCTATGTACACAATGTATTTAATTTTACTAAATCGGTTGCATTGGGTGTATCTAACAAAATATTACAGTCGGTTACTTTTGGTCAAAGTGGCGGTGTTTCTACTTTTACTTTTCCTGAAACAAATGGATCGCCTGCTGGCGGTTATTTTTCTCCAACATCAAACTTTAGCATTACCAACGATGGTGGACGTGGTGGAGCGGGTTTTAGCGGTGGCGGAGCAGGTGTGCCTAATACAGACTTTTATACTTATGCACTTTCCTACACTTCCGGTTTAACTAGCGGAGGTGGCGGAACGGGAAGCTTACAGCAGATAACAGCTACGGCACATTACAGCGGTGCCGGAAACTCAGGAGGTAACGGGGGTTTGAGTGCTTTGTCTGATTATTTAGTAAATACATCTATTGTTAACGGAGGCTCTACAGCTACTCCTAAGAGCGGTTATTTTATGTATCGTACTATTGCAGATACCACACCTCCGGTTGTGTCTATTGATACTGTTACTATTTATATACCGCAGAGTACTTTTGGTGTATTGTATTCATCTGCTCAACTTAGCCGCGCTACAATCGTTGATGATTGCTCTGATAACGATTCTGTGAATACCATTACATTCAGTAAAGCGAAATTTATATGCAGCGATGTAGGTATCACGCAACCTGTAACGGTAACGGTTGCCGATTTTGCAGGCAACCAAACCATTAAAACAATCATGGTTGTTGTTAAAGATACCTCACATCCGATAGCAATACCAATTATTCCACCCAATCCGTTTTTACCCAACTATAAAGATCCATTTACTATTGATGTTACCAAGGAGCCTTATACTGTAACAGCCGCAGATTTACCCGAAGGCTATGATGGTTGCAATGGTGTAGTTATTCATTTTACACCTACTACATTTACGTGTGCACAAGCAGGAACTTCGCAAACGGTTTCATTTTATTACACAGATAGCGATGGGAATAGCAGTAGTGTAGGAACTGTTACCTTTAATATAATAGCGCAATCTTATCCTGTACTTTATGTAGATGCTTCGGCTACGGGAAACAACGATGGGAGTTCTTGGTCCAATGCGTTTAAGAATTTACAAGATGCACTCAAACCAGGGTGCGAAGCCGATAGAGCAATTTATGTAGCTCAAGGAACTTACTATCCCGATAGAGGAAACAACGTTACGACAGGTAATCGCAATGCTTCCTTTGTAATTCCCGAAAACTACAAATTGTATGGTGGCTTTCCTTCGGGAGGCGATGTGTTTAATAACCGTAAGCCTGCTACGTTTGCTACTGTGCTTTCGGGCGAAATTGGAAACATTGCATCTACCAACGATAATAGCTACCATATTGTTACAATAAACAGCAACAATACATTATTAGATGGTTTTGTACTGAGCGATGGAAATGCCAGTGCCGGTTTGGGTTCCGGTGGTGGAGCTGTGTTTTTTCAGCAACCTTCTATAGGAACTGCTGCTTATACTAACACTTTTAGAAATTGCACTTTTAAAAATAATATGGGCACATCGGGTAGTGCTGTGTATGCTCAACATCAAAACACCAACAATGCCAATAGCATTGATTTTGTAAACTGTATGTTTAGCAAAAACACAGCAAGTTCAAAAGGTGGCGCTGTTTATGTGGAAAGCACCAGTTCAAATGCCAATCAGAATTTTACGAACTGTGTATTTACTCAAAACACGGGAGATATAGGTGGTGCTGTTTATGCTTCTACTTCTTTTTCTAAGTTGAATTTAACTAACTGCACATTTACACGAAACAAAGCTACCACTTCCGGTGGAGCACTGTTTAATCAGGGAGCGGCTACTATTCGCAATAGTATTTTTTATGCCGATAGCAGCAATAATGTGTTGAATGAAGTTACTAATACAGGAGTGTTGAATACGGCATTCAGCAACATTCACGGAAGTGGTGGAAGTGCTAACTGGAATACTTCTTTTGGCAATAATTTGGGAAACAATATTGATACCAATCCGCAGTTCAATTTAATTAACTTATCGCTAAACCCAAGCAGCCCTTGCAGAAACCGAGGTGAAAAAGCATACAACACAGAACCCAATGATATAAACCAAGGAATACGTGTTGTGCAAGATACTATAGATATGGGTGCTTACGAGTGCAGCCCTCTGGTTTACGTGGCTTGGGATGCGCCTAATGGTGGCAATGGGCAAAGCTGGGCAACTGCATACAATAGTTTGCAAGATGGTTTAGACGATGCATTTTTTAGTAGCGGTTTTTTAAAAGATGTATGGGTGAAAGAAGGAACATACTATCCTAGCCGCGATCTGAATGGCAACAGCAATGGAAGATTCAATACTTTTTATGTAAAAGGTTCTAATGCGGTGTATGGCGGTTTTGCCGGGAATGAAACACAATTATCGCAGCGCAATATTCCAGCACACCCAACTATACTTAGTGGCGATCTAGGCACAAAGAATGATAAATCCGATAACGCTTACCATGTGGTTACATTTAATTCTGCAAGCCCGCGTTTAGATGGTTTAATTATAGAAGGAGGCAATGCCGACCATCCAAGTAATTATACATACAAAGGTGGTGGTGGTATATATGAACTCAATAGTTTTGTGGCGGAATCGCATCCCGTAATCAATGGGTGTGTTATTAGAGATAATTCGGCATCAAGCAATGGTGGCGGTGTAATGATAAGCTCTAACTTGGCTAATTGTACAATGGATTTTATACAATGTATTTTTTACAATAACACGGCTCTGCGCGGAGGTGCAGTATATATTCAAAAAGGAGGCAGCAACAACATAGATGTAAAAGCAAGGCTCTATAATTGCACAGGTGTAAACAACGTAGGGTATGCATTTAATGCTCCAGGATTTGGTGAAGCCTACGTGGTACCTCCTGTGGTAGGCTCGGCAGTGCTGGAATTAAACAACAACTTGTTGCTCAATAATACTACAGCCAATGGAAGTGTATTGAATGTAGGCGGAACGGTTATTGGAAGCAATAACTACATGGGTACAAACAACAACGATTTAGTTGATATTACTAATCCCGTAGGTGCCGATGGTTTAATTATGACTGCCGATGATGGTTTTGCATTACAGTCGGGCAGCAGCGCCATAAACTATGGAAACAATACCCTTATTCCCGCAGAAGTAAAAAGCGATATTACAGGTGAAGAGCGCATAAAGCAACTGCAAGTAGATGCAGGCGCATACGAAAGTTTTGGTTGCTTGAATGCTACAAAACTATATGTAGATGCAGAAGTAGATACACTCAATGGCAATGGATTAACTTGGGCAACTGCTTTCCGCTATTTGAATGATGCTTTAAAAATGGCAAATCTATGTTCATCGGTAGATTCTATCTTAATCGCCAAGGGTACTTATTACACATCGGGCGATGTAAATTCTACTGCAGACCAAAGTATAGCGTTTGAAATAAGCCGTCCTGTAAAAATATATGGTGGCTATCCTAATGGTGGTGGTACTCGCGATGTTGCTGCCAACACAGTAGTGCTAAGTGGTGCAATCAATACACCTGCACGAACCGATAACAGCAACCACATTATGCGCGTAGCAGCAGGCGTAAGCGATACAACCCTAATTGATGGCATTACATTTACCAACGGATATGCATCGGTTGTTGGTAGCTACACATTCAATGGAAAATTATTTAGGCGCACACAGGGCAGCGCACTATACAGCATTAACTCGTTGGTGCATGTAAACAATTGCCGATTTGTTTACAACTACGCAGCCGGTTCAGGTGGTGCGGTATATATAAACAGTGGCAAATTTATTTCTGAGCATTCGGTGTACGATATGAATACTTCTTACCAAGGAGGCAGTGCGGTAAGTGCCGATATGGCAACCGATACGCTTCGCTTAGTGGGAAATGTTTTTGTGCGCGATACTTCTGTAAATAGCGTTGGAGGAGCGGTAAGTTCTACGTTTTTATCCACAACATCTTTTACCGATATTTCTAACAACTTGTTTGCTTTTAATAGTGCAAAAGGACAAGGCGGTGCTTTGTATGTTGCCACCGGTTTGTTTAATGTAAGCAACAATACATTCTTCAGTAACTCATCTAATGCTAATGGAGGTGGCGTATCTGTTCAAGCCAATCCAAATGCGGCTTCGCTCTTAGCAAATAATATTTTCTGGAAGAATAATGCAACCTATGGCGATAGTAGTTTCTTGTGTTCCGATTTTAATACGATAACGGGAAATGCAGAGTCAATCAATCCACAGTTTTCTAATGCGGCTAACCCTCTAGGACCCGATGGTTTGTGGTTTACGGCAGATGATGGTTTAAAATTGAAACCGACTTCGCAGCTTATTAACTCAGGAGATAATACGGCAGTAAAGTATTCCAAGGATATTATTGGCAGCACGAGAATTCAGCACGGCAAAGTAGATCCGGGCGCTTACGAAAGCGAGGCGGTGGTTACTCATTGGTATGTAAGTGCTGCACAAGATAGTATAGAACCCGATGGAACATCGTGGGCAAAAGCTTTCCCTAAGTTTCAAGATGGTGTAAATGCTGCAAAACCCGGAGATAGTGTGTGGGTGGCACAAGGTATTTACACGCCTGATTCTTCAGGTACTTCATTCAATTTAAAAAATAAGGTGAAGGTGTTTGGCGGTTTTAAGGCAGTTGAAAGTTTATTGGCGCAGCGCAGTTTGAGCGATGGCTACAATAGTGTTTTAAAAGGAAACAATGCTGCGGTAGTGAAGAATGATAGCACAGATAACAGTACTTTGTTAGATGGATTTGTGATTAAAAATGGTAATACTTCACGGAATGGTGGAGGTTTGCGGAATACGGCTTCTGCTGCTGTTTTTAATCATTTGGTGTTTCAAGATAACCAAGCTGCTAATGGTGGTGCTGTAGCGAATGTGAAATCTTCTTGTAAGTTTTACAATACAGCTTTTGTAGGTAATCAATCGTCTTCTTCGGGCGCTGCAATTTACGATAGCAGTGCTGTAATTGATATGCGCCAAATTACTTGCTACAACAATACAGCAGCCAATGGAGCACTTATTGCCAATGTGGCAAACTCTAATTTTTCTATAAGCAATAGCGTTTTGTGGAACAATACTTCAGCGGAATTATTCAACCAATCATCTACAGCTACGGTTGCTTACACTATGGCCGAAAGTGAGCAAACGGGGCAAGGAAATATTTTTGGCATAAACCCTAAGTTTAACAACGAGCATGCGCCCGAAGGCTTTGATGGACGTTGGTTTACAGCCGATGATGGTTTAACTGCTACTTACTATTCTGTATTTGTAAATAATGGAAGTAATGCGCTGGCAACAGCTATTACTTCCGATGTGAGTGGACTCAATCGCTTGCAAAACGGCACGGTAGATATGGGTGCTTACGAAAGTGCTGAACTTACTTTTTGCGATAGCATGGCACAGTACAATAAAAGTGTATTGTATGTGAATGCCAATGTGCCCGGAAGTGGTGATGGAGCTTCGTGGGCAACAGCTTTTAAAACGCTGAATGAAGCATTGGATATTGCTAATTATTGCTCTTCTATTGATTCAATTTTAGTAGCGGGTGGAACTTATTATCCAACGGGTTACAAAGAAGGAGAAGACCGCAAGCTCAGTTTCCGTATGTTGCGAAACAATATTCATTTGCTTGGAGGCTTTTCGGGAAATGATTCTGTGGCAAGAGATTTAGGCGTATTCAATACTATTTTAAGTGGAAATATTAATGATGGCTCTGTGAATACTGACAATAGTTTTCATGTATTGTCTTTTAAAAATGTGGGTGCTGCTTGCAGTATTGATGGCGTAATTATTGTAGATGGAAAAGCAGATAGCACCATAGCGCCATTCAACCAAGGTGGAGGATTGTATAATGTTGCATCTGGTGCCGGTAACAACAGTAGCCCTACAATATCGAATTGCGTATTTAGTAATAACAACGCGCGCATTGGCGGTGCGGTAATAAACAGTGCTTCTACCCAAGGAGCAGCGCGTCCTTCTTTTGTAAACTGTGTGTTTGCAGAAAACAATGCTTTGTTAGATGGCGGTGCAGTTTATACGAGCGTTTCCGGTGGCAGTAATGCAACAGCCATGTTTACTAACAGTACTTTTGCAGGCAATAGCGCAGGTGCAAAAGGTGGTGCCGTGTATAACTTAGGAACAGGCGGAACCAACAATACAACATTTAAGAATTGTATTGTTTGGGGAAATACCGCTGGCTCCGGTGCGGCAAACACCAAGCAGGTAACGAACGAAAATGCTATGGCTCGCTCTTCGTTCAGTTTATTCCAAGGCGGATTGCCTGCATTGTTGATAGACAGCGGAAACAACTTGTATCAAATACCACTTTTAGTAGATTCTATTCATCCAAAAGGATTCGACCAGCAGTGGATGACTTTTGATGATGGCTTTGCATTAAAGAGCGGAAGTCCTGCCATTAAAACCGGAACAGCATCGGGCGCGCCAGCATTGGCTATTACCGGAGCAGCGCGTGGCTCTATGCCCGATAGAGGTGCTTACCAAAATAGTTGTACGGCTGTAAACTTTACACAAAACATACAGCAGGCAGCTTGCGATAGTGTTGTTTCGCCAAGCCGCAAGTATAGTTGGTTTACTTCCGGCACTTATTTCGATACGCTTTACAGCGCTATTGGATGCGATACTTTCTTAACCATTCATCTTACATTGAATCACACTTCGGTTACAAACTTAACTGCTACGGCTTGTGGTAGTTATGTGTCGCCAAGTGGGCAGTTTGTTTGGGATACATCGGGTTTGTATTACGATACTTTACAGGCTGTATCCGGTTGCGATAGCATCTTTATAGTTCAACTTACCATTGATACTTTACCGCAGCCTGTTGTTGTTCAAAACGGAACTGTATTAGCTACGCAGGCATTTGCAAGCTACCAGTGGTTGCTGAATAATGTTGCCATAAGTGGCGCTACAAGCCAAAGTTATACAGCCTTGCAAAATGGAGATTACAGTGTTGTAGTTACTAATGCAAGTGGTTGTAGCGATACCAGTGCGGCAGTAAATATTCTTGGGTTGAGTGTGTTTGATTTTGAAGGAGGAGCGCAGGTGGCTTTGTATCCTAATCCTAACAATGGGAATTTCACACTAATGTTTTCAAATAGTGAACTGCATGAAGTATATGCAACAGATATGCAAGGAAGAATAGTAATTCCTACTGAAATGCTATCTGGTTCAAAACAGTTTTCATTAGAGCATTTAAGCGATGCTGTTTATTTCTTACATGTCAAACAGCAAAGTGGCATAAAAACCATTCGGTTTGTAGTAGCGCGATAGCGCAAAAAAAATATGTTCACGAAGCTGTTAAATACTTCATGGCTTCGTGAACATATTCATCTTCACCTTCCTTAATTCGGTAAATTATTTCGGCAGGAAGTTGTTTTACGATTTTACCCGGAGAACCCAACACCATCGAATAGTCCGGTACAACCATATTTTCGGTTACCAAAGCATGAGCACCAATAACGCAGCCATTTCCAATAGTTGCACCGTTCATTACGGTAGCCCGCATTCCAATTAAGTTGTGGTTACCAATGGTGCATCCGTGCAGTATGGCTCCATGCCCTATAATATTTCCACTTCCAACGTTGATAGGTTTTCCCGGATCTACATGAAAGATACAGCCTTCTTGAATATTGGTACGTGCGCCAATAATCATTTTATCCATATCGGCACGCAGTACTGCACCATACCAAATGCTAACATTGTCGCCTAGTTCTATATCTCCGATTACAACTGCATTGTGTGCAATAAATACGTTTGCTCCTTTCTTTACTTTAGAAAGGAGTGTTTGGTAATATCCGTTGTTCATTTATGCTTAAAAGAAGGTTAATCAATAAATTTTTGAGCGGCAATTTTTTTGTCTAAAGTGGTAGAGTCGCTACCGGCTTCTTTTGCTTTATTCCAATACTCTACAGCCTTTTGGGTATCGCCTAATCTTGAAAGTATGTCGCCATAATGCTCTAAGATAGTAGCGCTGTTTTCGCCTTCATTTTTCAATGCTTTTTCTTGCCATTCTTTGGCAGCTTTGTAGTCGCCCATTACAAATAGAATCCAAGCATAGGTGTCTAAAAACGAGTCGTTGTTTTCTTGTAGTTTGTTAGCATAAGCGCTCATTTGTTTTGCTTTCTCTAAATTGGTTTTGCGCAGGGCTAAATAGTAGCTGTAATTATTGAGTACGGTAGCGTTATCCGGGTCTAATTTTATGGCTTTGTCGAAGCAGCTGTCCGATTCTTCGTTGCGTGTTAAGTTGTGCAGCACATCGCCAATATTAGACAGAAATTGAGCACGGAGTTTATTGTTTTCTACGCTCATTTTTTCGCCTTTGCCATAGCTTTTTAATGCTTGGTCGTATTCTTTAAAATGGTTTTCGGCCATGCCTTTAAAAAGAAAAGTAATGGCTTGGTTTGGAAAGTATTCAAGGGAGTAAGTGGTAACTTCTTTAAGTTTTTTCCAATCTTGTTTTTGGTTGTAAATAAAGAAGAGTTGTTGCCATACATTAAATACATCTTTTTGTAAATCTAACGAGCGCAAATAGGCAGCTAGTGCAGTATCTATTTGATTGTCTAAGTTGTATAAATCGCCACGAATGGCATGTGCTTTGGCTTCTTTTGGGTGTGTGGCAGCTAAGATGTCTGCCAATTGCAGGGCTTCTTTTCGGTTGTCTTTTTTTACATCAAAGTACTGTATGTAAGGAAAGAGCATTTTTACTTTGGCATCTATATTCAGCGATGGGTTAGAGAATAATTTTTTCAGTGTTTCGCGCCTTGCGGTGGAGTCTCCGTTTTTGGTACTGTAATCGGCCACAGCTAAAAGGGCTTGTGGGTTTTCGGGGTCTAGTTCCAATACTTTTTTGTAGAGTGTGTTTGCTTTTTCGCGCATGTTGTTGGCAGTGTATAAATCTGCCTGCATGAGTATAAAGTTAGGTTCATCGGGGTAGGCATCTTCTAACTTTTTTAATTCGCCCATTGCTTTTTCAAATTGGTTAACGGAGAGGTATAAGCTCTTTTTGCGTGTTACAATTTCTTCGTCTAGTCCAAAAATGCTTTCAAACTGATCGTATGTTTTTATGGCATCTAGTGGTTGCTTATGTTGGATTTGTAGAAATGCCAAACTCATATAAAAGTCTGGTTCGTTGGGATTTTGTTTTATGAGTTCTTTGTAAAGAGGAATGGCATCTTTGGGCGAAGTGCGCGATAAAATTCCTGCCAAAAAATCTTTGTAAAAAATATTGCTTTGGTCTAGCTGTACTGCGGTTTCTGCGGCTTCGCGTGCTGCTTGCACTTGCCCGCTTCCAAAGTATAATTGTGCTAATTGAAAGTGTGCATCGGCATTTTTGCTGTCGAGTGCAATTACTTCTTTAAACTGGCGGAGTGCACTTTCGTAATCTTCAATCATTTTTGCCTTTTCGGCATCTATAAAGAGGCGCTCGGTTTGCGCATCGTTAGCATTGCTTTGAACTGCTTCTTTCTTTTTCTTCTTTTTGGTTTTATCTTTTTGGGGCAAAAAAGTTGCGGTGCTTCCGTTTGAAAGTAAAAAAGCCACCGTAAGAGATATTGAGATTAAGAAGCGGAAATTCATTCTGTTATTGCTGTGTAATCGCCAATGCTGAAATCGGCAAATGTGCCTTGTAAATTAACGTGGTTTCCCACCATACTGTTGTGAAGTAAATAATTTTTTAAAGAAGATTGTGATTGCACAATGCTATTCTTTACAATACAGTTTTCTATCACCGAATTTTTACCAATAGAAACATGTGGCCCTACAACACTGTTTACAATTTTTGCTCCTTCTGCAATATAGCAGGGAGGTATAATGGTGCTGTTTTCTATAACAGCTTGTTCGCTAACTAATTTTTCATTTTTAATGAATTCTAAGTAGCGCTGGTTGGTATCTACGGTGGCTGTTTTATTACCGCAATCTAGCCATTCGCTTACTTCGCCCGGTTTAAATGGAGTGCCTTTTTGTTTCATGTTCTCCAGCGCGTGGGTGAGTTGGTATTCACCTTTCTGCATAATGTTGTTATCAATTAAAAATTGCAGTTCGTTGCGCAGGTAAGCTCCGTCTTTAAAATAATAAATGCCAATGATGGCGAGGTCGCTCACAAACTCTTGTGGCTTCTCAACAAAATCGGTTATCACGCCTTCGCTGTTTAGTTTAACTACGCCAAATGGACGAGGGTCTTCTACTTTTTGTACCCAAATAATGCCTTCTTGTGCGGTATCTAATTGGTTATTGAAGCGAAAGAGTGTGTCGGCAAAAGCAACAATAGTTTTTCCTTGTAAAAAATCTTGTGCGCATAAAACAGCATGGGCTGTGCCGAGTGCTTCGTCTTGGTATGCAATGTGGTAATTGGTGCCCAAAGATTGGCCAATTTGCTGTATCTGGTTTTCTATGGCTGTGCCAAAATCGCGCCTAATGATGAATACTACATTTTCAACTTTTTCGGGAACGGTTTTTATGAGATCTTCTACCAAACGTTGCACAATTGGTTTTCCGGCAACGGGTAGCATTGGTTTAGGAATGGTGAGTGAGTGCGGACGCAGGCGTGTACCCCAGCCTGCCATCGGAATAATAATATTCATATTATTTTTTAAAGATTTAATGGATGCAAATAGAAAATTTTATTGGAAAAATGAAACTAAAACAGAAAGCGATTGTCGCGATTCCAATATTTTACAAGTAAGAAACCCATGAGTGCGCCACCTAAGTGTGCAAAGTGTGCAATGTTGTCGCCAGCCTGCATAGCAATGCCGCGGTAGAGTTCCCAAATAATATAGAGTACTACAAACACTTTTGCTTTTAGAGGTATTGGCGGAAATAGCAACATAAGCTCTGTGTTGGGAAACAACATGCCAAAGGCTGCCAATACGCCAAACACGGCTCCGCTGGCACCAACGGTAGGTATAAAGTAAATTTCTTGAAGCGTATAGAATTGATTCAGATTGGTATCGGTAGCAAAAATACTGCCTGTAAAGTTATATACCTGCCATGCTTGTACGCCCAAGTGCAGTAATTCTGCTCCAAATCCGGTAAGGAAATAAAAGAGCAAAAACCTCTGAGGTCCCCACACGCGCTCTAATACAGTGCCAAATAAAAACAAGGCATACATATTGGAGAAAATATGCAGGAAACCTCCGTGCATAAACATGTGGGTGAATAGCTGAATAGGTTTAAACTCAGGCGATCCAAAATAAAACAAACCTAAGGTGCGGCTGAGGTGAATGCCTAAGAACATTTCGCTAAACAGTGTTGCTGCAAAGAACAATACGTTTAGAATAATAAGGTTGATTACAACACTACGCGTGTCTATATGAAACATGCAGCGAAAATAAAATTACCGCGCTATTGGCTATATGGTTTTGCTTTTGTTGGCTTTCGCTTTATTCTTCTTGAGCAAATTTTTTAATTTCTTCTTCCAGCACAAGTTCATCGCCATCTACATAGCCGGTGTGGGTGTAAACTATTTTCCCTTTTTTATTGAGCAATATGGTAAATGGAATGCTTTGTATATTAAGTTCACGCTTAAGATCTTGATTGGGGTCTAAAAGAATATCGTACTCCCAACGTTGGCTATCGGTGTATGGTTTTACTTTGCTGCTGCTGCGCGAATCGTCAATAGAAACTGCTACTAGTTTCATGTTGTATTTTTGCTGCCATTCTTCGTAAAGTTCGCTGATGTTGCCCAGTTCTTTTTTGCAAGGTACACACCATGTTGCCCAAAAACTTACTACGGTAATTTGTCCGGTTTTGGCATAGTCGCTTACGGTTACTCGTTTGCCATTTACATCATTTAGTGTGAGCGATGGCAATGTTTTTTCGCCTAAAATTTTTTCGGAAAGTGTTTTTTCCTTGCCTTGGGCATAAATAAAAATGCTGCTTATTACAGCAATGATGGTAAGAACTCTTTTTATCATAAATGTAAATTGAAGTTTTATAGATGTTTTTTTATTACAATGGTTTGATAGGGTGCTAAAATAATTGGTTGCGAGAGATTTTGTTGTTCGCTAAAGTTAAGAATGGCACGCGTGTTTGATTGCAATTCTTTTTGGATGGTTTCCGGTACGGTAAGTTTTTTTGTTTTGTTTCCGGTGTTGAAGAATGCATAGGCTGCACCATCAGAAAGTTCTTTTTTGTAAATCCAAATTCCATTTTTCTTTGATACTAAAGTGGCTTGCTTGCCTGCAACATCTTGGTTTAAAGCAATTAAATTGGAATGGAGCAGTATGTTTTGCGTGGCGGTATTCATTTTGCGTAAATCGCAACTGGTGAGGAGTGGAGCGTTGAGCATGCACCAAATGGCAAAATGGCTTTCGTATTGCGTATCGGTAAGTCCTTTAAATTTTCCTTTTGCCGAAGTGGCATTGCCGGTGCCGTAGTTGCCTACAATAAGCATATCGGGATCGTTCCATGCACCGGGAGCAGCGTATTTTTCTAAACCTATTTGGTGGCGCAGGATTTGCATAACGCCATATTGCCAAAAGTGAGTTCCTCCCCATTTGTCGAAAATATCGGGTGTAGTGCGCCAATAGCTGCCTTGGGCTTGCGATGCCCATTTCCATGGTTTGCGAAGTCCCCATTCGCATACGCTAAATACAATGCTTCTGCCACTTTTTTTGAGTGCTTCTCCCATTTTTGTATAACGTTTTATGGCTTCTTTTTGCGACCAAGGTGCAAAGCAGTAATCGTATTTTAGCAAATCTATACCCCATTCGGCATAGGTGGCAGCATCTATTTCTTCAAAACCGTAGCTGCCAAATTCTTTACCGCAGGTATATTCGGCAGCACAAGAATATATGCCGAGTTTCAGGCCTTTGCTGTGAACATAATCGGCAACGTATTTCATGCCGTGCGGGAATTTTTTTTCATCTACTTTGGGTTTGCCGTTGGGCTCTCTTTGGTCTGCATGCCAATAGTCATCAATGTTGATGTATTCGTAGCCGGCATCGCGCATTCCGGTGCTTACCATAGCATCGGCTATTTCCATAACTATATTTTCATCTACATCTTGGGCAAACACGTTCCAACTATTCCAACCCATAGGTGGCGTTAGGGCTAATTTTTCTCCAATGTTTAATTCTATTGTTTGTGTGGTGGTGCCATTTTTATCGGTAGCGGCAACTTTTACCTTGTAAATGCCTTTTTGGGGTGCTGTGCCTGAAATAATACCTGTGTTGCTATCTAGTTGTAAGCCGTTGGGCAGACTTTGCGCATGAAAAATGATTGGCTTTTTGCCTGTGGCGGCAATGGTATGTATAAATGGAGTGGAGGGATAACTGCCAATTATTTTTGCTCCGTGGAAAACAGGCTGAGCTGTTGCAGAGGTGTACAAGAGTGAGTATAGTGGCAGCAACAATAGAAGTGTAATGTATTTCAATTGAATTACGAATAATTTCATACAGACATGGTTAGTGCAATAAAAAAAGCCCAACACATTTGGTTGGGCTTCAAAAGTAATTTTTTGCTGTGGGTTTACTGTGTTACCACAAATTTTTTGCTTACAGAACTTCCGTTGGCAGCTACGTTTGCAAAGTAAATGCCTTTAGAAAGATTAGCAGGTAATTGGTAGTTATTACTTCCTATTTCGGTAATGCCATTAAAGAGTGTTGCAATTTGTTTTCCGGCAATATCGGTAATGGTAACAGTTGTTTGCACACTTTCTTTAGCTTCAACCAATACCACACTTTCTGATGATGCCGGGTTTGGAAGTACGGCTACTGTAGCAATTTTATCGGCAATAGCACTTATGCCTACCATGCCTTGTGGCAATTGGTTGGTGTACATGTAGTAGTACAAAAACATTTCATCTTCGGTAGTAAAGCCAAATCGAATAATATCGCTGCTGGTATTATTAAATATTGCTTTTGCACGCAAGCCGTTTTTCATATCTACTAAATAAAAATTTGGCCAATATTTTATTGGTGGGTGATCCCAAAGGTATTGTCCCATATCGTAGTTCATTTTATAGTTCCAAAAGCCTTCGTAAAGCTGGATGCCAAGTTTATTTGGTTTGGTTTTGTCGTACTCAAATAAATCGTAATCTATGCCAAACTTATGGGTGTGAGAATTAAACATCCACAAGTAGCGTAATTCATTTTTGCCATTGTCGGGGTCGTTCATATAGCGGGTTACAGCTCCTGAATTTGCAGGTAAAAATCCGGCATTGCCTCCACTGCCAAGTTCGCCAAGTGTAACGCTGTTTACGAGTTTACTTTTCATTTCAATAGTATTTGGCTGGCGCTGGTTGTAATAAATATTGAAATAAAAATCGCAAGGTAAAACATGCTGGTTGCCATAGTTTTTAATGTGGTAGTTTAAATCGAGCCATGCTTTTTGATTCCAAAAGAGAGCAGTACCTTGAGGCAAATCAATTTCTTCATCATCTTGCCAAGCTCCGGTTAAGAG
>WBZO01004430.1_pt1 | contig 15207 bp, 9 predicted proteins | sample 5204261 | NCBI WGS metagenome assembly WBZO01 (sample SAMN12412400, study PRJNA552823) | activated sludge metagenome | isolation source: activated sludge from anammox sidestream of wastewater treatment plant... | place: USA: North Carolina | collected 2017-09 | reverse complement strand
GAAGGCGGGACCCGGGGGCCGGGCATGACGTGGAGAGGATTGCGGCCCGGCGGTCCCGGGTCTGCGGCGCACCACTTCGTGCAGCGCTGCGCCCGGGACACGAGCGGGTCAGTTGTCCAGAAAGCTCCGCAGCTTGCGCGAGCGGCTCGGGTGCTTGAGCTTGCGCAGGGCCTTCGCCTCAATCTGGCGGATGCGCTCGCGCGTCACCGAGAACTGCTGGCCGACCTCTTCCAGGGTGTGGTCGGTGTTCATGCCGATACCGAAGCGCATGCGCAGCACGCGCTCTTCTCTTGGCGTCAAGGACGCCAGGACACGCGTGGTGGTTTCGCGCAGGTTCGACTGGATCGCCGCATCGATCGGCAGGATCGCGTTCTTGTCCTCGATGAAGTCGCCGAGGTGCGAATCCTCCTCGTCGCCGATCGGAGTTTCGAGCGAAAGCGGCTCTTTCGCAATTTTCAGAACCTTGCGCACCTTCTCCAAGGGCATGCCGAGCTTTTCGGCCAGCTCCTCGGGCGTGGGCTCACGGCCGATCTCGTTGAGCATCTGGCGAGACGTCCGCACGATCTTGTTGATGGTCTCGATCATGTGCACCGGGATGCGGATGGTGCGCGCCTGGTCGGCGATCGAGCGGGTGATGGCCTGGCGGATCCACCACGTCGCATAGGTCGAGAACTTATAGCCGCGGCGGTACTCGAACTTGTCGACCGCCTTCATCAAACCGATGTTGCCTTCCTGAATCAGGTCGAGGAACTGCAGGCCGCGGTTGGTGTATTTCTTGGCGATCGAGATGACGAGGCGCAGGTTCGCCTCCACCATCTCCTTCTTGGCTTGGCGTGCTTCGCGCTCGCCCTTCTGCACCATGTGCACGATCTTGCGGAACTCGCCGATCTCCAGCCCGGTCTCGCCCGCGAGCACATGAATCTGGTGGCGGTGCTCCTTGATCTTGTCCTTGTCCCTGGCGACGAGATTCTTCCAGCCCTTGGCGGAGAGCTTCGACACCCGGTTGAGCCAGCGCGGGTCGAGCTCGGAGCCCTGGTAGTTCTTCAGGAAGTCGTCGCGCGCGACGCCGTGGCTTTCGGCCAACCGCATCAGGCGGCCCTCGTAGCCGACGAGGCGCTTGTTGATATCGTAGAGCTGCTCGACGAGCGAATCGATGCGTGCCTGGTTGAGGCGCAGCGACTTCACCTCGGCAATGATGGTTTCCTTGATCTTCTTGTACTTGCGCTCCTGGTTGGGCGAGAGCGCGCCGCTCTTGAGCTGAAGCTGGATGTCCTGCTCCTGCAGCCGGCGCAGGCGCTTGTACTCGCTTGCCACGTTGTCGAAGGTCTCGAGCACCTTGGGCTTGAGCTCCGCTTCGATCGCGGCAAGCGAGAGCGAGTTCTCCATGTCGTCGTCATCGAAGTCGGCTTCGGCGACGCCCTCGGGCTTGGCTTCGCCGTCGCCGTCGAGAGGGTCGCCGTCTGCCGCCTTGAACGGGGTTGCGGCGACGGGCGCTGCGGGCGGGGCCGCGGTCTGCGCAAGCTGTACGCCCGGGATCGGGATGCCGGCAACCGGCGCGCCGGGCGTAGCTGCCGCCGGCTGGCCGTCCGATCCGGCCGCCGCGGCGGGCATCGCCTTGGCGTCAGGACCCGCATAGGTCGCTTCGAGATCGATGATGTCGCGCAGAAAGACCTTGCCCTCGTTGAGTTCGTCGCGCCAGATGATGATGGCCTGGAAGGTGAGGGGGCTTTCGCACAGGCCCGCGATCATCGCCTCGCGGCCGGCCTCGATGCGCTTGGCAATGGCGATCTCGCCTTCACGCGAAAGGAGCTCGACCGAGCCCATCTCGCGCAGGTACATGCGCACCGGATCGTCGGTGCGCTCGGCCGGTTCCTTGGTCTCGGACTTGGCGGGGACTTTCTGCGCCACCTCGACGAGTTCGCCGCCTTCGCCCTCGGGCTCCTCGTCCTCCTCGCGCTCTTTCTCCTCGTCGTCGCTGGCCTCCTCGGTCTCGACCACGTTGACGCCCATCTCGGAGAACATCGCGAGCACGTCCTCGATCTGCTCGGAATTGACCTCCTCGGAAGGCAGGACCGAGTTGATCTGGTCATGGGTGACGTAGCCGCGCTTCTTGGCCGCGCGGATGAGCTTCTTGACCGCCGCGTCGGAAAGGTCGAGCAACGGCAGCGGGGCGTCAGGAGCTTCAGTAGCCTCCTTTTCGGGCGCCTCTTCCTTCTCTTTTTCCTTGGCCACTGCCTTGGTCTTGCTCGCCATACACGTCTCCTCAAACACCGAAACGCTTTCGACCCCGTAAGGCTCCCCCGCTTGGACGGGAGGCCGGTCACAGCCCGTATCACGGTCCCCCTATCCTAGGCAGAGGGAATCGAACGGACAAAAGGGCAGCGCCATGTTCCGGCACCACCCTGATTCGCTTGCCCGGCGGAGTGTGGCCGGGGCCTGTTAAGCCCCGATTAAGCCTCCAATTTACCTCCCGGCAACTCCTTCCCTAGGCTCTCCGTACACGCGGAGGGGCGGGAAGCGGAAGAACTCGGGTGCCCGGTCCCATTTCGCTCGCGTCGACCGTTTCACAGGGTCCGCACCATCCGGCCCGACGAGGCACCAAACCCCTCGATCGCTGCTTCGGTCCCGTCGATCACCGAAAGGCGAGCCTTCACGTCCTGCAACCAGGAGTAATTTGCCTCGGTGGTTTCCTGACCCAAGGCGTGCTCGGCTTCCTTGAGCTCCTTAATTAGGGAATGCCACTGCCGATGCAAGGCGACAAGCTGTTTCCAGGTCATCAGCACGTCGTCGGGAGCGGCCTCCGGCCCGGTTCCCCAGACATTTCGTGTCGTGATCCCTTTCTGGATGCGCACGAACAGCTCGGCGTAGCCGCCAGCCGCGAGCGCAGCCTTCAGTGCCTCGGCATCCGTGTCACCGTCGTGCGCCAGGAGGTCGAGCAGCGCGGCCTTGAGTTTTTGCGTCTCGGCATGGCGGAACTCGATGCCGGCAAGTTCCTCGAGGTGGTCGTGCGCAAGCCATGGATGATTGACAATCGCTTGCAACATGAGCGCCTCGCGACGCGGAATCGCGGCGCCATGGCCACGATGCACGGGGCTCGCGGCGAGCTGCTGGCTTGCAACCACGTAGGGTGTGTCCGGGGACAGAGCGCGATTGGCGAATGGCGAATAGCGAGTAGCGAATGGTGAATAGCGCGCCGTCTTGCGGCCCCTGTTCGCCATTCGCCATTCGCTATTCGCCCCCTTTTGCCGCATCGCGGTTCGCTGCGCCGGTTCGAACAGCTGCCGCAGGCGTTCGCCGAATTCGCGGCGATAGTATTTGCGGACCGTCTCGTCGCCGATCGCGGCGAGAACCTCGCCAAGCCGCGCCTCGAACGCGGCGCGCCGCTCGGGCGTGTCGAGGCCGCCCGCCTCGGTCTCGCGCGTCCACAGCATCTGCGACAGCGGACGCGCGGCGGAGAGCACCTCGGCCACCGCCTGCCGCCCGCCCGAGCGCACAAGATCGTCCGGGTCCTGGCCGTCGGGCAGGCTTGCGAACTTCAGGCTCTTGCCCGGCTTGAGGAGCGGCAGCGCGAGATCGACCGCCCGGTAGGCGGCCCGCCGCCCGGCGGCGTCGCCGTCGAAGCAGAGGATCGGTTCGTCTGCCATCTTCCAAAGGAGGATAAGCTGGTCGGGGGTTAGCGCCGTGCCGAGCGGCGCGACCGTCGCCTCGAAACCCGCACGCGTGAGCGCGATGACGTCGACATAACCCTCGACCGCAATGACTTGGCCGGAAAGGCTCGCTGGCTCGGAGGAAGGTGAAGGCTTGCCGGCATGGTATGCGGCCGCCCTTGCATTGGCGATATTGTAAAGCGTTGCGCCTTTGTGGAAAAGCGGCGTCTCGGGCGAATTGAGATATTTCGCCTGCGCATCCTTGTCGAGCGCGCGCCCGCCGAACGCGATGACTCGTCCGCGCAGGTCGGTAATCGGAAACATCACGCGATCGCGGAAGCGGTCGTACGGCACCGGGATGTCATCGCCGGAGACCAGAAGCCCCGCCTCGATCATGTCCTCGACCGAGACGCCGAGCCCGCCGAGATGCTCCTTGAGCGCAAAGCGCTCTGCCGGCGCGTAGCCGAGACGGAACTTGAGCTGCGTTGCGGGATCGAGCCCGCGGTCTGCGAGGTAGCCGCGCCCCCTGGCGCCCAGGCGCGAGGCCAGCGTCGCCTGGAAGAACTGCGCGGCCAATTCGACTATGTCGTTGAGCGTGCGCCGCTGCTGTTCGCGCGCTTCGTCTTCCGCCGAAACCTTGGGCAGCGGCATGCCGGCGATGGCGGCGAGCCGCTCGACGGCTTCCGGAAACGTAACTCCCTCGGTCTCCATCACGAAGTCGAAGATCGAGCCATGCTTGCCGGAGGAGAAGTCGTGATAGAAGCCCTTCTGGTCGTTGACCGTGAACGACGGCGTCTTCTCCTTGTTGAACGGCGAGAGGCCCTTCCACTCCCGCCCAGCCTTGCGCAACTTCACGCGCCGCCCCACGACCTCCGAAACCGGGAGCCGGGCTTTGAGCTCGTCGAGAAATTGCGGTGAAAAGCGCATGGGCAACCGACATTAAAGCGGCGGGCGCCTGCGCCCGAATCGCTCGGCCATCATAGCGTCCGAAACGGTCCGCTTTCGCGACCCCTTGGTTCCCTTGCGATAATCCTCCGCGACGCTCGACTTTTCCTGCTTATTCACAGACCCGATAGGCGGGCGATGTCATGTGGCAACTGACCTGCCGGTTGCCCACGACGCCATGGTCGACATGCCCGGCTCAGCACTCGACCGAGAGGTGGCATAATGCGGGCAGCCGCCTGACATTGACAATTCGCCTGTTGTATGAGGCTGTCGGTCCCAGACAGCAGGCGAGGTAACCCGTGGCACCCGAAGATCTCAGAACCTTTGTTTCCGCCATCGAGCGGTCGCGCGATCTGGTCAATATCGACGATGAGGTCGACTGGGATCAGGAGCTCGCAGGCCTGGGCCGGCTGAGCTGCGAGCGGGGCGGCCCGGCGTTCCTGTTCAACAACGTCAAGGACTATCCGGGCTGGCGCGTGCTGGCCAACCCGGTGGTCGGCTGGCGGCGCTTCGCGACCGCGCTCGGGCTCGCACCCGAAACACCGGTGCGGCGCCTTTATCAGATTTACGCCGAGCGCGAGCAGAACCTGATCCCGCCGATCCGGGCCAATGCCGCCCCCTGCAAGGACATTGTCATCCCCGGCGACCAGGTCGACCTGTTCGATCTGCCGGTGCCGATGGTGCATGAGGGTGACGGCGGGCGTTACCTCGGCACCTGGGACCTGGTCGTGTCGAAAAGCATCAACGGCGACTGGGTGAACTGGGGCATGTACCGGTTCATGCTGCACAACGAGCGGCTGCTGACCGGCTATCCGCGCCCGACCAGCCATCTCGGCAAGATGCTGCTCGAAGGCTACGCGCCGCAGGGCAAGCCCATGCCGATCGCCATCGTCATCGGCGGCGACCTGCCAAGCCACCTTGCTTCGGCGGCGACCTTCCAGCTCGAAGGCGACGAAGCGAAGCTCGCCGGCGGGCTCGGCCAGCGGCCGGTGCCGCTGGTCAAATGCGAGACCAGCGACCTCTACGTTCCGGCCACCGCCGAGATCGTCATCGAGGCGGAAGTCCTGCCGCACAGCATCGCCCAGGAAGGGCCGTACGGCGAATATCCCGGCTATCGCAGCGGCGAGATGGGCAATTCGATCTGCGCGCGGGTGACGGCGATCACCCACCGCCGCGATCCGATCCTGACGCTGGACACGACCGGCTTCATGGATTCGAGCGCGGTGACCACCTCGATCTCCGGCGCCATCGCCATCAAGCGGCGGCTGGAGAAATACGAGATTCCGGTCGTCGACGTCTACGTGCCGCCGGAGAGCGGCGTGCACATGGCGATCATCTCGGTGAAGCGCGGGCGCGGCGGCCCGGCGGTGGCGCAACGCATCGTCGAGATATTGACGGCGCGCCGCGCGCTCATGTCGAAGATCATCGTGGTCGACGACGACGTCGACGTCTTCAACATCGCGGCGGTGATCCACGCCTTCTCGACCAAGTGCCACCCCGATCGCGGCACTCATATCCACCGCTACCAGGGCCGCGCCAACGCGCTCACGCCGGCCTACAGCCAGGACGAGCGGGTGAAGGGCCTGGGCGCGAGCGTCGCGTTCGACGCGACCTGGCCGCCCGATTGGCCGAAGACGACGACGCCGGTGCGGGCCACACTCGATTCGATGTATTCGCCCGATGTCCAGCAGCGCGTGCTCAAGCGCTGGCAAGACCTCGGCCTGTGAGAAAGGGAGACGTCATGGCGACGGAATACGAAACCTTCGTGCGCGACCGCGCCGCCGTCCTCTCGGGCCGCGAAGTCGTGCTGGCCGTGCGCGAGCTCACGCCTGGGCGCAAGAAGTACCGCGGCGCCAATGTGCGCGCCGTCGTCTCGCAACCGCCGCGTCCCGGCGAGCCCATCGTCTGGCTGCGATCGGTGGTCGGCCTGAAGGATGCCAACCCTTGCAGCTTGCGCATCGTCGCCGAACTGCCCGAGACCTTCGACGTACCCGCCTACACCGATCTGTTCGAGGCGATGAAAAAACTGGAGGGTAGTAGTCGATAGTCTTACTGCGTCACAAACGTGTAGGGTGTGCAAAATCGCCTGGCCAGACGGTCCGGCGTGCGCAACGGCGCGGAGCGATTTTGCGCACGCTGTAGGTTGTGCCATACGCCGTTGCACACCCTACAGCGATTTTATGGCGCTGCCGCGCCCGCGGCATCGGGAAGGGCAGTTCAATACGCCCGCTTATCGATCGTTCCGTTCGAGCGCACGAACCAGTGCTCGCTCGCAAACGGCTTGCCGGCAAGCCGGTCGGCGAGCCAGTCGGCCACCAGGATCGGCGGGAACGGCCCGAGATTGGCGGCCGGCACGTTGCCGACCGAATGGCGCGATTCCTGGTAGACCACCATCTGCTTCGGCCCTTTGAGCGCTTTCACCAGCCGTTCGGAATGCTCGACCGGGCTCAATTCCTCGCACTCGCCCGCGACGCAGAGATAAGACGCGCGGATTTTTTCCGCGTGGCCTTCCCAGGTGATCGATTGGCGGAAGCGGTCGAACTCGGCCTCGTCGGTGATGCCCGACATGTACATGAAGCGCTTCTTGAAGGTGGGTGACGCCTCCTGGAAGAGCGTGTGGCAGCCGGGCTCGTGGCAGACCGACATGGCTGCAAACGCCTTGATGCGCGGCTCGTGCGCGGTGAGGATCGTGCCGAAGAAGGTGCCGAAGCTTGTCCCCGACGCGCCGATCTTGTCGGGGTCGATCTCCGGCCGCGCCACAAGCCAGTCGAGGAGCGCCTTGCCGGCCTTGATCCAGTTCTCAACCGAGAAATAGAGCCCGATCATCGGCGCTTCGTATTGCCCCGGCCCATCGATTGCCAGCACCGCCATGCCGCGGTTGAGGAAGCGGTCGCCGTAGAGCGCGACCGAAATCTCCTTGAAGCTGTCCATGCCGGGGATTGCGATCACCACCGGGATGCGCCCGCCGCTATAACCGGGCGGCAGGTGGAACCAGCACGGGATCGCCTTGTCGCCGAGCGGCACCCACGCCGCCTCGACGCGATGGTCGGCAAGCGCGGCGTACTTGGTGTAACACTCGCGCTTCTTGTTGTTGTAGGCGATGTTGGTCTCGTCGTTCTGGTCGTAGGGCCACTGCGCCGCGCCCCAGTGCACCGCGGCCATGAAGTAATTGTCGCGCGCCGTCACCTTGTGCTCCGCCTCCTCGGCGGCCTTCGCCTTGGCCTCGCGCCGGCGCGCCACCGCCTCGAAGGCCGGGCCGATATCGGCCATCTTCTTCACCCGCTCGCGGATGCCCGCAAAGTCCGCGTTCGCCTCGACGCCGCACGGGCTGTTGAGATAGAGCGAGCGCGGCTGGTCCCAGTCGATGCCGTTGGCGCGGATGATGTTGTCGAGAAGCCAGCGCTGTTCCTCGAAGCGGCGCACATGCGGCTCGCCGCGCTTGTCGAGAACGGGCTGGTGCATGGGGCGGTTCATGGCTTCCTCCCAGGTCGGGTGGGCAAGGCGCGGTCCCAGTATAAGCGAGCGCCGCGCGAAAAACGTAGCGCCCGTGCCCACGCCGGGTGCGAAATCCTCATGATGAATTGCGTGGGTCGGCGCGCCACGAGCGGATCGACGGCGCCAAGGGAAACGCAACTTTATCCGCCGACAGCGCTGCTTCGGGACGAATCAGTGGAAATGGCGGGAGCGTCAGTGGCTGCCGCCGGTGAAGCGCGCATTGAACGAATCAGTCGGCGCGGCGGGCGCCTCGCCGGCGGGCTTGCGGGCCGCGCCGACCGGCCGCGCGGTCGACAGACTGGCGCCATTCATCATCAAGGTATTTCCCAACTGAGGTGACGCTCCGGTTGTGGGTCGCACGCGCACCAACCTGAACCGAGGCGGTGGCTTGGGCTGCGCTTCATTCGCGCCGGACTGCGGCGGCGCCACCGCGACGGGCTGCTCAGTTCTCTCTGGTTTGGCGCTCTCTTGCGATGCCGCGTCGTTCGACCGCTGAGATACCGCGTCTTTTGCTCGCAGTTGTTGCTCAGCTTTTACAGGCCAATGAAGCTGCGACTTGGCCGGCATGGCGCCTTTCTTCAGAAACCAGCATTTGCGCCCGTCGATCTCGCGCCAGGCATACCAGCCATCCTTGGGATTGCCGGCAGCGCTCATGCAATCGATCGTCCATGCGGACGAACTGCCAAAGCAGCAGCACGCAAGCGCAAGGATGATGGCTTTTTTCATGGACGGTTCGGTCAACGCTTTGCCAATAGACCTGGAACGAACGCAATCAGAAGATCGCTCACCTCATTGGCGGTGGCATCATGTTGCCGCTACTTCCTTAACGATAGATCATGGAACTGCGGCGCCACTGAGGTGTCGGCTCCGCAACTATTTACCTTTCGCTAAGGATTAGGCGAATTGAACGGGCATTGGCGAGCTACGCTTGGCGAGCGGTTCGATCCTGATTTTTCGCGTCTTGGATCGTGCGCCAGATGTTGTAAGGCGTCGCCGGCATCTTGATGTCGCGCACGCCATAGTCGCGCAGCGCATCGACGATCGCGCCGACGATGGCGGCGGGCGCCGCGGTGGTGCCGCCTTCGCCGCCCGCCTTGATGCCGAGCGGATTGGTGGGCGAGAGCACTTCGGCGATCTCGGTGCGGAAAGACGGCAGCGTGTCGGCGCGCGGCACCGCATAATCCATCAGCGAGCCGACGAGCGGCTGACCGGAATCCGGCTCAACGTAACACTGCTCCCCCATCGCCTGGCCGATCCCTTGCGCGATCGCGCCGTGAGTCTGGCCGTGCACGATCAGCGGGTTGATGCAGCGGCCCACGTCGTCGACCGAGGCGTAGCGCGTGACTGCCGCCACGCCGGTCTCGGGATCGATCTCGACCTCGCAGATCGCGCAGCCGTTGGGAAACACCGGCTCGTGCATCTCGTTGTCGGCGACGACCGCGACGCCGCCGTTGAGATCGTCGGGCAGGGGATGACGCGCGGCTTCCTTGGCGAGCTCGAGGAAGTCGAAGGTGCGATTGGTTTCGCGCGCCGAGAACCGGCCGTCGTCGAACTCGATATGGTCCGGCGTGGTGCCGAGGATGATCGCGGCGATGCGTTTTCCCTTGGCGATGAGCGCGACCGCGGCCTTGGAGAACACGGTGGCGGCATGGCGCATGGAGCGGCCGGAATGCGAGCCGCCGCCCACCTTCACCACGTCGGTATCGCCGAGAATGATTGTCACCGTTTCGACCGGCACGTGAAGCAAATCGGAGACGACCTGCGCGAAACTCGTCTCGTGGCCCTGGCCGCTCGGCTGTGTGCCGATGACGACATCGACGCGGCCTTCGGGCCGCACGGTGATGCGCGCCTGTTCGTTCGGCGCGCCGATCGAGGACTCGACGTAATTGGCAAGTCCGAGCCCGAGCAGCTTGCCGCGCCTTGACGCCTCGCGCTTGCGCTGCGCGAAGCCCCGCCAGTCGGCGAGCGCCATTGCGCGGTCCATGTTCTCCTCGTAGCGGCCGCTGTCGTAGAGCATGCCGACCGCGTTGCGGTAGGGCATGGCCTGCGGGCTGATGAGATTCTTGCGGCGTAATTCGACGCGATCGAAGCCGAGCTGGGCGGCGGCAGTATCGATCAGCCGCTCGATCGCAAACGTGACTTCAGGCCGGCCGGAACTGCGATAGGCCTGCGTCGGCATGGTGTTGGTGAAAACGGCGAGCGCATGCAGCGTCACCGCCGGAATGTCGTATGAGCCCGGGATCAGGCCCGCGCCCTTCGACAGCGGCGAAAGCGACACGCAACGCGCCCCCACGTTGCTGATGTTGGTCGCGCGCATGGCGAGGAAGCGGCCGTCCTTGCGCAGCGCGAGTTCCACCTTGGTGACGAGGTCACGGCCCTGGTAGTCGGAAAGGAAGGTCTCGGAACGAGTGGCGGTGAACTTCACCGGACGGCCGAGCTTCTCCGCCGCCCAGAGCACCAGTCCGAACTCGACGAAAACCCGATTCCGCGTGCCGAAATTGCCCCCGACATCGTAGGAAAGGACGCGGATTCGCTCCGGAGCGATGCCCAGAATCGCCGCGAGTTCGCGTTTCTGCCGCACCGCTCCGCCGCTGCCGGCGTGCAGCGTGTAACGGCCGGTTTCCCGGTCGTACTTTGCCAGCGCGGAGCGCGGCTCCATCGTGACGCCGGTCACCCGGCCGATGTGGAAGTCCATGGCAACCGTATGATCGGCCTGCGCAAAAGCCTTGTCGGTCGCCTCCCGGTCGCCGAAGACGGTCTCGACCGGCACGTTGCCGGGCACTTCGTCCCACAGCACCGGCGCGTTTTTTTGCATCGCATCTTCGGAGTGATAGACGCCCGGCAGCACCTCGTAACTCACATCGACCGACTCGGCGGCGTCGAGCGCCTGCGTCAAAGTCTCGGCGACCACCATCGCGACGGCCTCGCCGACATGGCGCGCCTTGTCGGCGGGCAAGAGCCTGTGCGGGCCGATGAACACGGCGCCGCCGCCCGGCGCGGTAAGCTTCATGTCGAACCTGGTCTTGGGCACCGGATCGTGCGGAATGGGCGCAAGCTTGTCGGCGAGGCAGTCGGCTCCGGTGAACACGCCGAGCACGCCCGGCATCGCCTTGGCCCGCGCCGCATCGATTGCAAGAATCCGCGCATGCGGGTACGGCGAGCGCACCATCACCGCATAAGCTTGGCCCGGCAGGCTGAAGTCGTCGCTGAAGCGCCCCCGCCCGGTGACGAGGCGCGCGTCCTCGTTGCGCGGCAACGGCTTCCCGACCGAGCGAAACTCCGCTTGGGCCGGCGGCAGGGGCGGTTGCGCAATGTCGGTCATCGGCGGCCGATCTCCATTTGCAGATTGTTAGAGCCGAAGCAGCTAATCCGCCCGCTCGACATTGTCCCAGAGCCGTTTCTTCAGCGCCGCCATGTCGATCTGGTACACGCTGCCCGAGCCGGCGAGATCAAGCGCATGCGCTGCGGCCGCGCCCATGGCGATACACGGCCCCATCACCCGCACGCTCGACAGCGCGGCCGCGTCGCCGTCGATGCAGCGGCCCGCCGCCACGATATTCTCGGCCTCCGCCGGCACGAGGCTGCCGAACGGCACATAGTGCAGATGATCGTCGCCGAACGGCTCCCAGACATAGCCTTCCGGCCGGTCATGCAGCTCGATCGGCCAGCCAGTGCGGGCGACCGCGTCGGAAAATTTGGTGCCGGCGCACACGTCTTCGACCGTCAACTGCCGGCGTCCGACGATCCAGCGCGTCTGGCGGATACCCGGAAGGCCGTAGCTGCGCACGCGCGCATTGCCGAAGGCTTTGGGATATTCGCCCTTGAGGAAGCGGATCACGTTGTCGGCCTGGGTCTTGCCAAGAAGCGCGTTCTTTGCTGCCGCGACCGGGTCGAGCGGCGTTTCGATATGCGTCATGTTGACGAGCGCCGTGCCGCGTCCGGGAAAGACAAACGCAAATCCGTCGGTGCGGATCAGGCCGTACTCGGCTGCCGTCGCGCGCGCCCGTTCGACGAGTTCCTGTCGGCTTGGCTGGGCGTTTTCGTCGATCCCTTCGAGCACCATCATCTGCGTGCCGTAGAATGGCCCGTCGGCCGGCTCGCGGCAGGAAAAACCGGCCTCGTAGGTGAGCGCAGCGTCGCCGGTTGCATCCACGAAGCCCGTTGCCGACAACATCACGTCGCCGTAGCGGGTCGCGAGCTCGATCGCGCGGACGCGGCTGCCGTCGCGCATCACACTGCGTAGGATCGCACTGGTTAGCACCGTGATGCCCGCTTTACGCACGGCTTCCTCGATCCAGCGCGACAGCGCGACCTCGTCGTACATCACGACCGTGGTGTTCGAGGGGCCGCCACGGCGGTAGTGCAGCGCGCCCTGCTTGCCGAGATCGCGCAGGATGTCGCCGGCGATGCCGTGGGTGAGCTGGTGACCGTGCGTGCCGTTGGCGAACAGCCCGCAGAATGTGCCGATGATCGAGTTGACTGCCTGGCCGCCGAGGGCCGGTAGTCCGTCGACCAGCACGACCGCGCGGCCGAGCCGGGCGGCTTCGAGTGCAGCCGAAATGCCGGCAATCCCGGCCCCCAGCACGGCGATATCCGCCGATAGGCGGCGGGCCGTTGCGTCGGCAGGCCGGCGTACAACCCGCGTTGCGGTTGAAATTGCCCCCTTGCCAGCCTGCATCGTTCCCTGCGCTAGAGCGCCATGCCGCCGTCGACGAGGTGCGCCTGGCCGGTAATGTAGCTCGCCTCGTCGGAGGCAAGGAAGAGCGCGAGCATCGCCACCTCCGCGGCGGTGCCGAGCCGGCCCATGGGCTGGCGGTCGATGAAGTCCTGGCGCACCTTGTTAGCCGATGCGCCCGATTGCTTCGACAGGTCCGAGATGCGCCCGCCGAGCGAAGGCGTCTCGATCGTGCCCGGGCAGATCGCGTTCGCCCTGATGCCCTGCTTGATGAAGTCGGCGGCCACCGCCTTGGTCAGCCCGATCACGGCGGCCTTGGTCGCGCCGTACGCGTAACGGCTGTGCACGCCCCGGATCGAGGAGACCGCCGACGACATGTTGAGGATCGCGCCGTTCTTCCTTTTCAGCATCCCCGGCAAGAATGCGCGAATGGTGCGATGCATCGACTTGACGTTGAGGTCGAAGGAAAAATCCCAATCACTCTCCGAGCAATCGAACACGTTGCCCTGGTGCACATAGCCCGCGCAGTTCACCAGGATATCGAGTCCGCCGAATTCCCGCTCGACCTCCCTGGCGAGCGCTTCGACCGCTTGGGTCGAGCGCACATCGAGCGGCAGGCGCTTGGTGGTCGCGAGCCCGTCGAGCTTCTCGGCATCCACGTCGGTCGCGATCACCTTGGCGCCTTCGCGGGTGAACGCTTCCGCAATGGCACGGCCGATGCCTTGCCCGGCCGCGGTGACGAGCGCCACTTTACCATCGAGCCGTCCTGCCATGGCCTTGTACCTTCGCGTTCACGGATAACGTCATACGTCGGATAGCTGCCTCAGTGGTTGTCGCGCGGGATAAAGTGATCGGCGACGCGCTGAAACTTGACCGCGGGCTTGAGCACCATGCCGGCGGCAAGTTGATCGACCATACCGCGCTGGATTTCCTGCCATGGCGTCTGGCTTGGCGGGTAGTGATAGCCGCCGTTCTTTTGCAGAGCCGCCCGGCGGGCGGCAAGCTCCGCGTCCGAAATCAGAATATCGGCGGTGCCTTTATTGAGATCGATGCGGACCCGGTCGCCGGTCTTGAGCAGCGCAAGCCCGCCGCCCGCCGCCGCCTCCGGCGTGGCGTTGAGGATCGAGGGCGAGCCCGAGGTACCCGACTGCCGGCCGTCGCCGATGGTGGGCAATGACTGGATGCCCTTTTTGATGAGGGCTGCGGGCGGCTGCATGTTCACCACCTCGGCCGAACCCGGATAACCGATCGGGCCCGTTCCACGAATGAACAGCAGGGTGCGCTCGTCGATCTTCAGCTCCGGATCGTCGATGCGGCGGTGATAATCCTCCGGACCGTCGAACACGACCGCGCGGCCTTCGAATGCGTTCGGGTCCTTCGAGTCCGACAGGTAGCGGTCGCGAAAATCCTGCGAGATTACGCTCACCTTCATGATCGCGGAATCAAACAGGTTGCCCTTGAGCACCTTGAAGCCCGCCTGCGTCTTGAGCGGCTTGTCGTAGGGGAAGATGACGTCGGCATCCTGTGTTTTGGCGTGCTTGACGTTTTCCCCCACGGTCTTGCCATTGATGGTGAGCGCGTCGCCATGGATGCGGCCGGCGCCGAGCAGTTCGTGCATGACGGCCGGCAGGCCGCCCGCGCGATAGTATTCCTCGCCGAGATACGTGCCGGCCGGCTGCATGTTGACGAGCAGCGGAACGTCGTATCCGAGCCTCTCCCAGTCCTCGATGGTGACCTCGACGCCGACATGGCGCGCGATGGCGTTGATATGGATCGGTGCGTTGGTCGAACCGCCGATGGCGGAATTGGCCACGATGGCGTTCTCGAACGCCTTGCGGGTGAGGATGTCGGACGGTTTCAAGTCCTCCTGCACGATCTCGACTGCGCGCACGCCGGTCTCGTAGGCGATCTGCCCGCGCTCGCGGTAAGGCGCCGGGATGGCGGCGCAGCCGGGCAGGCTCATGCCGAGTGCTTCGGCGAGCGCGTTCATGGTCGAGGCCGTTCCCATGGTGTTGCAGTGGCCGATGGAGGGTGCCGAGGAGGCGACCATCTCGATGAATTCCTGGTAGTTGATCTTGCCGGCGGCGTGCAGTTGCCGCGCATTCCAGATCGCCGTGCCGGAGCCCGAGCGCTCGCCCTTCCACCAGCCGTTGAGCATGGGGCCGCCCGAGAGCACGATCGCCGGAATGTTCACGGTCGCGGCCGCCATGATGGCGGCGGGCACGGTCTTGTCGCAGCCGGTCGTGAGCACCACGCCGTCGAGCGGATAGCCGAACAGCACCTCGACCAGCCCGAGATAGGCGAGATTGCGGTCGAGTGCCGCGGTCGGCCGCTTGCCGGTCTCCTGAATAGGGTGCACCGGGAATTCGAACGCGATGCCGCCCGCCGAGCGGATGCCTTCGCGCACGCGCTTAGCGAGTTCCATGTGATGCCGGTTGCACGGCG
>WBZO01004425.1_pt1 | contig 15220 bp, 8 predicted proteins | sample 5204261 | NCBI WGS metagenome assembly WBZO01 (sample SAMN12412400, study PRJNA552823) | activated sludge metagenome | isolation source: activated sludge from anammox sidestream of wastewater treatment plant... | place: USA: North Carolina | collected 2017-09 | reverse complement strand
CCGCCAACAGCGCCTGCTCCCTGCACGCGAAGCCGGCCATCGTGCCCGAGAAGTTCAACACCGGCGCGCCCGCCACAATTCCGTCGAAATCCTCCGGGAAGCGCTGCGCCAGGATCAGCGCCTGCCGGCCGCCGGTCGAGCAGCCCTGGAAGTACGAGCGCGCCGGCCCGGCGCCATAGTAGCGCGCCGCGATCCGCTTGCCCGCCTCCGCGGTGACGTGCAGCGAGCGGAATGCGTAGTCGAGCAGCTTCTGCCGGTTGACGGCGAATGTGGCAAGCGGCTCGTCGCGGCTGTCGTGCCCGGTGTTGGTCACCGCCGCCGCAAACCCCTGCCGCATGGCGGTCGCGCGAAGCCGGATCCGCTGAGGCGATTCCAGCGTGTCGCCGGCGTATCCGCCGTTGCCGGTCAGCAGGAAGCGCCGGTTCCATGCGGTCGGCAGGGCGACTTCAAAACGGATCTCTGGCAGGATCATGCCCAGGACGCGGCAGAACTCCGGCGTGCCGCCATCGCCCGGCACGAGAACCGCGCTCTCGACGGTGAACTCGAAACCGGTGAGTCTCTGGATCTCCCCGCAGGCGATCGCCGGTTTGCCCGCGGCCTCGCCCGCCGGCGGATTGAGGAAGGCCGCGCCGGGCTGCGCGGCGCATGACAACGCGGAAGCTGCAAAGGCCAGAATTGGGCGCATCCCACCAATATTACGGCGATGCCGGGCCGGCGTCGAAACCCGCCCGCCGATCAACGCCGCCCGGCCGGCCGCGCGCCGGGATAATAGCTCGTCATCGGCACGTGCGGGTAGCCCATCGACCGGTGTGTGACGTCGTTCCTGTACAGCGGGTCCTGCATCAGCGTGACGCGCCGATCCACCGCCGGGATCGTCGTGCTGTAGATGCGAAGTTCACCATTGCTGAAAGTGACGATCTCCTCCCGCCAGTCGCCGGCGATATCCGCAATCTGCTGCACCGATCCTTGCGTCTTGCCGAGTTGCGGCCCTCGCCACTTGGAGATCGTGCCGCGGCTGTGCAATTCGCGCAGCAGGTCGGCGTCCCACCACACGAGCTCGTCCTGCGGAGGAACCGGACCGGGGATGCGCCGGCCCGTGGCGGTGTAGTAAAACTTGTCGCCCCAGACCTCCATGCCCGGGAAGCGCGGATCGATGTCCCCCACGAGCCCTCCGGCCACCTGATTGTCTCTGGTCGGCTCATCCGCGCCGAAGATCAGGTTCCCCGTCTTCGCCTCCCACAGGCTGACGCCGTTTTGCGGATGCGGATCCTCGATCGTGTACCACACCTCGAGACCCGGCCGCGCCGGATCGACATCGGTGACGTAGAAGCGGTCGCCATGGCCCAGGCCGGTGGACCACATCGTCCGGCCGTCGTTGTCGATGGCGATCGAACCGTTCAGGATTTCGTCGGCGCCGTCGCCGTCGATATCGGCGGCTTTGATGCTGTGCTGGCCCTGGTACTTGAAGGGCGCGCGTTCATTGGTCCAGCGCCAGACCTTCTGCAGCTTCCTGTCGCGGAGCATCCAGGCGTCGACCCGCATCATGCCGTATGTGCCGCGCACCACCAGCACGCTCGGCGTCTTCCCGTCGAGGTAGGCGACACCGAGCATGTGGCGGCTCGAGCGGTTGCCGGACGTGTCCGCCCACTCCTGCGGCTGGCCGCGCTCGATCCAGTCCACCTTGTCGATCTCCCTGCCCGTCGCGCCGTCGTAAACGCTGAGGTACTCCGGCCCCTGCAGAACAAAGCCCCTGCCGCCGTCGAAGGCCTCTTCGCGCGTGGCGGCGTACGGCGCCGTGCGGAGGCAGACTTCCGCCCTGCCGTCGCCGTCGAGATCGCGCACCACCATGGGCGAAAACCAGATGCCATGATTGATGTTCCAGCCCAGATCGATTCGCCACATGAACTCGCCGGTCCGGCCATCGTAGGCGTCGACCTTATAGGTCGCCGCGCTGGGGACCACCCGGCCCGGATCCACCCCGCCGCTTGGGTGCTTGACGACGAAGTCGTAGACACCGTCGCCATTCAGGTCGCCGATGCCGACCCGGTCGACGCCCCGCGTGATTTCTCTCAGCCTGATCGCGCGGTAAGCCGCCGCAGCCCGCGGCGCCGCCAGCGAAACCCGCTCCGAGGCCTCGAGTTCAACGCCCTTCACCACCGGCCGGACATACCAGGAGTTCTCGACGTCCGCGGCTGCGGTGGTGTCGACGAAATCCGTGGTCCTGACGATGGGCGATCGGTTGAGACGGACGGCCGCGCCGCCGGCAGCGGCCCTGTAAACATGGAACGCCACGTTGCCGGCGTCGGATTTCAGCAGCCGCCAGGTGAGGTAGACCCGGCTGGCGTCGAGCGGGATTGCGGCCAGCCCCCGATTCAGCCTCTCCTCGATCCGCTCCGCCGCCCAGCCGAGCGGGACTCCCGGCCGGTACAGCGGGTCGACCGCGTAAAAGCTCAGGTTCGGCGCGATCTCCGTTGGGCCGAGCTTGCGCAGCGTCTGGTCGTTGTCCGCGGGCGGGCGGGTTGCCGGCTGCGCCCCGGGCTGCGCCCGGACGCTCATCCAAACAAGCAGCAGCAGTACCGCCGATTTCAACGGCCCGCCCTCCGTTGCCGCCTGCGCCGCCGCCGGACGCCCGTCATTGGTTGCCCAGCCTCCGGATCCAGATGTTGCGGAAGCGCACCGCCTGGCTGTGATCCTGCAACGTCAGCGGCAGCTCGGGCGGGTGCGGCGCATATGTTCCGATCCTGCGCCAGATCGTGGTGCCCAGGTAGTTCTTGTGGTGCTGCGCCAGCACGCCGTTGAACAGTAGCGTGACGTAGGCCGGCTTGACCAGCTTCTCGCCTTCAAAGCGAGGCGCCTCGAAGAAGATGTCGTAGACGTTCCACTCGCCCTGGGGACGCGCGGGATTGACCAGCGGCGGCCACACGCCGTAGATCGCCCCGGCGCCGCCGTCGGCGTAAGTGAGGTGGCCGGCCGATTCGAGCACCTGGATTTCGTAGCGGCCCATCAGCTCGACGCCGCTGTTGCCGATCCCCTGCCCATCGCCCTTTGCCTCCGGCGGAATCTGCCACTCGATGTGCAACTGGCAATCCCCGAAGCTCTGCCTGGTGCGCAGTCTGCCGGTTCTGGGGACGATCTCGACGTAGCCGTGTTCCACTTTCCACTTCGGTTCCGAAACCACCCCGCCTCGGCCGAACTGCTCCCACTGCGACAGATCCTTGCCGTCAAAGAGGATGATCGCGTCGGCCGGAGCGGTAATGGATGCCGGCGGCCCCGGCGCGACTTTCGGCGGCCGCGGACGCTCCATATCGTGCACCTTCCACTTCTGATCGGGCAGTTGTGGCGTGTCGCTGTACCCTCTGATATCGTCGCCGGCGAGCTGGCGGTCCGCCTTCTTGGCCGCGGGCTGCGGCTGCTGGGCGAACAGGGTCGAGGCGGCAAGAAGCGCGATCTGAATCCTCATGCGGGTCTCCTGAAGGGCGCAGCCTTCAGGCTGCTATGGGACAGTTTATTCTGTTCTCGGCTCCGAAGCTGGTCGGCATCCGAATTCGCGGCCATCTCGCCGCCGATGGGGTATTCTTGTCTACGGCTCCCGGGCCGCGGCCCGCATGCCGGCTCGCGAGGCCGGCCTGATGGGGGCTCGTGCTCGCGGTCTTGCCGAGGAGGGGTCATGAGCCGATGGCAGACATCCGAAGATCTCCTGCAGAAAGCGCGGCGGTCGCTGGCGGGCGGCGTGAGCAGCCCGTTCCGCGCGAAGTTTCCCGTGCCGCTGTACTTCCGCGACGGTTGGGGCGCGCGGTTGGAGGATGAAGACGGCAATCGCTACATCGATTACGCCCTGGCGTGGGGACCGGCCATTCTGGGCCATCGCCACCCCAGGCTCGTCGAGGCCTACCGCCGGCAGGCGGAGCTTCCGCTGATCTACGGTGCCCAGCATCGCCTCGAGATCGAGGTCGCGGAGCGGATCCAGGCCGCGGCGCCCTGCGCCGAACGCGTCGCCTTCACCTCCAGCGGCAGCGAAGCCGTGCAGCTCGCCCTGCGGCTGGCCCGCGCCCGCACGGGACGCCGCCTGGTGTTGAAGTTCGAGGGCCACTACCACGGCTGGTTCGACTCCGTCCTGCTGAGCTATCATCCGCCCGCCTCCGAGACGGGCTCCCCCGAAAGCCCGCGCGTCACCCCCGAATCGTCCGGACAGGCGCCGAATGCGGCCGAAAATATCGTGGTGCTGCCGTGGAACCGGCCCGACCTCGTGGACAGGCTGTTCGCCGGGCGCGGCAGGGAGATCGCCGCCGTCGTCATGGAGCCGGTACTGATGAATAGTGGCGGCATCCTGCCGCGGGACGGCTATCTCGCGGCCGTCGCTGCAAGCGCGCGCCGGCACGGCGTGCTGCTGGTCTTCGACGAGATCATTACCGGATTCCGCATGGCGCTCGGCGGGGCGCAGAGCCACTATGGGGTCGTCCCGGACCTGGCAACCTTCGGCAAGGCCGTGGGCGGCGGCGCGCCGTTGAGCGTCGTCGCGGGACGCAAGGACATCCTCGACCTGATGTTCGGCGGAGGCGTCAGTTTCGGAGGCACCTTCAACGGGAACCCCGTCTCCATGGCCGCAGCGGCGGCCACGCTCGAAGAGTTGGCCCGCGACGGCGGCCATGCGCTGAAAGAGGCCAACCGCCTCGGCCGCCTGCTGATGCAGGGCATCGAGGCGGCCGCGGCGCGGCACGGAGTGCCGGCGCTCGTGAGCGGCTTCGGCGCCGCCTTCGCCATCCACTTCACCCCGAGAAAGGGCCTCTCTCAATACCGCGACCTCTTCGATGACGACACCGCGAAACTCCGGCGCTTCCTGTCAGCCGCGCTGGAGCAGGGCGTCTACGCCTTGCCGGACGGCCGCTTCTACACCTCGGCCGTCCATACCGAGACGGATATCGAACAGACCGTCGCGGCCATCGAACGCGTCTTCGCCAGCCGCCTCGCGGACTGACCCCGCGAAGCCGCGCGCGCCCGCGCGCCCCGCATCCCGCGCGGCCATCGCGCCGGGCCGCGGCGCGGCCCGGCGGAATCGCCTTGGCTGGTCAGAAATAGAACTTGGCGCCGAGCACCGTGCGGCGGGCGTCAAGCGTCGACGTGTACTGCCCGAAAGTGCCGCTGACCTGCCGCCCGGACGCGTCGAACCGGGCGGTGGTGTCCACACCCTGGAAGCTGGCGTGGTTGAAGAAGTTGTAAAACTCGAAGCGGAGTTGCAGCCGGTAGCGCTCGCTCTTCGACAGCGGAATGTTCTTGTAGAAGGAGACGTCGAAGACGTTCTGCCCCGGCCCGCGGAAGACGTCCTTGGGCGCGTTGCCGATCCCCAGTTCCGCGCGTGTCGGCGGGGCGAACACGTCCGTCCGGAAGTGCTGCCGCTCGGTTCTCTCCCCCTTGGGCAGAATCGGGTTCGACAGCACCTTGATGCGGCTGTCGACTCCGGCGCCACTCGCGCCCGTGAGGTCTTGCGACTGCACCAGCGAGTAGCCCACGCCCGACGGCGAACCGCTGATGAACGAGGTGATGCCGGCGATGTCCCAGTTGTCGAACACCCACTTGGCCACCGGGTTGTCCCAGACACCGCTGAGCTTGGGGAAGCTGTAGGTGTAGTTGAACACGAAATTGTGGGTCCGGTCGAAGTTCCCTTTGCCGTAGTTCCGCATGCGGAAATCGAGGAACGGATTGACCGAATCGTTGTTGCCGTTCACGTAGTTCATCGACTTCGACCACGTCCAGGAGAGGCCGAACATGAGCCCCTTCGAGAAGCGCTTGTTGAGCTGCGTCTGCATCGAGTGGTAGTTGGAGTTCGACGCCATCTCGATGTACTGGATGTCGGCGTAGCCCGGCAGCGGGCGCAGGAAGTTGTCCGGCAGAGGCGTGCTGCCCGTGGTGGGGTCGATGCTGGAGGCCAGGAACTTGGTCCCATAGTTGAGCGCGTTGAGGCTGCGGCGGTGCAGCAGGTGGCGCGCGACGCTGCCAACATAGGCGACGTCCAGCACGCTGCCCCACCCGATGTTCTGCTGGATGCCCAGGCTCCAGTTGTAAACCTGCGGCGGATCGTAGTCCTTCTGGATCGCCGTCACGCCCGGAGGCGACGTCCGGAACGGGCTGCGCAGCAGGTCCGCCATCGTCACGTAGGTCGCCGAGTTCGTGATCGTGTTCGGCGGCAGCTCGCGGTGAATGATGATCTGGTCGTCGTTGAAGCGGTCATAGAAGATCCCCGCCCCGCCGCGCAGCGCCGTCCTGCCGTTGCCGAATACGTCCAGCGCGAAGCCGATGCGCGGCGCGAACTGGATGTTCGGCGTGTTCAGCAGCTTCTCGTAGACCACGTTCATGCCCTGGAACGGCGCCAGCGGGCTGCTGGCGAACTGGCCGATGACCGCCGCGGAAAGCTCCTGCCCGGTAACCGGATCGCGCCCCACCCGCGCCCCGGCGGCATTGCGGAACGGCTGAATCAGCGGCGGCTGCTTCGACCGGTCATACAGGTTCAGATCGAACGAGGACAGATTGTCGCCCGCGCTCCAGCTCGGCTGGATGAAGTACATCCGCAGCCCGTAGTCCAGCGTGAAGCGGCGGGTCACCTTCCAGGTATCCTGCGCATACCACTCGATATTCAGGTAGCGCGAGTGGCCGTGCGGATGGTTGGTCGATTCGGTGTAGCTCTGCACGCTGCCCAGAATCGCGTTGGAGTAAGCGTAATTGGTGTCCAGCGGGTTGTTGACGTCGCGGTTGAAGTTGAACGTCCCGTTGAACGAGGAGCCGCGTTGGGCGTTGCGGGTGGTCTTTTCCACATAGATCCCGAACTTCATGTTGTGCGCGCCGGTGATCCAGGAAAAATTGTCGTTGTAGTTCCAGATGTTGTTGGTGCCGAAAAACGGATAGCGGCTCTCAATATTCAGCACGCCGGCGTTGGGAACACCTCCGAAATTGGCGTTCGGAATGAGATTGTCGGGGTTCGCGGCCGGGTAAAACTGCGGCAGATTCAGCCCGATCTTCGACCGCACGTTGCGGTCGAAGCCCGTCTGCTCCAGCGGTCCGACGAGCTGCTTCGCGCGGTTGATCCCAAACGTGAACTCATTGACCTTCGTGGGGCTGAAGGTGTGAATCAGCGTGGCCACCGAACCCACCGAGTGAATGTCGTAAATGATGGGCAGTTGCGGCCAGCTCGAACTCGCCAGCACGAAGTCGAATTCGCCCTTGAAGGCTTCATAATCCTGGATCCCGCGCCAGTAGAATTGCGTGCGCGGGCCGATATTCCAGTCGATTCGCAGCACCGAATCGCGGCGCGGCTGGTTTACAGTGGACTGGATCAGCGCGTTGTAGGAGCGCGCCGGGTCCACCGCGTTCGGCAACGGCATGATGTTCAGCAGCGCCTGGCCGTTCTTGTCGATGCGGTTCGCCGGAATGATGTTGCCGGGGAACGGCGTGCGGTTGTTGGTGGGATCCCAGATGGGAATCAACGCGCCGCTCTGGTCCAGCGTGCTCGAGAAGTTGCCCTGCCGTTCGAGGGCCGTGGGGAATGTGCGCCGCACGAGGTTCGTCGGCGACTTGCGCGGCAGAAACTCCTGCGACCAGAAGAAGAACAGCTTGTCCCGGTCCTTGTTGAAACTGCCAAACGTCACCGGTCCGCCGATGAAGTAGCCGGGGTAGTTGAAGCGGTACTGAGGCCGCTTGAGGCCATCGCGGTTGCGGAAGAATTCGTTCGCGTTCAACGCTTCGTTGCGGACATAGTAGTAAGCGCCGCCATGGAATTCCTTGGTGCCGCTCTTGATCACGGTGTTGATGGTGCCGCCGGAGGAGCGGCCGTACTCTGCCTGGTAGTTCGACAGCAGCACCCTGATCTCGGCGACGGCGTCGATCGAAGGAGCGAGGTAGGGTCCGGTCATGGAGCCGGTGTCGAGCGAGGAGACCCCGTCCAGGGTGAGATTCAGCGTGCCCGTGCGCCCGCCGTTCACGCTCACGCTCGAAAGGTTGTTCCAGCCGGGAGCGTTGCGGTTCTGCGTGTCCACGATGCCCGGCAGCAGCTTCAACAGCCCCAGGTAATCCCGGCCCTTGAGCGGAATATTCTGCGTCTGCTCAGTCGAGATCAGGCCGCTGCGCTCGGCGGACTGGGTCTGCAGACGGGCGGCTTCGGCCTGGACCTCGACCGTCTGCGTGATCTCGCCGAGTTCGAGAACCGCGGGCTTCAGCACCAGGCGCTCGGTGGAGGTGAGCGCGAAGTCGGTCTGCTCGTATTTCTTGAACCCCTTCGCGCTGACGGTCAGCCGGAATGTTCCCGGCAGGATCTGCGTGAAGACGAAGTCGCCGTTGCCGCCCGAGGCGGTCTGGCGGGTTTGGCTGGTCTCGACGTTGACCAGCGTGACCTCGGCGCCGGGAATGGCGGCTCCGGACTGGTCGGTGACCGTGCCTGAGATGGAGCCGGTGAGACCCTGGCCGTGTAATGCGCCCGTGATCGCAGCGCTCAGAAGGATGAGTGGGAGCAGTCGTGTCATTGCGTAGTATGACCCCCTTGTCAGGAGTACACTACCACACCCGGCGGCACGGTGCTACCCTTGGCCTGTGAGCGGGCCGGTTCGCGAGATCTTCGAGCGATTCAGGACAGGCGACGACTCCGCTCTCGGAGAGCTCACTCCCACGCTCTATCACGAGTTGCGCCGGATCGCGTCCAGGCACCTGCGCGGCGAACGCAAGGATCACACGCTGCAGCCGACGGCGCTGGTCCACGAAGCCTACCTCAAGCTGTTCGAAGGCGCCGAGCGCCACTACGCCGGCCAGGTTCACTTTCTCGCCGTGGCTTCGCGCGTCATGCGGCAGGTGCTGGTGGACTATGCCCGGGCGCGATCCGCCGCGAAGCGTTCACGGCCGGTCGAGAGCGGGGCGCCGCGAACCACCAGCCTGGAGGTGAGGACCGCCAAGGGCGTCGAGATCCTCGAGTTGATCGAACTCGACGACGCGATCCGCGAACTGGCGGCGGAAAAGGAGTCACTGGCAACCCTCATCGAGATGCGCTATTTCGGCGGAATGACCGCCGAGGAGTCGGCCGAGGCGCTGGGGTTGTCGGTCCACGTCGTGCGTCACGAACTGCGCTTCGCACAGGCCTGGCTCAGCAGAAGACTCGACAAGTAGCCTGCCGTCCCCGCTTCCGCCCGGCCGCGCGCGGTGGTTGGACGCAGTCCCGGCGATCCCGGTGCCGGGCACGGTCTGCCTGGCCGGCAACGAACGTCGAGCGCGGATGGGCGGCGCGCAACTCGCTCCAGATTCCGGCCAGCGCCTCCGTCGCAGCCGCGCAGGCAGCCTGGTCGGCTCCGGCCGAGTAATCGCGAATCCGCTCCAGCACCTCGACCCGCTCGAAGCTCGCGCCCAGCGTGGGATTCGTCTCCCGCGGCAACAGCGCCAGATGACGTTGCGCCGCTGCCAGCGCTTCCCTTCTCCGCCCGTTCGCGCGGAGCCGGATCTCCTGCGCGCGCAGAAGGCTGCGGTCATTGACCCGCACTCCGTACTGTCGCAGCCGCCTCAATTCGTCCGCGGCTGCCTCCGCATACGCGCCCGCCCGCTCGAATTCGCCGAGCCGCGCCAGCGGTCCGACCAGGCTCGTCAGGCAGTCGAAACGGAAGACCGCTCCGGAATAGTTCTCCGGGGAGGTCTTCAGGCCCAGCGCATAGGCGCGCTCCAACAGGGCGCGCGAACTCGCCGGCCGGATCGCCGCCAGCGCCACGCCCTCCCGGCTGAGGGACCGCGCGTAATCCAGCTTGGCCACGTCGTTGCCCGGATCGGCCTTTAACAGCTTCTCCGCAATGAGACCGGCCTTCCGGTAATGTTCCACCGCCTCGCCAACCCGGCCGAGATTGAAGCGAAACGGCGAGCCGAAAACGTCCCCCAGTGCGATGTGGCTCCAATACAACTGCCGGACGCCCCGGGCGAGTTGGGGCGCCGATGCCAGGTTCCTTTCAGCCCGCTGAATCGCCTCGCTCAGGCTGGCGACCGCTCCCGCGAAATCGCCCGACAGCGCTTGCGACCGTCCGAAGCCGGCCAGCGTGGTCACCAGTTCGGCATCCGTCTCGTCCGGCTTCGAGCGGCTTCCCGACAGCCTCCTCAGAATCAGCAGGGAGCGGCTGAAGGCCGCCGCGCTCTCTCCAGGCTGCGACGTGGCATCGTAGTATCGTGCCAGCTCCTTGTTGGCCTGGGCTTCACGCAGCGGCTGGAGGCGGGGCGCCAGCCGCAGCATCCGCTCGATGGCCTCGCGCCGCTGCTGCGGGCGGAGCGCCTCTTCGAAGATCGGGACGAGCCTGGCGTAGACCTGGAAGAGACTGTCCAGACGGCCGGCCCCGGGGTTCGAGGCCTCGACGATTGCGCCGAGTTCCAGCGTCTTCGCGGCCGAAATCAGCGCGCTGCCGGTGTCGCCCGTGCTGGAAGCTCCGCCGCCGCGGCTCTGTCCCAGCCTCGAATAGGCGCTCAGAAGCTCCCACGCGAGTTCAGGGTCCTTCCGGTAGTCTTGTTCCAGACTCTCCAGATATTGGACGGCGATGGCGCCGAGCTTCTCCCGCGCCCGCGTGCCGCCGACAAGCCCGCCGATCTCGTCATGCACCTCGAACAGCAGCCGGTCGGCCAGACGGCGCGTTTCCCAGGCGTGGAGCAGCGCGGCTTCCCGCTGCTTCAGCGCGATGCCGGTCGCGGCAAGCAGCATGCCGGCGACGGCCGCAGCCGCTGCCAGCGGAACCCAATGCCGGCGGGCGAAGCGGCGCGCCCGGTAAATCGCCGAATCCGGCGTTGCCCGCACCGGACGCCGCAGCAGAAACCGGTTCAGGTCGTCCGCCAACTCCGGCACCGACCCGTAGCGCCGCTGCGGATCCCGCTGCAGCGCCTTCATGAGGATGTTCTCCAGATCGCCCTTCAGCTCAGGCCGAATGACCGAAGGCCGCGTGACCTCCTCTTCGCAAATGTGCCGGATGACTTCCTTCAGCGGCCTGTTTTTCAGCTCCCTGGGCTTGACGCCCGCCAGCAGCCGGTAGAGCACTCCGCCAATGCCATAGACGTCGGTGGCGACCGTGGCGGCGTCGCCCCGTGACTGCTCCGGACTCGCATAGCCGGGGGTAAAGCCCCGTGTGCCGGTCAACGTCGCCTCTTCGTTCAGCACGCTGGCCACCCCGAAGTCGATCAGCTTCGGCATGCCGTCGGGAGTCACCAGAATGTTGTCCGGCTTGATGTCGCTGTGGACGATCAGGTTCCGATGAGCGCACTGAACCGCTTCGCACAGCCGCAGAACCAAGCGGATACGCTGCGTCTGGTCGAGCCGGCCGGCATCGCAGTAAGCGTCGATCGGCGTTCCGTCCACCTGCTCGATGACCGCGTAGGGCGTTCCATCCGCCGTCGTCCCCGCGTCGATCAGCCCGGCTATGTAAGGATGGCGCAGCGACGCCAGCATCTGGCGCTCGCGCAGAAATCGCCGGTATGCGTCGCGGCGCTCCTCCGCCGGGGCCGTAGGGGGCACTTGCGCGAACTTGACCGCCACCCGCTGCCGGACATGGCCGTCGATGCGCTCCGCCTCATACACGAACCCCATGCCGCCGGTTCCCAGCAGCCTCCCCAACTCGAATGGACCCACTTGCTGCACCGGCGCCGGCGGCATCCCCTGGCCCAGCACCGCCTCAATCGCCTCCCGCACTAGCGCCTCGGGAAGAACCACCGCGGGTGCCAGGCTGCCCGCGCTGCCGTCATATTCGAGCAGCGAGAGAACCTCGCTCCTCACCGCCTCGTCCGCACAGTTCGCCTCGAGGAACGCCGCTCGATCGCCGGATGGCAGATCCGCCGCAAGCTCAAACCAGTGCCTGACTTCCTGGCCCATTCCATCCCCATGCGCCTACGCCCCGGCGCCAGCCCAGTGAATCTTGACAGTATTGTAACTCTACATTCGGTCCGCGGCTTCGTCCACGCCTTCCGCGACAGTCCGGACGGCGAAGACGATCGCCAACGTCCCCGCGCAGGCCAACAGGAGCGCGGCCAACGCCGCCGTCCTGTTTGCCGCGGCAAGCAGCGCCGCCGAGATCAGCGTCGCGGTCCACATCGACCCCAGCGCCGCCGACTTCGCCGTCCGGCTCATGCCGCCCGTCGCGTGGAATCGCCGCAGCGGCGGGCCGAACCAGCGGTGCGCCAGCAGCCAGCCTGCCAGCCGCGGGGAGCCGCGGGCAAAACAGTAGGATGCGGCGAGGACAAAGATCGTGGTTGGCATTCCGGGCACCAGCACGCCGAGAAAGCCAAGCGCCACGGCCAGGCACCCCACTCCCCGGTAGAACAGCCGGCGCGCCCCCGCGCGATCCATCATGATCTGCGCCGCAGCGCGGCCATGTCCATTCGCGGCGCCAACGCGATGTCGCTGGGTGGACGTGGAATCAACATCGGCACCTGCCTGCGGTACTCCACATACTCGGGGTGTTCAATCATCAGATCCCGCTCCTCGAACCGGATTGCTACGAGTATATAGGCGGTCGCAATGCTGGCGAACACCAGGTGCGTTGCTGTCATCGCCGGCGTCGACCAGAACACCATCAGCCAGCCCACATACAGCGGGTGGCGAACCATGCGGTAGACAACCGGCGTGACGAAGCCCAATCTGCCCTGCTCGCGCCGCCGCAGGTTCCACCAGGCCTGCAACAGGCCGAACAGGTGGAAGTGATTGATCACAAAGGTGGTATAGAACACCAGCAGCCAGCCTGTCGCAAACCCGGCGTACAACACCACCCGGCCCCAGGCGCTGTCGACCGACCAGATCGCCCCGCCCAGCGGCCGCCACTGCCAGAACAGCAGCATCAGCGCGGCGCTGCTGGCGAGCACGTACAAACTGCGCTCGGCCGCCTGCGGCAGGATTCGCGTCAGCCGGCGCTTGAACGCCGGACGCGCCATCACGCTGTGCTGGACGGCGAACAGGCCGAGCAGGGCCAGATCGACCAGCAACGACATGGTCCGATCGCCGCTTTCCGCGGAATCCATCGTCTTCGGGACGCCGAAGTTCCCGATGAATCCGACCGCATAGACGAAGGTGATGAGAGAGGCGAGGTAACTGCCCCCGCTAAAGACGAAGATCAGCCAGCGGCTCATAGTTTCCGTATTCCCTTCGGTTGTGATTGCGCCGGCTGTTTTTCCGGCGGCAATAAGGGAAGCGGATTCCGCGGGAGTTTTTCGCACCCGGCCTTGCGACCCGGAATCTCCCCAGGGCCGCGGCGGTCGAGGCGGCGCCGGCCGGCGCCGCCCCGCTAGCCTCCGGCTATCTCCACCCGATCGCCTTGTACGTCATCGGTCCCGACACCTGCGCATAGCCCGTGTACGCGCCGTTGTTCAGGTACCAAAGCCAGACGTCCCCGTTCACGGGGTGCTGCCACAGCAGGTCCAGCTTCCCGTCGGCGTTGTAGTCGCCTACTCCCGCGACGTCATACCCGTTCGGAATGGCTACCTGGGCGTAGCCGGTGGGCGTCGTCCCGTTCATGATCCACGCCCACACGTCGAGGTTCGTTGGATGCTGCCAGATCAGGTCCGCCTTGCCGTCCCCGTTCAGGTCGCCGGCGGCCATCACCTTGTATGTGTGCGGTCCGCTGACCTGTTGATACGCCGATGGGGTGGCCCCGTTCATCAGCCAGACCCACACGTCGCCGTTCACCGGATGCTGCCAGATGAGATCCAGTTTGCCGTCTGAGTTCAGATCCGCCGCGGCTCTGATACGGTAGGTATGCGGCCCGCTGATCTGGCCGTAACCAATGTAGTTCCCCTGGTTGAAGTACCAGATCCAGGCGTCTCCGTTGACCGGATGCTGCAGGATCACGTCCGTCTGCTGGTCCAGATTGAAGTCGCCCGTCACGACCACCCTGTAGTCGGCGCTGGCGCCCAGACCCTGGTAACCGGTCATCGTGGCCCCGTTCATCAGCCAGGCCCAGACATCGCCGGCTGCCGGGTGCTGCCAGAGCAGGTCGGCCTTGCCATCGAGATTCACGTCCAGGCTGGCGCTCATCAGCGGCGTGGGCCGCACCGGCGTGAAGACCGTCGAGGAGTTGTTCGCCGCATTCCCGTCGCCCGGCGTCGTCACCGTCGCGGTGTTGTTGACGCCCGGATACGCCGCTGCGCCGACCGAGACGGTCAATGCAATGCTGGACTCTGCTCCGGCGTTGATCGGACCGGGATTGAGGCAGGATACCGTTTGCACCGCAATCTGGCAATTCCAGCCGGTTCCCGCCGCGTTCGAATACGTGAGTCCGGCCGGCAGCACGTCGGTGACACTCACAGTCCCGATCGTCGCGCCTCCTCCAACGTTGCGCACGGTCAGCGTGTAAGCGCCCGTCGAGCCGATCACGAAGGAACTCGAGAGCGTCTTCGCGACGCTCAGGTCGGGAGCGGGAGACGCGGTGAAATCCACGCCCGTCTGATTCGCGCTGAGATTCGTGAAGGTCCTCGCCGGCGGGTTGAAGACGTAATTCGCCTTGCTCGGCGTCACCGTGTAGTCGCCGCCGGCCGCGAGGTTCGGAAACGTGTAATTCCCGCTCGGATCCGCGTCCACCGAACCCGACTGAGTGCCGCTCAAAGCCACCGTCGCCCCGGCGACTCCGGCATTGCCCGATATCGAGTAAGTCGTGGCGGCCGCCAGCTTGGGCCGCCGCTCCGTGCGCGGAGCCTCGATCGGCCCTGCTGCTTCGATCACCGCCAGGTAGCCCTGCTTCCCTGCCGTTCCGCCCCATCCGCCGACCCACAACCGGCCGTCCGGGTCGAACACCGCCGCGCTCAGCCTGCCGGCGCCGTCGATTCCCGCCATCGCCGCCTGCAAGACCCGGCCAGCCTCGTCGTACTCCACGATGAAGCCGTCTTCGCTGCCCTTCCACTCCCACGCCGCCATACCCGCAAAATCTCCGGAGCCTGTCCAGCCGGTCGCCACGGCCCGGCCGTCGGCCGTCAGCACGATGGCCGACGCCGCGTCCGGCCCCGATCCGCCGACGTAACTCGCCCACTCCAATCCTGCCCCGTCCGCCCTCACCTTGGCGATGAAGCCGTCGGACGACCCCGCGAGCCGCGCCTCCGGAACGCCCGCCGCAAGGTCGATCGACCGCGTCACGCCGGCCACCCATGCGGATCGCGCGGAGTCCACCGCGATCGCTCTCACCGCGTCCTGCCCGCTGCTGCCGGGCAGGTCGAGCGCCCACGCCCAGCCGCTCCCCGCCGGCGCGAGCTT
>WBZO01001678.1_pt2 | contig 15222 bp, 21 predicted proteins | sample 5204261 | NCBI WGS metagenome assembly WBZO01 (sample SAMN12412400, study PRJNA552823) | activated sludge metagenome | isolation source: activated sludge from anammox sidestream of wastewater treatment plant... | place: USA: North Carolina | collected 2017-09 | reverse complement strand
GATGCAAATGAAAATCCTTATGGTTCTGCCCTGCCGGAGAATTTTAACCGGTACCCTGATCCGCTTCAATGGCAGCTAAAAGAAAAACTAAGCGTGATCAAAGGCGTTCCCTCCCATAATATTTTTTTGGGAAACGGAAGTGATGAAGGCATTGATCTTTTGATCCGGATTTTTTGTGAACCGGTCCATGATAATATTTTGATCTTTCCTCCTACTTATGGCATGTATGAGGTCTGTGCACATGTCAATAATGTGCAGGTAAAAGAAATTCCTTTGACCTCATCATTTCAATTGGACATGGAAGCGATCGAACAGGCTGTGGATACCCATACAAAAATAATTTTTATCTGTTCTCCCAATAACCCGACCGGTAACAGTATTGACAGAAGCAACATTGAAATTATCCTGAACAATTTTGCCGGCATTGTAGTGATTGATGAATCTTATATCAATTATTCCCGTCAGGGTTCTTTTATCTCTGAACTTACAGAATATTCCAACCTGGTTGTCATGCAAACACTAAGCAAAGCATGGGGTCTTGCAGGATTAAGGCTGGGAATGATTTTCGCAGCACAACAGATTATTGGCCTGATGAACAAAATAAAATATCCTTATAATATCAATACAGCTACCCAACAATTAGTTCTGGAGGCATTGAATAAAAATGATTGGGTAAACGAACATATTCTAACAACAGTTAAAGAAAGAGAACAATTAAAGGATAAATTATCATCTCTTAGTTTTATTCTAGCTGTTTATCCGTCTGATGCAAACTTTTTATTAGCAAAAATGAATAACGCAAAAAATATCTATAATTTTCTTTGTTCCAAAAGGATTATTGTACGGGACCGGAGCAATATTGTTCTCTGTGAAGATTGCCTGAGAATCACTATTGGCACTCCGGAAGAAAACCAAAAATTACTGGACACATTATCAACTTATTCAGTATGAAAAAAATATTGTTTATTGACCGTGACGGTACACTAATAAAAGAAGCGCCACCTACCTATCAAATTGACAGTTGGGGAAAAATAGAATTTTATCCGCAAGTATTTCAATATTTGGGAAGAATTGTTCGCGAACTGGATTATACATTAGTTATGGTAACCAACCAGGATGGTCTTGGGACTTCTTCCTTTCCTGAAAAAAACTTCTGGCCGATACAAAACTATATTCTCCGGTGTTTCGAAAATGAAGGAATCCGCTTTCACTCGGTTCATATTGACAAAAGTTTCCCTTATGAAAAAAAACCAACCCGGAAACCCGGCACTGCCATGCTTACGGAATATTTGAGCAATTCGGAATTTGATATTAAAAATTCATTGGTCATTGGCGACAGAACCACAGATGTTCAATTAGCTAAAAATCTTGGTTGTAAAGCCTTTTGGCTTAATAATAACCCTGAACTTGGGAAGAACGAGCCTGTTGACAAAATGGATTCGCTTCTATCATACATTGCGCTGGAAACAACGGAGTGGGAAAAAATATATGAATTTCTGAAAACAGGTAACAGAAATACTCATCTTGAAAGAAAAACCAATGAAACACACATTGCTATAGATATGAATCTTAATGGTTCGGGTAAAACAGAAATCAAAACCGGCCTTAGTTTCTTTAATCACATGCTGGATCAATTAGGCCGTCATAGCGGAATGGATCTGAAGATAAAAGTAGCAGGAGATCTTCATGTGGACGAGCATCATACCATTGAAGATACCGGGATCGCATTAGGAGAAGCATTGGCAAAAGCATTGGGAAATAAAGCAGGAATCGAACGCTATGGTTTTGTTTTGCCGATGGATGATTGCCTCGCCCAAGTTGCCATTGACTTTGGAGGAAGAAGCTGGCTAGTATGGGATGCCAATTTTAAGAGAGAGAAGATTGGCGATATGCCCACCGAAATGTTTTATCATTTCTTTAAATCATTCAGTGATGCAGCTAAGTGCAATCTCAACATAAAAGCAGAAGGTGATAACGAGCATCACAAGATTGAATCCATTTTCAAAGCTATGGCAAGAGCTATTAAAATGGCAATTAAAATAAATATAAATAATATGCAGCTGCCCAGCACCAAAGGAATACTTTAATGAAAATTGCAATTATAAAATATAATGCAGGCAATATACAATCAGTGTTGTATGCATTGAAACGCATCGGGCATAATGCATTGGTAACAGATGATCCTGATGAAATTAAAATAGCCGACAAAGTAATCTTTCCGGGTGTAGGAGAAGCAAGCTCAGCAATGAAGTATTTGAAAACAAGAAATTTGGATCAACTGATCATTTCTTTAACACAGCCTGTATTGGGAATTTGTCTTGGCATGCAGCTCCTTTGCAAATATTCAGAAGAAAATAATACTAGTTGTCTGGGTGTATTTAATGCAGCGGTGAAAAGATTTAAAGCCGATAACATGTTGTTTAAAATCCCACAGATAGGCTGGAATCAAATCTATAACCTGAAATCCAATTTATTTAATGCTGTGAGTGAAAATAGCTATTGCTACTTTGTTCACGGTTATTATGTATCTACGGGAAATCATACTATTGCAACAACAGATTACATTCTTCCCTATAGTAGTGGGCTTCAAAAAAATAATTTTTACGGGGTTCAATTTCACCCGGAGAAATGTGCCATCCTTGGAGAACAAATCCTAAAAAACTTTTTAAATATATAACATGACCATTATACCTGCTATTGATATTATAGATGGGGCCTGCGTCAGACTAGAACAGGGAAATTATTCAAAAATCAGCTTATACAACAAATATCCTCTTGAAGTTGCCCAACAATTTGAAGATGCAGGGCTTAAAAGATTACATCTCGTAGATTTAGATGGCGCCAAGACAGGATCGGTCAAAAACTGGAAAGTATTGGAAACACTGGCAGGTAAAACAAGTCTTATCATTGATTTTGGAGGCGGGATTAAAAATGAAAAGGACGTGCAGATCATTTTTGATTCCGGGGCAACGATAGCAACAATTGGAAGTATTGCTACGGAAAATGAAACAGGGTTTTTAAACTGGGTAAAAAAATATGGGCCGGAAAAATTCTTTTTGGGAGCAGATACCAAAAATGAAAAAGTCGCTATTCGTGGATGGCAGAAAATTACAGGCATTGATTTATTTGATTTCATTCAAAATTTTAGTGCACAAAAGATTAACTATATATTCTGTACTGACGTATCAAAAGACGGGAAGCTGCAAGGGCCGGCCGTTGATTTATACAAAAAGATCATGGGAAAATTTCCGGAATTGAATCTCGTTGCCAGCGGGGGAATCAGCTCTGTAACAGATCTTGAAGATTTACAAAAAGCAGGATGCAGCGGTACCATTATTGGAAAAGCGATCTATGAAAACAAAATTTCATTAAAAGAATTGGAAATATTTCAATCAAATGCTTAGATGTGTTGGCTAAACGGATTATACCATGCCTTGATATAAAAAACGGAAGAACGGTGAAAGGCACAAATTTCATCAACCTGCGGGATGCCGGCGACCCGGTAGAATTGGGGGCTTTCTATGCACAGCAGGGAGCGGACGAACTTGTTTTCCTTGATATAACTGCTACCATTGAGAAAAGAAAAACACTTTCTGAACTGGTAAATAAAATGGCACATCATGTTAATATCCCTTTCACAGTTGGCGGCGGTATTCAATCCGTTGAAGATGTCAATTTACTTTTGCAAAACGGCGCTGATAAAATTTCTATTAATTCTGCTGCATTCAAAAATCCATCCCTCATTTCAGAGTTGGCCAAAGAGTTTGGAAGTCAATGCGTGGTGCTTGCTATTGATACCAAAAAAGAAGATGATGGTAACTGGTATATCTATTTGAATGGGGGAAGAACCAAAACCGGTATGTTTTGTTTTGAATGGGCGAAGAAGGCCGTAAATCTTGGAGCAGGAGAAATATTGCTGACATCCATAAACCACGACGGAACCAAAAACGGATTTGCCATTGAGATCACCAAACTGCTTTCAGAAAATCTTCCCGTTCCGGTTATTGCATCCGGTGGCGCCGGTAATATGAATCATTTTACCGAAGTTTTTAAAAATGCTTCTGCCGACGCAGCATTGGCTGCCGGTACATTTCATTTTAAAGAAATTGCTATCCCTGACCTGAAAAAATATTTATCCCAACAAAATATAGCTGTAAGAATATGAAAGTTGATTTTTCAAAATATATGGATGGGCTGGTCCCGGTCATTATCCAGGATGCCGTAAGTAACAAAGTGCTGATGCTGGGATTTATGAATGAAGAAGCGCTTGCAAAAAGCCAGGCTGAAAAGAAAGTGACATTCTTCAGCCGAAGCAGGCAACGCCTCTGGGCAAAAGGAGAAACATCAGGAAATTTTCTCTTGATCAAAGAGATTATTCCGGATTGTGATAAGGACACCTTGCTTATTAAAGTCACACCTACAGGTCCGGTTTGTCATACAGGGGCCGATACCTGTTTTAATGAAAACAATCCGTTATTCTCATTAGAAAAGTTAGAAGAAATAATCAGGGACAGGAAAAATAATCCTGCAGCATCTTCCTACACCGCATCATTATTCAAAAAAGGTATCGCTAAAATTGCACAGAAAGTGGGTGAAGAAGCGGTAGAGCTGGTGATAGAAAGTACCGGCAATGATGATTCCCTTTTTTTAAATGAAGCTGCAGACCTCATGTTTCATTACCTTGTTTTGCTGCAGGCAAAAAAATGCCAACTGAGTAATGTGGTGAAAGTATTGGCAGAACGCCATAAGTAAAAAAATGGCGGAACTCTTGCAGTATGTCAATTAACCAATGGCTCCCGGCTACAAACTTTCAATCACCATAGCTGAAGCGCCTCCTCCTCCATTACAAATTCCTGCAGCGCCATACTTCGCATTATTTGCTTTCAATACATTTATCAGAGTAACGATGATCCTGGAGCCACTGCATCCCAGTGGGTGGCCGAGAGATACGGCTCCGCCATGAACATTTACCTTTGCAGGATCCAGTTTCATCCTTTTAGTGTTTTCAATTCCCACAACAGCGAAAGCTTCATTTACTTCCCAATAATCAATATCGCTCATTTTGAGTCCAGCCTTAGCCACAGCTTTGGGAACAGCAAGTGAAGGCGTGGTGGTAAACCATTCCGGAGCTTGTTCAGCATCGGCATAAGAAAGGATCTTTGCGATCGGTTTCAGGCCAAGCTCTTTTACTTTATCAGCACTCATCAATACCAAAGCGGCAGCGCCGTCATTCATGGTGCTGGCATTCGCAGCAGTTACGGTTCCGTCTTTCTGAAAAGCAGGATTCAGTTGAGGTATTTTATCAAACTTTACATTAAACGGTTCTTCATCTTTGCTGACGACAACAGGATCGCCCTTTCGTTGTGGTATTGTAACCGGGATCACTTCAACAGAAAATTTTCCGTTGTCCCATGCTGCCTGGCTTCTCTTATAACTTTCTACGGCAAATGCATCCTGGTCCCCGCGGCTGATTCCGCATTCCCTGGCACAAAGTTCCGCTGCATTCCCCATCGCCTTACCGTCATATACATCAGTCAGTCCATCTTTTGCCAGGCCGTCAATCAGCGATACATTACCATATTTATTTCCCCAACGCATACTGTCTGAATAAAAAGGAACATTACTCATACTTTCCATACCGCCTGCCACAACAATATCTGCATCGCCCAGCAGGATGCTCTGTGCAGCCAGGGATATTGATTTCATACCGCTGGCACAAACTTTATTAATGGTAGTGCATACCACATTATCAGGTAATCCCGCAAACTTTGCTGCCTGCCTTGCCGGCGCCTGTCCCAAATTAGCCTGTAATACACAGCCCATCAGCACATCCTGAACATCGGCGGGCCTAATTCCTGCCCTTTCCAATGATGCCTTTATGGCTATGGCCCCCAACTGTGTGGCAGGCATGCTCTTTAAAGCTCCTCCAAAACTCCCGATCGGGGTACGGACCGCTGAGATTATATAGACTTCTTTCATTCAACGTAAAGATTAAAAGTAAAAAATCAAAATGAGCGTCAAAGATAACGATTGTTAGCCTTAGAGCTACCTCTCTTATTAAACCCCTGCCGTCGGGGTTTTTTCAGAGGCATAACAAATCAAGATCTTGAGTCAGCCTCCCGGTTGTTAATGGCTATATTACACTTGTTAATCATTTGTAATTGTATCATTGATCCAACCTAATTCAATTTCTTTGCATACGTTTTGTTAGTGATCACGTAATTCTTTAATCTAAAAACAAAAAAATGAAAAGACTAATTATTCTTTCCGGGCTTATGCTCGCTTGTAGTGGTTTAATGTTTGGCCAAACGACCACTCCTGCCAAAACCACCAAAGAAAAAACAACATCAGTAGTAAAAAAGGAAAAGGCTGCAAAAGCCAAAGCCACCTCTACTGTAGAGAATGCGGCAAAATCATCTCAGAGCGCCGCAGCTAAAGAAAAGAAATCAACTTCAGTTGCTAAAGCCGGCGCCGAAAAACATTTAAAAGCTGACGGTACTCCGGACATGAGATTCAAAGAGAACAAAGCTCCTAAGAAAAAAGACGGAACGCCGGATATGCGTTATAAAGCCAATAAAGAGAAAGCAAAAGCAAAGGCTCAGGAGAAACAATAAAGAGAAAGTATCACAAAAGAAAAGGTTGACCATCACGGCCAGCCTTTTTTATTAGCTGCTCCGGCCGGGTAATACAAAAGCGAAATCCGATTCAAAGAAAATTGTTCCAAATCTTTTAAAATATGATCACCCTCATAACAAGCGGATAAAACTCTCCCGGAAAAAGAGCCTGAAGGCGTCTTAAAATATCTCCATTCTTCTATTTGAAATAAAGCTTAACTTAGGAATATTAAACAATGTTTTTGGCGGAATTTTATTTACTCAATTAAAATATTTGCCATGAAAATGAAATGGGCGCTGCTACTCTCCCTCCCGGTACTCTTATTCCAATCATTTCAAAAAGAGAAAATTACTCCTGAAAAAGATTTTGTCATTCAACAACTGGCTCCGGGTGTCTGGGCTGTAATTCATAATGAGCAGGGAGGCCGCGCCATTTGTAATGCCGGGATCGTGGATCTTGGCAATAAGACACTGATCTTTGATGCTTTCATTAATCAAAATGCGGCAACAAAATTAAAAAAGAAAGCAGAACAGCTGACGGGACATCCTGTGAGTTATGTGATCAACAGTCATTTTCATGATGACCACATACGGGGTAACCAGTCTTTTACCCGGGGATCTTCTGTCATCAGTACTGAATGGACGAAGAATAAAATACAGCAAACAGAACCTGTAGAACAGGGGTGGGCAAAAAAGAATGCTGCATCACAATTGAAAAATTCTGTGGAACAATTTACCTCAGCCCCTGAAAAAGAAAAGAGCGAAGCTTTCTTGTGGGTGAATTATTATGAAGCTATCACCCAGTCGCTGCCCGGCCTGAAAATGACTTTACCTGATATCACCTTCGTTGATTCTTTCCGGATCTATGGCAGCAAGCGTACAGCGCAATTAATAGAATACAAAAACTGCCATACGGGGAGCGATATTGCTATGATCCTTCCGGAAGATGGCATAGCATTTATGGGCGACCTTTTATTTACCGAGCGTCATCCCTGGCTGGGCGATGGTGATCCAGAAACATGGAAAAATACTCTGAAAAAGTTTCATGAGGATGCAACAGTAAAGCTTTTCGTTCCCGGTCATGGCCGGGTTTGCGGAAAAGATGAAATAAAAGTATTAATACAGTATATGGAAACACTCCGGCAGATGTCGGTTGAAGTCGTTCAGAAAAAGGTGCCGGATTCAATATTCCTTAGATCTCCGATACCTGAAGCATTTAAAGACTGGAGTTTCAAAAGGTTTTTTATACCTAATTTAAGTGCCGTCTATACAAAAGCAGAAAAAAGAGACAACTGATGTATGGCGATCCTTTAGTTTTGCCGATGGAATTACAAACATTTTAATTGAATCACTATTATGGATACCAAAAAGAAACTTGAAGAGCTGAATAAAGAATCACTCCAAAAGCTGGAGGACTATTTGCAATCTAAAAAAGATACATTAAAACAAGAAGATCATGAAAAGCTTCATAATGCCAAGGAGGAATGGCAAAAAGCATGGGGTAAACTCATGGAAACTTTAATAGTACTCGAACACCTGGAAATATAGGCAAAGCCTGCTTATATACCGGCAAGCTTTGTAATGTCATAAATGTAATTGTAAGAAGTCAATTTTGTTTCAGGATAAACATCTATCCTTTGCTGAAATACTGTTTGCATCTCACTGCATATCTGAAGTACTTCCCACCACCTCATAATAGATCCGGTTGCCTTCTACCACTTCCCGGTAGTAAATTCCCGAAGAGTCCAAAAAATATTTTTGTTTGTTGATCATTACAGCTTTGCTTTCTTTAGGTAATTCTGAAACACGGTCGCCGATCCTGACGCTGTTCCTGTCTTCATTTTGAATACTGTTATTATTATGGGCAGGATCACCGCTTTCATCGTTATATTCATTTTCATCCATGGCATCGCCTGTGTTCAACTTGCCGTTCACTCCCACCACCTTATAAACAATATCATTCTGATCCGTAATTTCTTCTATATAATAAGTTCCATTGGCCACATAATATTTCTGCCCGTTGATGACAGTTACTTTAGTATTGCCGGGAAGCCTGGGAACTTTAGCGCCAAGAGGCGGTGCGGCCACTTCAAACTGATCATTACCATACGGCCTGTAATAAATACCGTCGTAGTAATAAAACAAGCGCGGGCCCACATATATGGCGCTGAAACCAAACGGCAATGTCCTGACACGAAGACCGGCAGAGACTCCCCGCGGATAGTAACGGTAAACCGGCGGATACATCGGGTAATATCCGTAGCCTCCTCTTATCCCCATATTTATGGACACAACAGGCCTGCTGTAATAAGGCCGGTAAGTTCTTATCCTGACTCTCCTCTGGGCGTTCAGGCTGCTGTAAGAGATCATGGCTGCCACTATGAAAATGAAAATTCTGGAAATGAATCTAATCGGGTTCATAGAGTGTTCTTTATTGGTTCATAAAATTAAAATGAATATCCTTGTGAATTCCGTAGAAAAGGATATTTAACATCACAATTCAAATAGTATAAGGATGACAAAAGTTCCGGTAACGCTGCTTAAGATTTGCTAAAATTTATACGGGCACGATGATCTGCTTTATTTTTGTTTTATAAGCATACAGGAATGATTAAAAAAAATATATCTGCCCCGGCCCTTTTCCTTTATTTTCTTTCTTTCTTCGCCTTTAGCCTGGTTTCATGCTCAAACATCAAGGATCCTGTTTTAAATGGGATCGATGGGTTGAAACTGGCCTCTATGGGACCTGATAAGACCATTCTCTCGCTGAACCTGAATTATCACAACCCCAACCGTTCCGGTATAAAATTAAAAGATGCGCAGGGAGATGCCTGGATCAACAACTCTTTTGCAGGCCACTTTGTGATGGACACCACTATTAAAATATCCGGCAATTCGGATTTCATTGTACCGGTAAAACTGGAAGTGGACATGAAAAACGCCATGCAAAATGCTTTTTCCCTTCTTCTGAATCCTGAAGTCAGTTTAAAGGTAAGTGGTAACGCCAGAATAGGAAAAGGAGGAATGTTCTTTAACTACCCGATCCGGTACGAGGGAAAAGAAGATCTCAGCAAACTAATACGATAAATTTTCTTTTTGTTGCTCCGTGCCGGAATTTTTCTTTACCGGCACACCTCCATCTTCCGGTTTCTTACAACATTTGGGCAGACGTTTATAAAATTCCGGATTCGCCGGAACATCATCCGCATCAAAACCTTCATTGGCGATGGCTGTCTTAATTTCTTCAATGTTTATACGGTCGGTCACATACTTCACCGTGGTCTCCCCTTTATGAAAATTCACATTGATACTCACGATCCCGTCATATCTTTTTAGATAGCCTTCTATTTTTGACTTGCATTCTTCACATCGTGCATTGGGAGTGCTGATCTTTGCAGTGAGCACCGGTTTTACCTGTGCCATTCCACTGAGTGAATAAAAGCAAGCCGCTAACAGAATCGTCCATGTTTTCATAGTAAAATTTTTCAACAAGAAAATTACTGAACTCCCTTCCAATTTGCAGGATCATCTCTCCACTTTAACAAAATTTCCTGATGTAAAGGCGATACAATTCCCCTGTCCACAGCCAAACTTATCAGAGTGGTATAGTTGGTAAGAGGATAATAAGGAACATTCGCCTTTGAAAAGGCTTCCAGCGAAGCTGTGAATTCGTAGTTGAAGATCGAAACCATTCCGGACACAATCACTCCTTCTTTTTTCAACACTTCCACTACCTGCAAACTGCTTTTACCTGTGGAGACCAGGTCTTCAACAACAACTGCTTTTTGCCCTGCTTCATAAAAGCCTTCGATCTGATTACCGAGACCGTGATTTTTAGGTTCGGGCCGTACATATATATAAGGCAGCTTCAACTGGTCGGCAACCATTGCTCCCCATGCGATACCGGCTGTTGCGACACCGGCCAGCAGGTCTGCTTCAGGGAACTTTTCAAAAATCAAATTACACAATTCCGACTTGACGAACTCTCTGGCATGAGGAAAAGATAATATTCTCCGGTTGTCACAATAGATCGGGCTTTCCCATCCGGCTGCCCAGGTAAAAGGATGTTCCGGATTTAGTTGAACTGCATTAACTTGAAGCAATTTTTCGGCTACTGCTCTGGCATCTGTCATGCAGCGAAATTGAAACTTAAATCTGAAAACAGAAAATTATTTATGCATATCAAAATTTTCTTCAACGATAAGCCTCTTTTTCTCTGCGATTCCATTGATGATGTATTGCAGCCATTGATCCACCTGGAGGATGTGATTTTTATGGATGAACTGAATGCTCACACCATAAAAACGATCATCCATGAGATGCAGCAACCCTCCGTTCATGCCGGTGTGTTTTATCACAAAGACCTCTCTGCCTTAAAAAAAGATCTTTTTAAAAAATTCACTCTGATCTGTGCAGCAGGCGGACTGATCTTAAATGAAAAAAAAGAACCGCTACTGATTTTCCGAAGGAAGAAATGGGACCTTCCGAAAGGAAAACTGGACAAAGGCGAAAGCCTGGAAGAATGTGCAATAAGAGAAGTGATGGAAGAAACAGGTTTACAAAAGGTAAAACTGACCAGATTTTTAACACTGACCTACCATACTTATCATGAAGGCACCCGTTTTATTTTAAAAGAAACACATTGGTTTCTGATGAAAGCAAGCAGTACACAGAAAATGAAGCCTCAGACCGAAGAAGAGATTAACGAAATAAGATGGGCTAAAATGAGCGAACTCCCCGTTTATATGATGCATACTTATCCATCGGTTGTTGATGTTCTGAAAACGGCTTTTAAACTCGATTAGTTTTTCCTGGGCAGTATAGCTACCGTGAGCCTGCTCACACAAACCAGTTTTTCTTTTTCATCATAAATTCGGATATCCCACACATGTGTGGACGATCCGAGATGGAGCGGCCTGGCCACTCCGGTTACATATCCTTCTCTTGCACTGCGCACATGATTGGCATTGATCTCAAGGCCTACACAATAGAATTTTGAATGATCCACCACCAATGCTGATGCTACGCTGCCCACCGTTTCTGCCAATACGCATGAAGCGCCACCGTGTAATAACCCGTAAGGTTGTTTTGTACGGTGATCCACCGGCATTTTAGCTTTAAGAAAGTCAGGCCCCACATCTACCCATTCCAGCCCCAGGTAATGTGCCATGGTATCAGGAGTGAACCCCTTGAGCTGATCTGCAGATAATTCTTTATTGAACCAGATAGACATTTTTAATTTTTCAAAGTTTTGTAAACAACTTCCGGAAGGAACGGGCTTGCATCCCCACCGTTCCGGATGATATCACGAACAATGGTGGAAGCTACGGAAGTGTATTTAGGTTCACCTGTAAGAAATATTGTTTCAATAGAACGGTCCATGGTGCGGTTGGCATCAGCGATCGTCTTTTCATATTCAAAATCGCTGACATAACGGATGCCGCGGAGAATGAATTTTGCATTGATCTTTTTACAAAAATCAATCGTCAGGCCTTCATAGATGGCACCTTCCACCCTGGGCTCGTTTTTATAGATCCCGTCTATCCATTCTTTTCTTTGTTCTGCTGAAAACATGGGAGCCTTGGCTGCATTCAAACCGATGCCCACAACGATCTTATCGAAAAGAGGCAAGGCCCTGTCAATGATGTCCACATGGCCTAAAGTGACGGGATCGAAGGTTCCTGGGAAAAGACAAATTCTTTGCATGAACTCATTATTATCCGTGAAAGCTAATAATTATTGGGCAAAAACCTTTAATTATCGGAAGGATTTCTGCCACCGGAAAGCAAAAACAAAACGGCCATACGTACGGCAACGCCGTTTTCCACCTGCTGCAATATGATTGATTGCTTGCTGTCTGCAACATCGCTGTCCAGTTCCACACCTCGGTTGATGGGTCCCGGGTGCATGATCACAATATCTTTTTGCAGGTTATCAAGCATGCGCCTGTTGATACCATAAGCAAGGCTGTATTCACGAAGTGATGAAAACAAAACCTGGTTTTGCCTTTCTAACTGAATGCGCAGCACATTTGCCACATCGCACCATTCCAGAGTTTCTTTAAGATCATAACTGACCTCCACATTCAAAGCCCGGTTGATATATTTCGGTATCAAAGTGGGCGGCCCGCAAACAGTGACTTCCGCTCCCATCTTTTTCAGCAAATAAATATTGCTTTGTGCCACCCTGCTGTGCATGATATCACCGATAATGGCCACTTTGGTTCCTTTCAGTTTGCCGGTCTTTTCAGTTATGGAAAAAGCATCAAGTAATGCCTGGGTGGGGTGCTCATTGATGCCATCGCCTGCATTCACAATGGCAGCAGGGATATGTTGTGCCAGAAAATGCGGAGCGCCGCTGGCGCTGTGGCGCATCACCACCATGTCCACTTTCATGGAAAGGATATTATTCACTGTGTCCAGCAGTGTTTCCCCTTTTGCAACGGAAGATGAAGAGGCCGTAAAATTGATTACATCGGCACTCAATCTTTTTTCTGCCAGTTCAAATGAAATTCGGGTCCTTGTTGAGTTTTCAAAAAAAAGATTGATGATGGTGACATCCCGCAAAGAAGGCACTTTTTTAATAGGCCTTTGCAGTACTTCTTTAAATTGTGATGCAGTACTTAAAATAGTTGAAATATCTCCGGGAGTGAGGTCTTTAATGCCGAGGAGATGTCTGGTGGATAGTTGCATTAAAGGTCAAAGATAAAGGAAAACTAATACAAAACGACTTCCGCTTTTTTCCACTCCACTTTTACTTTTTGCGAAACGATCGAATCAATGGCTTTCCCTACATAGTCCGGCTGAATCGGGAACTGGCGACTGAGCCTTCGGTCTATCAGAACACAAAGCTCCACTTTCGCAGGCCTCCCGAAATCGAGCAAGGCATCCATGGCCGCCCGTATGGTCCTTCCGGTATATAACACATCATCTATCAGGATCACATTTTTATTCTCTATGGGAAAAGTAATATCTGTATGATTGGCTTTGTGTAATTCTTTTCTGATATCATCCCGGTAAAAAGTGATATCCAGTTTTCCATACTGGATTCTTTTTCGGGGTAACAGCTTCTTTACTTCCGAAACTATCTTATCGGACAAAAAGATTCCCCGGGGTTGAATGCCGATCAATACCGTATGCTCAAGATCTATATGGTTTTCCAGTATCTGGTGAGCCAGGCGCCGGATAGTGATGGCAAGTTGCCGGGAACTAAGTATGGATTTCAAGATTTTTTTTATAAAAATAAGAAGCTGTGATGAATATTGATATTATCTGTTTAGAAAAGAAAGTATGACGATATTTTAAATTATTGAAATAATCATTAATCTTCTCCGCCCATGCTGAGCGTATATCGAACACCCAGTTGAAAAGTACTTGCTTTCAGGCTGCCCCGCTGGCTATCTTTTTCAATATCAGATATTCCTATATTATATCTTCCATAGAAACCCAAACCGGATAGAAGATCATATGCAGCAGTGATCGCCCAACTGTTATTTGCTTTTCTGATCTCATTTTTCAAATCTGTTGTATTATTTCCAAATTTAAGTTTTGCATTTAATAAAGAACCGAATTGAAGGCCGGTTGCCAGGCTGATACCCTTTTCAAAATTGTACCGGAACAGAAGGCAAAAATTAAGATAATTCAATTTATAGATCTTATCACTGCTGCCGGTTCCCGATTTAGCGCCTTCTCCGGAATAAGAGACTTCCGGCTGCAAAGCAAAATCTCCGAACAAAGGCACCTGGTAAAACACTCCTAAGTGCATGCCGGCTTTGCTTTTACTGTTTTGTATCTCGCTTCCTCTCATGCTTGAGATATTCAGGCCTCCATTTACACCGAACTGACCATGGGCTGCTATCACAAATAGCGAGAGCCACAACGTAAAAAATAAAATTTTTTTCATAACTGTTAGTCTCTTTTAAAAAGAGAGATAAATATAAAATAAATTTAAACCCAAAGAACAAACAATGGCAGGCATAGTAAAAAAAACATAAAGGTCCAGGAATAAGTATTTCATCATTTTGGATACCGGGCCGATCTTTCCTCCAGTTTATTCTAACTCATCATTTTATGTAAAATAGGGCAGAATATATAAGATGAAAAAAGCTGCCCGGTCGGGCAGCTTCTACAAAGAAGATATTTAATATAATATTATTTCTTTCCGGCTATGGAACTGATATTGTAACGCAGGCCAATCTGTATGGTGCTTGACTTAACATCAACATCCGACTCATCAACAATATTTGCCAATCCCAGATTGTAACGGGCATAAAATCCGAGTCCTGTCGGAAGATCATATCCCGCCGTAAAGGCCCATGCAAAATTCCCGCCTTTGAAAGAATCTTTCGCATCATAAGAATCACCATCTTCTTTTTCTTTGGCAGACAACAAAATACCATACTGGGGTCCTGTTGCCAGATTGAAGCCGCCCTGGAAATTGTAACGGAACAATGCAGCAAGATTCAAACTTCCCAAATTATAACTACCGCTACTGCCGTCACCACTAACCTTTGCCCCTTCAGCAGAATAAGCCACTTCCGGCTGAACTGAAATACCATTAGATACAGGGATCTGATAAAATGCTCCAAAATGGAAACCGACCTTACTTT
>WBZO01003809.1_pt2 | contig 15224 bp, 10 predicted proteins | sample 5204261 | NCBI WGS metagenome assembly WBZO01 (sample SAMN12412400, study PRJNA552823) | activated sludge metagenome | isolation source: activated sludge from anammox sidestream of wastewater treatment plant... | place: USA: North Carolina | collected 2017-09 | reverse complement strand
CCAGGTTGCCATCCTCATCATATTTTCCGGGCCAGACTAATTCGGTGCGGGTGATGTCGATTTTGGGCATGGGTTATTCCTTCACTACTATTTGTTCGAGCACGGGTTGTAACATCAAACAAGTTCCCCGGTGAACGCAGGATTTTATATTTTCAAGGATCTGCGGAATGATACTGGGGATTGTACCTGCTTCGACCGCCTTGCGCGCAATATACCGGGCTGTCAAAGGTTTAGAGTCACTACCGAATAATTTGGTTGCCTCTTCTTTCCACTCACTATATTGTGGTAATGTTCTGTGGACTTCAACCTCAAATTCATGTTCAAAAACAGTTGCACGTTCTTCACAGATGCAGGGGAAAAAGTATGCCTCCTCAGTAATATATTCAGTAGCCCCAACAAATTCAACTAATTCTTTATTTCGTCTCGATTTGTTCTTGAGATCATCTTTCTGACCCGGGTCCACCTGATTCGGGTCAAATCCAATCGGCTTGTCAGCGTCAAAGATAAGGTAGCAAGGTATATTCAGCTCGTTGAAAACAATATATAGATAATTCAAGTTCTGAACTGAGCCGGCGTTAATAATAGCCACTTGTGATTGATCAAGATTGTATCCTAGGGATTCGAAATAAATCGGGAGTGTATATTCTTCCGTTGGCCCCTCAACCAGGATAACTTTATTCGCAAAAAAGCCTTCGTTCTTAGTTGAATCATAGAAATGAGAAAATCTCTGGCGGAGGCCTTCTTCAGGGAGATCCTTTCCATAGCGATTCTTCCCATCCGAAATTAAGTTTTGAATCGGAAAATGCGATACTTTGGTAATCCAATCACCATTTTCTTGTTTGATGCGGCGGAAAACTCGAACTTCATCAAAAAATCTTACATCGACCATATACCCATCATGGGTTGTGTAAACTACCTGATCGCCGCACTTCGATAAATTTCTCAACAAGTTATAGGTTGCTCTACGGATAGATGGGTGTAGACAAATCTCAGGTTCTTCAATAGCAAAAATATTCGAACGCCTGATGAAGTCGCCTCCTTGTTCTAGCTCCTCGCGATGTTCGCAATAGGTGCGCAGAATCGCAAAGATAACTGACCTCTGTACCCCTTGTCCTTTTTCACTGATTGATGAGCGATATCCATCATCTCCAACCAATTCAGCATTGCCTATCAAAATATCATCTATAGCCGGAGGCAGGAAATCGAAATCTAATGATATTTCAAACTGATCACGTATCATCCTATTGATCGTATCGCGGATGCGGTCTATCCTTCGTTTTCTTTGTTCACCTTTTTGTTCTTCCTGTTCGAATATTTCTTGGATGGCGATCTCGATTTTTTTCTGGATCTCAACTTTGCGTGCACGAGTAATGTCCCCTAGTAGCCAGTTCAAGAGCGATCCATAAGGGCTGGTTTTGGTGGTTTTTACTTCTTCTTGCAAATGGCGGATCGCAGGTATCAAGATGAAACGAGGCAAATTTCCTTTTAGCTTATTGGCCCAACCCAATATTTTCTCGCTGGCGTCATAATATATCACTGGAATCCGGTCAAAATTCTCGTCCCAGAACCGCTGAACGGCCTCGAAAAATATTTGAGGTTCGGGTAAAGGTGGATCTTCGCCAAAGAGACTTTTAAAATTAATACCGTTGACGATTAGATCGCTGTTCCACCATGCCCGCAGATCGGTCTTTGTTGGTGCTTTATCAATATTTAGCCATTTGATTTGAGGAATATCTTCAATGTATTCTTGCCAGAATTCGTCAACAAGTTGTTTATATTGTTGAGGCGTTGGTAACTTCTCTGCTTCTTGCCATTTATCTTTTAGATTAATTCCATTGATAATCAATTCCCCTTTCCACCATGCATCTACTTGCTCTGGCAATGGAAGAAAAGGCACATTCAGCCAGTCAATCACTTCATTGACCGCTACAACCCTTACACCACGCTTTTCCTGCTGAACACGTTCCAAGGCCTCCTCGATTTTCTCATCTGGCTCATCTTCAGCAGCATCACTCCGCTTGTCTGGCGGCATAATTGAAATCTTTTGGGTAATTCGTAATTTCCTATCAGGGCTGATATTCCTTTGAAAAGTTTTACATTCGGCTTCCGTAAGTTGGTCGAGCGTGACGGTAATCTCGATGGGTTGGTACACATCGCCATCGTGGAAGCAGTCTTTGGTGACTTTGGTTTTTGAATAATCAAAAAATAAATCGAGTGCTCGCAATACATTTGATTTTCCAGAACTGTTTCCCCCAACCAAGGCTGTGGTGTCATTAAATTTTATTTCGACCGCCTCGGGGCCAAAAGATTTGAAATTTCGGATGGTGGTAGCGTGGATTTTCATTCAACTCCCTCGGAAAAAGCCAAAGGCTCCCAGCCATGGTCATAAACAAAGTAGTTGGCTCGGTTCGCCGGGTTCTGGATGCGGTAAATTTGACGATCTTCACTGGTGGCTCGTTCGACGATATAAAGCCAATACTCATCGCCTTTAGCTTGTGCCATCTCGAATTCGTTTTGTGTCATCAAGATTGGATTTGCGCTGTCCCAGTATCCGCTAATGGACTTTACTTCAATGTAGCGCACCATACCGGTCTCCCGGTCAGTTGATTCCAGATCGTAGCCTGGATGATTGGGTGTGTCTTTATTCCTATCAATTGCATCGCGATGGTACTTGTCTTCATCTGCCAATACATGGTCAACGCCGGCTTGTTCCGTTGCGGTTCGTTTTCGGCTGGTCGTGTCCGGCTTCTCTCGGGGAGGCAATAACGCATCATCCGGGTAAACATAAGTGATAATGCGTGAGGTGCGCCGGCGGGGTTTTGGTTTTCCACCACCTCCCTTTTTCCCGCCTCCCAACGTAGGGTCTTCCGGCGGGGTAGCAGGTGCAGGGGGAATATCTGGGGTATCCCCGCCCAAAATCGCTGCGAGCGGATCGTCAACTTCAACATCTGCGACCGCCCCAGGGATTTCTGGATGCGGCTCGCTTTCCAGTAGTGGTGGATAGTTCAACTCATCCAATGAAACCGATGCGATCTGATAGGAAGGAGCCGAAAGAACTTCCTTAATCCCCATCGCTAGGCTGCCAATTTCACCGCTTGGTTTAATCGCCAATGCCAGTTCTCGGCTTATGGCTGCCCAGGAAGGCGTGTTCTCCGTCCAAACCGAATAAAAAGTGCTATCTTTGAGGACTGCGTTGGCCTTTTCTGGCTCTGTTTGGTATCTCCGATTGAACGCACGGATCGTCATGACAATCTCGATCTCTTCAGCGCGCTGATAATCGAGGGACAACAATTTCTCCCGGCTGGCCAGCTCGCTGCCGGCAGTTTGTTCGGCATCAATGATTCGTTGAACAAGCAATTTCCGTTCTTGAATCCGATTGAGCAAGTATTGATCGGGCTCTGCATCAATCTCTTTGGAAAGGTCCACTTCGATCAGACGGCTCAACAATTGCACGCCGACAGCCTCCATGGCCAGCCAGCATCCTTCCGTACGTTGGATCACATTGTTCTTGAGTAGGGCTTCGAAGCGCACGGCCAACCCGGCACGGTCTTCAAAGAATAAATGCTCAGGTACGGTAAGCACGTGACGAGGATCGGGTATGACCTTTTTATGACAGAGCTTTTCTTTTAGATCGTCTTGGGTAATTTGGTTATTAGATAGTGCGTCGCTCAGTTTTCGCCAGCAGCTCATCACAATACCCGTCGAACCCTCATCTAATGGGTTATTTCCGAACTGCTCACTGATATCCATAAGAACTTGAATGTAGTCGTGTATCTCTGGATCCGTACGAACACCTAGCCGAGCGAATAATTCTTCGTATGCGCGCAGGCCAGGTCCTAATTTGTAACGGTAGGGTCCAAAGGGATGGTCATTCCAAAAAACCTGATCTGGGCGGACATATACCACGGGGTCGTCAGTGACCAAAATACAGTGTTTTCCCTCTAATTCTCGGAGAACCAGCTCTTCAGCCAGCGATTCTTTAAAACTCAGAAAGTTATACACTTGCCAATTGACTGCTATGTTATTCTCACTACAGTACAGAATATGCCTGACAACATAAATCGGGATTGGCCGGCTATTAATAATTAGAAATTCTTCCAAAAACTTAGATGCATCTCTTTGTACAGCGTCGGAAAAAGATAAAAAGTTGCCTTGAGTTTCAAACCAATACTTGTTAAAGATAGTGTATAAGGTGTCAGGCGAAAACCATTGATCCGGATTACGGCTGCCTGGCAGCCAGCGGAGCCTCTTAAGGGAACCGAAGTGCTGCTCGAATAAACGTTTTTCCGGACTGTCAGCCTGTGGAAATGCCTTCCAACTCTGCCCAAGATAAGTGAAGAGCGTTTCAACTGCTTTAATGCTGCTAGGGTTTGGAGCCTGAGCAACCAGAGATTGGATGCGTGACAGGATGTCCTCATCGCGTGGTTGGCGGGCAACGCCTAACCACTCGTAAAGTTGTTCAATAGCCGATGTGTTATCTTCCGGTTGGATAGCCAGCTTAAGGCCTTCGCCTAATACCCGATTAACCTGATTATCGAAATAAACGTCGGCGGCTGAATAAAACTCCCCATCTTGGCACTCAACTAAAGGGAGTTTTTGGAGAATATAGCGGATATCTGCGTAATCTCGAATTTCACCGAGGCGTAATGCTAACTGGAGGACTAGTTTGGTTCGTAACTCGAGAACCTGGCCATCATCGTTGAACGCTTGTGGGATTTGCTCGCGGATATATGTGGGAAAGTCTAAAGACTTAACTTTCAGGACATCGCGCAAATATTCCGACCGCCCCCCTAAAGCAGCCACATTGATCACCGAAGCCAAGCCTAGCTGATCATCAAACCCGCCAGGCAGGTATAAGCCAGTGATCGGTTGTAGATGTCCTCCCGCGGGCCAGATAGGCAGTTCACGGAGTTGAGTATACAATGTTTGGTTGTATAAAACCTCATCACGGTGGTTTTCCAACCAGCGGTAAAAATTTTCAAGAGAAAATTTACCTGCCAGCCAACGAGTTTCGATCTTGTCCGCAGGCAGGGATTTGAGATAAGAGGCAGCCTCCGAAATCGAGAATTGGTGTACCAGACTCGTTGGAATTGGATCTGAATCGGGGACTATCTTCAACCATTTGATTTCTGGGAATATTTGTTGAATGGCTGTCTCTCCCTTATATAAGATTCTCGGGGGATGGATATTGCCATCTACTCCCACGGCAATTGCACATCCTGCCAGCTCTCGGGCTGCAGCATCGCGCTCCTCTCCAGAAGATCTGGTTCGACTATTCCAAATCTGGTTCACGGCCTTCCACATTTTTTGAAATCCCGCAATAGTCCGGAGTGCCGTCGGGGCTTGCTTGATGGGGCGAGTATCGGTTATGCCCTTTTTCTTGAGGCCATGTGTAATATCTGCCAAGCGAAGGCGAGGTGTTCCTAATTCTTGGAATAGGGTGTAATGTTTGCGAAGATCTGGATGAACAACATTAATACCTAAATCTTCCCAGACATCTGTCGCGCTAATTTCTTCATCGCTTTCCAGTAAACAGGCTGAATTCAAGAAAGTATTATCGTTCTTTGAGGTTAATAAAACACTTTTGTGGGGCAATACCTGGCTTAAGCTGTCCCAAAATGTCTCAAATGAACGATCGATTGTGGCCTCTTTTCCGCCTTTGTGAATTTGAGCAATCCAATCCCAGAGTTGAATCGCTGGAAAAAGATTGACGATCTTGTCAAATGAGGAAACGACAAGAGCTGCCGCTGAACGGATCGCCTGCCGGTTCCATTCACTGCTGATGCTGTCATCTAATAGAATCCGCTTTCGATCAGATGATGGAAAGAAATCCGCCTCAATATGAAATGGTAAATTAGCAGACATCTCGGTTGGCAAATCAGCGAAGAGATACCCATCCACAAACAACGAGTCAGGCACAGCGATCGCAACATGGCTTCGGCGTGTATCCTCAATTGCACCGCGATATTTCTTTCGTAGCTCATTTGCTTCTATGGAAAAATCGCCTAGGAAGATTCGCCAGGTTGTCTTTTGACCGTTGATCCATATTTCTATGTTCTCACCCAGCTCACGACGTTCTATGCAGCAAATCGTACGACCGTCCCTGGATAGTTCAAGAGAAGTAATTTGTTTCAAAAAAATCGCTGCTTTTTGGAGCGCTATTGCAATTTCTTGCTCAAATACTTTTATTTGCTCAGGTCTAATCGCAGGACTTCCTCGCAATTCTTGCCTAACCTTAGAGTTTGGATCAAACGCCCAAGGCAGGAAAAAACGAGTACCCTCAGTGCGACCAGGTTTATTGGCGACTATTCTTTCATCGCGTGTATTTTCGGGGTAAAAGCGCCAATGCCAGCCATTCGAAATAATTTCGGGGTGGTCAGTGATTTGATAAACAGCATTAAATCCGATCCCAAATGCACCTGTATTATCGCTTTGGTTGCGTTTGTCTCCTCCACCAACTTGCTTCATGCGGTGGAAATCACAGCGGTGGCCTAAGGTATCTTTCCAGGGGCATTCTAGCTGCGCTAGCTGTCCACAGTCGCTAAATAGGCCATCATTCTCAACGATCAATCCATCTTCACGAATGTCGAAAACGATACTGTGGGCACCTCCGGGTGCTCCATCCAATGTCTTTACATCGTCGGCGTTCTGAATTAGTTCGTAAACTAGGGTGGAAATCCCACGTAATTCCTGCAGGTCTCGTTTGAGGTTGCCCCAAAAATCCCTTTCCTGGGAAAAATGGGTTATTTCAGCGTGTTCAGACACCATGTTCTTTGACCCTCGTCAGATGACTAAATCTATCGTTCCTTGGCGAATGCAATAATTTCTGAAGTCACATTCAGAACATATCTTTCGTTCAGGTTTTTGCCGGACAACATAATCTCGCTTAAGGATTTGCTGAGCAACTTCATCGAAATAGGCGCCAGCTTGAGCAACTTTTTCGGTTTCATAGGGGAAGAACATTAAAGCTTGGTCTCGGGTTTTCTCACCTGTCCAGTAAAGGGCTAAACGATCAGGATACTTTCCATAGCGCTGCTCCAAGATATGAGCATAGACGAGGAGCTGCTGATGGTAAGTTCTCAACCAATGGGTTCCATCAGGAGGCCGCGGTTGTGCTTTGAAATCTAGTAACTCGAGGCGATTATCCTCCCCTAATAGCAGATCAATACGCCCTACCAGTATATATTTCTCCTTCTCAACTGATACATCTACCTCTGTTTCAATCACACGGCGCATGCGGTCCTGGTTTTGGAAGAAATAATTATTTACCTGCTGTAACGCCAATTCGCGTTGATCGTCACTGATTGGACGTAGACCGCTGTTGATCAGATTCCGGAAATTAGCTGAAAACATTGCGCCCAAATCACCTTCAATTTCCTGGAGCGGCCTACCTTCGAGCACCCACTTATGGACATCTTCGATTGTTTGATGCACCAATGATCCGAAGAACATTTCGGCTGATCTGGAGGGAGCAAATTCATATTCCCGAAAAAATTGGTACTGCCGTGGGCAGGTCTCGTAAACCTTGATGTGGTTGGTGAAAGAAAGGGTTTTCTTGGGAGGTAAATGCACTTTCGGTTTAAAACGTTGAGCCCCCAATAATTCCTTTTGAACATATGGCCATTGGGGTAATCCTTGCCAAATCGGGTTGAAATGAGACTTGGGAGTACGCGTTGTTGTCAGCACCAGAAGCTTTTGTGGGCGAGAGAAAGCCACATAATGAAGACGCATCCGGTCGAATTCTGTGATCCTTTTTTCCGGCTCAAACGGCTCACGATGATAATAAGGCGATAAAAGACGGTCAACTTGTTTACTCGAAGAAATGTTTATATCCAGAGAGCCAACGACCACAACAGGAAATTCCAACCCTTTGCTCTGGTGGATGGTCATCATCTGGACATATCCGGGTGGGAAAGGCTGGTCAGGATCTTCATACTCATTAATCCCGCCTAAGAAAAGAAAACGCATAAAACTATTGAAGAAATGAAGTCTGATGTAAGCCTGGTTTTTATAGGTAATGACACTGTAGTGGTAATAGTGCTGAAAAATTGCCAACAATTGACTGAAGGTAGCCAGATTCCGGGCACTGTTTTCTTCATTTAACAGTTCTGTAAATGGTTCATAAGTAATGATATGGTAAAAATAATCGGCCAGTCGTTCATATAGATTCTGGCCTGGCTGCAGTTTTGAGATCTCCACTACTTTTTTTTGAAGGTATTGAGCCAGAGGGTATTGATAAGCTACACCTTGCTGAACCATGACCTTAAAACATTCGTCTACATAATCTGCCAAATCAGTCAGGCCATAGCCATTTAGACTACCTCGCTTATCCTTATACCATCCAAAGAGAACAGCAAAACAAGCAACGATTAGCTGGACTTCAATGTTCTTGAAGTATGTGCGGGCCCTGGGGGCGAAAACGGGTATCCCCTGTTGTTTGAAAGCATGGATATAAGCTCCCGAATAATCTTCTTTTACACTGCGTAGCAATACGGCTACTTGGTTATAGTCTTGGATGACCTCATTGCGCCTAAGGAAGGCGATCAGATCAGCCAATCTTTTAGCCTCATCTTGCTCACTCTCTCCCCAAATTTGGAAGACAGAAGGATAATCTGGGTGTTCGGCCTGAGAGTCAGCCTCGATGGTTTTGGCATAGCGAAATGGAAATGTTCCGTTTGGGTTCGACCAGTCACAGCCTGCCATGAAGCGGTTATAAGCAAAGATAATGGCTTTATGTGATCGGTAATTGGTCTTAAGCCATACTTGAGGGCAGGGGTTAAAGTGTTTGCCAAATTCAAGAATGTTTCGGACTGTAGCACCCCGAAAACGATAAAGACTCTGGTCATCATCTCCGACGACGCACAAATTATTTTGAGGAGCAGCTAAACGGAGAAGTAAACGTTCTTGGATGTAGTTGGTATCCTGGTATTCATCTACCAAGACATAACGGGCTTCTGCCTGGATTTTTGGGCCGATTTCAGGGTTGGTCAGGAGCTCAAGGAAGATTTTTTGCTGATGCGCGAAATCGAGGCGATTTAGTTCCTGTAGCTTCTGTTCATATCGCTGATACGCCTGTCCAATCAAACTCAAGAATTGTTGGTTGCTCTCTACTAAGTCCTGGGGGTCTACTAATTCCTCAGTGATTTTGTTGAAAAATTCTACTAAACCAGCTATTGCTGTCCAGCGGGTAGACCAATGCCCGAATATTTTCTCGTTCTGATTGACGGGACCCACAATCTCATCAAAATTTTCGAACAAAAAGAGTGGTTGAGTCAACTCGTCCAACACTTCAGCGCCGCTTCCCCAGGCTGTGTGCAATCGGTATCTGGCAATATAGGTATTTGATAGACTGTGGATGGTGCTGACCTGCAACTGGGATAAGTCTTCTGTGTATCCGATTGTTCTTGCAGCCTGTTGTATCCGATCTCGTAACTCAAAGGCTGCTTTTTCGGTAAAAGTACAAAGAACCATTTCCCTGGGTTGGCATTTCTTACTTATGAGGATGTTTAAGGCGCGAAGAACTAATACGAATGTCTTCCCTGACCCGGGTCCTGCAATAATCAGCAAAGGACCCTCAGTTTGTGATATAGCTTCGCGCTGATCGGCATTGATAAGCGGATAATTCTTTTCGATGGAGGCGTGTAGGGGATTGCTCATAATAGGGATTGTTCACGGAAGCTAAAATACCCAATCCGGGAGACGATAATGTGATCATAAACCGTTACCCCAACGGTTCGGATCGCTAAAACTAGACTGCGTGTAATGGTTTTATCTAATTCGGATGGCGTCACATCACTACCAGGATGGTTGTGAACAAAAATAACTGTAGTAGCGCCGTGTTTAAGGGTCATCTCGACCACCTTACGGGGATACACAGTAGCTTGATCTATCGTACCCTCTGCAATAACATCCTCACCAACAATCGAAAAGTTGGCATTTAGACTGAATAGATTAAATTGCTCGTGGGACAATGCACCGAACTTCAGTCGGCAGTATGCAATCAGCTCGCTGATATTCTGAGGAGAAATATTGATTTCACTACTTTGCTTTAAATAGCGGGTCGCTGCCTCTTTAACGAGCTTGATGAGTGTAACTCCTGATTCTCCCAAGCCATCAACCGCCAGTAACTCATCCTCAGGAGCATCGAGGATCGCTTGAAAAAAACCGAACCGCTCAACGAGCGCCTTTGCCACAGGCTTCATATCCTTTTGCCGAGCAACATATATAGAGAAGGAGCTCGACCACCTCGTAGTCCTGAAAATTTTCCAGTCCATGCTCGCGAAAACGTGTGCGCAACCGTTCGCGATGGCCGGCATTAGGATTACTTTTCCTCGAAGATGTAGTTGGCACATCGCTCATGTCAAAATATCTCTCGGACCTTTCGAACTCCTGGATTTTTGCGAGCAGCTCATCAATCGATCATCCGCAGTTTGCAGGGTGTTGGATTAATCGCCACCAGGAGTGGGCGTGCCATACTCGTCATCGAGACGATTGCTTGCCCAGGAGCCAGGTTGGGAAGGCGACTCCAAAGGCTGTCATCAACTCCACCCACTGTTCTTTTTAAACGACTAATTACATTGGTGTCAGTAATTTTGTGGAGGATGTAATTGTTAATCAACCCCAAAATTTCATCAGGCAAATGCTGCGGTAGTTGAGTGACAAACATAAGACCCAACCAGCGTTTTCGACCACGGCGCGCGATGCGTGCCACTTGTTGAAATAGAACTGGCATCTGGCGAATACGATCCGCGGATAGGAACTCGTGCGCCTCTTCGATTACGATCATAACTTTCTGTATCGATGTCTGAGTTTTTGTTGCAGTTTCATAGTTCTCTTCTTGCTGCATCAATAGGCCTCGCAGAATTTCTGCAATGACCAAGTTGTTTATTTGTGGTGAATCAGTATCGCTTAGATCAATAATTGTTACACGGCCGGTCTGGGTGATACTCTTATAATCTGGAATGCCAACTTTGGGATTGTCAAAAATCCCTAGTCGTAATAGGCGGGCAAGGCTGCCTTGAACTTTTCTCCAACTCCAGATGTGCCCTGGCAACTTCGCTTGCTCAATAATGGGGCTAATTTTTTCGCGATTTCGGTGGAAGTCGACAGTTTTTAAGTAGGTGTTTTCTTGTTCATCTGCCACGGTGTCTGCACAATACCGTACGATATCGTACATCATTTGTAATGTCATGCGAGGATAGCCTCGCTCCATTTCATCCAGCTCCAACAGCTCGTTTTTCTCTGTTTCATTAGCAGGATAAATCCCCAGATTCATCATTACCCGCTTGGCAATGTCATATGCTTTCAGAAAACGCTCCTGCTGTGCATCGTTCAACCCCAATATTTCCATCACAGCATACGGGGAAAGATTACTATACTCAAGACAGAACTCTTGGTTGTCCAAGAAAGCCTTGTTGGTTGTTTCCCTCCCCACCAGATGGTATAGCCCAATGTTCCCGACGCCTGATGGCACTTTTTTGCGTTTTTCAAGGACGGCTTTCATATTTGGGTCAACAGTTGGCTCCATGATTTGGGTGTATTCGCCTTCGGTATCAAAGACGATCACCGCTACACCACTTTCGCTCATTTCCTTAATCAAGCCTGAAACCGTGGTGGATTTACCGCCACCGGTCGTTCCAAGGATACCGAAGTGCCTGGGCAGTACATCTTTTCGCACCGGGATCGCAACCGGCATCTCTTCATATCCGACTGCCAAGCCCAAGTCAATATCCCCTACTAGCTTCAGTTTTTCTTCCGTTTCCTCTTTCCCTAGTGGAAATACCGGGCTGTTGGGCAGTGGACGGAATCGAGGTGGAACCAACATCCCATCTACTTCCTCACCGATGATTTCCACTTGCACACGGCCATGATAGCGTGGCATAAATGTCGCTCCACGAACAGTAGTGGTTACAACGATTGGGGCATCTGCTCGTAAACCGTCCGGTTCTGCAAATGGCCCTTCAACGACTGCGCCCAGGTATTGACGTCCATCACCACCTTTGTCCATAGGCCGGCTTTTAATCCTTACTAACGATTGTGCTGGGACTTTATCCAGATTATTGGGAGGTAGTAACACGGTGACCGTGTTGTCCTTACTCGTTGGAGTGTCGTACATTGTCCGGCCGATTGCTCCTGCAAACACCTCATCATCTTGGAACTCACCACCGGCCAGATCTATTTCCTCTTCCAGCCGATCTATGAAGTCGTCTTGGACAGGGTGCACAGAATCATCAGAGCTAGTAGGTTCTATCGTGTAGGATGACATATTTTCCTCCGCTTTTAGCGGTAACGTGTTTCTCGCTCACCTAAATATCGAAAAGGCTGCCCAGCTTCAGCATAAGCAGTCTGAACTGAGGGGGTAAAGGTATCTGCACCAAAGGTCGTACGACAAACCGTATCCGCCAGATCAATCAACATTGGAAAACCGCGGTGTTCTTGCAAGATGCTGTCAGCCATGGCAATATGTGCAGCCATTTCGGCATGATCCACATGAGCGTAGAAAAGATAAGGCGGCGCGGCTTCCCAAACCCGGAAGATCCCAACTACAATTTTTGGGGCAACATCATTGCAGAATGCTTCCATGGCTGGGCGGACACCACTTTCATCCCGATATCCACCAGTTTCAATCATGTTTCGGATATCAGGCTCAAGCGTCTGGATAATTGCAAACTCCATAGGATTTAGAGCATTGCCAATCATCAACCAATGCCGTTTCCGGGGAGCGCTTGGAATAAAGACGAACCGTTTATGGTTCACAAACCATTCAATCAAATCTAGGCTGAGTTGGATGCGGCTTTTTTGTGATGCCCACAAACCAGTGATCAGTTCATATGGAACCGGACTGCCATGTCCCATCCGCCAGGAAGCAGATGATTTATCTTTAAGGATTGCCCGTTCCGCATACGCCATAATTCCGCGTCGAGCCAGTTCGCTGAGTACTTCACTCCCTATTCCTTGGGCTTCTCGCTTCTCTCGTTTTTCAAGAAGGGTCAAAACCTCCTCAACGGGATCATCCACCTTGGATCGCAAATCCCTACGGAACAGACGATGAGCCCAAGCACCTTGTTGACCATTGTAAGATACTAAACACACACCAATTTGTGTGATGGTCAAAGGAATGGTATCGTGGACAACGCTCGTACCATCACAAGCTTCCACACCACCATTAAATAGCAAGCCGGTATGAATCTTCTCCAAATCACTCCGTCGGGCTTGATATACACCGGCATTTCTAGGGGCATCAGGAGCACTTCGCAGCCGGCCAAATACGTTCTCGCGAATTACTTGACGATACCCATCTTCACGTGCCAATGCCTCACTTATTTCTTGTTCAAGACGCCCGTAGGTTTCCGCCAAGTCTTCGCCAAGCGTCCAGGTATCCAGGTCCAGGGTGTTATGAAACGACTCACCAAAAGCCTCCTCAAACTCTGGGAGATTCGAGAGCGGTTTTGCTAAAATCTGATCGATAGGTTCGATTTCATCAAAGTCAGGCATGTCACTAATTCCTTTCAGTAGGTGTTCCGCATGAGACTTTCAAAGTTCGACATTTTAAGGATGCCTGATCGCTTCCACCCAGGATCTGCCTTTGCCAACTGCATTTAGTAACTCAATCCCATATAATTTTGATACAGATTCCGGTAATCCAAAGTCTTCAATTAGCGATTTTGTTATCGAATCTAGCCGGTCATCGAATTTGCCAGAGCTTAGATCCGATATTTTCAACACACTATCTGGCGGGGCAAGTAATGCGAGCGCAACCTTATCCGCTTGGTTCTCTACTCTCCATGTCTCTGCTTCGGATGCTGAACCGCGTTCCATGACATCGATATAAATCCCTATATTTGTACTACTAAGAACTGCATATAGTCTTTCATTAACTGTGGGAGACCTATATCCGTCGAAAACTCTGGAAATATCTCCCCCAAACTTTGATACTGCTTTTTTACGAGGTATCCAATAATCAATTAGAAAATGAGCAACTTCGTGAGCGAGCGTAAAACGCTGTTCATCGCTCGGATCAGATCCTTCTAGAAAAATTACCCCTTTGCCACCAAAAGCAACAAGGCAACCCCTTACTGTTCTACTATTGCATCGAAAAAGAAAATGGTATGTTGCGTAATCGTAACCATGTTTCAATGTCATGCAAGGTAAGTTTGGGGAGTTTTACCAATGCAACCGGTAATGCGACCGCAAGCGGCCTTTCTAAATTTCTGGGAAATTCCTCGAGCTCGCCAGCACACTCCCAGAAATAAGTAGTTGCGTCGCTACTATCGTTATTAATCCACATGATATCGCAACTCAGTGCTTGTTGCTCGACTGTGGTTCATTATTATTATCTTGGGCTTCATCAGATCGTGGTTCCGGCTCCTGTTTCTCATCTCGATCTCGAGCAGCTGCTAACAGACCGATGGAAGATGAAATCGAATGAGTATCTTCTCTTTTCTCCAGTTGGTTGGGCATCGTCATGAATGTATCCACAGCTTCTACTCGGCGGATAAGGTTGGCTAGCCGGGTTGGATCAATCGAGGTGTAATTTGCTAACTGCTGAATCTCCTCAGCAAATTCTGGGCGTCTCGAATCTGGGCGTTTACATAGAGCCAACCGGTAGAACATGTCAGGTGTTGTATCAAGGATATTTATCACGTCGGCTTCGAGTATGCGTTCTTGCTTTTGGTAAGTAGCAAAGATCCATGACATAAAGTTAGGATTGGACCTAAGCCGAATTTCTAATTCGTGCATCTGCCTTTGGGTTCGAGCGGAATACTCAGTCATTTTTTAGCTCCGCTGGATTAATGTTGCGAGTAAGAATTTTTTTAATCCGGTCTTTATTTCTTTTGACGATTTGTCGTTGCTCTACAATTGTTAATTCACCGATACCCAAGATTTCTGCATAAAGCCCTGTTTCACGAGTGCCTTCCATCATGGCAAGTATCATCTCTTGATCTACCGGATCTGGTAAGAAAGATTGTAGTTTTCTCCATGTTAATGAAAGTCTGTTCGAGACTATCTCTTCCACATCCTGAGGATCAATGAGTTCTATACCTTGTTCTATGTCGCCATCTGTAAGTTCGACAATTTCTGCTAAATTGAAAAGGATGTCCTTTTTTTGTGAGGCAAGTACATTTATCAGATCCCACTTGGCTGACATAACCAAATAACTTTCTAGCTTTAATTTTTCCGGATTGTATTGGGAGGGCCTCTCAATATAGTTCAAGATTGCGTCT
>WBZO01004424.1_pt1 | contig 15225 bp, 10 predicted proteins | sample 5204261 | NCBI WGS metagenome assembly WBZO01 (sample SAMN12412400, study PRJNA552823) | activated sludge metagenome | isolation source: activated sludge from anammox sidestream of wastewater treatment plant... | place: USA: North Carolina | collected 2017-09 | reverse complement strand
GAGAAATGATCATAATTCGATACTCCTGGATGGTCGTTGTAAAGAGGCTATTAGTCCTTTTAGTACAGCGCGCGCCATAAATAAAGGATAACGTTTTTTGTCTATACAATCATCAGGGATGTAACAAGTATATTCATCACAAAATACCAGAAAGCCTTCCGCTGGCTCTTTATCTGGTAGAAGCTTACCGCTATTTCGGTCAAAATGAAAAAGCACGTACATTACTAAAAGAACTGTTAAAGCGTTACCCTGAAGAAAAACAATTACAAGAACGTCTGACCGCAATACCCCCTAATAAGCAACCTGTGACCAGAGCAGCTGACACGCTGACAGATCTCGAAATTCAGCAATCTGAATGTGATGCAGCCCCCAATACATCGTGCCGCAGCGAGGTTGGCTACAGTGCGCTACGCCTCAAGAAGCTTGACGTTGCTTACAAACAACTGGCAGATCCGATTTTTTTAAATACTCCTCAGGGGCTTATGCTGGAACAGGATCTGCTGCAGCGTAGTATTTACCTTAAGCAGTGGACATTTGCAGATATATTGCTGGAGAAACGTCGCCTTGATAAGCGATTGAGTTTAGAAGATCGCCACCAATGGCTTCAAATTTTGATCGCCGGTCAGCTGGATGAACGATTTTTATCTTTGCTGGAGGAAGGTTATTTCGACGATACAGATGATCTTCTGAATTATGCTAGTACCTTATTGGAACGCAAAGCTTACCCGCAATTACAAAAATTACTGGCGCATAAAACACCTGTTTTCTTTAACGAAAAACAAGAACAAGGCTGGTTGTATTTGTTGACCTCTCATGGCCAAGATTTTTACCAGGTGCTCAAAAATTATCAACCTCAATATCCTTCAAACCAGGAGTTTGTAGACACCGCATTATTACAGGAAGCCATTAAACGGAAAAATTGGCACGATGTGCGGTCGGTATTAGACCGGCAACCGAAAGAACGTTTTCTAATTGCGCGCTATCAGCTAAGCTTGGCTACAAAAAATACAGATGATATCTTGTATTTTTCTAAATTGCTGTATGCAGAGAATCCTCAGAATATGGCACAATTAGAGCAATACAGTTGGCAACTTATCCAAGCAAAACGCAATAATAGAGCAGCGCAACTGTTAATAAAATATTATCCATTTTCTGCTGATCAAAAAAACCAGAAAATACTGATGCTGCGTTTAGTTGAATTAATAAAAAATGGTCATATCCAGCTGTCAGAAAAACAGAAACATCTTTTACAGCAACCCTTACCAACAGTAGCATTACGTGAATTACAAATCCAATTTCCCTGGTTCGCGGAAAATTGCGATGCTATACGATCTTTATTGTCTGATTTTTCTTCAGCTTATACTGCCGATACCTGGCGACGCCTGGGCGACTGTTATCAGTACAAATCGCCCGGGTTAGCGTTATACGCATATCAGCAAGCGCTTTCCCAGCAATCAGATCTCAATAATTCTCGGGCAGTTGCCTATCAGGCCTACGAAGTCAAAAATTTTTCAACATCACTAAAAGCCTGGCAATCTCTGGCGTATAGTGATATGACAAACGAGGATCTACTGGCAGCCGCAACAGTTGCTCAAGAAGTCGGAGAAAGTGAAATAAGGGATCTATGGCTGGATGAGCTCCAAGCCAGGAAACAGGATAACACTGAAACTTACTGGTGGTTACACGCGCAACGCTATTTATCCATAAAGCCACAGCAAGCAATTGAAGAATTCAGTAAAGCTATCGAAATTCAGCCAACTGCACGTGCGTTAACATCACGTGCAATCCTGTATGTTCAGGAAGAACAACTAGCTGCCGCGATAGAAGATTTAAGGCAGGCGAAGCAACTCGACCCGGAAAACTATATTATCAATAGTACGCTTGGTTTCGCTTTATGGCAACAAGGAGAAATCGAAGAATCAATTCAGCTGCATGAACAAGCTACAGGCGCCATGCCGGACGACCCTATCTTGCACAGACAACTCGCTTATGCCTACCAACGTTTAAACAACGAGGAACAAACGTTATCTTATACGCGGCAAGTTATAGACGATCTGGATACTCAATCCGAGATTGAATCGCTATCTTCTCTGCAACAGCAGGAATTATTCAATTTTCGAAGATTGCATGAAGATACCAGTCGTCACTGGACAATTAATTTGGATAGTTTTATAGGTCTACGTTCGGGCAGTATAGGTTTGGCAAACCCTGCTGCAGGCATTACGCCAAATAAAAACTATCGTAGTCTTATGCAACTGGAAGCTGAATACCGTCTGAAACATGATCTGTTCTTCGACGGTGACCTTTTCTCGGTATATGGTCGAGCATTTGCTAATGCTCAAGATGTTGATAACACGCTACCGAAAGAAAATCCAATGCTGGCGCTAGGAATGCGTTGGAAACCACTACGTGATTATGTTTTTTTTCTAGCTCTAGAGCAACAAGTTCCTTTAAGTGATCGCGGACAGTCGAGCGCCATGGCTCGAGCCAGTGCTTCTTTTTTAAATGGTGGTCGCTTCAGTGATGACTGGCACCCTAATGGCAAAGGATGGTTTGCTCAAAATCTATATTTGGATACTGCCTACTATCGATACAAAAATGCCTTTGCTTGGACTGCTGATTATCGTGCAAGTTGGCATCATAAAATCTCTTACAGTCAGACACTTGAACCATATGCAAGAATCCAGACCCAAGGCTATAGGGTTGGAGGTGTTACAGAGGGTGGTGAACGAGTCGGTGTTGGATTGCGCTGGAATCTTTGGGCAGGCGCCTCCCATTACAATGCTTGGCCACATAAACTAAATTTAGGAATAGAATTCCAGCATAATTTTACCACACGTGGAAATTATCTGGATAGGCGTAATAATGTGCTGGTCAACTTTGGAGTACATTGGTAAATGAAATTAATTCTCTACATTGCACTAGTATTCTGCTGGGTAGCTAGTGATGTTAACGCAATGAATGGAATATTTTGGCAACCACAACAACGTGACCTGGAAATTCCATCAACCCACTGGCAATCATTGATGTACACAATTCACCAACAAGGTTTCGATACGTTGATCATACAGTGGAGCCGCTATGGCCAGGCATTTTCTCAGCCGGAGGAACAAGCTCAATTACACGAAAAAATTCTTGAAGCTCGACAAGCTGGTTTACGATTAATTATTGGCCTGTATTCTGATCCTGATTTTTTTCAGCGACAGCATCAACCTCCCGTAGCCCTAAAACGATATCTGCAAAAACTACAACTAGCCGATCTTTGGCTCGTCAGATACTGGCAATCCAATCTATTTGAAGAACCGGATGGCTGGTATATCAGTACAGAAATAGATGACTATAACTGGCGAGATCCTGTCAGAAGTCGGTTACTTCTGAATTGGTTGCAACATACTCGGAAACAGATTTCAAAATTTTCCAGCCAGCCAGTCTATGTCAGCACATTCTTTGCTGGCAATATGTCACCAACAGACTTCACCAATCTATTAAAAAAAATACAGAAGCAAAATGTGCAGGTCTGGGTGCAGGATGGCAGCGGAGTTGGTACTTTGTCTTTAGCTGAACGTAAACTCTACATTGACGCTGCTGCTAATTGCGAACAGGGACCAGCTGCAGGTGTCATCTATGAGCTTTTTCGGCTTCAACCTAATGAAGCAAAAATAGAAATAGATACAAATCAGGATAAAATCCAATCTATCTTACAGCAGCATTCATGCAAGCAGAAACTATTCTTTTCTTTGCGTTACCTGCCTGCAGGACAGGAAGTTCTTGCTCACTAAAAGATATCCTTTCACGACTATCTGCACAAAGTAAAAAACGATTCAAAAACATGAAAATAATGACAATATTTGGCACTCGGCCGGAAGCCATAAAAATGGCCCCTTTAGTGCACGAGTTGACAAAACACTCTTCAATTGAAGCAAAAATTTGTGTAACCGCCCAACACCGAGAATTGTTGGATCAGGTGTTGAGTCTATTTCAGATACAACCCGACTTTGACTTGAATATCATGAGTCACCGTCAAAGTCTGCTAGATCTAACAGTCAATTTATTGCCTAAACTGACAAATGTATTACAGACATTCATGCCGGATTATGTCTTGGTGCACGGAGACACTACAACAACTTTTATCGCAAGTTTGGCTGCTTTCTATCAGCAAATCCCGGTCGGCCATGTGGAAGCTGGCCTACGTACTGGAAATTTATATTCCCCCTGGCCAGAGGAAGGAAATCGTCGTTTGACAGGAGTCCTAACAGCTGTCCACTTTGCACCGACTGAAATTGCCCGGCAAAATCTTCTTAAAGAAAACGTTCCCTCAGCAAACATTATCGTAACGGGCAATACCGTTATTGACGCTTTGCTGCTGGTGAATGAAAAATTGAAGAATCCACAATTAAAGATAGAAATGGAACAACTTTTCCCCTTCTTACTGCCACAGCAACGGATGATACTGATTACAGCACACCGTCGGGAAAATCACGGCAAACCAATGGAAGCCATCGCGAATGCTGTGCAACAACTTGCGCAACGATATCCGTTAATTGCTTTTGTACTCCCCTTACATCCCAATCCCAATGCACGCAATCCTCTGCAACATACTTTGAACAAAATTAGTAACGTACACTTATTAGAACCACAGGAATATTTACCCTTCGTTTACCTCATGGCACGTAGCTACTTGATACTTAGTGATTCTGGCGGTATCCAGGAAGAAGCTCCGGCACTGGGGAAGCCGGTATTGGTACTACGTGACACCACTGAGCGTCCGGAGGCGATAACTGCCGGAACCGTAAAATTGGTCGGAGCTGATACGGAAACAATTATCAAAACAACTATACAACTGCTTGAGGACAGTACCGAGTACGAAAAAATGTCGGGAGCCAAGAATCCGTTTGGGGATGGTACAGCAACTAAAAAAATTACGGCATATTTTACCTCTCGCTAATTTTCAATAGTTCTTACTCAAACGCTATAGATGACATCATATAAAATGATTCAATCCTAAGAGGCCATTCATCCGTTTGGTTCTACTGTTTTCTGATAGCTTTTGCTTGTACCCATTTGTGCTCAATGAGATTATGATTCGCAGGATATGCAGGCAAATATTCAGGTGTATGCCCGGCTTGTGCGATCGCATTTTGCAAAGAAAGTATTTGCATTAATATTATTTTTAAACAATCCCACCGTCAGCAGACATTTATCGATCAGCGCACCGATCACATTGACACGACCTCTCGCCATGCTCAATTACGCATCGTAGCGCACGATCAATCCTTTATGTACTGAGGATACCCAGTCGTTGCGTTCGCTCGACATGATAGATATCCGGAAATTCTCGCGCATCACAGGCTAATGCGATTATGTCAATCTTTGTTGCTGGCTTATTACGTGTCAACTTGGGATCGGGATTTTTTAGCTAGTGTTTAACTGCAAAAGTAAACTTATTTATTTTTATGCTCAGCTCATTGATTTTAGATTTATTTTTTTCTAAAAAGTAGTTGTCAGATTAATGCAATTGAACACTAGTGTGTAGCATATACCGCTTGCGGTACATGCCTCTTTACAAAAAAGTGTATAACAAAATCCATTTTCTATAAGCAACTGAATTGAGTAAATAAAATACCACCATCAGCATCGGCTGCGCCCAAGCTACTTGATCAGCTTCGTGACCGGCTACTATAGCGTAAGAACAGGGGTGTAATATGTTGAGTAGATACGGTGTTTTATTCTGTTTCATGGTAAAGGACGTGAAGCATGCCGGTCGTTCCGCTGCTATTTGGATGTGAACAATAGATTAATCCATGAAATTGAAATGGAATAAGTTACCCTTTTGTTTACAGTATATTCACCTGTTTAAAACCGTATCCGTCTGTTGAATCCAGTCGCCTTTTTTCTTACTTGCCTCAATATTTCCGTCATCAAATTATTTTTGATTGATGCAGGGTGCGACAATTTGTCACATTGTGATGTCCTGCTGCCCGGCTTATGATTGGTCCAATTCAAGTGATCCCGGTTTGCTGCGTATGCTATGAGGTAACTGGGTATTGATTGACTAGCTTTGCTTTAATAATTACAAAAAATTAAGACTAAGGAAAAGATGAAGGGAGATAAGGTAAATAAGAAAATGCAGCGTAAACCGCTGGTTGTGTTTGTGGCAGGCGCGTTGGCTGTAATGGCATCAACATGGGTGCAGGCACAAAATACGAGTGAGCCGATCCAATTGGAAACAATCCAGGTGATTGCGCCAGAAATTGAGCCTGCGATCACAGTATTGAGTTTGCCAGACGCAAAACGTGCTGTACGCCGGATTCCCGGTGGCGCCAATGTGGTAGATAGTGAAACGTATGCGACAGGGCGTGCTTCAACGCTACAGGATGCGCTGAATTATTCACCTGGGGTGTTTGTACAGCCTCGTGCTGGTGCGGATGAATCCCGCTTATCGATACGCGGTTCCGGTATTCAACGTACCTTTCATTTACGTGGTGTCAAGATTCTGCAGGATGGTTCACGATTGAATCTGGCAGATGGTAGTGCGGATTTTCAGGCGATTGAGCCACTGGCAGCTCGCTATATTGAAGTATTCCGGGGTGGTAATGCGCTGCAGTACGGTTCGACCACTCTGGGTGGTGCTATCAATTTTGTTACGCCCACTGGCTATGATGCGGAACGTATCCGGGTACGCGGTGAAGCAGGTAGTTTCAGTTATAACCGCCTGATGCTTTCTTCTGGTGGTGTGCATGGTTCGTTAGATTATTTTGTCAGTGTTTCTCGTTATAGTCAGGATGGTTTTCGTGATTGGGCAGCTACCGAAAACTGGCGCATGTTCAGTAACGCGGGGTACCGTATTACCCCAAATTTGGAAACCCGTTTTTATCTGACGTATGTTAAATCCGATTCGCAGTTACCCGGTAACCTGACTAAAGCACAGCTAAAAGCTGATCCTAAACAGGCTAATGCATTTAGTTTAATGGGGAGACAAAAGCGCGATCTTGACCTGATCCGGGTGGCTAATCGTACGACGCTTAAGTTGGGTAAACACCAGCAATTAGAATTTTCTGGTTTCTACTCACACAAAGAGCTGTGGCATCCGATTTATCAGGTGTTGGCTCAACCAACCAATGATTATGGCTTGGCGTTGCGTTACATCAATGAAATGTCAATTGCCGGTTATCGTAACCGCTTTGTGTTGGGTTTTGAGCCAACCTGGGGCAATGTGATGGATAACCGTTTCTTGAATATTGGCGGTAATGCTGGTGCACGTACGACTAAATTTGACCAGCATGCCAGCAGCTATGTAGTTTATGGTGAAAATCAATTCTATGTGCTGCCTGAACTTTCCCTGATTGCTGGCGCTCAGTACACGTATACCACACGTAAACAAAAGGATTTGTTTGGAGCGGGTGCGCAAAATCGGAACAAGAGCTATCAGCGCTTCACTCCGAAGGTTGGGGTGATTTATGAGCTGAATCCTAAAATACAGTTCTTCAGTAATGTCAGTACCAGTTTTGAGCCACCCAGTTTTGCCGAGCTGACCAGTGGACCGGTGCTAGCCCCAACATTTGCTAAGGCACAGCGGGCTATTACATTTGAAGTGGGTAGCCGAGGTCAATTGTTTGATATGGCTGAGTGGGATGTGGCGCTATATCGTGCCCATGTACGTAATGAATTACTCGCATTGGTGGATCCTGTAACCAGCTCGCCGATTGGTACAGCAAATGCTGATAAAACTGTACATCAAGGAGTGGAACTGGGCTTGGATTTGGAACTAGCAAAAATGCTTTACCTGCGGCAGATGTATATGTTCAATGATTTCAAGTTTGATGGCGATCCAGTGTTTGGTAACAACCAGCTGGCCGGTATTCCGCGGCATTTCTATAAGGCCGAGTTGACTTATCGTCATCCAGAAGGTTATTACATCGGTCCAAATGTGGAGTGGTCGCCAGAAAAATATTATGTGGATCATGCCAATACTGTGTATGCCAATTCCTATGCGCTGCTGGGTTTTAAAATTGGCAAACGCAGTAAAAGCGGGTTTTCCTGGTTTGCTGAAGCGCGTAATCTAACTAACCGTAAGTATGCTGCCACTACTGGGGTGATTGAAAATGCAGGAGGCATTGATCAGGCACAGTATCTGCCAGGGGATGGACGTTCTTTCTTTGCAGGACTGGAATATCGCATGTAGTGCAGATTGTTAGGCAGGCTGGTTAATCAGTAGATAGCTTGCTTGCAGATAGCCTGGTAAGGATGTGAAAATTTTTTAACATTGGTTACTTGCCCTATCGGAGCGTAAGGGTGAGTAATAGAAGGTAACCTTCTTCAGCATGGTTTGGCTGTATCCATAAGCAAAATACGGTACAAATCGTATCCGGGAGGGTGGTACTTAACTTCAATGGAGAAATGATGTTGATAAAACGTTTTATTACAGTGATTTTTATTGCTGCGATTTCTGCAGCCATACCTTTTACGCAAGCGGCAGAACATGTACACGATGCCAAGGCAACCAAACCCAAGCATGATATGAGCAAGATGTGGGCAGAGATGCGTACTCGTAAAGTTGGTATGGCGGTTTCCATTGCAGCTGATGAAAAAGGCGCGTTATGGCTAGTACAGATGCAGGATGGTCATATCCTGGTCAGTCATTCGGAGGATGGTGGCAAACATTTTTCAGAAGGAGTGATCGTTAATCCGCAGCCTGAGGCGATTCTGGCAGAAAATCAGAATCGGCCCCAAATAGTCGTACGCAACGGAGTAATTGCAGTTACTTGGGTGCAAGCACTACCTAAGGTATTTTCTAGCAATGTTCGCTTTGCTCGTTCAGTAGATGGCGGAAAAACTTTTTCAGCGCCGGTAACAGTTAATGATGACCATGAAGAAACCAGCCATGGCTTCAGTACATTAACACTAGATGATAATGGTCATATAACAGTGGTATGGTTTGATGGGCGCGTACGCAATGCAGCGGTTAAATCTGGGCAGGAATATAATGGCAGCACGGTTTTTTACGCAGTATCAGAAGATGGAGGTGAGAGCTTTTCTGCTAACCGCAAACTGGCGGATCATGCTTGTGAGTGCTGCAGAATTAGCATGACTTTGGGAGTCAATAATACGCCGTTCGTTTTCTGGCGCCATATTTTTGACGGGAGTATGCGGGATTTTGCATTAGCACGGCTGGGGACCCAACCCAGAGTGGTTCGAGCAAGTGAAGATGGCTGGGAAATTAATGCTTGCCCACATCATGGTGGAGATATTGCAGCTGATGCTACAGGTGGTATTCATCTGGCATGGTTTACCGGTAATCCAGAGCATCCAGGCTTGTTTTATCGGCGGATTGATGGTGAAAAAATGACAACGACTACCCCTCACGCATTTGGTGATCTTGATTTTCAACCAGGCTATCCCGCTGTGTTTGCGCATGGGAAACAGGTGTTTTTAGCTTGGCGTGAATTTGATGGCAGTAATTATCGGGTGATGACTTCTGTTTCCAATGATCGAGGAGATTCCTGGTCAGATGCGCGCATCGTTGCAACAACAAGTGGTGCAGCAGATTTACCCGTATTTGTAACAAATGCTAGCAAACCGGTAGTTATTTGGAATAGTACGCAAGAAGGGATACGTCTTTTTGATATGGAGGGGAGTATATGATGCGTCGTTTACTATTTATATTGTTATTAGTAGTAACAGGTGCAGCTTCGGCTGCAGATAATTTACGCCCCTTTGTATCTGGTAGCATGGCTCAAATCCAGAAGGAGTATAGTGGTAAGCCTTTTGTGATGTTTCTGTGGTCACTATCTTGCACTTATTGCCCAACCGAACTGGAAATGTTCGGTAAATTCAGGCAGGAACATCCCGAGCTAAATCTGGTACTCATTGCCACGGATACGTTGGAAGATAAACCAGAGATCCTGTCTCACCTTGCTGGTTACGGATTAAGTGAAGTTGAAAGTAGTTGGGTGTTTGCTGAGGATATGCCAGAGCGTTTACGTTTTGAGATTGATCGTCGTTGGTATGGTGAGGTACCACGTACTTATTTTTATGATCAAACGCATGATCGTTTGGTCAAAACGGGATTGGTTGGTGAAGCGTTTGTCAAGGAGTGGTTAGCGCTTGTCAATGCAAATACGTCATCAACAGAAAAATAACTTCTTTTACTCTATCTCAGCCCGATCAACTAGCTAACACTATTAATCGGGCTGTGTCTTTTACTTAAAACCCAAATCTGTCTCTTGCAACTATATTTAATCATTTGATTTGGGTTAATCTTTATACTTTTCAAGCAAGTGGCTTGCTCTTTAAAGCGCATGCTTGTAATCTTTTTTGACAAGCTTAATTCTGTCCCTTACGGGGGCAGGGAGTGTTTGCCCTAAAAATCTGATCATGCAGGAGGTATCTTGAGCAATTCATTTATTGTAAGAAAGGCTGCGGTACTGGGGGCAGGAGTGATGGGTACGCAAATTGCAGCGCACCTGATCAATGCCAATATAGAAACATTGCTATTTGAATTACCAGCTGAATCGGGAGATCCCAATGCCAATGTTCTGAAGGCAGTTGAGAAACTAAAAAAGCAGGAACCAGCACCCCTATCGGTAATCGATCGAGCGAGCTGCATTGAACCTGCCAATTACGAGCAACATCTGGAAAAATTAGGTGATTGTGATCTTGTGATTGAAGCAATAGCCGAACGGTTAGAGCTAAAATCGGCGTTGTACGAAAAAATTGCACCTTACCTGAATGATCAGGCTATTCTGGCTAGTAATACTTCAGGGCTCTCGATCAACCAACTGGCGGCAGCCGTGCCTGAAGCTTTACGATCACGTTTTTGTGGCATTCATTTCTTTAATCCGCCACGTTATATGTATTTGGTCGAACTGATACCGAGCGAACACAGTGATCCAGATGTATTAAATGCACTGGAAAGTTTCTTAGTAACAAGCCTGGGTAAAGGAGTGATTCGGGCCAAGGATACACCCAATTTTGTGGCTAATCGAATTGGGGTATTTTCCATCCTGGCGACTATGCATCACGCTCGGCAGTACAACTTGGGATTTGATCTAGTAGATAAATTAACGGGTACTTTAATTGGAAGACCGAAAAGTGCCACCTTTCGTACGGCTGATCTGGTTGGGTTGGATATACTGACGCATGTTGTACAAACCATGTGGGATGGATTGGCAAATGACCCGTGGCATAGCTATTACACGACACCTGACTGGTTACAAAGATTAGTTGGACAAGGAGCGCTTGGTCAGAAAAGTGGTAAGGGAATTTACCAAAAGCAGGGAAAAGAAATTCATGTATTAGATCTGGATACGGATACGTACCAGCTCGCACAAAGTGAAGTGAATAGCGAAGTGGAAGCACTGCTAAAGCAAAAAGATTCAGCTATTCGTCTTGCTTCACTACGCGATCATTCTCATTTGCAAGCGCAGTTTCTATGGGCGATTCATCGCGATCTGTTCCATTATTGTGCTGTTCATTTGGCTTCGATTGCTGATAACGCTCGTGATCTTGATTTAGCAGTACGTTGGGGATTTGGTTGGCAACAGGGACCTTTTGAAATCTGGCAGGCAGCGGGTTGGAATACGGTTGCGGATTGGATCGAAGCCGATATAGCTGAAGGTAAAACGATGGCGGAAGTGCCGCTGCCGGCTTGGGTGCGAACAGTTGGTGAACGTGCTACGCAAGGTGTGCATACACAGCAAGGTTCTTATGCGCCTGCGGCAGATAGTTTGCAGCCACGTTCGCAACTACCGGTATACCGGCGTCAGTTATTCCCAGACAGACTGGTGGGAGAGGAGGCCGTTTATGGTGAAACGATTCTGGAAACAGATGCGTTACGCATGTGGCATACCGGAGACCAGATTGCCATCGTTAGTTTCAAAACTAAAAAACATACTATTGATAACTTAGTGTTGCAGGGAATGCAGCAGGTAATTGCCGAAGCAGAGCGTCACTTCCGTGCACTCGTAATCTGGCAGACTGAACCCCCGTTTTCATTGGGCGCTAATCTGAAAAAAGCAACTGAGCGACCTAAAACTGAAGTGTCATCGGTTCCACCAGCACCACCTTCGCCACCCTCCTTTTTTGAAAAACTCTTTAAGCGTGCCAGAAAGGCGACAGAAGCAGCTGTGTTGCAAGCAGCGCGTAGTCTGGATATGGCTGATAAGTTAATGGCTGGTAAACTGGCGGAAGTGGAAGTGATGATTGCCCATTTTCAGCAAATTTCTCAACAGCTACGCTACAGCATGATTCCAACAGTGGCGGCAGTTGATAACATGGCGCTGGGAGGAGGGTGTGAGTTTGTCATGCACTGCGATCGAGCCGTCGCAACACTGGAAACTTATATTGGCCTGGTGGAAGCAGGTGTGGGATTGTTGCCGGCGGGAGGCGGGTGCAAGGAATTTGCTTTGCGTGCAGCGCGTCATGCAATAGATGGTGATCCTTTTCCTGTGTTAAAGCATCATTTTCAGACAGTGGCGATGGCTCAGCTAGCAAAGAGTGCGGAACATGCAAAAGCACTGCATTATCTACGACCTGCTGATGTCATTGTGATGAACCGCCTTGAATTACTGCATGTCGCCAAGGCACAGGCGCTCGCGCTAATTGAGGCAGGCTATCGTCCACCCTTGCGGCCACGTGAAATTGTGGTAGCGGGTGCAACCGGTGCGGCTACGATTAAAAGTAATATGGTCAATCTGCTGGAAGGCGGGTTTATCTCAGAGCATGATTATCTGATTGGCAGCAAGATTGCGCATGTTATGTGTGGTGGCGATATTGTCGCGGGCAGCCGGGTGGATGAAGAATGGCTGTTGAAGCTAGAACGTACAGCTTTTATTGAATTGCTGGCAACTGAAAAAACTCAAGATCGTATCGCGTATACGCTGAAAACCGGTAAACCACTGCGTAACTAGGCGGAACAGTGGAACAAACATTCAAGAATTGAAGGAGAAGCTGATGGCCAAGCAAGTACAGGATGCTTATATCGTAGCGGCAACACGTACACCGGTAGGTAAAGCACCGCGAGGCATGTTTAAAGATGTGCGTCCAGATGATTTATTGGTGCATGTGTTACAGGCGGTGCTAAAACAATGTGAAGGATTGGATCCGGCTGCAGTCGAGGATGTGATTGCAGGTTGTGCTATGCCGGAAGCAGAGCAAGGCATTAATGTTGCGCGGGTGGCATTACTGTTGGCTGGTTTGCCAAACAGTGTACCAGGTGTAACTGTTAATCGATTTTGTGCGTCTGGTTTGCAGGCTGTATCCATGGCGGCTGATCGCGTGCGACTAGGTGAAGCGGATGTCATCATTGCAGGGGGCACCGAAAGCATGAGCATGGTGCCAATGATGGGTAATAAGGTGGCAATGAATCCTGCTTTATTTAAACAAGGTGGTGAGCAAGTAGCTATTGCTTATGGCATGGGAATTACTGCTGAAAAAGTGGCGGAACAATGGAAAGTCAGCCGCGAGGAACAAGATGAGTTTGCTTTGGAAAGCCATCATCGCGCGATTCGAGCCATCGATACGGGTGAATTCAAGGATGAGATTTCCCCGTATCTCGTTCAGGAAAATCGTCCAGATCTCGGCACGCATGAAATACGTAGCACTTCTATCATTAGGGATACCGATGAGGGTCCTCGAAGGGATACTGGGCCAGAAGCACTTGCTCGATTACGTCCGGTATTTGCTGCGCATGGTTCGGTGACTGCGGGGAATAGTTCGCAGATGTCAGATGGCGCAGGTGCGGTGGTAGTTGTAAGTGAGGCAGCGTTAAAACGTTTTAATCTGACACCAATTGGGCGCTTTATAGGTTATGCAGTAGCAGGCGTGCCTCCAGAAATCATGGGTGTAGGCCCAGCTAAGGCTATTCCGAAAGTGTTACAGCAAACCGGTATTAAGCAAGATGAGCTTGACTGGATTGAATTGAATGAAGCATTTGCTGCACAAAGCTTGGCAGTAATTCATGATCTGGGGCTGGATCGCGCCAAAGTGAATCCTCTTGGTGGTGCGATCGCACTGGGACACCCATTGGGTGCAACGGGAGCTATTCGCGTAGCAACACTACTGAGTGGTTTACGCCGCCATAAACTCAAATACGGTATGGTTACTATGTGCATTGGCGGCGGGATGGGGGCAGCCGGTGTGTTTGAAGCCCTGTAGTGCATGTTTTTAAAACCGGGCAGTTGCCCGGTTTACGCCTTCAATTACCAGACTGCTGTTGTAACTTGCCTGTAAACACCCGTTCATCGTTGACAGAATAGGTGGCCTCTCCCTGATGTTCCCACCATTCATTTACACCTGAAACATAACGCGCGCCTGATGCAGAAACTGCGAGTTTAAGGATCTCCGTTCTGTTTTTGTCATCCGGGAAGGTAAGCGTGACTGTATCATCATCTCGATAAACAGCTTGTATCACCTGCCCAGAGTCAGAAACAAAAGCAACCGAACTGATGATAGAAATCTTAGGGTTAGGGGGGGATAGAGGCGCGCACGCTATCGTGCTGATGAAAAACAGAAAAAGAATACAAAATTTAAGAAGTTGTCTCATATAGTTATTGGGTAGTGGAAAGTTGCAGTTGGCTTCATGCTTTGTTAATTGTCCTATCTTGTCTGACTATCAGATTTTGGTACGTCTAGTCAGAATAATTCTACAGAAAAATGGTGGTGATTAAGTCCATAAACTGCTGTAAATGGATTGGCAAGTAGCCACCGCTCCGATTCGGTAAATTGGCGTTATCAAGACGTTGATCAACCGAAGGAGAGAAGCGATGGCTGAAATCGATATTAGCGTAAACAAGGCGTTGTTGTCTGGCTTGCTGGACAATCAGGATGGATTGGCGAAACTGGTGGAGGCAGTACTGAACCAGATTTTGGAAGCGCAGGTAACGGAAGTCCTGGGGGCCGAGCGGCACGGACGTTCAGAGGAGCGGACAGGTTATCGCAACGGCCATCGTCCGAGGACGCTCTACACACGGGTAGGTCCGTTAACGCTGTTGGTGCCGCAAACGCGGGACGGCAGTTTCTCGACGGACATCTTCAGGCGCTACCAGCGCAGCGAACAGGCCTTTGTGCTGGCACTCATGGAAATGGTCGTGCAAGGCGTCTCCACGCGCAAGGTAGCGGCGATCACCGAAGAGCTGTGTGGCGTGAGTTTCTCCAAATCGACGGTCAGCAGCCTGTGTGTGGGACTCGATGCTCGTGTCCGGGCCTTCAACGAACGAAGTCTGGAAG
>WBZO01004421.1_pt1 | contig 15226 bp, 9 predicted proteins | sample 5204261 | NCBI WGS metagenome assembly WBZO01 (sample SAMN12412400, study PRJNA552823) | activated sludge metagenome | isolation source: activated sludge from anammox sidestream of wastewater treatment plant... | place: USA: North Carolina | collected 2017-09 | reverse complement strand
TAGCGTTCTTCCTTGACCTCGGCTGACACGGGGTCGCCAAGCGGCTCGCTGGCTGTGCCGGGCTCGAACGAAAACTGGAATGCGCCCAGCCGGTCAAACCGCACCTCGCTGATGAAGTCTAAAAGGGCCCCGAATTCCTGTTCGGTCTCGCCCGGATAACCAACGATAAAGGTCGAGCGCAAAGCCAGCGCGGGCATGGCGTGGCGCATTTTTTCGAGGGTGCGATGGACCCATTCGATATTCGAGGGGCGGCGCATCCTTCGCAATGTGTCGGGGTGGGCGTGCTGCAGCGGCATATCCAGGTAGGGCAATATCTGGGGATGAGACGCCATCACCTCGATCAGCCGGTCCGTGACGTATCCTGGGAAGGCGTACAAGACACGGATCCAATCGATTTCCGGCGCCGCCTCGACGAGTTCCTCTAGCAGTTTTGCCAGGCCGTCCTTGATACCCAGGTCATGCCCGTAGTCCGTCGTATCCTGAGCGATCAAAACCAGCTCGCGCACGCCGAGGTCTTGCAGGAAGCGCGCCTCGTCAAGGATGGTCTTCAAGGGGCGGCTGACCGGCGCGCCCTTGATAAGCGGGATGGCGCAGAACGCGCACGGCCTGCGGCAGCCATCGGCGATCTTGAGATAGGCGCTCGCGCCCTGTTTGGCGGCCTGCTGAGCGCCGCCCTCGTCCGTGCCGACGGTCGGGGTCTCCGGCAGGTGATAAAGAGGGGTGGGGTGCTGCCGGGCGCGCAGCTTCTGGACGACTTGAACGATGTCCATCCAACGTCGGGTGCCCAGCAGCCCGTCGATCCCCGGCACCCGGCGGGCGACTTCGACGCCGTAGCGCTGGGTGAGACAGCCGGCGGCGATCAGAAGCTGGCCTTTCTTCTTTTGGGCGGCCAATTCGCTCAGAACCAGGAAGGATTCTTCCTTTGCGGGTCCGATAAAACCGCAGGTGTTCACGATCAGGAACGATGCCTTTTTGGGGTTATCCGTGAGCTTGTAACCCGATTGGACCAGCAACTGAGCCATCGAGCTGGAGTCGACGTTGTTCTTGGCGCATCCCAGGGATATCAAGTGGAAAGTTTCAGGTTTCATCATTACCTCTAAGTCTAAACAGAAAGATCGGTAAAGCTGGCGTCAGGGCGCAGCCGTGGGCGTCTCGAGCAGGGGCGAAGTCGTCGCGGCGGGTGCGCCGGCAGAAGTCGGGGCGGGGGTCGGGGTTGGCGTCAGGATGCCCTGAGGCGTAAATATCTGGTTCACAATTTGGCCCGTAGAGCCCATCGGACCGAAATCGACCCCGTTAAAAAAGACCTGCAAAGCAGCTCCGTTGCCGGTAAGGATTTGGACCTCATGTTGCCCGATAAACGGATAGGCGCTTCCAGGGATGACCCTTCCTTCGAATTCAATCTGGCCGTCTACCGTGACGCGCATCCAGGCACGCTGGCGAATGGTGAGGTACACCTGTACGGGCGAGGCGCCCTGCACCGCCGCGCCTTCGGGCAGCGTGCCGGTGGCGACGGGAAAGGTGGGGAACAACTGCGCTGAAGAAGGGCCGGTAGGGGTAGCCGGCTCTGGGGTGGGGGTCTCGCCGGGCGTGGAGGTGGCTAAGAGGACCTCGGCAATCGACGGCGCGGTCGGGGTCGATTCGACGCCGGTGACCTCATTAAAGATGCGGATTCCGCCCCAAATGATAAAGACGCCCAGGAAGATCAACAACGAGCCGCCGATCAGGATATCGGGAGAGAGCAGCCCCCGCAGCCGAGAAGGGGCGACAGGGGCCTCCACCGTGGGCGCCGGTTTTACCGCCTCGACGTCAACGCCTCGGCGGACGTCCAGCTGCGCCTGCAAACCCTCTGCAAAACGCAGCAGCAGCGCCTCCGAGTTCATACCGAGAAACGAGGCGTAATTATCGAGCATCCCCCGCCCCTGAACCGGGGAGGGCAGCCCGCCTAAATCTCCAGCTTCGAGCGCGGTCAAATAATGCTGACGCAGGAAAGTGTGGCGCTCGACGTCTTCCAGGGATAATCCCAACAACTCGCGTTGGCGGCGGAGCTGTTGACCGACATCGGCAAAAATCTCCTCGGATCGTTTGAACGGTTCAGCCTCTGGGGCAGGCGCGGATGCGACGGAAGCGGGCGCGGGCTGGTCCGCCGGGGGCTCTTGGTCCGGCAGTTCGCCCAGCAGGAGGTCTGCGTCAAGGCGGAGGAAATCGGCGTAGGCGCGCAAGAAACCGCGCGCCTGGGCCGCGGACGGGATTTGCTCCCACTCTCCGCTCTCGAGCGCGCTCAGGTAATGGGCGCGGATGCGCGTCGAGGACGCCACCTGATCGATCGTGAGGTCCTGCGCTTCACGCTCTTTTCGGAGCTTTTTCCCGATGCTGGCGTTCATATTTGAAAAAGCACACCGGCCTGAGCACAACCAAAGAGAACAGGTTCTTGCTGGCCCGGCTGTGGTTGCAGCCTAATCTGCCTCTTAAAGTCTCAAGCCGGCGAGGTGTCCGGGCATTTGCGCCCTCGATCTCACGGAGATCTCTCAGACCGTTATGCGGCTTCCGTCTCCTCTTCGACCTGTTCATCCGCCGATGATTCAGAAACAGATTCAACGACCGGTTGCAACTCAGGAGCTGCTTCAGGGCTCTCTGCCCCTTCTTCTTCCTGATCCAACACAACCGCTTCGCCCTCGCGGTGAACGATGACGGTGATCTCAGGGATCAGATCGATGGTGAGGCGCACCCGGATCATATGCTTTCCGAGATTGCGGATCGGCTCAAAATCCAACTGGCGGCGGTTCACCTCGACTTCCGATTGAGCCTTGATCGCATCGGCGATCATAGCCGGCGTAATCGAGCCGTAGAGTTTTCCGGTCTCGCCCGCTTTGACGGGGAAAGCCAACACCAACCCGGAAAGTATCTCGGCGACGCCGCTCAGCTCGTTGTTGAGCACGGCGCGTTTTTCATCCGCCTGAGAGCGGATCTTGTCCGCCTGTGCAACCGCGCCGGCAGTCGCCAAAACTGCCAGACCCTGAGGGATTAAGAAGTTGCGCCCGTAACCATCGGCCACTTTTTTGACATCCCCCGCACGGCCAAGTTTATACACGTCCTTAATCAACAGCACTTTCATGTGTCAAGCCCTTTCATATATAGAATCATTTTGAGCGAAGGGTACCACGCTCACAGCCTGTCAATTCTAACAGAGGCCTCTGGCTCAGTCAATCGAAAACCGCGCGCATTTCAGGGCTTCCTGGTAAAAAAGGGGAATCGTCCGCAGTAATATGTTGCATTAATGACAGTTTATGCTACAATCACGCCAATACAAGATGTAAACTTGTGCAATTACGAGCAAGACCAAACCAAACAATGTTTCGAAAGGAGATTGCTAATGAAACGGGTCATCACTTTTACATTGACGCTGGTTCTTCTCTCGACCTTATGGATGAGAACGACGAACCCCAAAGCAGCAAAAGCGACGGATGCCAAGTCGATAGCGGGATTAGCATCTGTATCGGACGCAGTTGGTCTTTATGACACCTATGAAATCACGTACCAGATCACCAATAACATTCCAGCCACTGATGACGACAAAACAGCCGTCGAATTTAAAGCCACGTTCACGGGCCCTGCAAATGAAGAACTGATCTTGCCGGGTTTCTGGGCAGGTGGGAACGAATGGAAACTCCGATTTGCCCCAATCAGTCTCGGCGAGTGGACCTGGGTCACCGACTCGGATCATCAAGACCTGGACGGGCTCACCGGGTCCCTCACCGCAGTTCCTTCTGACAACAAAGGCTTTGTCATCGTTCGCGACAACAACCCCTATCATTTCAGTTATTCGGACGGCTCACCATACTACATGTGGGGCAACACCGCCTATATGCTCCTGGAGCAAGCTTTGGAGGGGCCGGGAGTCAGTTATGTTTACACGAACCCCGAAGACCCCAACATCACCCACACCATAACCACCCACGACTGGCACGAATTTGTCGATAAAACGGGGGAGTATGGGATGAACAAGATCCGCTTCCTGGTCACGCTGTGGAACTGGGGCGCTAACTTTGGTCACCGGTGGTATCCATGGGAAGACTGCACGGTTGCGGACCCAAAATTCACCGCATTTAACCAATCCTACTGGGAAAAGCTGGATGAGATCGTCCAATACATGCAGGAAAAGGGCATGGTTGCGGAGCTTCTGGTGATCTCGGATTATTCAAATTGGGCGCCAGGCGACCCAGGTATGTATTACATGACCCAGGCCGATGAAGAGCGGTTAATGAAATTCGCGATTGCCCGCTATGCAGGATATTCGAACGTGATCTGGACAGTCGCACAGGAGTTTTACTATACCGAAAGATACAGGCTTGGAGGCCGGGTCAACAATCAATGGGCGAGGGATTTGGGCAACTACATGGCGGATACCGACCCCTACCGCTATGGCGCGGGGCGTTTGCTTTCTATCCATAATCGAACCCAATGGTTGTTCAATTTCCCAACTGAAGACTGGCCGACGCACATCGACCTCCAGGTTGGGCCGCGGATCACCCCGGTATCCTATCGAGCTCACCCCAGCCTGTGGGGTAACGAAAGCGTGCTGCGAAATTGGGGCTACGATAAACCCGTCGTGAATGACGAGTACGGCTATGCTGATAACGCAGATCTCAGCCGCGCTGGCGTTCGAGAAGCAGCCTGGGGGATCGCGGTCGGAGGCGGTTATGGAACTTATGGAGAATGGAACACGGATTTCTACTGGGATCCGTGGGCATTGAACACCGGCGGGCTGCTGGGTTTCTGGAACGACGATCCCTCTCAGGGTGACATCAAGATCATGCTGGATTTCATGCAGGGGATCGATTATCTCTCCATGCTGCACCAGAATTCCCTCATCACGGATAAACCTGCGGATGTCCTTGCCTATATGCTGGCTGAAGAGGGAAAGACCTATGTGATGTATGCTGCCGAGGGCACTGGCGGCGACTTTACCATCCAGCTCAAGAAAGGCACCTACTTCGCCTGGTGGTACGATACCACCACCGGCAATGTGGTCCAAACCGAACCCAGAATCGATCTTGATGGAGATGAGGAGGTCACTTTCGTATCCCCAACCTATGCAGATGACATCGTGCTCAAGATTACAGTTGGCACTCGCATCCTTATGCCGATGCTGCAAAGGTAACAGACGCTGCGAGCCAAAATCGGGGCTGTCTGAAAACAGGCTTCAGACAGCCCCGCAATCAGCATCAGAAGTTCAGAGAAAGAGCCCTGAAATGCCGGCCTCAGGATTGACGCCCGAAGGAATAACGCTATAATTGGTATGAGGTAAGACCAATTTTGCAAGCGTAGAATTATCCTGAGAAATACCGGAGACGCCAGTATGGTTGCCGCTTTTCCAGCTATTGGTCAAAAGAGCCGCCTGGTTGACCGTGTTGTCGAGGAGATCCAGGAACAAATCCTCACCGGTCGCCTTGCGCCGGGAACGCGCCTCCCGCCGGAACGGGACCTGGCAGCCCAGTTGTGCGTCAGCCGGACGGTGCTGCGCGAGGCTACCCGCGTGCTTGCAGCCAGGGGTCTATTGGAAACGCTCCACGGCGCCGGGACCACCGTGCGGCCGATGAACCTCGACAGGATCACCGAATCGTTCAAACTCATCCTCCAGTCTCAGGGGATCACCCTGGACGACATCCACCAGGTGCGTTCCATCCTTGAGGTGGAAATCGCGGGGTTGGCAGCCCAATCTGCTTCCGAGGCAGACCTCGCCGCGTTGACGGATCTGGCCCGGCAAATGGAGGAGGCCGAAAACCAGCCCGAAGTGCTCGCCCGGGTGGACACTGGGTTTCACCAGTTGCTGGCAAGCCTGTCTGGAAACCCGCTATTAGCGGTTCTCCTGGAATCGTTCAGCAACTTGATGAGCGAGGTGCGCCTGGTCGTTCAAAACCATCCCGCGCTGCGAGAGACGGTTTTGCCCGACCATCGCCGCATCATCGCCTGCATTGCCCGGCACGATCCAGAGGGGGCGCGGGCAGCCATGCAAGTCCATCTGGATCACGCTCGAGCCATCCAGGAAGAAGCGCTGGCCCGCAGCAGCAAGCATCAGCACGATGTTGTTAAATCTCTCGACCTCTCATGACCTCACTCACAGCGCTGCCTTTCATCCAGCATACAACTCGATCTACCATCGTTCGGATAAGGAGGTGATACACGATCAAACATTTGATTGGCTGCTCTGAACTATCCAAGTCAATATTCATAGCACGACTTTAGATCAGGAGGAAGAAATGAAACTCACTAGAAGCTGGTTCACCGCTTGTTCGCTCATGATCATCCTGGGGATGCTCCTGGCGGCCTGCGCGCCAACTGCAACGCCCGCGGTTGAGGCGCCGCCAGCCGCTCCTACCACAGCCCCGGCGGAGCCTACCGCCGCCCCGGCTGAACCCACCGCCGCGCCGGCGGAACCTACCGAAGCCCCGGTCGAACCCACCGCCGCCCCAGAAGAAGAGCAGATCGTCCTCAAGATAATGGACAACTGGGGCAGTCAGATGGACGCCAAAGGCCCGCCGCTGCAATCCATATTCCAAGACTTCATGAAGGCGTATCCGAACATCAAGATCGAAGAAGAGATCTTCGCCGACACGGATATCCCCACAAAAGTCACTACTGCTTACCTGGCGGGCGAGGAACCGGATATCATCTTTCAGAACTACCCATACATGACCAAGGACTGGCGCCAGGATGGCATCACCATCCCGGTAACCGACCTGCTGGAAAAATGGGGTCTGAAGGATAGGTTTTTGCCCGAAGCCCTGGCGCAGTACACTGACGCCGAAGGAGAGGTGGTCTCCTTCCCGCTTGAAGGCGCAAGCTGGCCGATGTGGTACAACATGGCGATCTTGAAAGAAGCCGGCGTCGAGAAGGTCCCCACCACGATTGACGAGCTGATCGAGGCCTCGCAGAAAATCCGGGCCGCAGGGTACCAACCTCTGGTGGTAGCCGGCGCGGACTGGGCTGGGCAAGGGTTTTTCAACGTGATCAATTCAACCCTGATGACAAACCAGGAATTTGGCGAAGTGTACGCAAAGGGTAATTTTGGAGAGAGTCAAAACTTTGTCGACAGCGTTAAACTTCTGGTCAAACTTCGCGACGCCGGGGTTTTTGCGGATAACTCAGAAGGACTGGATGTGGACACCATGGTCCAGCAGTTCTATGATGGCAAAGCCGCCATGATGCATGCAGGTTCGTGGAGCTTTGCCGAGCCGCCCGAAGAAATGATGAAAGACATCGTGATCGGCGGATTTCCTCTTCCAGAAGGCTCTCCGTGGGCAAAACCGATCGTACCCTTCACTTACGGAGGAAAAGGCGTATGGATTACGCGCAACGGCGCGGAGAAGATGGACGCGGTCGAGAAATTCGTGAAATTCTTTTTCCAGCCGGAGATGATCGCCCGCTTTGTGGAACAGGCTGGAATGGTTTCGCCTTATAAGACAACCCCGGTGGACGAGAGCAAATTAAACCCGCTCTTTGTACAGAGTCTCAACTGGGGTGATTCGGTAAACTATGTCGATGTAGTTGATCCGTACATACCAGTAACTGCCTGGGAAGACCTGACGAATGTGACCAAGGAATCCTATATCCCTGGCACAACGGTGGAAAAAATCATCGCCGATCTGATCGCGGCCTGGCAGCGCAACCTGCAGTAACTTTTCTCACCTAGCAACCCGGGGGGCGCCGAATTCAGACCGGCGCCCCCTTGAATCTGGAGATTGGAATGCAAATCCCTCTTGCTGGCCAGACTACCGGAAAGCCAGGCTCGCCTGTGGAGCGTTTGGGTTTCGCCCGCCGCAACCAGCGCAAGCGTCGGGTTGCCTTCCTGGCCTTCAGCCTCCCCGCCATGATCTGGTTCTTGATCTGGATGGCCTGGCCGCTTATCAACATGTTCAGGATCAGCCTGTTGCGCTGGGACGGATTGTTGAAGAAAAGCTCATTTATCGGCCTGGCGAACTATCAGCACATGACCAGCGATGTGCTGTTTGAACATGCTCTGCGCAACACCGCGATCCACCTGGCGGTCGGTTTGCCGGCGGTGCTCATCCCCGCGTTCATATTGGGCTTCTTCCTGAGTTTACGACTGCGGGGGTTTCGCGCGCTGCGCTTCATCTTCTTTATCCCGGCGATGGTCTCCGTAGCGGCGCTGGCGATGATGTTTTACGGGATTTACATGCCAGAGGGGATCCTCAATGCTTCCTTGAAGTTTTTCGGTCTGGAGGCCTGGACGCATAACTGGCTCGCAGATCCTTTAACGGTGCTTGGCAGCATCATATTTATTGACATCTGGACGGGAATTGGGTTCTACGCCGTGCTGTTTTTCGCGGTGTTATCGAACCAGCCCGGAGAGCTGTATGAAGCGGCGCGCCTTGATGGGGCGAGTTTATGGACCATCCTCTGGCGGATCGCTTTCCCGCTCTCACGCGGGTTTTTCGGTGTTGCCGCGATGCTGCATTTCCTCTGGATCCTCACCGGCGCGGCTCAAAATGTCCTCATCCTGACCAAGGGCGGGCCGGGAGATTACTCATTGACCCTTGGATACTACCTGTATAACCAGGCCTTCGTCGTCCAACGCCTTGGGTACAGCCAGGCGCTCGGCGTCTTTCTGTTTATCGTCGGGTTGGCGGGTTTGTTCCTGATCCGGCAGACGTTCCGGCAGTCAGATTAATGGAGAACTGAACCATGCAGGTTGCGCGCCCATCCCGGCTGATCGCCCGTCTCAGAGACGGATCAACGCCGTTCATCATCGGCGGATACCTTCTATCGGGAATTTATGCCCTCATTATCCTGGTGCCAGTTTATTATGTTATCGTCTCGGCATTTAAAACAAACCTGACCATCTTCACCCATCCGCTTGCCTTGCCCAAAACCATCAACTTCGCCAACTTTATTCGCGCCATGGAATTGGCAGTCTTAGATCGGGCGATGTTGATCTCGGCAGGCGTCACGGTTGGGGCGGAGATTTTCACGCTTGTCCTCGCCTTTCCGGCGGCCTATGCAATTGCCCGAGTCCGTACCCGCCTTTCTCCGCTGTTTGAATTCATTTTCGCATTGGGTTTCCTTATCCCAGCCCTCGCCATGCTGGTCCCGGTGTTTCTCATGATTGTGAAAATGGGCCTGCTGAATAACCCGTTGGCGCTGGTGGTTTTTTACCCGGCTACCAAGCTCTCGGTCTCGGTGATCCTGTTGGCGAGTTACCTGCGAACCATCCCCGTCGAGCTTGAAGAAAGCGCCCAACTGGACGGAGCCAGCCGCATCCAGATGATGCTGCATATCTTCTTCCCCCTGGCCCGGCCGGGGGTGATCACGGTGCTGATCTTGAATTTCATCGACTTCTGGAACGAGTTTCTCTTTGCGCTCATCCTGCTCAACCAGCGCAACAGGACGCTCCAGATCGCCCTGACGATACTCAAGACAGACCGCTCGCGGGATTTCGGTTTGATCTCAGCCGGGATCGTGATGGTGGTAATCCCGGTCTGCATCGTGTTCATCCTTTTCCAGGAACAAATCGTCAAGGGGATTTACGCCGGCGCAGTCAAAGGGTAGCGCCTGTCGGTGAATAACCGGAGTGATTATGAATCTGAAACAACCTGTCGAATGGATCGAGCTTGACCCCGAACGGAAGTGGCAGTACCTTCAACACTACTACAAAGCTGCCAGCCATTTTTATCAAACCCGAGATGAGGCAATGGACCACTCCCAGGTGGAGGAGACGCTCGCGGCGCTCAAAAAGAAGCCCGCTCCGGCCATCCGGCATGAAGTCCCGCTGATCGACTGGCGCCATCGCTTAGACCCAGAGGAATCGGGGGTGGCGCAGGGCTACTTCTCCTTTGAGTTCGACGACAGCGGCTGGGAGACGGTCCGGATACCTCATTCCAGCCGCTATATCCCCCCCGACCCGGTGAAATTCGGCCGCACGATCCACGATCCCTTTGCGTTCGCGACCAACACCGGCGCTGAGGATAGCGGCACGATATGGAAGGGCGATTATTCCACCTGGTATCGCTGCGGGGTTGAGCTCGACCGCCTGCCCGAGGACCGCATCGCATATCTGCGGTTTGGATCGATTAACCTGACCAGCACGGTCTGGCTGAACGAAAACCCGGTCATGCTGGATCACCTGGGCCTGTTCCCATACGAGATAGAAGTGACCGAAGAGCTGCGGGCTACCCGCCAGGGGAAGGCCCAGATCACGGTTCGCGCTGCAACCAGCGTCACCAACAAGCCCTGGATGTTTTACAACGGTTTTATCACCGCTTATCTGAACCCGCCCTTCACCTCTGGCAGGCTGAAAGAGGATGCCCAGGATGAAGCCTGGGCGGGGATGGCCGGCCCGGCGACCCTCCAAATCCTCTCCCGCGTGCATCTTCAAGATGCGTTTTTCCATACAGCCGCGCTCGGCGACGGGGAAGCTGAGCAAATGTGCCAGGTGGAATTGAGAAACACGAGCTGGGAGCGTTTTAGCGGAAAGGTGCGGGTGGAGATCAGCCCCTGGCTGCCCGAGGAGGGGGACGTGGTGAAGGTCATCGAGCAGGAAGTGGAAGCGCTGCCGATGAACCACGCCGCAGCAGAGCTACGCTTCATCCTGGAAGACCCGCTGGTCTGGGAGCCGGGGCAGGCCAGGCTGTACCTGGCGCACGTGGTCTTGCTCGACGGGGACGGCCGGCCGCTGGACGACCTGTACGAGACGTTCGGGGTGCGGACGGTGGAGATGATCGGGGGGCATTTCTATATCAACGGGGAGTTGACCGTCTTGCGCGGGACGCACAACGTCTGCCATTATCCCGATTCCTCCCTGATCGCCCCGGAGGATGAGTGGATCGTGCGCGATCTCCTCCTCCACTTCGACATCGGGGCCAACTGTTCGCGCTACCCATCCGACAAGCGCATCCATTACCGGCGGATCGCGGAGATCTGCGACCAGTTGGGCTATATGCTGGTCTGGTGCGGGTACTTTGAGATGTGGATGCCGCACCCAGAGTTTGAGTTATACGCCGAACGCGACGTGCCGGCGCTCGTGCGCGACCTGCGCAACCACCCGAGCATCATCATGTGGGAGATGGGCGATGAACCGCTGCTCGGCGTCCACGATTACCGCCGCTACCGCTGGTACGAGCAGGTCTACCGCCTGGTGGAGCAGGAAGACTCCAGCCGGCCTATCCTGCCCGCGGGCCATTTTTCTTTGGAGCAAGTGCGCCTGATCGCAGACGGTCACTCAGCAGGGCAAACCCTCGCTGAGCGGCGCCGGGAGGTGCTGCGAGATTTCCCGGTTTATTCCCTTCCAAAAGTCTTCTGGGACCATCACTACACCTTCATGATCACACCCATCCAACCGGTGCGTAAGGTGATCGCGCGCATCGCGGAGGCGCTCGACGGCGAACGCCCCACCGTGCTCACCGAGTTCGGCATCGATGGGCTACCGGACCCAGCCTCTGTTGCAGGCGTCTATGGCGAGTTCCGCTGGGGCTCCAACCAGTACTGGTACGTGGACCGCGAGCAGGACGACCTGATCCTGTACGGCAGGCAGATTCGGGCAGAAGATTGGCGTGAAACCCAGGCGTGCCAGGCAATCGAGCTTGCGACCATGATCGGGGGCATTCGCGAGCGCCCGGGTGATTTTGCGGCTTTCTACTTTATGGAAATGTACGACGTGTGGACCTACTACCAGGGCGTGGTGGATGTGTGCAGCCATCCGAAGCTGGGCTTTTTCGTTGTCCGCAGCTTATTCCAACCGCTGTTCGTGTCCGGCTTGCACGGTAACACCGTCGTCAGCGAGGGGGAGCCAATCGCCATCACGGTCTCCAACCTGGGGCCGCCAGCTAGCAACCTGGTTGTTCATGCCGCGCTCCGCCGCGCCAGCGGCCAAACCGTCCGCGAGCAGGCGATCCGGGTTGAGGGCGTACCGGGCCCGGCGCGCCTGATCGAAGCCGGGCAGCTAAGCACCGCCGGGCTTATAGACGGGTTGTATGAGCTTCATCTCACGCTGACCGGCGGGGCCGGCGCTGAGGAAGCCCGCACGCTGGAGCTCTTCTTTCTGGAGGGGAAAGCTCAATGAGCGGCGCATATACCGAGCTTGTCGAACTGGATACGGCGCGCAAGTGGGAGTACCTGAGGCGCTACTATGCTGAAGCCAGTCGGTTCTATGGCCTGTCACCCGAGGCGGTCACGGATGAGCGCGTCGCCAGCGCGCTGGCGGGAATAAAAAACAAGCCAGCCCCGGTCGTCCGGAAAGAGATTCGGTTAAAGGATTGGCTTTTCAAGCTGGATGTTGACGGAAGCGGCCTGCGGGCGGGGTATTTTTCTGCCGGGCACGACGAAAGTGGATGGGAGGAGATCACGGCCCCGCATATGGCTCGATACATACCGCCAAACCCGGTGCGGTTTGGCGAATCGATCCATGATATCTTCGAATCCGGCGAGGGAGGGACGATCTGGAGAGGCGACTACGCGGCCTGGTATCGCTGCAAGGCGGCGGTCAACGACCTGCAAGCGGACCAGGTCGCCTACCTGTCGTTCAGCTCGGTGAACCTGGAAAGCACGGTCTGGGTAGACGAGAATCCGGTCATGCTTGACCATCTCGGGTTGTTCCCGTTCGAAATGGAAATTACGGAGGAGTTGCGCGCTGCGAAAGACAGGGATGTGCAGATCGCAGTGCAGGCGAAGACCGTAGCCACCAACAAACCCTGGATGTTTGGCCAGGGGTTTGCTTCTGCATATTATGCCCCGCCTTATGCCAGCGGAAAACTGGGCGAAGATTGGGTCGATGAAGCCTGGGCAGGGCTCGCCGGAGAGGGCAAGCTCCTCCTTGTGAAGCAGACCCATCTGGGCAGCGCTTACCTGCGCACCCAAGTCTTGAAAAATGACGTCGCGCTGATCGGCTGCCGGGTGGACCTGAGGAACATGAGCTGGGAGCGGTTTGGCGGGAAGGTGCGGGTGGAGATCAGCCCCTGGCTGCCTGTGGAGGGGGGCGTGATGAAGGTCATCGAGCAAGAAGTGGAAGCGCTGCCGATGAACCACGCCACGGCAGAACTGAGCTTCACCCTGGAAAACCCGCTGGTCTGGGAACCTGGACAGGCCAGGCTGTACCTGGCGCACGTGGTTCTGCTCGACGAGGACGGCCAGCCGCTGGACGACCTGTACGAGACGTTCGGGGTGCGGACGGTGGAGATGATCGGAGGGCATTTCTACGTCAACGGGAAGCTGACCGTTTTGCGGGGATCTCACGAACTGACCTACCATCCCGGAGAGAGCCCCGTCTGCCCGTCCGACGAATGGATCGTCCGTGAGGTGCTGCTTCACCAAGAACTGGGGACGAATTGTTCGCGCTATCCATCCGATGAGCGCGTCCATCACCGGCGGATCGCGGAGATCTGCGACCAACTGGGGTATATGCTGGCCTGGGCGGGGTATTTCGCGGTCTGGATTATCCACCCCGAACTGGAATTGCACGCCAGGCGTGACGTGCCGGCGCTGGTGCGTGACTTACGCAACCATCCGAGCATCATCATCTGGGAGATGGGCGATGAGCCATTGATGGTGGTTCACAACTATCGCCGCTACCGCTGGTACGAGCAGGTCTACCGCCTGGTGGAGCAGGAAGACGACAGCCGGCCAATCCAGCCCGCCGGTCACTTCGCGGCGGAAATCTGGGAAATGATGCAGGCTGCGCACACGGAAGAAGAGCGCGCCGAGCGCCGGGCGCAGATACTCCGCGATTTCCCGCTGTATTCCCTGCCGCGCCTGTACTGGGACCTCCACACCTCTCCCATGATCTTGCCCCTGCGCCCCGTGCGCGCCGCCGTCGAAGAGGCCGCGCGGGCCTTCGGGGGCGCCCGCCTGACGACCTATGCGGAGTTCGGCTTCGACGCCCTCCCCTCCCCCGAACGACAGCTCGCCCTGCACGGTCGAACGCGTTGGGGCGCTAACCCGTTCTGGAACCGCGACCGGGCGGAGGACGACTTGATCTGGTACGGGCGAAAAATCACGCCAGACGACTGGCGCGAAACCCAGGCTGCCCAGGCGCTGGTGCTCTCGACCACGATCGATTGCCTGCGGGAGCTTCCGCAGATCTTTGGCGGGTTCTTTTTCATGATGATGGTCGATGTGCAAACCTTCCTTCAAGGCTTGCTGGACGCCGGGGCGGTCCCCAAGCTGGGCTATTTTGTCCTGCAAAAAGTGCTCCACCCCGTATTTACCTCCGGTCTGCACGGAAACACCGTGGTCAAGAGAGGCGACCCGCTGCGCATCACCGTCAGCGTCTGGGGAGAGGCAATCCAAAAGGCGACCCTGCGCGGGTCGGTGCGGATTAATGGCGGGCCGCCCCTGCGCGAGTACCAGGTCGATAAGTTAGCCTTGCCAGGAGGCGCCGCGTACGTTCAGGTAGCCGAATGGAGCACCGCCGGGCTGCCGGAAGGTTTGCTGTCTCTGGAAATGATCCTGTACGACGAGGACGAATCCGAAATAAACCGGACGCTTGAGCTGTTCTACCTGACGGCAGAGGAGGCGCCCGAAAATGGCCGCTGATGGGTTGCGAGGCGGGATGATCGGCGCTGGCGCCTGGTCGGTCAACCAACTGGATGCCTGGCGGCATGTATCGGGGGCGAGGATCGTCGCGTTGTGCGATCGAATGCCAGACCGCCTATCTCGCATCGCCGACCAGTTCGAGATCGAAAAGCGCTATGCCGATCCGGCGGCAATGTTACAACAAGAAGAACTGGACTTTTTAGACATCTGTACCCGGCCCGCCTCTCACGCCCCGTTGGTCCGGCTTGGGATCAGCAGACAGTTGCCGGTTCTCTGCCAGAAACCGTTCTGCACTTCCCTCGAGGAGGCGGTCGAGGTCGTCGCAGAGTGTGAGCGGGCGGGGACTCGCTTGATGATCAACGAAAACTTCAGATGGCAGGCCTGGTATCAGAAGACAAAAGAGATCCTGGCCTCCGGTCTTCTTGGCAAGCCTTTTTTTGCCAAGATCGAGGAGCGCGTCCGGACGACCCTCCCACACTTTGATCACCCGCAGGCTTACCTGGCGGAGATGCCGCGCTTGATACTCTACGAAATGGGGGTTCACTACCTTGACACCCTGCGCTACCTCTTCGGGATGCCCGAGGCAGTGACTGCCCGCCTGCACCACATCAGCCCGCAGATACAAGGGGAGGACGTGCAGGTGCTGCTGCTGGAGTACCCGGATTTGACCGCCGTCATTGAA
>WBZO01004225.1_pt2 | contig 15228 bp, 10 predicted proteins | sample 5204261 | NCBI WGS metagenome assembly WBZO01 (sample SAMN12412400, study PRJNA552823) | activated sludge metagenome | isolation source: activated sludge from anammox sidestream of wastewater treatment plant... | place: USA: North Carolina | collected 2017-09 | reverse complement strand
GAGTCGCTGTCGGGGCCAAGTCAGGCTGCGCTTCAATTGTTGCCGGTAGCTCAGTTGGAATGGGGGGTGGTGGTAGCGACGAACCGGCACGGCCGGCGAAGGCGTTGCAGGCCAATGATGTCAACACCAACAGTATCAATCCCCACCCTATCGTAGCTCGGTCGCTCATCCTGCACCTCAATCATCCTCGTTCGTCAAGCCCCTCCCATTATAGTCAAAACCGGTTCATCACGCCTTCCGTCGCCCCTCCGCGCTCCCTCGGTTATAATCCCCGTCAAGTAAGGAATAACGATCCATGAGTTTTCGTCAATTCATCGAACAAATGGCGGCCACCGGAGACCTGATTTCTATCGATCGACCGGTCGACACGGCTTATGAAGTCGCCAACGTCGCCCATGCACTGGAAGGCCAGGTAGTTCTTTTCAATCAGATCGAAGGATATCCAGGATGGCGGATCTGCTCGGGAGTTTGTTCGGACCGCCGCTATTTCAGCGCCGATTTAGGCGTGCCGGTTCCTGATTTACTCCACTATCTATCCGACGCGCTTGATAACCCGATCGCGCCCCCGATAACGGACGTCGCCCCCTGTCAGGAAGTGATTATCAAAGATGTCGATCTGAACAAATTGCCGATCTTGCTGCACTTGCCGGAAGACGGTGGCCATTACGTAGCCAGCAATGTCGTCATCATCAATGATCCCGATCTGGGCCGCAATATGTGCTATCACCGGCTTCTACGATTGGACGAAAGGCGGTTCGCGGCCCGCATCGTTGAGAATCGTGGCACGTACAACGCGATGCAAAAGACAGACGGCGATTTGCCGGTAGCCATCTGCATCGGCGTTTCGCTGGCCGTTCATCTGGCCGCGTCGATGTCGCCACCTCCAGATGTCGATGAGTTATCGGTGGCCCAAGCGCTCTCCCCCACTCCGCTGGTCAAGTGCATCACCAATGATTTATACGTGCCGGCCGACGCTGAAATCGTCATGGAAGGCCGCATCACTAAGCAACTCCACACCGAGGGACCTTTCATGGATCTAACGGAAACAATGGACATTACACGGATGCAGCCGATTATCGAGATCGACCTCATCACCCACCGGAAGAATCCCATCTATCACGCGCTGCTCCCGGGTGATTTGGAGCACAAGTTGTTGATGGGTATGCCTAAAGAACCGACGATCTTCGCCGCGGTGAATGAAGTTGTGCGCTGTACCGGTGCGGTGATCACGCCGGGGGGAGCATCATGGCTCCATGCCGTCGTGCAGATCGACAAACAGGGGCCTGATGACGGACGGCTAGCCATCGAAGCCGCGTTCAAAGGCCATGGATCGCTCAAACATGTCTGGATCGTTGATACGGACATCGACATCTACAACCCTGCCCAGGTCGAATGGGCCATGGCCACACGCTTTCAGGCAGATCGTGATTTGTATGCTTATGCGAATCAGCCTGGCAGTTCCCTCGACCCGTCAGGTATTCATGTGCCCGGTATGAAGAGCAGAACAGCCAAGATGGGGCTTGATTGCACCATCCCTTGGGGCGCCGATATCGGCCAGTTCGCGCGCGGCCAATATGGCTACGTCGACTTGAACGATTACCTCTAAGCGGCCAGGGCAAGCTTGCTCCAGAAAATGACTCTCTCATGAACAACGAACAAACAATTCAACTGACGGATGACCAGCGCGCCATGCTGGCCGGCGAACAAGGCCGCGCGCGCCAGATGGGCATGCGGTTATTACTTGATCTGGCGGCGATGGCCGGGACCAAACAATTGATTCCTATCGCCAGCGCCCACGTCTCAGGAGTTTCTCCGCTTACCGGAGGGATGGGATTGCGTCATTTCCTGTCTCGACTGGCGGACGATCCCGGTCAAGGCGTCGCCGTCCCAACGACGCTGAATGCGGCCGGTTGCGATGAGGCACAATTCCCGGCCATGCGAATCACGGAGCCGGGTTTCCTCGATCATCATCGAGAAATCGTCGAGAATTATGCCCGGCTTGGTGTGAAGACGATCCAATCGTGCGTCCCATATGAGTGGGAAGAAGTGAAGCCCACGCTAACGCCCGACAAACCCGCGGCCTGGGCTGAGTCAAACGCTATCTGCTTCGCCAATTCTTACTGTGGCATGCGTACAAACCGTGAATCAGGCCTGTCGGCGCTGGCTTGTGCGTTGACCGGCTACGCACCCGATTACGGATTGCTTGGCGACGAAGCCCGGCGGCCAAACCTGATTGTACGCGTAACGACTCCTCTGGAGGATCCAACCGATTTCTCCATCCTCGGCGACTGGATAGGCAAACAACGGAAATCCCAGTGGCAAATACCCTACGGTCCTATTCCAGCCATCGTCGGGCTGCCGGCGGAGGTGAACCACGAACAACGCAAGGCGCTGAGTGCGGCGGCGGCTAATTATGGGAGTCCCCTGCTCTATATCCTGGAAGATGACACCCTGCCCGAAGGGGAATATCAGGACGAGCTGGACTTCGGGGAAGCTGAACTGAACAATCGCTATGAGGCTCTCCGGCCGCGCTCGGCCGTGTCATTGGTGGTGCTCGGTTGCCCCCAGGCGTCGATCGGTGAATTGCGAGCCATCGCTAAACTCTTACAGGGTCGCCACGTGACGGCCGATCCGTCTGCCCCCGGAGAGGCCCCGCCGCTTTGGGTATTCACATCAGCTACGACAAAAGCCATCGCTGAAAGGACCGGTTTGGCGGATATCATCCGCGGGAGCGGAGCGCTGCTTCTGGAAAACACTTGCCCCGAAGTTGTGCCTTATGACCAGTCGTGGGTAAGCCACGTCCTGACCAACTCGATGAAGGCGGAACATTACATCAAGTCCGGCCTGAACGGCATCCCAACGTCGGTAATGCGCCTGGAGGAATGTATCGCGGTGGCTGCAGGAGAAGTACAACTGGCGACAGAAATGCCTACGGGGAAGCTATCCGCACCCGCCCCCTCATCCGGCAAGCCGGTTGCCCAGGGTAAGCGTCCGGAAAACAGCCAACAGGAGTTGATATTCGACGTCGCCACAGGCAATGGCCTCCCTTCACAAGGCGATTTCACGATCACTGGCGAGGCGCTGGTGACAGATGCTCCGATCACTTTTCTGGGGTACGTCAACCGTGTCACGGGCGTTATCGAGGAGGAAGGCCATCCGGCCGACGGGCAGAGCCTGGCCGGCAAAGTGGTCATCTTCCCGCGTGGCACCGGATCGAGCGTCGCCCCTTACGTATTGCTGGAGCTCTTTTATCGTGGTGCCGCGCCTATCGCTATCATCAATACAGAGATCGACCAGCAAACCGCACCGGCCTGCTCGCTAGAGGGGATCCCCTACGCTTATGGATTCGACGTTGACGTGATTCAGGGGGTAAAAACTGGCGACAGCGTGATGCTAGAGCGCAGAGAAGGCAAGGTTTATCTGCGGGTGATCAATCGGGGAGGACCGAACGCTTGAGTTACCAGCCACTTGGCAGACGTTATGCCATGGCCATGTACCATGATACTCGATTAGCGGGAAGAAAGGGCGTGGTGGGCGCGGAGGGACTCGAACCCCCGACCTCACGGATGTGAACCGTGCGCTCTAACCAGCTGAGCTACGCGCCCACGCATCGGATAGTATATCATTATGGTTTCCAAACGCCAAGATTTTAAGAGGCATTATGAATCAAGCTCCGGTTTTTAAACTCATGAGACAGCGGCCCTTCGCCATACTATTGTTGACGCTGATTCTTCTGGCAAGCTGCGCGAAAAGCAACCCAAGCAGTTTACCTTTCATCGAAACGTTCGATAATGCCGGAAACTGGGGCACGGGCGAAGACGCCTACTCCATCGGGGCCGTCGTCAATGGCGTCTATGATTTCAAGGTGCTGGAAAACGATATCAGCCGGTGGGTGTCGGCGGGCAAGAGTTTCAGTGACGGCATCTACGAAGTCGAGGCGACACCAGTTGAGGGGCCACTGGATAACGGCTACGGTTTGATCTTTCGCGCCAATCCGGAGGCAGGCGATTTCTATTTGTTTAAGGTGTCAGCCGATGGCTATGTCTGGATCGGGCGATATGCGAACGGCGCGGAAGCCGCGACCATCATCGGAGATCACTGGTTTGAATCTCCCGCCGTGCTGCGAGGGTTAAACGCGACTAACAAGCTGAAGGTGCAGGCGGAGGCAGGCAATCTGATTTTTTATGTAAACGATCAGGAAGTCGGTCGTGTGACGGACAACACCTTAACAAAAGGGGATGTCGGCATGCTCGTCCAAACGTTGGGCGGCGGCGGTGTGAGGGTTTTGTTCGACAACTTGAGTGTCAAACCATTGCCTTAACTCTGAAGAATTTTAGCGTTCGTTCTCACGGACCAATTTTGTGCTATCATCGTAACAGACTCGAAAGCAGGCCGCGAGTAACTTGGTCATGATTCCCCTCGATCCGAGCCAGTATCAATTGAGGGCAGACCAGAGCGTTAGGTCAATTTTATTGACTCATCATGTAACGTTCTAAAACAGGAATTCGTGGCGACTTGTTCAAACGCCGCTCCCACTCGGCGGAACACATTCGGATAAGGTCGTCAGCCCGACTATCGGGAACGCCGGCAACTGAATAGCACTCTGGAGCAAGCTATGCTGAAGACCCAAGAGACAAGGAAACTGAAGGAACAAACAAACAATCAACTTGTTATGAGCGCGGCGGAGATCTTGCGCGACTATAACCTGGCCGTGCAAAGCCGGCACGCTAGTCTGGTTGGTCGTCGCGAGGTTCTGAATGGCCGGGCCAAGTTCGGCATATTCGGCGACGGCAAGGAAGTCGCCCAGCTCGCTATGGCCAAGGCGTTTCGTAAGGGAGATTTTCGTTCGGGCTACTATCGAGACCAAACATTTATGTTCGCCATCGGGGCGACGACCATACCGCAATTCTTCGCCCAACTTTACGCCCACGGTGACGTGAGCGCCGACCCAAGTTCAGGGGGCCGGCAAATGAACGCCCACTTTGCCACTCGATTGCTCAATGAGGATGGGACGTGGCGCGACCAAACTCAGAATTACAACTCATCTGCCGATGTATCACCGACGGCCTCACAAATGCCTCGCCTCGTCGGGTTGGGCTATGCGTCCCATCTGTATCGCGAGCTAACCGAGCTACACCACCTGACGCAATTCTCGCAACAGGGGAATGAAGTCGCCTTCGGCACCATCGGCAACGCTTCCACTGCTGAAGGGTTGTTTTGGGAATCTATCAACGCCATCGGTGTGTTGCACGCGCCGGTCATCATTTCCATTTGGGATGATGAATATGGCATCTCTGTGCCGAACGTGCATCAGATCACCAAGGGCAATCTGTCGGAACTGCTGGCCGGTTTCCAGCACGAACCGGGGGTCCCGGGCGGTTATGAGTTGTTTACAGTCAAAGGCTGGGATTATTCAGCCCTGATCGAGACGTATGCGCGCGCGGCAGAGCTAGCGCGCAGTAACCATATCCCGGTGATTATTCATGTCACCGAGCTAACCCAGCCTCAAGGTCATTCCACATCAGGTAGCCAGGAACGCTACAAATCCCCCGAGCGCTTGACCTGGGAAAAAGAGTTCGACTGCCTGCGTAAAATGCGCGAATGGATCATCGAGCAACAAATCGCGCCGCCAGGTGAACTGGATAACATCGAGCGCAACGCCGAGAAACTGGTCGAGAATTTCCGCGTGAAAGCATGGCAGAGCTACCTACGGCCGATCTACAACGAGCGACAAGACGCGGTCGAACTTTTTGAAGAAATCGAGAAAGGTTCGCCGCAGGCCGAGGCCATCGGGGAAATCCGGCGCAAGCTGAAGAACAAAGAGGCGCCCCTGCGCCGCGATATTTTCACGGCCGTGAGCGAAGTATTAACTCTGGCGCGCCACGAGTCGCGTGACAAGGGCACGCCCGTCGGCCGCCTGCTAAGCTGGAAACACGAACAAGAAAAGGCGGTCGAGGAGCGTTACGGCTCTCATTTGTATAGCAGATCGGTTGAGTCGCCCTTGAACGTCGCTGAGGTCAAGCCCGTTTACAGACTGGATTCGCCTTTCGTGCCCGGTTCTCAGATATTAAACGCGGCTTTCGATGCAATATTATCTCGCGATCCGAGGGTCGTGGCGTTCGGCGAAGACGTGGGGATGCTAGGGGGAGTCAACCAGACCTGGGCCGGGTTGCAAGATAAGTATGGGCCGCTACGCGTGTCAGATACAGGCATCCGCGAGGCAACCATCGTCGGGCAGGCCATCGGCTTGGCTATGCGCGGGCTGCGACCAATCGCCGAGATCCAGTATCTCGATTACGCACTCTACGCTCTGCAAATTATGTCCGACGATCTGGCCACACTACATTGGCGGACACATGGCGGGCAGAAAGCGCCGGCCATTATCAGCACGCGTGGCCACCGCCTGGAAGGCATTTGGCACGCGGGTTCGCCAATGGGAGCATTCATCGATTTATGCCACGGCATGCATATCTGCGTGCCACGCAATATGACTCAGGCGGCCGGATTCTATAACACTCTCCTGCGCGGAGATGATCCGGGTATGGTTGTCGAGGTGCTCAACGGCTATCGGCTCAAGGAACAAATGCCGGATAACATCGGTGAGATAACCGTCCCGTTGGGGGTACCGGAGATATTACGGCCGGGCGAGGATGTCACCTTGGTGACCTACGGGGCAGCCTGTCGCATCGCCATAGATGCGGCCGAGGCGTTAGCCAAAGTGAGTATCGACGTCGAGGTCATCGACGTACAAACGCTGTTGCCATTCGACCGCCATCACATGATTGTCGAGTCGCTCAAGAAAACCAGCCGCATCGTCTTTTTGGATGAGGATGTGCCGGGTGGGGCAACGGCGTTCATGATGAACAAAGTCATCGAGGAGCAAGGCGGCTTCGAGTGGCTCGATAGTGAGCCGCGAACTGTCACCTCCAAACCACATCGCCCGGCTTATGGTTCCGATGGAGCCTACTTCTCCAAGTCGAATGCGGAAGATGTGTACACAGCTATATACGACATGATGAACGAGGCCAATCCGGCCCGCTATCCAAACTATCAATAGACGAGAACAGACAAAGGGGGTTCTTCAATGGCATCAAGGGTAACGTTGCCGGAAATGGGCGAAGGCGTCATCGAAGGGACGCTGTCACGCTGGCTGGTGAAAGAAGGCGACCGTGTTGAGCAATTCGCTCCTATCGCTGAGGTTGAGACCGACAAGGTGACGACCGAGACAACGAGCGACTCAGCCGGCGTTATTCTCAAGTTATGTGTCAACGAAGGTGAGACGATTCCGGTCGGCACAGTTCTGGCTTATATCGGTGAACCGGGCGAAACCATTTCCGGGAATGGCGTACAGGAGAAAGCCGCCGACCCCTTACCAGCGAAACCGGCTACGGCGCCACCACAACCCGCAGCAATCGCCCCGGCCGATACGCCCAAAGTCGCGCCATATACGGGCCGGATCAGTCCCGTCGTTGGCCGCATCGCTTCCGAGCACGGCGTTGATCTGAGCCGGGTAAGCGGCACGGGGCGCGATGGGCGCGTCACGAAGGAAGATGTGCTGGCCTATGTTGAAAATCGTGCGCAGGTAGCGGCTCACTTACCCGATGTGGCTGAACCCCCTGTCGAGACCAAAGTGGTTAGAGAAATCGAGGCCCCCGTCGCCGAAACGATTATCACGGCATCCCCCGCTCCGACGCCAACCAGCGAAGAAGGAGTCGAGCTTATGCCGCTGACGAACATTCGCCGCAGTATCGCCGAGCATATGGTTCGCAGCAAGCACACCAGTCCACATGTGACATCGGTATTCGAGTTCGATTTTTCGGCCGTCGCTGCCCATCGCAAAGCAAACAAGGACAACTTCGAACGCGACGGCGCGCGGCTGACTTTCACGGCCTATATCGTGGCTGCCACCGTGCAGGCGCTCAAAACGCATCCCACGGTCAATAGCAGTTGGTCAGATGAAGGTATCCTGCTCAAGCGCGAGATCAACATCGGCATGGCCACAGCTATCGACGACGGATTAATCGTACCTGTCATCAAAAATGCCGATAGCCTGAACCTGTTAGGCTTGGCGCGAATCATCAACGATCTGGCCGATCGGGCACGGAACAAACAGCTTAAGCCCAATGAGGTGAAGGGTGGGACGTTCTCGATCACCAACCACGGCACAATGGGCAGCTTGTTCGCCACGCCAATCATCAATCAACCACAATGCGGCATTTTAGGTATCGGAGCGATCGAGAAGCGGGTGAAAGTTATCGACGATGCTATCGCTATCCGGACGATGGCCTACGTCAGCTTCACTTTTGATCATCGGATCCTGGATGGAGCAGAAGCCGATCGATTCGTCAGCACGATCAAACAACAAATCGAAACCTGGCGCTAACAGCGCTCAATAAAACGGTGATATGAGGAGGCGTAGTAGCTAAGCCTGCTGCGCCTTCCACGCTGCCATCAACTTCTCCGGCACGCGAACAGGCCGTAACGCCTTCAAATCGGCGAAGTATCCGCTTTGATAAGCAACCGTGCATAGTTGAGCATCGACGCTTATCTCGGCCGTCAACGTCCATCGCGTCCGTGACAGATCGGACACCCACATTCGGCCCATCACCGCATCGCCCATCCGGACCGGCCGGCGGTACTCGATCTCCGTCTTTGTCAGGATAGGACTGATGCCGGTGGCCAGTATCTCATCAATAGGCAGGATATCGGCCAGTATCTCCGAGCGCATATCCTCAAGCCAACGCAAGTAGACAATGTTATGGACGATGTTGGCGAAATCGACATCGTAGGTACGAACGACAATCGGCCATTCGATCAGTAACGGCTTTGAAGAATTATCGGTCATCACCCTTACCCAAACCGGTCGATGAGATAATCAACAACCACGCGGTCGATAACATCACCCGCGCCGTCCCAACGTTCTTCCAGATTTTCGCTGCCGACCAGCGCCCGCAAGGCCGAACGTGTCGCTTCGTCAAAGGCGCCACTTCTGGGGCCTGTATAATGGCCAGTGCGCAGCAGGACGCCTTGCAGTTCGCCTGCGACTTCAGCCAACGGCACAAGATTATCGGGGTTGACCTCGCCGAACAGCAAATGATGCATGGTAACCAGTTCAGCGAGTTTGACGATAGGATCGGGATGGTCATCCACGCGCAGATCCAGGTAACGATCATTGTTACCGCCGTAGCCGCCGTTCTCGCGTACGACCAACACCCCGGCCGCCTGACGGCCACGGCTATCGCCTCCGGCAGACTGACCGGCAGCGAGCGCTTCAACCAGCCAATCAGCCAATTCGCCGGAGCCACGCCGGGCTTGTTCGAACGCTTTGGTCATTGCCTCGACCGTGCCGGGGATGAGAATATTGCCCTGGCAGGCGAAACCGTCGCCGACGACATGACCGGCCCATTCGTAACAGCCATCACCAGTGAAGGAAGCCGCCCGGCCATTCTTATCTACCATACCGACCTGACGCTGAGCGCGCTGGTCATCGGCCGCAGTCAATATTGCAATCGTTTCGTCCGCGCTTTTGCCGCTCGCCATCAAGTCCAGACTGTCGATGCCATAAGCGATGTTGGCAAATGACTGGGTGGCAACGGCGCCGGCGCCGGCGCGCGCCCAGGATACCACGGCCGCACAGGCCAGAAATTTCGACTGCACAGCCACTCCCCACTCTTTCTTGCCGGGGTCGTAAGCGACAATCGAAAACGTAGCTATAGGCGGGATAGTGCGGTCCATTTAGGGTTCCCTCTGTCCACCATCCGATGGCTGCAAGACCACCTTGACGACATCATCGATTCGATCGACGAGGACGAACTTCATATCCTGGCGGAGGTGCTTGGGAATCTCCATCAAGTCACGTTCATTCTTGCGAGGCAGGATGAAGGTACGAATCCCGGCGCGCCGAGCGGCCAGCGCCTTCTCACGTACTCCGCCCACGGGTAGAACACGGCCGCGTAATGTGATCTCGCCGGTCATCGCGACATCATGGCGAATCGGTCGCTCGGTAAAGGCTGAAATGAGGGCCAGGGCCAACGTCACCCCGGCCGACGGACCATCCTTCGGCACAGCGCCCTCGGGCAGATGAATGTGAATGTCGCGCCGCTCGAAGCGTTCCGGATCGATCCCCAGCACCTCAACTTGGCTACGTGTGTAGGTCAGCGCTGCCTGGGCACTTTCGCGCATGACTTCGCCCAACTGTCCAGTCAGGATCAGATTCCCCTTACCAGGCATGGTGTTGACCTCGATGGTCATCAGTTCGCCACCGGCTGCCGTCCAGGCCGCCCCCGTGGCGACGCCGACTTCATCCTCATCCAGCCGGATATCTTCGATGAAGCGTGGCGGGCCAAGGAGGTCACGGACTTTCTCAGCTGTTATCTGTCGTGGGTAGCGTTTGCGTTCGGCCACCATCCGGGCGATCTTGCGGGCGATGGTGGCGACTTCGCGCTCCAGGTTGCGCACGCCCGCCTCGCGCGTGTATTCGCGGATGAGCACCTGCAGTGCTTCTTCTTCAAACTGGATATTCTTGCGAGTCAGTCCGTGCTGTTCGATCTGACGTGGAATGAGAAACTGTTTGAGAATGCCCAGCTTTTCCTCCTCCAGATAGCTGGAGAATTCAATCACCTCCATACGATCCTGAAGGGCGGGAGGGATGGAGTCCAGATAATTAGCCGTCGTCACAAACAAGACGCGGGACAGATCGTATTCCAGACCTAGATAATGATCGACGAAGCTGTTATTTTGCTCGGGATCAAGGACTTCGAGCAGCGCGGCCGATGGGTCGCCACGAAAATCCGCGCCAAGCTTATCCACCTCATCGAGCATAAAAAGCGGATTGCGCGTGCCAACGCGACGCATAGCCTGGATGATACGGCCGGGCATCGCGCCGATGTAAGTACGGCGATGACCGCGAATCTCAGCTTCGTCGCGAACTCCACCCAGGCTGATGCGGACAAACTCGCGGCCAAGAGCGCGAGCAATAGATCGGCCAAGCGACGTCTTTCCGGTTCCCGGCGGGCCGACAAAACACAGAATTGGGCTGCGCATGGTGTCAGAGGCGATACGACGGACAGCGATATACTCAAGGATACGGTCCTTGACGCGCGGCAGGCCGTAATGATCGGCATCCAGCACTTCGGCCGCGTTACGCACGTCCAGGTTATCGGCTGACTCCTCCACCCACGGTAAATCCAGGATCCAGTCGATATAGGTGCGGATGATACCGATCTCGGGTGACATCGGCGGCATCGCATTGAGTCGGGCCAGCTCTTTCTCCGTCTTGGCCCGCACGCCTTCAGGCAAGTTCTTACGGGCAATAGCCTCTTGTAATTCGTTCAGCTCTTGACCGAACACGTCCAGCTCGCCCAATTCCCCCTGGATAATCCGCATCTGCTCGCGCAAGAAATGTTCGCGATGAGAGCGATCGACTTCCTGCTGGACCTGACTCTGGATCTCCCCCTCCAATTCCAGTACCTCGAGTTCCTTGGCCAGCAGGATGCTAATCGTCTGTAAACGATCATGTGGATCGAGGATCTCGAGTATTTCTTGCCGCGTAGCAACCGGCACAGTCAAAGTGGAAGCGATGAAATCGGCTAACCAGCCAGGTTCATCAAGATTAAGGGCGTATGCATAAGCCTCTTCGGGGATGTTTTGGTTCAGGCCTACCACTTTATCGAACAGCACGCGGACAGCCCGCATAAGGGCCTCGGTATTGGGCTGCCACTTGTCAATATCCTCAATAACGCGCGCGCGGACGCGAATGTACGGTGTCCACTGGGTGAACTCCAGGATCTCAACGCGACGCCTTCCCTGCGCCAGGACGCTCGTCGTTTCGTCGGGCATACGCAGTACACGGCCGATGCTGGCCTCGGTGCCGATGGTGAATAGGTCGTCATCCCCGGGGTCCAGAGCTTCACTATCCCGCTGGGCGGCAACGATCAAATTCTCGTGATTAGTGTTCGCGGCATTGATGGCCGCCAGGGACCTCTCGCGGCCAATGAACAACGGCATGACCATCTGAGGGAACAAGACCACATCCCGCAAAGTCAGGAAGGGACATTCGATGATCCCATCCTCGTCCTCGGTCATGGGCCGATCAAACAGTTCGTCGCCGAACCCGGGGAAAAGTTCCGGGAAATCCGGAAACTGATTGAAATCAAAGTCATCCATAGGTTTTGTGTTTCGATTGTAGGGTTTCCCAATGATTTAGCAAATCGCCGACGACGATGATCGAACCGGTGGCCAGGATCATATCTTCGGGACCAGCGATATCGAGCGCCACTGTAACGGCTTCCGCGACGGAGTGGGTGATAAGTGCATCATGATCAAGAGCGCGAACCATGTCCGCCAATTGTCCGGGAGTGGCCGAGCGCGGATGATTAGATGTGGTAGTGATGATTTCATCAGCCAGTGGCGTCAGACGGGACAGCATTCCGGCCACATTTTTATCTGCTGGGGCGCCAAAGATCAGAATAAGCCGGCGGTATCGAAAGTCCTCTTTCAGAGCAGCCACAAGGCGCATAGCCGAGTCATCGTTATGAGCGCTATCCAACAAGACGGTCGGCCGGTCGGAGCCTTCTTGCAACACTTGTAAACGGCCATCCCAATGAACGGCCGCCAGGCCGGTCTGCATGGCGAGCACATTCAGCTCGGGGAACCGGCCGTGAACTTTTTCCAGGGCAGCCAGCGCGACCGCCGCATTTTCAACCTGGTGGCCTCCGGCGAGGCCGATGGTAAATTGCGTACCCGAAGGAATGAAACCCGGATCAGGACCATCGAGGATAGTCAAGCGACGGCGATCATGCTGGTTAGCTTGTTCATGGATGCTCTCATAATGCCAGTCGCGACCGATAACGGTAATCGGCGCGTCTCGCTCGGCGGAGATCTCCAGCAGTTTGTCGAGCGCTTCCGGCTTTTGTGGCGCAGAAACAACGGGAACTCCCGGCTTGATAATGCCCCCCTTTTCAAAAGCGATTTGAGACAGGGTGTCGCCCAATAATTGGGTATGGTCGAGGCTCAAGCTGGTGATCACAGAGACCTCGGGCATCAGAACATTCGTCGCGTCCAGGCGGCCGCCCAGGCCAACCTCGATAACGGCAACATCAAGATTGGAATCGGCAAAATAGAGAAAAGCCATGCTGGTGACGATCTCAAACCAGGTAATGCCCGGGAATTGTTCGATGTAGGGCCGCAGGAGATCGATATAAGTGATAAATGATTCCTCGGGAATAAGGCCGTCCGGATCGTCAGGTGTCAAAACACGAATACGCTCGCGGAAATCGCGCAAGTGAGGAGACGTATAAAGCCCGACACGTAACCCGGCCGCACGCAAAGACGTGGCACACATTGCCGCGACAGACCCCTTACCCTTGGTGCCCGCGATATGGATGGTAGGGTAACGATCCTGTGGTGACCCGAGTAACGCGAGTAAACGGCGCGGCCGATCAGCGTCGATTTTACTGGCCTGATATCGATCGAGGACTTTTTGCTCGAAATTGATGAATCCATAGAGGTAATCTAGCGCACGTTGATAGGCATCCATGAGGACGAATTGTAACTCAACCGATACACTTTTGCAGTGAAGCGTCTTTGACAAGAGCCTTCCACAGGGCTACACTCGGCCGCCTACAAGGATGTTCAAATGACGACTATTCTAGCGATTCACAGTGCGCTATCTAATACCGCCTGGCTCTTTTTCCTCATCATTGGCCTCTGGGGCTTAGTCCGGGGGATTCGCGGACAGGCAGTCAACGGCAATTATTTAGGGGCCGCCTTTATCGGCCAGATGATCTTCGTCATTCAGGCGCTCCTCGGTTTCACATTATGGGTTAGCGGTCTGAGCACAGGTATTCAACGATCGGGCATGCACCTGCTTTATGGCGTGTTCGCACTGGTCTTTCTGCCGTTCATCTACCTGTCCGTATTGCGCGGGGACGATAGCAATCGGGCCCAATGGGTGTTGGCCTTCACCACGCTTTTCTTGTTCGGTATTGCCCTGCGAGCCATCACCACAGCGGCCTGAGCACCCAACGGCTCAGACTCCTTCAGCTGAATCGAGTGGAGAACCTAAGGAGAGCTGGGAAGATATTGCTTCCTTCTTGTCTTCTCCTTCTACGTAGTCGTCTCGCTCCGCCTCCAGATTCATCAATGAAGGCATGAAAAGAATACAAATCGCCATTGCCAAGGTAAACAGCCCTGAGCCGATGAACCATGTCCGCACGCCAATAACATCAGCCAACGGGCCGGCTACCACCAGGCTGATCGGCATCATACCCGTAGTCAGGCTACCCATAAGGGTAAATACGCGCCCTTGCATCTCTGGAGCGACCTTAGCCTGAAATATGGCCATAATCGGACCGTTTGTCAGCGAACTCATGACTCCGCCCATGAGCATCCCGCCAACCGCCAAGGGGAACATGGAAGCCGGAGCGCTGCCAACGATGAGCACACCTACGCCAATGCCGGCGACTCCTATGACCGAAGTCATGATTTGCCGTTTGAAGCCGCCCCACACACCGAGCAACAAACCGCCGATCAAAATACCGACACCAAATCCTCCCTCAAGAATTCCAAGATGCCAGGCAGTGCCCGAAAAGTGGTTGGTCACCAGCAAGGGCATAAAGCTTGTCGTCGGGCTGAGGACCATATTCAGTAACATAGCCGTCAGAGCAAGGTAGAACAGCCCCCGCCAACTAACCAAATAATGCATGCCGTCCCGCAAATCCGTCCAGTAGGCAGATATAGAGGACTGAGATCCATCGGCCACAGCTTGTTTTGGCTGGGGAATCTGGATCAGTAGCAGAAGAGCAATCGCAATGCTCGCAGTGAGCAAATCAATCAGCAGGACACCCTCAACAGGTAACAAGGTGACCAGTAAAGCGCCTAGCGGAGCTGAAGCGACGTTGAGGCCCCCGTTGAGAATCTGGTTTAAGCCCTGGACGCGAGTCAGTTGTTCCTTGGGGACCATCAACGATGTTGAAGCAGTCATGGCGGGCCAGTGAAACGCACCGCCAAGCGACCGGATGAACAGCGCCACGTAGACATGCCATATCTCGGCCGACCCGGTCCAAAACATGACAGCTAATCCAAGCGTCGCCAGCGCAACCGTGAGATCTGCGCCTAACATCACCAGGCGTCGATTCCACCGGTCGACCATCACTCCGGCGAAGGGGCCGAGGAATACCTGCGGGAGCAAACCGATGACGGAGGCAATAGCCAGGACGGTAGCCGAAC
>WBZO01004417.1_pt1 | contig 15234 bp, 13 predicted proteins | sample 5204261 | NCBI WGS metagenome assembly WBZO01 (sample SAMN12412400, study PRJNA552823) | activated sludge metagenome | isolation source: activated sludge from anammox sidestream of wastewater treatment plant... | place: USA: North Carolina | collected 2017-09 | reverse complement strand
CGGCGTACCTTTCATGGCAATAATTAAAGCCTCTTGAGCTTCTTTATACATGCCACGTTTAATGTAATAATCAGCCCGTAGGGCAGGTAATTGTCTTTTAGCATATTTAGAGATTTTAGGTTCATCTTTTAATAAACCAATAATAGCCTCTGTTTGGGTTATAGAACCAATTTCGCTATACGATTTTGCCAACCATATCAATGCTTTATGCTTATCTTTTGATTTATAGCTCCTAATCACATATTCAAATGCCTCGATGCCAGAAAAGAACTCACGTTTATAGAATCGAGAGATACCTATTACATTCCAGTTATTATCAATCCATTTACCTGCTGTTGTAATTTCATTACCATGTTTGTCTTTTATGGTATGGCGCTGGATGCAATTTGATGATTTCTTTATGGCTTTATCAAACTCAGGAAATGTGGCTTTTGCATTTTCGTTAGTAGGTACTAAAAAAACTGGCAATAGCCTATCATAATCAAACTTATAACCTAAGCGTATTTTTTCTTCACCTTCTTTAATATTCTCCATAGCATAATAATAACCATTGTATCTTGCTGTAAGGTTATGGTAACCACGATGTACAAATGTGTTTTTATTAGTTTTACAAGCTGTTAGCAATAATACAACTGTAACACAAGTTAAAATATGTTGTTTTAGGTGTCTCAAAAAAATATATGCAAAAATAAGCTAATAACGACAAAGTCGTAAATTTAGTATATTTTTGTGCATTAAGTATGTCTGAGCAAAAAAATAGTCGTTGGAGAATTTTTACTGAGCAATTAAGAAACAAATACCGCTTAGTGATTTTAAATGATGAATCTTTTGCTGAAAAATTTTCTTTACGTCTGTCTCCCTTAGGGCTTATTATTTTACTAAGCAGTATTACTATTGTAATGACAACTGCGGTAATTAGTTTGGTAGCTTTTACTTCATTAAGAGAGTACATTCCAGGATATGGTAACATTAATGACCGAAAAGATATTTTATTATTAAGCAATAAAGCCGATTCGCTTGAAAACATTCTTTCAGCGAGAGATTGGTATATTAACAATCTTTTAAATGTTTTTAATGAAAAAACTGAAGGGAAACCAATAAAACCAACAAAAGACTCTACGGGAAAATATAGCAAAATTGATGTTAAACCCAGTGAAGATGATCAAAAATTGAGAGAAGATATAGAATCCAATCAAATAGCATCTACAAGCGATAAAGTAACGGCCAACAAATTAGGATTACTAGGACATTACTTCTTTTTTACACCTTCAAAGGGCATTGTAACTAGTTCATATAACGTTGCCGAACAGCATTTTGGTGTTGATATCGTAACTAAAGAAGATGAGATTGTAAAATCAGTGTTAGATGGCACGGTAGTTTTCACAAATTTTACTTCAAGCGATGGTTATGTTGTTCAGATTCAACACAATAACAACATTATAAGTATCTACAAACATTTATCGGAAACCACCAAAAAAGCAGGTGATATTATTAAAGCTGGAGAATCAATAGGGGTGGTTGGAAATACTGGAGAGAATAGTAAAGGAACACATTTACATTTTGAACTTTGGTATAATGGCTTTCCATTAAACCCACAAAATTATGTAGTTTTTTAGCCCAAATTTTACTTATACTCCTGTGGGAGTAAGTTAAACCAAAATAAAGATTGTTTAGCATATTTAAAATTACAAGTGTTTTTAAGCAACTTGTTACTCAGTTTTAGTGTTTCGTTTCGGATAAAACCTTCTAATTCATCCAGATTTTTTTGCAGAATTTAGTTCAGGGCTATAAGGAAGTAAAAAAATTAGGGTAATATTACTCGGAATTATCACTGTTTTGGATTTATCCCAAATTATGCATTATCAATTTCTGATATACAATCTTGGTTAAACTCTGAGTTTGATTACAAGAAGATGAAATATGAGATGAAAAAGTAAAGATTAAACTAGAAGCCGTACAATTTGGTTTTAAAGATTTAAGTATAAACGATTTATCTTATATTATAACAATTTGGTTATCATGGTGTTATATTTTGTTGGTTATTAAAAATAGACTGAATGGAAAAAAAATCTAAAAACTTTTCAGTATCAAATAATTAGCTTATATTTGCACCCCTAATTTAAAATTATAAACATGGAAAAACGTTATGAGACGGTCTTCATTTTAACTCCCGTTTTGTCTGATGATCAGGCAAAGGAGGCCGCAAAAAAGTTTGAAAAAATCCTTACGGATTTGGGAGCAAAAATTAATCACAAAGAAAACTGGGGCTTAAAAAAATTAGCTTACCCTATCCAAAAGAAAACAACTGGGTTTTATCACCTTATTGATTTTACTGGAAAAGGAACTGAAATTACTGAATTAGAAATTCAGTTTAAACGTGATGAACGTATTTTACGTTTCTTAACTGTGTCATTAGATAAACATGCTGCTGCATGGGCTGACAAAAGACGCGGAAAACAAGGTGAAGCAAAACCAGCTAAAACTAAAAAAGCAGAAGCTTAATTTATTAACCCAAAAAACAGATTAATTACAATGTCACAAAACGAAGTACGCTTTTTAAACCCTCCAAGTGTTGAGGCTAAAAAGAAAAAATATTGTCGCTTTAAAAAGTTAGGTATTAAATATATTGATTATAAAGACGCCGACTTTTTATTAAAATTTGTAAACGAACAAGGTAAATTATTGCCACGTCGTTTAACCGGAACATCATTAAAATTTCAACGCAAAGTATCGCAAGCTGTTAAACGTGCTCGTCATATAGCATTAATGCCTTACTTAGCAGATGGTTTAAAATAATAAAAGGAGGAAATACACATGGAAGTTATATTAAAACAAGACGTTAAAGGTTTAGGATATAAAAATGATATCGTAAATGTAAAAAACGGTTATGGCCGTAACTTTTTAATTCCTCAACGCATGGCAGTGTTAGCTACCGAAAGCAACAAAAAAATGCAAGCTGAAGAAATTAAACAAAGTTCATTCAAAGAACAAAAAATGCGCACAGAGGCTACTGCAAATGCCGAAAAACTTTCTACTGTTACAGTAAAAGTAGGTGCTAAAGCAGGTGAATCTGGAAAGATTTTTGGTTCAGTTACTAATATTCAAATAGCTGATGCTTTGAAAAAAGCTGGTTACGATGTAGAACGTAAAAACATTGAGTTAAACGAAGAACATATTAAAACTTTAGGAACTTATTCTGCTAAAGTTCGTTTATTCAAAGAGATTAGCGCTACCGTAAACTTTGAAGTAGTTGCTGAATAATTTTTAGTAAAACTAGTTTGAAAAAGAGGCTAAAATTAGCCTCTTTTTTTATTTGCTTAATTCTAATTGATTCTTTTTTCTTTGCGAGATCAATATTAATACAGCTCCAAATAATAACATCAAGGCTACAACAAACAAGGCTTCATTAACATGACTTATAGGAAAATAAGCAAATGAAGCCACGCCTTGAACACCAAGCACCAACTCATTTAAAAACACACCTACTAAAAAAACAGATAAGGCTATTCTAGTCTTATTATTTTGTAAAACAAGTTCGTTGGCATAAAAATACGCTAACAAATACACAGAAATAACAGCCAATAACACTAAATGTAGATAAGCAATAACAACTGGTCTAAATCCAAAAGCTAAATGACTCACCTCGGGTATTGTTGAACCCAATTGTAATAATAATTTTATGGTAAAAGCTAGCCCAACATATAAAAACATAAATTTAGCAAAGCGAGGTAGCAAGTTTTCTCCTTTAAGGGCTTTTCTTATATCCTTAACAAACATAAACCATGCTACCACTTGTATAATAGCAGCAATCACAACAATAATATACAACCACATTGGTAATTTAGCCCACAATACCGATAAAAAATAAGCCGGAATACACGTAGCTAAAAAAAGCGTAAACAAACGTTTGTTATATTGATAATCAGGTAGAAACTTAGTAAGCTTATTAATCATAAAGCCTATACAAGCAAATGTAAAAAATCCATTATACTGAAAATGTAAATAATAATACACCGACGCTAAATACCATTGCTCATTAAAATTACGAGAAGATATAACATACGCTAAATAAAATGGCCCTATTGCCGATACATTATTAAACCACAATGCAGCTTTAAACCATATAATACTTGGTTGGTAAGGACTAATTTTATTAAGGTCTTTAAAAATAAAATAACTTAAAAACCAACTATTAAAAATTACCAAAGTAGCTAAAACAATAGATATAAAACTATACCCACTTACAAAAAAAGAAATAATCATTCCATAAGAAAAAATTAAATTAAGTAAAACAGATTTTTGATAAAACTTAGAGTAATTATGTTCTACCCGATGAATTATATAGTAAATAATTAAAATGTATAATGAGTGGGCTATCCAACCCGAAAAAGCAAAATGAGAATGAGCGTGTTGTATGTTTTTTTGAGAAAAATACGGAAACTCAAAACCAATTTTATACCGCATTAAAACGCCCAAAGAGGCCACAAGTATTAAATTAAGAATTGAGATTTTAATCCAAAAGTTCGTAGTAAATTTCATAACGTAATTTTTTGTTTTTGTTAATAGAATAGTTTTCGATTCGAAATTTTAACTACTCCGTTTAAATTCATTTTATTTAAAGTTCTTATAACCGTTTCTACTCTCAAGCCTGTAAAATTAGCTATTTCTTGGCGAGTATAGGGTATTTCTATCATGTTATCTATTTCAAACTTTCTTTTTTTATACCCATTTAATACAGCTAAAATGCGCACCTCTGGCGAAGTGTTTATCATTTCGCGAGCCGTAACTGTTTTGTTATAAATTCTTTTGGCTAATATATAGGTTAATTTTTTTTCAAGAGCAGGATAATTATTAAGTAAATCACAAAAGCTCTCTTTTTTTAATTTTATAATAACAGTATCCTCCACTGCCACAACCGATGCGGGATAAGGCATATCAATTAACAACGCAGGTTCTCCAAAGCTCTCGCCACTCATAAATTCTAAATGGGTAAACTCTTTTCCCTGACTTCCAACATTAAACATTCTTACCCTGCCCGAAACTATCTGATAAAAAAATTGGGCTGGTTCGCCCTCCTGAAAGATGTATTCTCCTTTCTTATATTTTTTTGCAACGCCACCCCATGTTACAAGAATATCATTCTCAATAAACATCTCTACTTTAAATCGCTTATACTTTTATTTTCACTAATAATAGTGTCATTTTTCAGAACAAAATTATTGCAAGCGTTTATTAAACCTTATGACTTAAATCACAAAATTATATGATATTATGTTTGAGATATAGCCTAATTGCTTAATCTTTTACTCTACTAAATCGTAAAGCTTTTAAAATAAAGTTAGGTAATGGTTTTTTAGGATCTCTCTTTCTTAAATCTAAATACCATCCAATTTTTTTAATAACTGGTAGCTTTTTGGTTTCTACAAACTCTATTAAAGTTCCATCTGCATCTTCGATATAGGTAAAATGTCCTGCTGCCTCGCCCATCTCAAATCCTGCTCCGCCATCTACTGTAAAAGGTTGTCCTGCTTTTTTGCAAGCCTCTTCTAAGGCTTTCATGTTTTTGATATCAAAACACAAATGTATAAATCCACAATCACCCCATAAGCGGTTTTCATATATTTTACGAGGCGAATAATCTAAAGCTTGAATAAGTTCAATTTCATTGTCTCCTAATAATGGGCCAAAACTGCCTTCACGAGGCTTAGAATTACGTAAAACAACTCTTCTAAATTTTTTATGCGCACCTTCTACTCCTTTCCAATCCATAAATTCAGCAGTTGTGTCGCTTATAATTTTATCAAATCCTAACACAGTTTGATATAAACCAATTGATTTATTTATATCACTTACTCCTATTACTGCACCTAGAATTCCGCCCGTTGAAAAATTAGATTGTTGATACCAAGAAGTTTTTTCTTCAATTACTTCAAATACATTTCCCCACAAATCGAGTAAATAAAAATGCTTTCGGTTATCTGGCGATTGCGTTATTTCTGTTAATAGCTTTGCTCCAAATTTTTTTAAATGATTGTATGATTCTTGAATGTTAAACGATTTTATTTTACCAGCAAATATTCCTAAATCACCTAATTGTATTGTAAAGTTGGTTTTTTGGGCTGTTCTGCTAGTATATTGCCAAATCTCAAATCCACCTCCGCCATTCATGCTTATAGCTAAAATAGCGTGGCGTGCATGAGGTTTATTATCTGTATAAGGCAACATTAACTCTGCCATTGCTGCCTCCTCAAAAATCTTAATATCAGTGCCAAACGCTTGACGATACCACTTAAATGTTTCATGAACATTGGTGTTCCCAACGCCCAATTGTTGAATGCCTGAAATTATATAACTCATATAAAAAAATTAGAGCACAAAGATAAAATTATAAATTAAACCTTTGTCTTATATTGCATAACTACATATTTTTCGGGCACTACCAATTCATTTGTACAATAGCGTAATTTCTGGGCAATTTCCATTGGATATTTTTCACAAATTTCAAACCCCATTGGTTTAAAATAATCTGGAATAATACAAACTAAAAACAAAGGTTGAGTGGCTTTATTTATTAAAGCCTGTACCACTTTTTTTCCAAAACCTTTTAATCGTTTAGGCTCTAAAACTCCCAAAGAACAAAGTTCCGAACAAGTAGAGTGTTCTTTAATTCTACCAAATGCAATAATATTTTTTTGACAAGAAACAGCCACAAACTCATGTTTTTGTAGAGCTCTATTATCTAAATCAAATGATGAGATGTGGGCTACAATTTCTTCAAACATCAACTGCGGAATTGTTTGTAAAAGTTCAACGTTTGGCATGATTTAACAAATGTATTATAATAATTGTTATGGTTAATGTATAAAGTTTTAAAACTAAATTAATTTTCCTACCTTTAGAATATTAATTAACTAACCATGAAAAGCGTTATTACAATACTTATTTTGTGTCTAGGTTATTGTGCCTTTGCACAAAAGATATATACATTACCACACCAAATTAATGAATCGGATTATCTATCAAACACCATTATTATAAAAGTAAAACCACAATATGCGCATCTATGTACTAATAACCGAATTGAGCATCCGTTATTTAATCAACTTTTAAGTACCATACAAGCAAATAGTTTACAAAAAAAATTTCCATTTAATCAAGCCCCTGAAACACCTTACAATGCTGCTGGTCAAGCATACGCTGATTTATCTTTAATTTATGAAGTAAAATATATTTCTCCATTATCAGTAGAAAAAGCAATTAATAAATTATTATTATCAAATGTTTTAATTTATGCCGAACCGCATTTTATTCCAAAATTAAGTTATAATCCTAACGATCCATTAGCCAACCCAACCGACCAATATCATTTACAAACCATTAATTGTTTTAATGCTTGGAATATTGATAAAGGCGATTCATCTATAGTAATTGGCATAACAGATACGGGAATTGATAAAACACATCCTGATTTGTTTAATAGTATCAAACGTAATTATAATGATATAATAGACGGAATAGATAACGATGGCGATAACTATATAGATAATTACATGGGTTGGGATTTAGGTATGAATGATAACGATGCTACATGGGAAGCTAATGCACATGGTGTACATGTAAGTGGACTTGCAGGCGCTACTGCTGATAATAATTTAGGTGGAGCAGGTACTGGATTTAATTGCAAAATATTACCTGTAAAAATTGCTGATGCTGGTGGAAACTTAATTGCAGCTTACGAAGGTATTAAATATGCTGCTGATCATGGTTGCCAAATCATTAATTGTTCTTGGGGAGGTGGCGGCAGTAGTCAATATGGTCAGGATATAATTGATTATGCAACTATTAATAAAAACGCGCTCGTTGTATGTGCCGCTGGAAACAATGCAGTTGATGGTGATTTTTTTCCAGCAGCTTATAATTACGTTTTATCGGTAGCTAACACCACCGCAAGCGACACTAAACAAGGCTCTTCAAACTACGGTTACATGGTAGATGTGTGTGCTCCAGGCGATAACGTAAATTCTACCTGGCCTGGTAGTTTTTATATTACTAGTAGTGGTACTTCTATGTCGTCTCCTGTTGTTGCTGGTGCAGCCGGCATTGTAAAACATTATTTTCCATCATTCACTGGTATGCAAGTGGGCGAACGATTAAAAGTAACCGCTGACAATATCTATCCTCAAAACCCATCATATCTTAATAAACTTGGCGCTGGCAGAATTAATTTATATCGAGCTCTCACCGATCCTGCGGTTCCAAGTGTAGTAATGACAAGTAAAACCGTAACTGATAATAATGACAACTCTTTTGTTATTGGTGACACATTAAATATTGTGGGCACTTTTATCAACTATTTAAATCCTACCTCTGCTTTATCTGTTTCTGTAACGCCTTTAAGTCCTTTTGCTGTGGTGATTGATAATACAACTAATTTAGGTAGCATCAATACCTTAGCAAGCGCCACACACACTTCCGATCCTTTTAAATTTAAGTTAAGTGGTAGTATTCCTATTAATCAACCTATAGATTTTGAAGTGCTGTTAAGCGACGGAAGCTATCAAGCCAAACAATTTTTTACGTTGTTTGTTAATGTAGATTATATCAATATTGATATTAACGATGTAAGTACCACAGCCACAAGTAAAGGAAAAATAGGATATAACCAAGATGCTCAAAACCAAGGTTTAGGATTTAAATATAAAAACACTGCTTTATTATATGAAGCTGGTCTAATGATTGGAACAGATACCACTAAAGTATCCGACTGTGTACGCGGTGCTAATCCCTCCGTTTCTGATGTTGATTTTGGAACCATCAATCGTATTGCTCTACAAATACCTTCTGTTTTTTCAGACTTTGATACAAAATCAAAATTAAACGATAACTTATCTTTTAATCCATTAAACATTCATGTTAATCAAAATACATACGCTTGGGCAACTACACCCAACACGCAATTTGTAATCTGGGAATATATAGTTAGAAACATCCATAGTACTGATACATTAAAAAACATGTATGTTGGAATCTTTGCAGACTGGGATATTGATGGGGCTACCTATGCTCAAAATCGAAGCGGTTATGATGCAGCTACTAAAATGGGTTACACTTTTTGTACCAATACAGGAGGAAAATATGGAGGTATAAAATTATTAACTAATACAGCATCGCCTAATTTTTATGCAGTAGATCATGTAAGTGGTGGTAATGGCGGAATAGATTTTGCTAATGGTGTGGACTCTAAAGACAAATACCTTACCTTATCTACCCCTAGATTAGCTGCTGGATTAAATGGTAGTGGAAATGATGTTATTAATGTCATGAGCAGTGGCCCATTTACTGTTAATCCTTTAGATAGCATTAAAGTAGCCTTTGCATTAATAGGCGCTGATAGTTTGTTGCATTTAATAGATGGCGCTAATCATGCTCAAATTAAGTACGATGGCACGCCAACAAATATTCAGAATACAAACACGGCTACTCACCATTTAAGTATTTTCCCAAACCCTACAACTCACATCATTACTATAAAACAATCCGAGATATATTATACGCATTTTGAAGTTTATTCTATAAATGGGCAATCGGTTTTAAAAAACAACATTGAAAACTCTTCACAAATAGTTGATTTATCCTGTTTAAATAAAGGTGTTTATTTTATAAAATTGCAGAATAAAGAAAGTCAGGTTATACAAAAACTTATTTTAATTCAATAAAAACATGTCTGTTTCTAAATTATTTTTTATTCTAGCTACCCTTGTTTTTTTTATTAGTTGTAAAAAAGACGAAGAGGCTTGTGAGGGCAACAACTGTTTGGGCTCACATGCACTTACGCTTACAAATGAAAGCAAATCAATAATTGTAACTAAAGACACTACTTTTCGTTTTGCAAGCAACATAGATACCCTTCAATTAAAATTTGTAGAAACCTATAACACTGTTTACACACAAACTGCCACCTGCGAATGTCCAGATAAAAACACCGCATTATATGGCGAAGCTAAATATGGGCGATATAAATTTTTAGGAAAAAATCTAGCAATGTATTATTTAGGTGCAGCAGGTTATCCAGATAAGTTAGGATACGATTTAGTATTTGCCGACACCAACATGATATTACACGGAGCCAATTCAAGTAATTATAGTTTGTTTAGAAACTATGATTTAAACAATAAAATTATAAACATGGACTCTCTTCAATTAAACGGAAAATACTATTATAAAATTATAAACAGTTACGATGTTGTATCTACACTACCTCAACTTGTAACAGATTGTTTTTTTTCTAAAAAAACAGGTTTGGTAAAATTTACGTTAGATTCTGTGTCTTATCAGATTTTACATTAGTCCCGTATAGGTAAAAATTAACTATATTTACCCTTTATTTTATTACTATGGAATTAAATGCCCTAACCGCTATTTCACCCGTTGATGGTCGTTATAGAAAGGCAACACAAGAGTTGTCTCCATTTTTCTCAGAATTTGGATTAATTAAATACCGCGTGCAAGTAGAAATTGATTACTTTATTTTATTAACACAACAAGGATTAGCACAACTTCCTAAATTATCTCACACACAAATTGAATCACTAAAATCAATTTATACTGATTTTACTTTTGCCGATGCTGAAACAATTAAAGATACTGAAAAAACAACAAACCATGATGTTAAAGCGGTAGAATATTTTGTTAAAGATAAATTAAAAAATCAAGGATTAGAACTTTATTTAGAATTTGTGCATTTTGGATTAACCTCACAAGACATTAATAACACCTCAATACCATTATCCTTAAAACAAGCAACTTTACAAGTTATCCTACCTACATTAAATCATGTAGTTTTAAAGCTTAAAGCATTAGCTCAAGAGTGGAAGTCAGTTTCATTATTAGCACGTACACATGGGCAACCAGCTTCTCCAACCCGAATGGGAAAAGAAATTTTTGTTTTTGTAGAAAGAATAGAAAAACAACTGGAGCAACTTCAAACCATTCCTTATTCAGCAAAATTTGGAGGAGCAACAGGGAATTTTAATGCGCATTACGTAGCTTATCCTCATCACAACTGGATTGCATTTGGAAACGATTTTGTAAATAATATTCTTGGATTAAGAAGAAGCCAATTCACTACACAAATTGAACATTACGATAATATTGCCGCATATTGTGATGTAATGAAACGTATAAACACTATTTTACTAGATATGTGCCGAGATATTTGGACATACGTTTCGATGGAATATTTTAAACAAAAATTAAAGGCTGGAGAGATTGGATCTTCTGCTATGCCACACAAAGTAAACCCAATAGATTTTGAAAACGCTGAAGGTAACCTAGGAATTGCTAATGCTTTACTTGAACATCTATCAGCAAAGCTTCCTGTGTCTCGATTACAGCGCGACTTAACCGATAGTACTGTATTACGTAACTTAGGTGTGCCTATGGCACATATTCTTATTTCGTATAAAAGTATTTTAAAAGGACTTGATAAGTTAATATTAAACGAAAGTGCTTTTGCAAATGATTTAGAAAATAATTGGGCTGTTGTTGCAGAGGCTGTACAAACTATTTTAAGAAGAGAAGGCTATCCAAAACCTTATGAAGCATTAAAAGATTTAACTCGCACCAACACGCATGTTACAAAAGAATCGATGCATACTTTTATAAATGGATTAAACGTAAGCAACGAAGTTAAAACAGAGTTATTAAAAATTACTCCTCAAAACTTTGTAGGACGAAATCCTGAGTTTTAATGAATGAAGGTAGCAGGCTTTACTATAATACGAAATGCTATAAAGTACGACTATCCAGTTGTAGAAGCTATTTCCTCAATCTTGCCCATTTGTGATGAGGTAATAGTTGCTGTTGGAAAAAGTGATGATGATACGTTGCAATTAATTAAAAGTATTAACTCTCCTAAATTAAGAATCATTGAAACTACTTGGAATGATAGCTTGCGTCAAGGAGGTCAAGTATTAGCAGATGAAACGAATAAAGCGTTTGATGCCATAAACAAAGATGCAGACTGGTGTTTTTATATACAAAGTGATGAGTGTGTACATGAAAAATATTTACCCTCCATACATGAAGCTATGCTGAAGTATAAAGATGATAAACAGGTTGACGGATTATTATTCAATTATGTACATTTTTATGGTTCTTATAGTTATGTTGGTAATTCAAGACGTTGGTACAGAAAAGAAATTCGAATTATTAAAAATAATAAATCAATTCGGTCTTATAAAGACGCACAGGGTTTTAGAAAAAAAGATAACTCTAAATTACAAGTAAAATTAATAGACGCCTCTATCTATCATTATGGGTGGGTGAAACCTCCCAAAGCCCAACAAGCTAAGCAAGAGAATTTTCATAAAATGTGGCACGATGATGAATGGATGAAAAAGAACATAGCACAAGTAGAAGAATTTGATTATTCACAAATAGATAGTTTGGAAGAATTTAAAGACACTCATCCTAAAGTTTTACAAGATAGAGTAAATAATCAACAGTGGAGCTTTAAGTTCGACAGCTCTCAAATAAAATTAAGCCTTAAAGACAAATTTTTGTTGGCTATTGAAAACATCTGTGGCTGGAGAATAGGTGAATACAAAAACTATATAGAGGTATAAAAAATTATTCCATAAAAAGCTAAAACTGAAAATAAATAAACGGTTGCATTTCGCCACTAATAAGCTGATAAATACAAAACACCGCCACTACAACTACTAAGCCCATAATAGGTAAAGGCAGCGTTGCAAAACGTAATCGGTATTTTTCTTTAAAGGATTCAGGAATCCAATGTATGAGATAACCTAATAACATCACGCTAAAAACTATCGCATATCCTTGTATAACCTGCAGAGTTAATAACCCACCAAAATGATTTACAATTCTATCAAAAATTAAATTTACAGTCTGTAAGCTATCGCTTCTAAAAAATATACGAGTAAAACTAATGAATGTAAGAGTAATCATTACACTCCAAAATTTAACGAAGAATGAATTAGAATTTTTAGATGGAGAAATTTTTAACCACAATTTATGTATAACCAAACCTATACCATTTAAACCGCCCCAAATTACAAACAACCATGAACTACCATGCCAAAAACCTCCTAATAGCATAGTTACCATTAAATTCACATTCGTATTAATGCTCTTTTTAAAACTTTCGGAAAAATAGGCGATAAGTACGCATATCATCGCAAGCAACAATAACACTAATAACAACCATAACTCACCTGTTAAAAGTACAAGTACTATTGAAAGAAAAGCGATACAAATATATGAACCAATAGTTCCATTTCTATTACCGCCTAATGGTATGTATAAATAATCCTTTAACCAAGATGATAATGAGATGTGCCAACGTTTCCAAAACTCACTTACATCTTGAGCTTTATAAGGAGATTTAAAATTTGTTTTTAAACGATAGCCTAGTAACAAAGCAATACCTATAGCAATATCAGTATAGCCGCTAAAATCTGCATAAATTTGCAGTGAGTAGCCAAAGATTCCAAATATTGTTTCAACTCCAGAATAATAATTAGGATTATCAAATATGCGATCAATATAATTTACAGCAATATAATCAGCCATAATTTTCTTAGCTAACCCGTTTATAATCCAAAATACAGCATAACCAAACTCTTTGCGAGTTAAACTATAAGGCTGATAAATTTGATATAAGAACTCATTAGCTTTTACTATTGGCCCAGCAACAAGATGTGGAAAAAAACACACAAAGAAACCATAATCAAAAATGGATTTAACAGGTGTGATTTTTTCTCGATATAAATCAATAATATAGGATATAGATTGAAAAGTAAAAAATGAAATCCCTACAGGTAAAAGCAATTTATCAAGCGGATCTTTTGTGCCAAAAAATGTATTACTAAATTCACTAAAATGGTTATAGAAATGAACATCCGTACCAACAATATCATGAACGCTTTCTACAAAGAAATAAGCATACTTAAAATAACACAACAGGCTTAGGTTTAAAATCATGCTTATTGTAACAAAAATCTTTTTCTTAGCGATAGATTTTGTTTTACTAATTAACCGTCCCCAATTATAATCGCTTATAATAGTAAACAATAAAAGAATTAAGAAGAAACCACTGGTTTTATAATAGAAAAAGAAACTCACCAGCAGCAAGTAAATAGTGCGTGCTTTATTCATCTTATATATAAATGAATAACCTAAAAGAACTATACCAAAAAATCCCCAGAAATATAATTGCGTGAAAATAATGGGTTCTCCCTTGGTATAAACAAGGTAAGGTGTTATATATGATAATAAATCTTGCACGTGTGCTGTTTTTATTTATTTTTTTAATTTACTGTGATAGTTGTAATTTCTTCTAATCGCGTCAAACATCATGGTGCCAATAATTCTATATCCTTTCCCGCTAAAATGTACTTTATCTCTTGAAGCGTATCCAGCTCTATACCATTTATAAATACTTTTATAACCTCCCATTACAGCATATAAATCATACACCGCTCCTTTGTGCTTCTCTGCTAGTTCGTAAGCGGCTTCGGCAGCTTTAATAGGTCTTTTGTTGGGTGTTTTTCGTCTGATATAATTATCGGTAGTGGTTACAAATAAGAAGGCACAATCAGGCGATACCTTCTTAATTTGATTTACCAAACTATCATAATTAGCAATAAATCTTTCTTTTGTAAAATTCATATCGTGTGTGTCGTTTACTCCCAAACAAAAAATAACCATATCTGGCGGAATGGCTTTTAAATCATTCTGAAATTCTGTACAACGAAGAAATGAAGATGTGCTTGCGCCATTAACACCTAAGGTGGCATAATAAAAGCCGCGATTTCTATTTTCAGCACTCATTCCTCTTAATACAAAATCTCTTTGAAGAGTATCTAATCTTAAAACTTTAAACAGAACAGAGTCTATTTCATTTTCAAACACAAATTCTGAATATCCATTTTCTCTAAAGTCTATTTGTTGATACTTTAGTGTAGAATCCATTAAACTCATCTTAAAATTAGAATTAAAATTATGATACACTTTTAATGAGTTAAATGATTTAGGATTGCTTGTAGCTAATAATTTAAAACCAAAACTACTAACGCTGTCGTTTGTAATTGCCGCCATTCCACTTACACCTAAATTATTACACAACTCTTTAGATATGGCACTTCGACATCTTTTCCACTTACCAATGCCAAATGAGCGATAAAAACTAGGTGTATTGGAACGAACAAT
>WBZO01004416.1_pt1 | contig 15236 bp, 14 predicted proteins | sample 5204261 | NCBI WGS metagenome assembly WBZO01 (sample SAMN12412400, study PRJNA552823) | activated sludge metagenome | isolation source: activated sludge from anammox sidestream of wastewater treatment plant... | place: USA: North Carolina | collected 2017-09 | reverse complement strand
GCTCCTCGCGCTTCTTGCGGCCGCCGCCGCCGTCACGGGCGCGCCCATGGCCGGGGCGCAGACCTGGCCGTCGAAGCCGGTGCGCCTGGTGCTGCCGTTCCCGGCCGGCGGCGCGACCGACACCGCGACGCGCGTGCTCGCCGAGCAGCTCTCGAAGGAGTTCGGCCAGCAGTTCCTCGCCGACAACCGCCCGGGCGCGAACGGCGCGATCGCCGCGGAGTACGTGGCGCGCGCGGCGCCCGACGGCGCGACGTTCTTCGCTGCGACCAACTCGCCGATGGCGCTCAACCCGTTCATGCTGAAGAACCTGCGGTACGACCCGGTAAAGGATTTCGTCCCGGTGGCGCGCATGGCGCTGGTGCCCTACGTCGTGGTGGTGAACCCGGAGGTGAAGGCGGCGAACATGAAGGAGCTCGTCGCTCTCGCGCAGGCCGCGCCGGGCAAGCTGAGCTACGCCGCCGGCGCGGCGACGGGCATCGTCGCCGGCGAGGCGCTGAAGCGCGCCGCCGGGATCGACCTCCTGCAGGTGCCTTACAAGGGCAACCCGCCGGCGCTGACCGACGTCGTCGGCGGGCGCGTCACCCTCACCTTCACCGACGTCGTGAGCGGGCGCCCCCACATCACGAGCGGCAAGCTGCGCCCGATCGCGGTCACCACGCGGGCGCGCACGCCGCTGATGCCGGAGCTGCCCACGGTGGAGGAAGCGGGGTACGCGCCGTACGACCTCGCCGGCTGGGGCGCGGTGTTCGCGCCTGCGGGCACCCCGCCGGAGATCGTGGCGAAGCTCTCGGACGCGATCCGCGCGGCGCTCGCGCGGCCCGAGATGCGTGCGCGCTTCCTCGCCCTCGGGCTCGATCCGGCGCCGAGTTCGGCCGCGGAGCTCGGCACGTTCCTGCGCGCGGAGCTCATGAAGTGGGAGAAGCTCGTCAAGGAAGCCGGCATCCAGCCGGAGTGAAGCGCCGCGCCTGAACTGCCCCGTCCCGTATCATCGGGGCGGACCGGCACGGTTCGATCATCGCGGCATCGCAACATGGCGACACACAGATGGCGGCGATCGCCCTCGAGCGCGTAGCGAAGCACTGGGGCGCGACCCGCGCGGTGGACGACGTCAGCTTCGACGTCCGGGCGGGCACCTTCACCGTGCTGCTCGGGCCGTCGGGCTGCGGCAAGTCGACCACGCTGCGGCTGATCGCCGGACTCGAGGCGGTCTCCGCCGGCCGCGTGCGCATCGGCGGCGTCGACGTCACGGAAGCCCCGCCGTCGAAGCGCAGCATCGCCATGGTGTTCCAGTCCTACGCGCTCTTCCCGCACCTGTCGGTGGCCGAGAACATCCTGTTCGGGCTGAAGGTGCGCAAGGTGCCGGCGCCGGAGCGCGAGCGGCGCCTGAAGCGCGTGGCGGAGCTGCTCGGCCTCGACAAGCTGCTCGCGCGCAAGCCCGCGCAGCTCTCCGGCGGCCAGCAGCAGCGCGTCGCGCTCGGGCGGGCGATCATCGCCGAGCACCCGGTCTGCCTGATGGACGAGCCGCTCTCGAATCTCGACGCGCAGCTCCGCCACGACATGCGGCGCGAGATCCGCGCGCTCCAGCAGCAGCTCGGCATCACGATGGTGTACGTGACCCACGACCAGACCGAGGCGATGAGCATGGCCGACCAGGTCGTGCTGCTGCGCGAGGGCCGGGTCGAGCAGGACGCCGCGCCCGCCGCGCTCTACGCGCGTCCCGCGACCGCGTTCGCCGCGCGCTTCATCGGCACGCCGCCGATGAACCTCGTGCGGCTCGCCGACGGCGCGCGCGGCGCGGTGATCCGCGGCACCGACTCGCCCGTGGTCGCGCCGGGCGCCGGCGAGGGGCTGCTCCTCGGCGTGCGCCCGGAGGCCGTGCTGATCGACCCGGCCGGGGTGCCGGCGGCGGTCGCCGCGGTGGAGTACCTCGGGGCCGACTCGATCGTCGCCTGCACGGTCGGCGAGGCGCCGTTCATCGTGCGCGCGCCGGGCAAGCTCGAGCTCGGCGCCGGCGCGCGCATCGGCCTCGCGTGGCCGCGCGAGGCGCAGCATTTCTTCCGCGCCGCCGACGGGCGGCGCGTCGATTCGACCGCAGCGGCCGCGATCGCGGCCTGACCACGAGGAGGAGAGCATGTTGCTGAGACGGATTGCCCAGGGGTGCGCGGCGCTCGCCGCGGCCGGCGCGATGGCCGCCGCGACCGCGCAGACCGAGATCTCGTTCTACTACCCGGTGGCGGTCGGCGGGCCGATCACCAAGATCATCGACGGGCTCGCCGCCGACTTCGAGAAGGAGAACCCCGGCATCAAGGTGAAGCCGATCTACGCCGGCACCTACCAGGAGACGATCGTCAAGGCGCTCACCGCGCACAAGGCGGGCGACCCGCCGGTGACCTCGGTGCTGCTGTCGACCGACATGTTCACGCTGATCGACGAGGACGCGATCGTCCCGATCGACTCGGTCGCCAGCGCGGCCGAGGACAAGGCGTGGCTGAAGAGCTTCTTCCCGGCGTTCATGCTGAACAGCCAGACCGGCGGCAAGACCTGGGGCGTGCCGTTCCAGCGCTCCACCGTGGTGCTGTACTGGAACAAGGAGCTCTTCAAGGAGGCCGGCCTCGACCCGAACAAGCCGCCGGCGACCTGGAACGAGATGCTCGCCTACGCGCAGAAGCTCACCAAGCGCGACGCCTCCGGCAACACCACGCAGTGGGGGATCCAGGTGCCCTCGTCGGGCTTCCCCTACTGGCTGTTCCAGGGCTTCACCACGCAGAACGGCGTGGAGCTGATGAACGCCGCCGGCGACACCACCTACTTCGACAAGCCGGAGGTGATCGAGGCGCTGCAGTTCTGGGTCGACCTCGGCCGCAAGCACCGCGTCATGCCGCAGGGCGTGGTCGAGTGGGGCACCACGCCGCGCGACTTCTTCGAGCGCAAGATCGCGATGATGTGGACCACCACCGGCAACCTGACCAACGTCAAGAACAACGCCAAGTTCGACTTCGGCGTGGCGATGCTGCCGGCCGGCAAGCGCCGCGGCTCGCCCACCGGCGGGGGCAACTTCTACGTCTTCAAGAAGAGCTCGCCCGCGCAGCAGCAGGCGGCGGTCCGGTTCATCCGCTGGATCACCAGCCCGGAGCGCGCCGCGCAGTGGGGGATCGACACCGGCTACGTCGCGGTGCGCCCCGACGCCTGGGAGACGCCGGCGATGAAGAAGTACGTGGCGGGCTTCCCGGCCGCGGCGGTCGCGCGCGACCAGCTCCAGTACGCGGTGGCCGAGCTCTCGACGCACGAGAACCAGCGCGTCACCAAGGCGCTGAACGACGGCCTGCAGGCCGCGCTCACCGGGGCGAAGACCCCCGCGCAGGCGATGCAGGACGCGCAGCGCGAGGCGGAGCGGATCCTCAAGCCCTACCGGCGCTAGGCCGCGCAGTCTCCGGGCGGCCGCGGCGCGCGCGCGCCGCGCTCGCCCGGGTCGCTCCCGCTCCCCGGTGAGCCGCTTCAGCGTCCACATCCACGGCTGGCTGCTCCTGCTGCCCGCCGCGGTGCTGCTCGTCGCGTTCACGCATTTCCCGGCCGCGGCGACGCTCTACCACAGCTTCTTCTCCACCCCGAAGCCGGGCCGCTCGGCGGTCTACGTCGGGCTCGACAACTACCGGGCGATGTTCGACGACCCGGTGTTCTGGCAGTCGCTCGCCAACAACGTCTGGTTCGCGCTCGGGACGATCCCGGCGTCGATCGGGCTCGCCCTCCTGATGGCGGTGCTGGTCAACCGCAAGCTCGCCGGCCGCGGCTTCCTGCGGCTCGCCTACTTCACGCCGACCATCCTGCCGATGATCGCGGTGGCGAACATCTGGCTCTTCTTCTACACGCCGCAGTACGGCCTGCTCGAGCAGCTCACCGGGCTCCTCGGACTGCCGAGCCACAACTGGCTCGGCAGCCGCGACACCGCCCTCGCCTGCGTGATCGTGGTGACGATCTGGAAGGAGGCCGGCTTCTTCATGATCTTCTACCTCGCCGCGCTGCAGGGCATCGCGCCGAGCCTCGCCGAGGCGGCGGCGATCGAGGGCGCGAGCCGCTGGTACTTCTTCCGGCGCGTCACCTGGCCGCTGCTCGCGCCGACCACGCTGTTCGTGCTGGTGAACGCGGTGATCAACTCCTTCCGCCTGGTCGACCACATCATCGTCATGACGCGGGGCGGGCCGGACAACGTGACCTCGCTCCTGCTCTTCTACATCTACGAGGTCGGGTTCAAGTTCTGGGACCTCGCCTACGCCGCGGCGCTCACCATGGTGCTGCTCGCGATCCTCGCGGCGCTGGCGATCGGCCAGTTCGTGTTCCTCGAGCGCCGGGTGCACTACCAGTGAACGGGCCGCAGGAACGGCACGGCCCTGCCTGCGCGCTGGAGACCGGCGGCGCCTGGCTGCTCGCGCTCCTGTGGATCTCGCCGCTCGCCTACGCCCTGTGGACCGCGTTCCACCCGGCCGAGTTCTCGGTGCGGTTCGCGCTGGACGCGCCGCTCACGCTGCAGAACTTCGCGAACGCCTGGAACGCGGCGCCGTTCGCCCGCTACTTCGTCAATACCGTCGCGCTCGTCACCATGGTCCTCGCCGCGCAGCTCGTGATCGGGACGCTGGCGGCGTACGCCTTCGCCCGCTACGCGTTCTTCGGGCGCGAGGTGGTGTTCGTGCTGGTGCTGGTGCAGCTCATGATCATGCCCGACGTGCTGATCGTGGAGAACTACCGCACGATGAGCGCGCTCGGCATCCTCGACTCGATCCCGGCGATCGGGCTGCCGTACATGGCCTCGGCGTTCGGCATCTTCCTGCTGCGGCAGACCTTCAAGACCATCCCGCGCGAGCTCGACGAGGCGGCGCGGGTGGAGGGGGCGGGCGCGCTCCAGGTGCTGTGGAAGGTGTACGTCCCGCTCGCGCGCCCGGTGTACGTCGCCTACGGCCTGGTGTCGGTGAGCTACCACTGGAACAACTTCCTGTGGCCGATCATCGTCACCAACACCGTCGGCTCGCGCCCGCTCACCGTCGGGCTGCAGGTGTTCTCGTCCACCGACCAGGGCATCGACTGGTCGATCATCACCGCCGCGACGCTGATGACCTCGGCGCCGCTGCTCGTCGCGTTCCTGCTCTTCCAGCGCCAGTTCGTCCAGTCGTTCATGCGGGCCGGCATCCGCTGAAAGCGGGGCGACATTCCGGAGCGAAGCGATGCAGCTCATCACCTGGAACATCCAATGGGGCCGCGGCGCCGACGGCGTCGTCGATCCGCGGCGCATCGTCCGCGCCTGCCGCGCGCTCGGCGACGCCGACGTGCTCTGTTTCCAGGAGGTCGCGCGCAACTTCCCCGGGCTCGCCGGGAGCGGCGGGGACGACTCGTTCGCCGCGCTCGCGGCCGAGCTGCCCGGCTGGACCGCGGTCGAGGGGCTCGGCGTGGACACGCTCGGTGCCGGCGGCGAGCGGCGGCAGTTCGGCAACCTCGTCCTGACGCGGCGGCCGGTGCTCGCCGTCTACCGGCACCTCCTGCCCTGGCCCGCGGACCCGGCGGTGCCGACGATGCAGCGGATCGCGCTCGAGGTGGTGATCGCGGCGCCCCGCGGTCCGGTGCGCGTGACGACGACGCACCTCGAGTACTACTCGGCGCAGCAGCGCGCCGCCCAGGTCGAGCGGCTGCGGGCGCTGCAGGGAGAGGCCGCGGCGCACGCCGGGGATCCGCCGTTCCCGGCGAAGGCCGGCGGCCCGTTCGAGGCGCGCGCGCGCCCGCAGTCGGCCATCCTCACCGCGGATTTCAACTTCCGGCCGGAGGACCCCCTCTACGACCTCGTGCAGGCCCCGATCGCGGGCGCGCCCGCGTACCGCGACGCCTGGCGCATCCGGCACGGCGCGGCGCCGCACCCGGCGACGGTCGGCGTGTACGACAAGGCGCAGTGGCCGGACGCGCCGTTCGCCTGCGACTTCATCTTCGTGACCGAGGATCTCGCGGCACGGGTCGAGGACGTCGTCGTCGACGGGGCGACGCAGGCCTCGGATCACCAGCCGGTGCTGCTGCAGCTCGCGGACTGAAGCGGCGCGCGCGCGGCGCCGGACGGCGCAGCGGCGCGCCCCGGTCGTCGCTCCCCCGACAGCCTGTCGAATTCCCGCGCCTGCCAGGCCGCGACGCGCCAATCGGCGCCGACAACCTGGATCACGCTCCGCGCAAGCGCACCGTCCGCGCGCCTGTCGCGATGCGGAAAACTTCCTGCGCGCCGGTGCGCGCCGCGCACCGCGTGCACGCCTGGCAGCGCTCTTGCTATCAGTCTTTCCGGACGGCCCGCGTGCGGAACTATTTCTCATCCGCCGGGATCGCGCCGGGAACGCATATGAACCAGCCGCAGCCCGTTTCGACCCAGGACACGCTGCCGTCGCTCGCCTCGTCGCAGCCGGTCCTGACCGTTCTCCTCGACCGCCTGGACGGCATGGTCTATCGGCTGCGCGTGGACCCCGAATGGACGATCGAGTACGCGAGCGACGGCTGCGAGGCGCTGCTCGAGCTGCCGGCGGCGCGGCTCGTCGGACAGTCGCGGGTCGCGTACGACCGGCTGGTCGACGCGGCCGACCGGCAGCGGGTGCGCGTCGAGCTCTATCGCGCCCTGATCGAAGCGCGGCCGTTCGAGGTCGAGTACCGCCTGAGCCTCCCGGACGGCACCGTCAAGTGGGTCCTGGAGCGCGGCGCGGCGTTCCGCGACCGCCACGGGCGGCGCATGGTCGAGGGCTTCGTCGAGGACATCACCGACCGGCACCGGGCGGTCGAGGCGCTCGCGAACGCGGAGCGCCGCTTCCGCTCCATCTTCGAGAACACGGTCGAGGGCATCTACCAGACGACCGTCGAGGGACGGTACATCAGCGCCAACCCGGCCCTCGCGCGCATCTACGGCTACGAGTCGCCCGAGGAGCTGATGGGCTCGCTCGCCGCCTGCGGCCGCAGCCTGTACGCCGACCCGGGCCGGCGCGCCGACTTCGAGCGCCTGATGCGCGAGGCGGGCTCGGTCACGCAGTTCGAGTCGCAGGTGCACCGGCGCGACGGGTCGGTGATCTGGATCTCCGAGAACGCGCGCGTCGTGCGCGCCCCGGACGGGCGCGCGCTCCACTACGAGGGCACGGTCGAGGACATCACCGAGCGCAAGCGCTACCAGGCCGAGCTCGAGTTCCAGGCCACCCACGACGCGCTCACCGGCCTGCCGAACCGCGGGCTGCTCGAGGACCGGCTGCGCCAGGCGGTCGGCTACGCGCACCGCAACGGCTCGCTCGTCGCGGTGGCGTTCATCGACCTCGACCGCTTCAAGGTGATCAACGACAGCCTCGGCCACGGCTCCGGCGACGAGGTGCTGGTGCGCGTCGCGCGCCGCATCCGCGGCGCGCTGCGCGAGATCGACACCGTCGCGCGCCAGGGCGGGGACGAGTTCGTGGTGGTGCTCGCCGAGCAGCCGACCGTCGAGTCGGTGGTGGCGGTGGTCGAGCGCATCATCGCCGAGGTGTCGCAGCCGGTCACGATCGAGGGGCGCGAGCTGTACGTGACCTGCTCGGTCGGCATCGCGCTGTACCCGAACGACGGCGGCGACGCGGCGACGCTGCTGCGCAACGCCGACGCGGCGATGTTCAGCGCCAAGGAGCGCGGCCGCAACAGCTTCCAGTTCTACGCCCCGACCATGAACGCGCTCGCCATGGAGCGCCTCGCGCTCGAGGGCTCGCTCCGCCGCGCCACCGAGCGCGAGGAGTTCGAGGTCCACTATCAGCCGCGCGTGGACATCCGCTCGAAGAAGATCGTGGGGATGGAGGCGCTGGTGCGCTGGCGCGACGCCGAGCTCGGCTTCGTGCCGCCGGCGAAGTTCATTCCGGTGGCCGAGGAGGCGAACCTGATCAACCAGATCGGCGAGTACGTGCTGCGCGCCGCGTGCCGCCAGGCACGGGACTGGGTCGAGCTCGGCTTCGACGGGCTGAGCGTGTCGGTGAACCTGTCGGCGCGGCAGTTCCGCCAGGGGAGCCTGGTGGCGACGATCCAGTCGGCGCTCGCCGAGACCGGGCTCGAGGCGAGCCGGCTGGAGCTGGAGCTCACCGAGAGCACGATCATGGGCCACGGCGCGGAGTTCGTCGCCATGCTGGCCGAGCTGAAGGCGCTCGGCGTGCGCGTCGCGATCGACGACTTCGGCACCGGCTATTCGAACCTGTCGTATCTCTCGCGCTTCCCGATCGACGCGCTCAAGATCGACCGCTCGTTCGTGAGCGAGGTCGCGACCGACCAGCAGCATGCGCTGCTCGCGAAGGCGGTGATCTCGCTCGGCCACAGCCTGCGGCTCAAGGTGGTGGCCGAGGGCGTCGAGACCGCCGAGCAGCTCGACTTCCTGCGCCACCACGGCTGCGACGAGGTGCAGGGCTACTTCTTCTCGAAGCCGGTGCCGCCGGACGAGTTCGAGCGCATGCTCGCGCGCTGGACGGACGCGGCGGACTGAGCCTCGCCGGCGCGGACCCGCGCCGCGCCGCCACGCCACTGGCGCCGCTCGTCGTGCGCGATCGACCGTTCGCGCCCGCGCCGCCGTCTCGAAGTGCAACAGGTGTAAAGGTCTGTTGCGAACCGTTCCCGGGCCGCCGCGGGCCCGCTAGTCTCCGCACCGTCACCACGCACGTGCGGAGGGAATCATGGAATACCTGGAGGGGCTGCTGCTCGCGGCCGCGCTGCTCGCGGTGCTGCGCTGGATTTCAGGAAGCGGGTCGCGGCGCCGCGCCGGGCCGCAGCGGACGCGCCCGGCGCCCACGCCCGGCGTCTGGAGCCACGTCGAGACGCGCCGGCGCTGCGGATGACTCGGGCCGGCTACAGGAGCGCCTTGACCAGCTTCAGCACGAGATCCTTGACCGGCACCTGGAGCGCAAGCACGGCGAGCATCGGCGCCACGGCGGCGGCGAGCGGGAGCACCGCGGCCTTGCCGACCGGGAGGGCGCACATCGCCTTGACCGCGTCGAACACGGCTGCGGTTACCGGCGGACCTGACGCGGGGGATTCGCGCCGCGCCCCGACCGGCGCAACGGCTCGAGCGAGTCGCGGATCGCTTCAGCGAGACGGATCTTCTCCGGCCAGGACAGATCCTTCCGGCTTCGCTGCCACTCGGCCTGCTTTCTCAGGCGTTCGGGAATCCTAGTCATCGGCGAAACTCGCTTCGAACCGGCTCCACGCCTCGGTCAAGCCGTGCCGCGCCGCGAGGCGGGCGATCTCCTCCCGAGTCACGCTCTGGGACTCGAGCAGGGCCAGGATGCGCGCATAGTCCTTGGCGCGCCCGGCGCTTAGAGCAATCACGGCGAGGTAGTCGGCGCGCACGACCCGCAACGGGACACCCTCGAAGTCTGCGGTGTCTGCCTGCTCCAGGGCTTCCCGGGTGAGCGGACTGAACACGGAGACGAATTGCACCGGCCACGGACCGACCCGAATCGCCTCGGCCTCCGTGCGGAAACCACGGCTGGCGCAGAACTCGTAGACCTCCGTGAGGACATCCATCCGCTCCGGGGCCGCGACCGCGACCGGGACGTCCGCGTCGAGCGTGGCGACCGGCTCGGTGTAGCGCATCTGCGCCATCGCACCGAAGAGAGCGTAGTTCCGGATCACGCCGCCCGCCTGCATGTCGTTCAGCAGTCGCGCCAATTCCTTCATGCGGCCAAGTTAGCACGCTCGTCCCCGGGTCGCCCTCGCTGCATCCGTGGCGCGCGGTGCGCGCCGAGGTCGCGTCCCGCAGCGGCCGGGGAGGCCGTCGAAGCGTCCGTGCCTGGTTGGTGTCGGGTGGAAAGCGTGGCGGGAGGTGGGCGGGGCTATCGATTCATGCCTCACCCGCCGCGTGCCGAGCCGTTCCAGCGCAGGCGCCCCGTAGAATGCGGCCCTTTCGGGGCCCCCGTTGCAGCTCGCCGCGATCATCCTGCTCGTCATCCTGACGCACACCGCCTTCGCCGGCGCGCGCGTGGGCGCCGCGCTCTTCGCGCTCGCGCTCGGGGCGAGCACCTTCGAGGTCGGCGTGATCGGGGCGCTGTTCGCGGCGCTGCCGATGTTCTTCTCGGTCAACGCGGGGCGCGCGATCGACCGCGTCGGGGTGCGCCCGCCGTTCTTCGTCGGGACGGCGCTCACCGCGCTCGGCACCGCGCTCGCCTACCTGTGGCCCGCCCTGCCCGGGCTCTACTTCGCCGCGATGCTGGCCGGCTCCGGGCTCGTGGTCGTGCACATCGCCGCGAGCAACGCGGTGGGCGCGACCGGCGCGGTGGCGGACCGGCCGCGCAACTTCAGCCTGCTCGCGCTCGGCTTCTCGGCGTCGGGCTTCCTCGGCCCGCTCGCCGCGGGGTTCATGATCGACGGGTTCGGCCACGCACGCGCCTTCCTGCTCCTGGCCGCCTTCCCGCTGGTCGCGTTCCTCGCCCTGCTCTCCGGCCGCGTGCGCCTGCCGCGCCCGGCGCCGCAGCCGGCGCAGCGCGCCGAGCGCCGCATCGCCGACCTGCTCGCCGACCGCCGGCTGCGCCAGGTGCTCGCGATCAGCGCGCTCTTCAACGTGGCGTGGGACGTGTTCGTGTTCTTCGCGCCGATCCACGGCACCGCGCTCGGCCTCTCGGCGAGCGAGATCGGGGTGCTGCTCGGGGCGTTCGCGGGCGCCACCTTTCTCGTGCGCCTCGCGCTGCCCGCCCTGATCCGCCGCGCGCGCGAATGGACGCTCGCGGCCGCGGCGCTCGGCATCGCGTGCGCGGTGTACGCGCTCTACCCCCTGTTCCGCGACGTGGGCGTGCTCATGGCGCTCGCCTTCGTGCTCGGCATCGGCCTCGGGATGTCGCAGCCGATCGTCATGTCGCTGCTCTTCTCGGCCGCGCCGCCGGACCGCGTCGGCGAGGCGCTGGGACTGCGCACCACCGCGCTCAATTTCGTGCAGACCTCGATCCCGCTCGCGTTCGGGGCGCTCGGCACGGCGCTCGGCGTCGCCCCGATCTTCTGGGCGATGGCGCTCGCGCTCGCGGGCGGGATGGCGTTCGCGCGCCGGCGGCGCTGATGCGGCGCGCGCTCGCCGTCGCCGCCGCCGCGGTCCCGCCGCTCGCCATCCTGGCGCTGGCCGGATGGCTCACCGAGTGGCCGGGCGGGCTGCCGCGGGTGGCCGCCGCGCTGCTCCCCGCGGCGGCGTACGGCGCGCTCGCACTCGCGGCGCTCCTCGGGCTCGCGTTCCACCGCGGGCGGATCGTCTTCGCCGCGGTCGCGCTCGCGCTCGGATACGCCGCGCTCACCCGGCTCGCGGGCGGCGCGCCGGGGACCCTCGCCGGGCGCGCGACGTTCGCCGGGCTGTGCGTGCTCGGACCCGTCGTGCTCGCGGCGCTCGCCTGGCTGGAGGAGCGCGGCACGCTGAGCGTGCACGCCCTGCCCCGGATCGGCGTGATCGCGGCCGCGGCGGCGCTCGTCTGGTGGATCGTCGCCTCCGGCCGCGCCGTGACCGTCGACTGGGCGTACGCCCCGCTCACCGCGGCGCCCGCGCCGTTCGCCACGCCGGTCCCGCAGCTCGGATGGGTCGCCACCGCGCTCGGGCTGGCGGCGATCGCCGTTGCGGCCGCGGTCCGGCGCTCGGCGACCGTGGCCGCGCTCGGCTGGGCGCTCGCGGCGTTCGCGCTCGCCCTGCACTTCTCCCGCGTGCAGGGCGCGCCCGCGATGTTCGTCGCCGCGGCGGGGCTCGTGCTCGTGGTCGGGGTCCTGCAGGAGACTTACCGCCTCGCCTTCCGCGACGAGCTCACCCGCCTGCCCAGCCGCCGCGCGCTCAACGAGCGGCTGAAGTCGGTCTCGAGGCGCTACGCGATCGCGATGGTGGACGTCGACCACTTCAAGCGCTGCAACGATGCGTACGGCCACGACGTCGGCGACCAGGTGCTGCGCATGGTCGCGGCGCGGCTCGCGCGCGTGGGCGGCGGCGGGCAGGCGTTCCGCTACGGCGGCGAGGAGTTCACGGTCCTCTTCGCGGGCACGTCCGCCGCCGACGCGTTGCCGCACCTCGAGGCCCTGCGCGCGGACATCGAGGACTACCGCATGGCGATCCGCGCGCCGGACCGCCCGCGGCGCAGGCGCGCCGGCAGGCGCCGCCGGACGGGCGCGCCGAGCCGGCAGACGATCGCGGTGACGGTGAGCATCGGCGTCGCGGAGCGCGCCGAGCGCAACGACCACCCGGAGGCGGTGATCAAGGCGGCGGACAAGGCGCTCTACCGCGCCAAGCGGGGCGGCCGGAACCGGGTCGAGTCCTGAGCCGGCGCTACTCGCAGGAGAACTCGACGACGGAGGCCTCGGGGTCGCCGGTGCGGTGGCCGAGCGCGATGCGGCCGCGCAGGCGCAGGACCAGCTCCTCGCGCCGCAGGGCGATCTCGGGCTCGCCCGCGATCTGCACGAACGTGCCGTTCGAGCTGTGGTCGGCCAGCACGAACTTGTCGCGCCGGCGCTCGATGCGCGCGTGCTGGCGCGAGGCCTTGCGGTCGTCGAGCACGATGTCGCAGGTCGCGTCGCGGCCGAGCGTCACCGCGCCCGCGCCGCTGCCGTCGAACCACAGCTCGCGGCCGCCGGCGGCGAGCCGCAGGCGCGGCACGCGCTCCTCGGTGAGGGTGCTGCTCAGGATGGTGAGCTCGGCCGAGTCCTGCCAGACGAACTCGTGGATCTCGACCTGCTCGCGCCTGCCCTTCACCGCGACGCGGTCGAGCGGGCGCGTCTTCTCGCGCAGCGGCCCGCCCAGGCGCGCGACGACGTCCTGGGTGGCGATGATCTGGCCGACCTTGGCCACGCCCGCCATCCGCGCGGCGACGTTCACCGCGTCGCCGTACAGGTCGCCGCCGCTCTCGAGCGTCGGCCCGTAGTGGCAGCCGACGTGGATCGCCAGCGTCGGGCCGCCGAGCGCGCGCTGCTCGAACACCCGCAGCTGCATCGCGCGCGCCGTCTGCATGGCCGGCACGGCGTCGTCGAACGCGCACATCAGGCCGTCGCCGGTCGACTTGACCACCCGGCCGGCGAGCTCCTCGGTGACGGCCTGCAGGAGCCGCAGGCAGGCCTCCACGCGCGCGAGCGCCTGCGCGTCGCCGAGCTGCTCGTAGAGCTGCGTGCTGCCGCTGATGTCGACGAACAGGATGGCGCGGTGGACCGCAGCGCTGCTCATGCGCGCTGGAGACGCCGGTGCGGCAGCGCGCCGGCCGCATGCCGCGCGGGGCGGCGCTCCGTGCGCGGATTGCTCATGGTGCGGGCATTCTTACCCAGCGCCCCGAACGGGACAAGCCGGCGGGGTCGCCCGTCTTCTCCGGGCGCTCGAGGCGCCCGGGGGCCGCGCGCGGCCCCCGCGCCCGCATCCGCGCGGAGCGGTCCTCGCGCAGCGGGGAACCCGGCCGCGGCCGTCGGGCGGCAGCGAGACTTCGTCTACGATGCGATCCGTCGCCCGCCCGAGGCAGGAGCCGGGGCGCCGCCGCCTACCCAGACCGGCGGGCGAAGCTCATACTGCAACCCTTGTAACGGCCGGCGCCCGGCGTGGAGGGCTTCCGATCAACGCATGACGAGGAGGATGGATCGTCCCGAGGCAGCGCTGGCGATCTGCGCGCGCGCCCCGGCCGACGGCCAGGCGAGGAAGAATGTGGCATCACACCATTGAATCACGCCGCAGGATGAGCACGGCGCCGCTCCCGCTCGACTCCGTGGCGTCGCTGTTCGAGAATTTCCGGGCGGACGACTCCAGCGCCCTGCCGGCCGCCGTGCTGCGGCTGATCGGCCCGGTGCTTCCCGCCGATCATTGCGCGATCTTCTCGTTCCGGCCGGACCAACCGCCGCGCCTGGAGTGCGAGGCGAGCCTGTCGCCGCGCGCCCCGTTCCCGGCCGACGTGGGACTCGCGTACGAGCGCGGCCACTACCGCTTCGATTCGCTCGGCATGTTCATCACCCGCCTGCGCACGCAGCAGGACGACCTGACGCTGTTCGAGCAGGGCCGCGACGACATCGGCAACCCCACCTACCTGCGCAACTGCTACGACCGCTGCAATGTCATCGACCGGCTGTCGATCCTGGTGCCGACGGCCGAGGCCGCGCCCGGCCGGGCGCACTGGCTGGCCGTCAATCTGTATCGCGTCGATGGGGCCGCGCCCTTCGTGCAGGAGGAGCTGCGCGACGCGTTCGGCGTGCTGACGGTTCTGGGCGCGGCCGTCAAGGCGAGGTATCGCGGTGCCAGCCATCCCTGCACGCGGGCGGACGAGTGCGGGATCCGGGCGTTGAGCGCGCGCGAGGCGCAGGTGACCGAGCTGGTGGCGGCCGGCCTCTCGTCGAAGGCCATCGCGACCCGCCTCGGCATCGGGTTGAGCACGGTCGTCACGCTCAGGAAGCGGGCGTGCGAGAAACTCGACGCCGCGAACGGCCATGCCCTCAGCGCGCGCTGGGCGGCCCTCACCTCGCCCGCGCTCTCTGCGGTTTGTCCCAAGAATTGGGGACAGACACGCGCTCGCCGTAGCAACTAATCTGCGCGGGTCGGGCCAGCGCCCTGCTGGCCGGCGAGGTCGGGCATCCCGGGGGGTGACCTCATGCACCGCGCGCTCGTCGCAGCTCTCGCGGCCGTCGTTTCGCTGTCCGCGCAATCCCAGCAATGGCCCGCCAAGCCGGTGCGCCTGGTCAGCAACTTCGCTCCCGGCGGTCTCAGCGACGCCGTCATGCGCCCGCTCGCCGCGGGCCTGACCCAGACCTTCGGCCAGCCGTTCATCGTCGAGAACCGGGCCGGCGCCGACGGCTACATCGGTTTCGACGAAGTCGCGCGCTCGGAGCCGGACGGCTACACCCTGTGCTTCACCTCGGGCAGCGCGATGATGATCCTGCCGTCCGTCAAGAAACGGGAGCATCTCAATCCGCTGAAGGTGCTCGCGCCGGTGGCTCCCACCGCGCGGCCGACCCTGTACCTGGTGACCGACCCCGGGTTCCCGCCGGCCAGCCTGACGCAGCTGCTGGCGTACCTGCGCGCCAACCCGGGCAAGGTCAACTACGCGACGCCGGGCAACACGACCATGTCGCACATCGCGGCGAGCGTGTTCGGCCACGAGACCGGGACCACGCTCGTGCACGTGGCCTACAAGGGCCTGGGAGGGGCGCTGCAGGACCTGATGGGCGGACGGGTCCAGCTCGCGTTCGCACCCGGGGTCGTCCTGCCGCATGCGAAGAGCGGCAGGCTGCGACTGCTCGCCGTCGCCGGACCCCGG
>WBZO01004414.1_pt1 | contig 15241 bp, 9 predicted proteins | sample 5204261 | NCBI WGS metagenome assembly WBZO01 (sample SAMN12412400, study PRJNA552823) | activated sludge metagenome | isolation source: activated sludge from anammox sidestream of wastewater treatment plant... | place: USA: North Carolina | collected 2017-09 | reverse complement strand
GATTGCGCCAGCTTCGCAGGGCGGATGCGCTGCGGTGCGGATCGACCGGCGGGCAGATGCCGATCACTCCATCCAGCCGGGGCAAGTCTTCCTGCAGAGCTGTCTTGAGCACCAGGTTGCCCCCCAGGGAGAACCCCAGAACAAACAGAGGAGCATCGGGAAACCGGCCTGTGAGCCACCGGCAGACAGCAGCCACATCCTCCGATTGAGCCCCATTGTAAAACCGGCGGGAAAGACCCTCGGCATCTCCGCAGCAGCGCAGGTTCATGCGCACAGTCCGGAAACCTTTCTGCCAGGCTTTGCGCGCAGTCCGAACCATGTATGGCTTCGAAGCATCCCCTTCGAGGCCATGCAGCAGCAGGAGAATCGGACAACTTCTTTCCAGATCGCGAGAAGGGTGCAGGTGAAGCGTGGTCTGGTCGCCATCCTCCAACCGCATCCGGATAATCTCTGTTTCCGGCAAGGGAGTTTCAGGAATTGCCGCCCAGCCTGCCAGGGTCTGGAGATGCGGGCCTTTGAGAAGCGCAAAGGGCCGGAAATCCGGCATCTTGGGGAGAGTGGCCTTCAAACCCTCTCACCTTTTCCGGCGGTAATAAGGCAGGCTTTCGTAGCTGGTTCCATTGCCATATTCGGTTTCACCCACCGAATAACGCCGTGGACCCTGGAACTGGTAGGTGTAATCCGGCCTGCGGGCTTCACCCGGATTCCCACCATGAAACCGGCGGGATGGGAGCTGGGGTGGTTTGGCAATTGTTCCGCCGAACGGCGAAGTGAACTGGGCTGCTGACCCGGATTTCCCGGTGGAAAGATTCGAAACACCGGCGCTGCTCGACAGGCTCTGGCTCCTGAGTTTTTCTCCCGCAGCCCTGGAGGCCACCGGTTCGACCGGCTGCATCAGCAATGCGGATGGCTCCTCCACAGGCTCTTCCTTATCCCCTTTTTTCAATTTTTTCTTGCGGGTGGTTTTGGCCTGTGGGGTGGAATGTCCGGCTTCATCGGTGAGATTTTCCCCACGGCTTTTGAGAACAGTCGAACTGGTTTCCGAAAGGCGGGAAGGATCGAGCTTTTCCGCCTGGCTTCCTTTGGTCTTGGTCGACAGTGTCCGGCTTTGAAGGTCGGACTGGCTGGGCAGAATCGGGGCAGGAGCCTGGAGCGCGGGTGTTTGGCCCCCTGTTTTTATGGATGGCACAGGCAGCAGCTGCGAGCCGGGCGCAAGCGGCATCAGGCCATTCCACCCCATCGGGTCAAGGCTGATCGGGGCACCCGGCTGAGTCATGGAAAGCGACGGAGCGGGCGGTCTGGATTCGCGCCTTTCAGGCAGGCCGAGATAGATCGATGAATCCTCTGCGGCTGTATCGATCCGGCTGTTACTGGAGCTGCCTGTCAGCGATTCCTCCAGCTCCTCATTGAGAATCCGGCCGGTGGCAGACCGCCGGAAGGGATCATAGGTCAGGTTCCTCTTACGCCCATAATAGGTGGATGGGAGAACAGTCGCCGGTGTCGCCGGGGAGAGAGAAGAAACATTCGGCAGAGAATAGGAATCACTATCCTGGGCATGGGATGGGTCGCAGCCAGGTTGAAACATCCCCAGAAAGAGAACCACAGCCACCATCCGGCAGGGCAGCCCGATGAATATCCTTTTCACACATCCCGGGGCAGGTGAAATCATCCGATCCGCTTCCTCTTCCACTCAGTTTATCGGCAGGATCCACCTTTAAGCAACATTTTAGAAAAAGAAGGGGACAGAATTCCCGCCCCCTTCCCTGATCTTTCCAGTGGTGATCCAGCAGGTTCAGACAGTTTTCAGAAACGCCAGAGCACAGTTCAGGCCCTTCTGCTCCGCTTCGGGCGAACCGGTAAAAGAGGCATCTTCCAGCTCCACACTGACAATGCCCTTCCAGTTGGCATTGGCCAGCATCTGGAACAGGCGGACCCAGCGCACCTGTCCATGGCCCGGAATGGTGTAACGCCACACATTTTCGCCACAGTGAGGATGCGGCTCGAAAGCCGAAAACTGGTAGACTCCAAACTCATAGATCTTTTCGGGCAGTATCTCGGTATCTTTGCCATGGACATGGCCAACACTTGGAAGAAACTCATCCAGGAAGCGTACCGGATCGATATACATCCTCACCAGGTGGGAGGGATCGAAATTGATCCCGAGTCCCTTCGACCCGCATTCTTTGATCATCCAACGGTAAGTTTCGGGATTGCAGCACAGGTTGGAAAACTGCGGCCACCCCCCCGGCCACCCCTCGATGACCAGCATGGAGTTGAGACTCTCCGCAGCCCTGGCCAGTTCCGAAAGGCTCTTCGCCGCAATGGAAAGGTTTTCGGTCATCTTGAGTGAAGGATCCTTGGGCATCACACACAGGAAAAAGCGTGTTGCCCCCAGCGCATTGGCTTCTCGGATATAGGCGATATTTTGCTGGACTGCCGCTTTGCGCTCGCCCTCATCTTTGGAAAACAGGTTCTGCCAGTTCTCCAGATCGACACTCCCTACCATCAACCCATGCTTTTTCAGAACAGCGACATCTTCCCGGGTCGCCTTTCCGAGGTCGATCGCCTCAAACCCGGCATTCTTCGCGAATTGAGCGAGGGCTTCGATATCCCCCTGCCAGCCACCCCCTCTGCGAAAACCAATTGGAAAGTTCCCAGTGCGCGTTTTCATCGTTTTCCCATCCCTTTTATCTGTCAGATATATTTTGAATCTCTCAAGGAGAGATTCTGAGTACTGTACTCCCTCCCTGCAGCAACTAAAGCCCACTCATCACCACGAAGCCTTTCCGCTCACCCTTCCCCTTTTCCCGGGACTGTCCGGCGGTAAGCGGAAAGAATGGCATCCCGGCTGACCAGGCCGACCAGCTCTTTCCCTCCTTCGAATACCGGCAGGGCTTCCGCCTTGGTGGAAGAAAAGAGATGGACCGCATCGCGCAGGCTGGCTTTCGGGGTCAGGTGCGGCAGCGCCGGGTTGACCACATCGGAAAGGTTGAGCAAACGCCCCATCATCGGATCAGCCAGGGCCAGGCGCAGATCTTCCAGTGAGACCACGCCCCGAAATTGTCCCTGTTCACCCACGACCAGAAATGCCGCATCTTCACATTCGCGAATGTGGGCAAGCCCCTCCTCGGCGCTCATCGATTCCGGCAGGCTGCGCGGATTCTTCTGGACCACATCCGCGACAGAGATATGCAGAAGCGGATCCCGGTCATATCCAAAGGGGAACCAGCGTCCATGACGGCGGAGAATTCGAGTATAGACAGAGACATGGTCCCAGTGTGACATGACAAAAGTCGACAGCGCCACAGTGGTCATCAGTGGCAGCAGGGTATCGAAGCTTTCACGGGACACACGCAGCCCGATCAATATGGCGGTCATCGGCGCATTGAAAGAGCCGGCAATCATCCCGGCCATTCCCATCAGGGCATAGGCACCGGGGTTGGTGATTGTCTCAGGAAATATGATTTCAAGCAGCGCGCCATAAAATCCTCCCAGGGTTCCTCCAATGAAAATCGCCGGTGCGAAACACCCTCCCGGAGCGCCGGAGCCGATGGTCAGACCAGTCGCCACAAGTTTGCCTGCCAGCATCCAGAACAACTCATGGATCAGGATCTGCCCCTGGAAGGCCTGGTTCATGGATTCATAGCCTTCACCGATGACCCTGGGGAGATACAGCCCGATGATCCCCACTCCAAGCCCTCCCAGTGCGGGTTTCAACCACATCGGGGCCTTGATTTTACCAAACAGAATCGAGCAACGGTCCATCCAGAAAATGTAAACTCCCGCAATGGCTCCAGACAGCAGCCCGAGCAGGATGTAGGCGGGAAATTCAACCGCATTGAAAGTGAATGCCGGGAGCGCGACAACTGTTTCATGCTCAAAGACCGCCCGGCTCACCAGAGAGGCAACCACAGCCGACAGAACCACCGGGGCGAACTGGGCCACCTCGAAACCCTGAAAGATGACTTCGACCGCAAAGAAGACTCCGCCGATCGGCGCTCCGAACACGGCTGCGATCGCAGCAGCCACTCCCGACCCGACCAGAGTCCTCAGGGAGCGTTGGCTGACATTCAGGATGCGCCCCACATTGGAGCCGAAGACCGAACCGATCTCTGCGACAGGCCCCTCCGGACCGGCGGAACCTCCACTGGTCAGGACAATCACAGAAGCAAATGAGGGAAGCGCCATTCTCCAGGGAAACCGGATCTGGTTGGTCTGAACCGAGTGAATCACCAGGGGGATTCCATGCCCCGGGGTATAAGACCTCCATCGATAGAGCAGCACACCCGCCAGCAGGCCCCCGAGCGCCGGCATGACCAGGCGCAGCATCGGGCTTAGCCAGGCGCCCGCCAGATTCTCCCCCCAGATGGCATGATTGCCTGCAATGACTGCCAGGCGGTACAGGACTGTGACTCCACCGGTGAACAGGCCCACCAGCCCACCCCACACCAGCATCCATCCAGGTGTTTCAAGATTCCATCGCATCTTTGCAGTAATCCAATGCAGACTTTCTGACTGGAATTTCCTCAGATCAGATAGATACTCAATGTTCGCGCGACAGTCAGATAGATCAGCAACCCCATGGCATCATTCGACATGCTGATGAATGGACCTGAGGCGACTGCCGGATCCACCCCCAGCCGCGACAGAGTGAGAGGAACCAGGGAACCGAACAGGCCGGCGCAGGTCATCGAGATCTGCATCGACAGCCCCACCACCAGCCCGGTGGCCGGTGGCAGGCCGGCCAGGCGCGCGAAAAGCCCACTCAATCCACCCGCGATCAATGCGCACACAAGCCCGATCAGGCTGCCCACACGAGCCTCCCTGAGGATGGTCCGAAAGAGCTTGCGGGAATGCACCTGTCCGGTAGCCAGGCCCCGAACGATCAATGTCGAGGATTGAGTGGCGACATTTCCCCCCATTGCCATAATGACCGGGAGGTAAAAAGCCAGATATGTGAACTTATCGAGCTCCACTTCAAATTTTCCGAGAATGAACGAACAGCCGATCCCCCCCAGCAGCGCCACCAGCAGCCAGGGAAGGCGCAGTTTGAGAACATTCAGGATCGACCGGGTGATCAGCTCGTCATCGCTGGTGCCGGCCAGCTTGAAGATATCCTCACTGCTCTCCTCCTGAAGAACATCGAGAACATCATCACTGGTGATTCGCCCAATTAACTTCCCTTCTGCATCCACCACCGGCAGCGAAACCAGGTCATGCTTGAGAAACAGCCTGGCGACTTCCTCCTGGTCCATATCCCCTTCAACCCGGATCACTTCGGGATCGGCGATTTCCTTGAGCTGCACAGAAGAATCGGTCCAGACCAGCATCTGGATCGGAAAAACCCCCTGCAGGCACCCGGCCCGGTCGAGTGTGAAGGCATAGGTGAAGTGGATTTCCGGCTGGGAATGGCGCAGAAAATCGATCGCCTGGTGGATTGTCCAGAACTCTGGAAAGGCCAGGTAATCCGAGGTCATGATGCCGCCCGCAGACTCCTCGTCATGCGCCAGCAGGCGTTCGAGGTCGCTGCGGTCTTCCTCATCCATCAGGTCGAGCACACGGCGTGCACGGCCCTCATCCTCGAGCTCGCCGACCACATCGGCGGCATCATCCGGCTCCATCTCTTCGAGCAGATCGGAGAGCTCCTGGTCGGGGAGATCCTCGGTCAGGACAGCGATCAGTTCCTCATCCGCCTCGGCCAGCACATCGGCCGCCAGGACCTCACTCAGGCAGGAAAAAATCCGTGTGGCTTCATCACGGGACAGCTGGCTCATCGCCAGCGCGAGATCCGCGGGATGGAAATCCGGCAGCAGGCAGCGCAGCACCTCTTCGGATTCCGTTTCCAGCAGCTCACGGAGGATTTCTATGGTGGTCTCGACCTCTTCGGGCATAACAGTCCAAGTGTAGGCATGACCGGAAAAAGGTCAATGAAGTGAAGACCGGATTGATGTAAAAAAACGATCCTTGACAACCCCTTGCAGGGACTGTTTAGTTATGGTCATGCACTCGCACCGTTTCCTGAGGCTTCTGCTGGTGGTTTCGATTGTGTCGGCCATCCCGCACACACTTTGCTTCTGCTCACAGAAAGCCTCTGAAGAAGAATCCTGCCAGGAGCACTGCTGCTGTACCGCCAGGATCGAAAAGCCAACCCGCTGCCAGTGTGGTTCGGCCCACTGTGAATGCCAGTCCGGCCTGGGGCCTTGCCATTGTGGCGACAAGCCATCCGACAGGGCACCGAAATCCACCTCTCCCGATTCCTCCCAGAACCACTTGCAAGGGATTCCCGTCATCCCCGCAAAGGACTTCTGGACTGCACCATTCTCCCCGGATCGGATCCTGGCCCTGCTTTTTCCTTCAAGCCAGCTCATGTTTTTTGGCAACCTGAACAGTTCAGACTCCATCCTTCGATGTTGATTTCCTTCTCCCTGAACAGGAGAGATCTGTCCTGACAGCAGGAGCATTCTGTTTTATCCTCGGCTCGGTCTCTCCCGGCATGCTTCCCAGATCCGCCCAAATTCGGGCGTGAAAAAGTTGGAACTGAATTCAGAGCGGAGAAGAATCATGAAAGCAGCCAGCTGCATTCCCAGGCTCCTCAATTTCGGGCGCCGATTCATGTTCATTTTTTTCGGGTTATCCATCTGCCTGTTCCCGGCTGTGTGTCCTGCACAAATGGCTGTTTATCCGGGCAGCCTGCAATCCACCGAAGCGCTTCCCTCCCCCGCGCAGGTTGATGATTTCCTGCAGCTGGCGGAGAGGAACAACCCGGGCCTCAAGGCAGCCTTTCATCGCTGGCAGTCCGCCGCACTGAAAGTCCCCCAAGCCACATCGCTCGAAGATCCGCGCCTTTCTTACATGGAGTATCTGGATAAGACCATGGAGACCGAGCGTGAAATCGGGCTTATGCAGATGTTTCCGTACCCCGGGAAGCGCAGGCTCAAAGGCACGATCGAATCCACCGAAGCGGAAGCCCTGCATAAGGAGATGGAAAAGGCACGCCTCGAGCTGCGCAGCCAGGTGAAAGATGCTTTTTATGAATTGTATTACCTCGAACAGACCATCCGGACCACCCGCGAAAACCTGGATCTGATGCGTCATTTCGAGAGTGTGGCGACCGCTCGATTCGGGGTTGGACGAGGCGGGAATCGTGATGTAGTCAAAGCCCAGGTGGAGCTGGGGAAAATGGAAAATGAACTGCGCAGCCTGGAGGATTCGCGCAAGCCGATCCATGCCCGGTTGAATGCCCTCCTGAACCGCCCACCCGAATCGTCACTGCCGCCGCTTACTGAAATCACCCTGGAAACGATTGAGCCGAATATCGATGATCTGCGCCGCCAGGCCTCTTTCTCGAATCCCGAACTTCAGGCCCTGGATATGCGGATCCAGAAATCTCAAACCATGCTCTCCCTGGCCCACCAGGCAAAGTATCCCGATTTCTCGATCGGACTGAACTGGATGGATGCCAATGAAAGGATGATGGAAAACGCCCGGGATGAATGGATCGCTTCCTTCGAAATGAACCTGCCGGTTTACCGTAAACGGATCGAAGCGGGAGTCCGTGAGGCTGAATCGGGGGTTCGTGAACTCCTCAGCATGAGGCAGGAGCTGCATAACCGCATCTCCGCCGATCTCGAAGACCAGCTTTACAAATACCGGAATGCGCAACGCCAGCTGCGCCTTTTATCGGATGTCCTGGTCCCCAAAGCCCGTCAGGCCCTGGAGGTCACCGAGAGCGCCTATCGGACCGATCAGGCCTCTTTCCTTGAACTGATCGACAGCGAAAGAGAACTGCTGGTCTTCCAGGAAAGTTATTACCGCTCTGTGGCCGATTCTCTTCAGGCACTCGCACGAATCGAAAGCCTGACCGGGAGGCCCATCGCGGCACTCCCGAGGGCAGCTGGCCCTGCCGGACTCCAGGAGGCTCCTCTCGAAGAAGAGCCTGCAACGAACACCGCGCCTGTTTCACCTTCGCCGGAAGAACCTCCGGCGCCGTCACACAACCCGGAATAAGAATCCAAGGAGTTAGTCCATGAAGAACCAATCAGGAGCTGTCCGCTGGATCCTGGTGTTGATCCTTGTCCTGGCTGCGTTTGCCGGTGGAATATTTGTTGAACACCAGAGGTCATCCTCCGTCGGAGAGCGCAGCACAGATGGTGCATCCTCATCCGGAACAGCACCGGCCAAAGAGACTGCCGAAGCCGCCAAACCGCAGTGGTGGACCTGTTCGATGCATCCCCAGATCAAACTGCCTTCAGGAGACATGAAGTGCCCCATCTGCTTCATGGACCTCATCCCGCTGGATGACAGCGGTGGAGGCGATGCTGGCATTCCGGAAATCACCCTTTCGGAAAGAGCCCGATTCCTGGCGGAGATCGAAACCGCTCCGGCGGAACACCGCCAGGCGACCAAAACTCTCCGCCTGGTGGGAAAGATCCAGGCCGATGAATCCCGCCTGGCATTCATCAGTGCCCGTGTCCCCGGACGCCTCGAGCGGCTGTTTGTAGACTTCACAGGAATCAAGGTCCGTCAGGGCGATCACATGGTCGAAATCTACAGCCCGGAGCTTTATTCCGCTCAACAGGAACTGCTTCAGGCGGTCCAGACCGACCGTCAAATGCAAGGGGAGGCTTCCAACCTTCTCAAGAATACCGGGCAATCCCTGATTCAGGCATCCAAAGAAAAGCTGGTGCGCCTGGGGCTGACTCAGGAGCAGGTCGAGGAAGTGCTCAAAAGCGGAACACCGGAAGATACAGTCACGCTTTATTCACCCACCTCCGGCATCGTCATGCGGCGTGAAGGCACTGTTGGCATGTATGTCGATGAAGGCGATCCCATTTACACCATAGCCGACCTCTCCATGGTGTGGCTGATGCTCGATGCTTATGAGTCAGACCTTGCCTGGCTCCACTATGGCCAGAATGTATCCTTCGAGGCGGAAGCCTTTCCGGGAGAAATTTTCCAGGGAAAATTGACCTTCATCAGCCCGGTTCTCGATGAACGCTCCAGAACTATCAAGCTTCGCATCAATGTTCCCAACAGCAATGAACGCCTGAAACCGGGAATGTTTGTCCGGGCGACTGTGCAGGCAACTCCCGCCCAGGGCGGCCGTGTGCTGGCTCCTGAATTCGCCGGAAAATGGTTATGCCCGATGCACCCGGAGGTGGTCGAGGATCTGTTTGGTTTCTGTTCGATCTGTGGAATGAAGCTCGAAACCGCCCAGTCCCTCGGGTTTGAAACTCTCCCCTCTGATGAGGAGCTTCCGCTGGTGATTCCTGACACGGCGCCACTGATCACCGGCAAACGCGCCATTGTGTATGTCGAAGAGAAGCGCGAGGATGGAGTCTTTTATATCGGGCGTGAAGTCGAGCTCGGCCCCCATGCCGATGGATTTTATGTGGTCGAGAGCGGCCTTCAAGCGGGTGAACGGGTTGTTACAAAAGGCAACTTCAAGATCGACAGCGCTTTTCAGATTGTCGCCAAACCCAGCATGATGAGCCTGGATGGATCGAGCAGCGACTCAACTGGAGATCAGCAGCCCTCCCAGCTCTTCGATGCTTTTTCAGATAATGAACCATTGGCAGGTGCAGTCCGTCCGGTGTTCGAAGCCTATCTCGCCCTTCAGGAGGCACTCGCCGGTGATTCCTTTGACAATGCGGAAAAGGCTTCGAAAAACCTCGCCCACCTGATCGGTGAATTCAAACCGGCCGGGCTTCCTGAAGAACAGCAGCCTGCCTGGGAAAAGGATCAGCAGGCCCTGGCCGCCGCAGCTGGAGAGGCCGGCAAAGCCGCCGATATCGAGCTGCTGCGTGAGAAATTCGAGGGAGTTTCCAAGGCGATAAACCTCTGGATTCGCCATTTCGGAAATCCGCTCGATCAGCCCCTCAAACACAGCTTCTGTCCGATGGCCTTTGATAATAAAGGGGCTTACTGGATCCAGACCGGCGACACCATCGCCAATCCCTACTTCGGATCCAAAATGCTGCGCTGCGGGGAAATCAGGAAGACCTACCCGGCGCGGGGGGTGAAAGAATGAGCGACAATCTGACCCCACCCACTCATCTTTCTTTCCCGGAGCGTGAACCCCTGGTGAACCGGATGATCCGGTTCTGCATGGACAACCCTCTGATCGTCGTGCTGGCAGTCATCCTGCTTTCCGGATGGGGCCTTTATGTCATGCCATTCGAATGGGATTCGAAGGGTTTCCCGACCGATCCGGTTCCAGTGGATGCCATTCCGAACATTGGAGAAAACCAGCAGATAGTCTTCACCGACTGGGAGGGGAGATCTCCCCAGGATGTGGAAGACCAGGTCACCTATCCCCTTACAGTGGCCATGCTGGGTGTGCCGGGTGTCAAGGATGTCCGCTCGTACTCGATGTTCGGTTTCTCGAGTGTGAACATCATCTTTAAGGATGATGTCGATTTTTACTGGTCCCGGACACGCATCCTCGAACGGTTGTCGACAGTTCAAAGCGACCTTCCCGCAGGGGTGGTCCCGCAGCTCGGCCCGGATTCGACTGCGCTCGGGCAGGTCTTCTGGTACACCCTCGAGGGAAAGGAATGGGGGCTTGAAGAACTGCGCTCCATCCAGGACTGGACTGTCCGTTATGCCCTGCAGAGCTCCGATGGAGTCAGTGAAGTCGCCGCTGTGGGCGGCCATGTCAAGGAATACCAGGTCGATGTCGATCCGGATGCAATGCGCGCTTACCGTGTCACTCTGGAGGAGGTCGCCCAGGCTGTACGGCGCTCCAATATCGATGTCGGCGCACGCACCATCGAGATCAACAAAGTCGAATATATCGTCCGTGGAATCGGTTATATCAAAACGGTTGAAGACCTCGAAAACACTGTCATCAAAGAAAACGACAATGTTCCCATCTTCCTTCGCCAGGTGGCCCGGGTTTCACTCGGACCGGCTTTGAGGCGTGGTGTCCTCGACAAAGAGGGAGTCGAGGTGTGCGGCGGGGTGGTGGTGGTCCGTTTCGGTGAAAACCCTCTCGAAGTCATCAAGCATATTAAAACCACCCTGGACCGCATCGGAGACCGGGAGATGGTGGATGGGCGTGAAACCTGGGTTCTGCGCGGGTTCGAAAAAACCCTCGAGGATGGGACTGTTTCGAAGATCCGCCTGGTTCCGTTTTATGACCGGACCGAGCTGATCCGTGAAACTCTGGATACCCTTCGAGAAGCCCTCAAAGAAGAGGTGCTGACCAGCATCCTGATCATTGTGATCATGCTTTCCCATTTTCTCTCCTCGGTGCTGATCTGTTCTCTCCTGCCCCTCACCATTCTGATCACCTTTATCCTGATGTGGCTGTTCAATGTGGATGCCAACATCATGTCTCTGGCAGGAATCGCCATTGCGATCGGTGAGATGGTCGATATGGGGATCATCTTCTGTGAAAACATCATCGCCAGGGTGGAAAACTCCGATGACCAGGGAGAAGAGCAGGGAGCCTACGAAGTGGTCTATGAAGCCGCCACCGATGTTGGCAGCGCAGTGGTCACCGCCATGGCGACCACCATCGCCACCTTCCTGCCGGTCTTCGCGATGATCGGAGCCGAAGGCAAGCTCTTCAAACCCCTGGCTTATACCAAAACCTTCTGCCTTTCCGCTTCCCTGATCGTGGCCATCGCAATTGTTCCCTGCCTGATGCTGATACTGGTTCGCAAGAAAAAGATTCCCTTGTGGTTAAGCCTTCTGAATGTCGCGCTCCTGTGTCTCGGTGGGGCCTGGGTGGCGCGTTCGATCAATGGGTGGCTGGGACTGCTGCTGATTGCTCTCGGGGTCTACCGTTTCTTCGAAACCAGCTTGAGCGGCTGGAAGAAGAAAACTGTCCAATGGATTCTCAACACAGCCATTGTCATCGTCATCCTGCTGGTTCTGACCGACAGCTGGATGCCTCTCGGCCATGCGCCAGGTTTTATGAAGAATCTTGGGCTGGTTGTGGCGGTTTATGGCACAGTCATCGCGGGGCTGCTGCTGTTCCAGTTTTTCTACCCGTTTCTTCTGCGCTTTTTCCTCGACTACAAATGGATTTTCTTTCCGATCCCGATCTTCCTTTCTGTTCTCGGCCTGAGCATCTGGCTGGGATTCAGCACACTTTTCGGGTGGATACCGAACCTGATGGACCGCGCAGGCCTGGAGGGCGACCGGCTGCGGGCTTCGACTGCCTGGGTGGAGCTGGTTCATAAATTTCCCGGACTGGGGAAAGAGTTCATGCCTCCCCTGGATGAAGGCTCTTTCCTCTACATGCCAACCACCATGCCCCATGCGGGAATCGATGAGTGCCAGGATGTTGTCTCCAAACAGGACCAGCTGATGCGGTCGATCCCTGAAGTCGAAACAGTGGTGGGAAAGATCGGGCGTGTTGAAAGCCCGCTCGATCCGGCACCGATATCCATGGTGGAAACTGTCATCAACTACAAGCCTGAATGGGGCATCGATCCAGCCACCGGGGACCGTGTTCGCAACTGGCGCGATGAAATCCAGAAGCCGGAAGATATCTGGGATGAGATTGTGAAAGAGGCCCAGCTGCCGGGTTCGACCGCCGCGCCGATGCTGCAGCCAATCGAGACCCGCCTGGTGATGCTTCAGACCGGGATGCGCGCCGCCATGGGAATCAAGATATATGGCCCTTCTCTTGAAGTGATCGAGTCCCTCGGTCTTGAAATCGAGCGCTATCTCAAGGAAATCCCAACCATCGAACCGGCCACTGTAATTGCAGACCGTGTGGTGGGAAAACCCTACCTCGAGATTCACCTCGACCGGAATGCCATTGCCCGTTATGGAGTCAACATCCGCGATGTCCAGGATGTGATCGAAATGGCGATCGGGGGAATGCCGATCACACGCACTGTCGAGGGACGCGAGAGGTATCCGGTACGGATCCGTTACCAGCGTGAAAAGCGGGACAGCATCGAAGCGCTGAAGGACATCCTGGTTCCAAGCATGCGTTCGGAGCCTGCTGCTGATGGAGTTATGGGAGCAGCAGCGGCCGGGGATGCTCCTGCAGGGCCGGTCCAGGTTCCGCTCTCCCAGCTGGCCACCATCCGGTATGTGCGTGGCCCCCAGGAAATCAAGAGCGAAGACACTTTTCTGGTATCCTATGTTCTTTTCGACAAGAAAGCCGATGTGGCCGAAGTGGATGTGGTCCAGGTGGCTGATGAATACCTGCGTTCCAAAGTGGAATCCGGTGAGCTGGTCATCCCACGCGGGTGCAGCTACAAGTTCGCCGGCACTTATGAAAATCAGGTCCGCGCCACCAATACCCTTTCCATCATTCTGCCGCTTTCGCTGTTTATTACTTTCATGATCATCTATTTCGAGTTCCGGGCAGTCATGACCACCTTCATCATTTTCGTCGGGATACTGGTGTCCGGAGCAGGCGGGTTCATTCTGATCTGGCTGTATGGCCAGGACTGGTTTATGAACTTCAGTTTATTTGGCCAGGACATGCGGGAGCTGTTCCAGGTCCATCCCATCAACCTGTCGGTGGCGGTCTGGGTTGGATTCCTCGCACTGTTTGGAATTGCCGAGGATGATGGAGTGGTCATCGCGGCTTACCTCAGGCAGCGTTTCAATGAAGTCCGTCCATCCAGCATTCAGGCCATTCGTGAAGCCACCCTGTATGCCGGGAAGCGCCGCATACGCCCCTGCATGATGACAACCGCCACGACCATCCTTGGATTGATGCCGGTTTTGACCTCGACCGGACGAGGTTCGGATGTCATGGTCCCCATGGCTATTCCAGGATTCGGCGGGATGATTATCCAGCTGATCACCCTGTTTATCGTGCCGGTTTCCTATTGCCTGATCCGGGAGTGGCGTTACCGCCTGGGTCTGGAGAGCTGATCTCCGGCAGGTTCGGCCGGCTGTCCTGATTATTGGTTGAGGAAATTGTGGATGATTGCAAGCGCATCGCAATCATCCACTTTTCCATCGTGATTAAAATCCACGGGCGAAGGAACCGCGGACTGAAGGGTCCCGAAATGCTCCACCAGGGGATCCCAGTCGCGGCTCAAGGCCCTGAGAAGCGCCTCCACCTGCAGGCTGGATGGATCAAACCGGGTCGTAAACATCACTTCTGCCGGTTCGCTTTCACCGGCATCATTCACTGCAGCCAGCTCAAGTGTGTAATCTGTCCCGGATGCAAGCCCGGCCACATTCATTGAAGTCTGAAGTGCGGTGGCGGTGGCGGACTGAACTTCTCCAGTAGCTCCAAGGATCCGGAGATGGTATTGGCTGACATTTTCTGCAGAAGAATTGGAGAACCATTTCGCCACCACCGAGTTTGTGGTGATCGCCCCGGGAAGATCGAGCACCGGCCGGGCCGGCTTCGCCGAGTAGGAAACCTGGACCGGTGGAACAACCGCCGAGAAATCGCTTCCATTGTCTATTTTGAACTGGCTCCATTCGATGGTTCCATGTCCCATCAAAGGCAGACCAATGCCTGTATCGGCTTTGATTGTCGCCAGGATTTCGCCTGGCTCCCCGGGAGTCAGGCGTGCCAGTTTGAGATAGACTTCTGTCATTCCGATCCCTTTGGAAGCACCACTTCCCAGCAGGACAAAATTCGGCCCGGGGTGAATGCCTGTATCTGGATTGATGACAAACAGGACAAAGGGATACGAAAGAGTTATCTCCACTGAATCAGAGATCTCACAGCCCATCAAAGCACGAATGTTGAATTGGAAGGGGCCCTCTCCGACATTGACATGCTGCGGCAGGAAGACCTTCCGGCAGGAAGGGGTGTGGTTCTGGAACTTCTCGACCTCTCGATCGCTGTTTTTCTGGCACGGCCATTCTCCATCCATCGATTGAGAACCAGCCAGGGCATGGTGGCAAATGGAACAATGCTGGATAAGAATAAAAGAGATCAGGCAAACCAATCGACTGGATCTGGCACAATCCGGCAAGGCTTCTCTCCTTCCCGGAAGCAGGGTTCCGGGTATGGGATATGATGACATCTCGGTAATGGGCATGGCAGGCGAAAGCGGCCTGAATTGGCCACCCTGGTCAATCATTTACAGAGTATGGCTCTGCGCATTTCAGGGTGTCAATCTTATTTCGGCAATCAGAAGCTCTGGCGAGAATTTCTTCATGGCTGACTCCTGCCGCCGCATAAAGTGCAAAGATATTTTCATCGGGTGTTTCCGGAGGAATGGTGTGTGAAGCAGCCAGAATGTAACCGCCACCGCCCTCGGTCATGCCATCGATCAACCCGGCCGTGGCCTTATAAACC